>Ga0172375_10008960_pt1 | contig 13318 bp, 8 predicted proteins | sample LakKiv1m_FD_114537 | JGI IMG/M metagenome (GOLD analysis project Ga0172375, IMG submission 114537) | Freshwater microbial communities from Kabuno Bay, South-Kivu, Congo - kab_092012_11.1m | ecosystem: Environmental > Aquatic > Freshwater > Lake | place: Democratic Republic of the Congo...
CTCGCCGGAGATCACGCCGCCGAGGCTGCGGGCCAGTGCCATGATGCGGTCGACGGTGCGGTAGGCCGTCTGCAGCATCGCGTAGTTGTCGGAGTTGACCGGGATGTTGGTGTGCACGTTGCCATCGCCGGCGTGCATGTGCAGCGCGACGAAGACGCGGCCCTTCAGCACTTTTTGATGGATCGCCTCGATGCGCGCGCGCGTCGGCCCGTAGGCATCGCCGGCAAAGATCTCCTCCAGCAGCGGCTTGAGCTCGGTCTTCCACGACACGCGCAGCGAGTAGTCCTGCAACGCCGGAAAATGGGCGTCGAGGTTGTCGAGCAGTCCCTGCCAGCGCGCGCGGACTTCGGCCACGGCGGCCAGCGCGAGGTCGCGGCGGTCGCCGATCAGCGCACGGCCGGAGAGGCCGGCATCGCCGACGTGCAGCGGCAGTTCGCCGCCGAGGAACTCGGTCAGCGCGTCGCACAGCGCGAGCTTGTTGCCGATCGACAGCTCGATGTTGAAGCGGTCGATGCCGTCGCAATAGTCGCCCATGCGCGGCAGCGGAATCACGACGTCCTCGTTGACCTTGAAGGCGTTGGTGTGGCGCGAGATCGCCGCCGTGCGCGAACGGTCGAGCCAGAACTGCTTGCGGCTCTCGGGCGTCACGGCGATGAAGCCTTCGCCGCTGCGCGCGTTGGCCATGCGCACGACTTCCGAGGTTGCGCGCATCACGGCATTCTCGTCGCTGCCGACGATGTCGCCAAGCAGCACCATCTTCGGCCGGCCGTGGCGCTTGGCTTTGGTCGCGTAACCGACCGCGCGCACATAGCGCTCGTCGAGATGTTCGAGCGCCGCCAGCCGCACGCCGGCCGCGAGGCCCGCGCCGCCCGGCTTGAAGTAGTCGGTGATCTCGACGATGCTCGGCACGGCGTCGCGTACCTGACCGAAGAATTCGAGGCAGACGGTGCGCTGCACCGGCGGCATCTTGTGCAGGATCCACACCGCCGAGGTGATCAGGCCGTCGCAGCCCTCCTTCTGCACGCCGGGCAGGCCGGACAGGAATTTGTCGGTGACATCCTTGCCCAGTCCGGTCTTGCGGAAGCTGCGGCCCGGAATCTCCAGCGTTTCTTCGCGCTCGACCTTGCCAGCGTCGGAGAAATGCCGGACACGGAAAGTGGCGGTTTCCTGATCGTGGATTTTCCCGAGGTTGTGGTTGATGCGCTCGACCTCGAGCCAGCGGCCCTCGGTATCCACCATGCGCCACGACGCCAGGTTGTCGAGCGCCGTGCCCCACAGCACCGCCTTCTTGCCGCCCGCGTTCATGGCGATGTTGCCGCCGATGCAGGACGCGTCGGCCGAGGTCGGGTCGCAGGCGAAGACGAGGCCCGCCGCCTCGGCACGCTCCATCGCACGGCGCGTGACGACGCCCGCGCCGGTGCGGATCGTCGCGTAGGGCTGGTCGAGTCCGGGTAGCACGGCTTCGGTCACTGCGCCCATATCGATGAGCTTCTCGGTGTTGATGACGACCGAACGCGGGTCGAGCGGCACGGCGCCGCCGGTGTAGCCGGTGCCGCCGCCGCGCGGGATGATCGTCAGGCCCAGCTCGATGCAGCCGCGCACCAGCGGGGCGATCTCTTCCTCGGTGTCGGGCGTGAGCACGACGAAGGGATACTCGACGCGCCAGTCGGTGGCATCGGTGACGTGCGAAACCCGCGCGAGGCCGTCGAAGCAGATGTTGTCCTTGCGGGTGTGGCGCGCGAGGCGCTGCTGCACTTTCCGGCGCAGCCCGGCCGTGTCTTCGAACCACTGCTGGAAGTCGGCCACGGCCTTTTCAGCGGCCACCAGCAGTTGCGCGACGGGCTGGTTGCCGGCACGCCGTTTCTCGATCTCGGCAAGGCGATGCTTGAGCGCGCCGATCAGCGCGCCGCGCCGCTCGCGGCTGGCCAGCAGGTCGTCTTCGAGATACGGGTTGCGCCGCACCACCCAGATGTCGCCGAGCACCTCGTAGAGCATGCGCGCCGAACGGCCGGTAACGCGCTGCGCGCGCAGCACTTCGAGGATCGCCCATGGGGCCTCGCCGAGCAGGCGGATGACGATCTCGCGGTCGGAGAAGGACGTGGTGTTGTAGGGAATTTCCCTGAGGCGTGCAGTCATGGCGTCGGTGTTTGCTGCAAGGCAGCGAATTTTAACCGATCAGGGTATGCCGTCCCGCCAGCGCCGACTTTTACTTTTGGTTCAGGGCGGCGGCCAGCGCTTCGGCCTGCCCGCGCACCGCAGCCGCCAGTGCGCCGCAGTCAGCCAGGTTTCCGCCGCGGGCGGCCAGTTCGAGCTGGCGTGCGACGGTTTCGCCCGATGCGGCGACGAAGGTGGCGAACAGGCCCTTGATGGTATGCGCACTGCGCGCAAGGCGTGCAGCATCGCCCGCGGCCAGCGCGGCGTCCATTTCCGCCATATAGCCGGGAACATCGGCGACAAACATGGCGGCCACCTCGTCGAACAGGCTTGCGTCCCCCATCATGGCGATCGCCGCATTGCGGTCGAAGAGCAGCCCGGTCCGGGTCGCCAACGCGGCTGCCGGGGCTGCCGGGGCGGCCGGCGCGGCGCCGAACAGGCGCCGAATCTCGTTCTGCAGCGAGGCGAGGCTGACCGGCTTCGCGATGTAGCCATCCATGCCGGCGGCGAAACAGCGCTCGCGGTCTTCCTGCAGGGCATTCGCGGTCATGGCGATGATCGGCACGTGCGCCGGCTGCGCATTTTCGGCCGAGCCGACCGCTGCCGCCTCGCCGCGGCGTATCTCGCGTGTCGCGGTAAGACCGTCCATCCCGGGCATTTCCATGTCCATCAGCACCAGTGAAAAGTCGGCGCTGGCGAGACGGCTCAAGGCGTCGGCGCCGCTCTCCGCGGTTTCGTAGGCAAGTCCCAGCCGGTCGAGCATGGCGCCGGCGAGTTGCAGGTTGACGCGGTTGTCGTCGACGACCAGCACCTTGCCGGGGACGAGGCCGGCGATGGTGCCGGCCGGCACCGTCCCCCGCACGCCGTGCGCATCGCGGGCAGTGGCCGCTTGCAGCGGCAGCCAGAACCAGAACACGGTGCCGACACCCGGCGCGCTCTCGACTTCGATGCTGCCGCCCATCGCCTCGACGAGTTCCTTCGAGATCAGCAGGCCGAGCCCCGTGCCGCCGTACTTGCGCGTTACCGAATCGTCGGCCTGGCTGAAGGGCTTGAACAGGCGCTCGCGCGCCTGCTCGTCCATGCCGATGCCGGTATCGCGTACGCTGAAATGGATGCGACCCTCTTCCGGCGCGATGCGCAGCTCGATCGAGCCCCGTTCGGTGAACTTGACGGCATTCGCCAGCAGGTTGATGAGGACCTGGCGCAGGCGGGTCGGATCGCCGATGACGAAGCGTGGCAACTGGTCGCTGATGCTTGCCACGAACGCCAGTCCCTTGGCGGTCGCGCGATCGCTGACGATGGTTTTCACCGCCTCGATCGCCGCATGGAAATCGAAGGGAATCTTTTCCAGCGTCAGGCCGCCCGCCTCGATCTTGGCGTGGTCGAGTACCCCGTTGATGAGTTCCATCAGGTGTTGGCCGGAATCGTTGATCAGCTTGACATAGCCCTTGTGCGACGGCGACAGCGGCTCGGCCTCGAGCAGGTCGGCGAACCCGATGATGGCATTGAGCGGCGTGCGCAGTTCGTGGCTCATGCGCGAAACGAAATCGGACTTGGCGTGGCTCGCGCGCTCGGCCTGCTCCTTGGCCGCGCGCATCTGGTCGATCGCTTCTTCCAGCCTGCGGTTCGCCACGTCGATGCGCTGCACGAAACCCATGGCGCCCAAACCCGCCAGCAGCATGACCGCCGCGATCACGCCCAGTTCCACCTTCTTCAGGCGGGCCCGTTGCACTTCCAGTTCGGATTCGAGTTCGCGCAGGCGCTCGCTGCTGTCGAAGAACAGGCGGTTGGCGTTCTCGTCGAGCCGCGCGAAATACGGCGGCAAGTGCTTGAGGAAGGCGTCGATCTCGTCATGCAGACGGAAAAACGCCAGGCTGTCGCCGTTTTGCTGAGCGTCCCAGCCGCGCATCAGCAATGCCATCAGCCCGACGGTCTTCTCGCCGATTTCGCCGAGCAGCGGCTCGATCTCGATGATCTCCATCACGTGCTGGCCGGTCGCCAGATCGGGCATGTAGGTGGCCTCGCGCACCATTTCGTCACGCCCCTCGATGTTCAGCAGCACCTCGCGCCGGACGGTGCCCCCTTCCTGGAGCACATGCAGGTCATGGCGCAGTTTCTCCAACTGGAGATCGATGGAGCGATTGACGCGGCGCAGCGCAGGTGGATTGGTCGTGGCCGCCAGCAGATACATGCCCTTCTCGATGCCGTTGATGCCGCGCACGATCTCCTCGCCGATGAAGATTCGCGCGCGCTCGTTGGCGCTGCGGGCGTTCAGCTCATCCTGCAGGCCATCGAAGACCAGCTTGAGGCCCAGCACTCCGGCCAGGCAGGCAAAAGCGATGGCGAACAGCCACTTGATGGCCGGATTGACCCGCGTACGCGGGTTGGACGGCAGCGTGTTCATCGCGGCAGGCTTTACCTGTTGCCGGCTCCCTTGTTATCGAGGAAGCCATGCTTGCGAAAGATCGCCTGACCTTCCGCGCCAGACGCGAATGCCAGAAAGCGCCTGGCCAGCTCGGGTTGTTTCGTGCTCTTCAACTGGATCAGGAGCAGGGCTTGCGGCTTGGCGATTTGCGGATCGAGATCGACGACATCAAGCTTGGGCGCATTGTCGGGGAAAAACCCCGTGGCCCGCCAATTCATGGTCAAGTCGGCCTCGCCTTTCTTCATCGCATTCACGAGGCTGCGCGAGTCGGGCGCCAGGAAAGCGGAATTGCGGATCACCTGCGGATAGATGCCGAGGCGGTCGAGGATGTGCTTGGCCTCCTGGCCGACGCTGCCGGATTCGGCATTGCCGATGATCGCGACCAGATCCTTGCGCAGCAACTCGCGCGGATCGGGCCTGACCTTCTTCGGATTGCCCTTCTGCACCATCAACGCCATCTGGTTGTAACCGACGGTGACCTGTTCGCCGAACAAGCCTTCGGCCAGGTGCTTGTCGCGATAGCTCGGCTCGCCGGGCAGGTACCAGTCGCCGACACCACTCTTCTTCGCCGACTGGAAAAGATCTTCCGAACCGCCCTGCGCGACGATGATCTTGATGTTTTCGCGCTGCTCGAACAGCTGCGCGATTTCGGTCATCGGCCGCACCATCGTGATACCGCAATACAGCAGCATCTCCTTTTTGGCGGACTGGGCAGAAGCGCTCATCGACAGCAGCAGGGCCGACAACAGCAGGACGGTACGGCGCAGCAAAGCACGACTCATGGCAAGCTCCTCGAGAATGGCGGCATTCTAGCGCCAAGCCTGCGCAAAGCCGGCAAGCGCGCCACCCGTGCTACCCTTGGCGGTGACCAATCTCCCCGCCTACGCCATGGATTATCTTGAACGCATTCTCAATGCCCGCGTGTATGACGTCGCACAGGAAACGCCGCTCGAACTCGCCCCCAACCTGAGCGCGCGCAGCGGCAACCGGCTGCTGCTCAAGCGCGAGGATATGCAGCCGGTGTTCAGCTTCAAACTGCGCGGCGCCTACAACAAGATCGCGCACCTGACGCCGGCGCAACGCAAGCGCGGCGTCATTTGCGCTTCGGCCGGCAACCATGCGCAAGGCGTGGCGCTTGCGGCGCAGAAGCTCGGCATCCGCGCGGTGATCGTCATGCCGACAACGACGCCGCAGATCAAGATCGACGCCGTGAGGAAACGCGGCGGCGAGGTCGTGCTGCACGGCGACGCCTACGACGCGGCCTATGCCCACGCGCTCGAGCTCGAGAAGAAGGAAAAGCTTGCCTTCGTGCATCCCTTCGACGATCCGGACGTCATCGCCGGGCAAGGCACGATCGGCATGGAGATCCTGCGCCAGCATCCCGATCCGATCGACGCGGTATTCTGCTGCGTCGGCGGCGGCGGCCTGATTTCCGGCGTCGCCGCGTACATCAAGCGCCTGCGGCCGCAGACGCAGATCATCGGCGTCGAGGCCGCCGATGCCGACGCGATGGACCGCTCGCTCAAGGCAGGCCGGCGCGTGCGCCTCGAAAAAGTCGGCCTGTTCGCCGACGGCGCCGCGGTGAAGATGGTCGGCGAGGAAACCTTCCGGCTCTGCCGCGAGTACGTCGATGAAATGGTGCTCGTCGATACCGATGCCATCTGCGCCGCGATCAAGGATGTCTTCGAGGACACGCGCTCGATCCTCGAGCCGGCCGGCGCGCTCGCCGTCGCGGGTGCCAAGGAATGGGCCCGCCAGCACAAGGTGCATGGCAAGGTCCTGGTCGCCGTCGCCTCCGGCGCCAACATGAATTTCGACCGGCTGCGCTTCGTTGCGGAGCGCGCCGAGATCGGCGAGCAGCGCGAGGCCGTCTTCGCCGTCACGCTGCCGGAACGACCGGGCAGCTACAAGAAATTCGTTGCCCTGATCGGCAACCGCAACATCACCGAGTTCAACTACCGCTTCCACGATGTCGGGGAAGCCCATGTCTTCGTCGGCATTCAGGTGCATCATCGTGCCGAAACAGCCAAACTTGCCGAGCTCCTGCGCCGGCATGGCTACGCCACGCTCGACCTGACCGACGACGAAATGGCCAAGCTGCACATCCGCCACCTCGTCGGCGGCCATGCGCCGCAGCTCAGTGACGTAACCATGAACGAACTGCTCTATCGCTTCGAGTTTCCCGAGCGGCCGGGTGCGCTGATGCACTTCCTCGGCAAAATGAGCGCCGGCTGGAACATCAGCCTCTTCCACTACCGCAACCACGGCGCCGACACCGGCCGCGTGCTGGTTGGCATGCAGGTGCCGCCGCGCGAGATGAAGGAATTCCGCGCTTTCCTCAAGAACCTGGGCTATCGCCACTGGGACGAATCGAAGAACCCCGCCTACCGGCTCTTCCTTGGCTGACCAGAAAGAAAAGGCCCCGGCGCGCCGGGGCCTTGGAAATGGTGGCGGGCGGTTTACTACCGAACAACTCACTATTGGGGCCAATGAGCACTGGTGCGGGATTCGGCGTGTTTCCGGAATCCATTATTCCTCGGCTTTCCTGCCACGCTTTCGCGTGAGGGTCTTCTTTGCCTCATTCCCGAGCGCCTTGGTAGCCTTTAGTACTTTGTCGAAGTCCGACTCGATTTTCTGTGTTCGGTTAAATTCCGCGTATTCGGCCAGCGCCTTCTGGTCGGCCTGGGTTTTGCTGATTCGCCCCCGGTTGGTCAGCACCTTGAATTCGTTGAAGGTGAGGAACTTGTCTACGCTGGCCGCCATATCGGCCATGGTCATCTGCACCCGATTCTCGATGATGTTTTCGATGTAGTCGAAAAAACTGGAGATGGTGCGCTCCAGCCGTTTGATCTCGGGTTCGGTCAGGTAGTTCTTGGCGACGGTGACATCGGAAGCCAGGATGCGACCGTGCGGCGCATTCTTCCAAGTGAGCAGGCCAGCATACGGAGCATTGTGATCGGTCTTGCTGTGGATGATCTCGGCGGCGGTCTGACCGATGATGGCGTAGTGGAATTTGTTCTGCATCATGGCATAGAAGGTCTGCGTGATGTCGGACCTGGGGTCGTAGTCCACGCTACATTCGGCGAAGATATCGGTAATTTGCTGGTAAATACGCCGTTCGCTGGCTCGGATAGAACGTACCCGTTCCAACAACTCCAGAAAGTAATCCTCACCGAAGGCCTGTTTGCCTTGCTTCAGGCGTTCATCGTCGAGTACAAACCCTTTGCGGATGTACTCATTAAGAATCTGAGTGGCCCAGATGCGGAACTGGGTCGCACGCTTGGAACTGATACGGTAGCCGACCGCGATGATGGCATCCAGGCTGTAGTGCCTGAGGGTACGCCGGACGGCCCGCCCTCCTTCGTTTTGAACTACCGAGAAATCCTCGGCAGTTGCCGATTCCTTCAGTTCTCCCTCGGCGTAGATATTCTTGAGGTGCAGACCGACGTTATCCGGGGTGGTCTGAAATACCTCAGCCATCAAGCGTTGCGACAACCAAAGCGTCTCGGCATGGATGAGAACGCGTACATGGACCTTCTCATCATCGCCCGCATAGAGGAGAAATGGCGAATCCGCCCCAGCGGTTACCGTGACGGCTTGTTTTTCGGATGGCGTTACTTTCTTGGTCATTGGTTTGGCCCTTCCATGGAGTTGCTCTCGGCAGTGCTCATGACACATGGCTCCATACACTGTGCTCCGCCGAGCGCCGAGTATCGGTTTCCAGGTGGCTTGCCTTCGTCCGCTGTCCCTTGCCGACTTCCGCTAGCTTGCCTTCGCGTGCCGCGCGCACCCAGTTGTCCAGGCTGCTCTTCGGCATCGAGAGCTGCTTGGCCGCCTCCGCCCGAAATTCCGGCGTGTAGATCCCCTTCGGTGTCCGTTCCATTTACATCCTCCAGATCGTCAAATTACACGATCCGTCGGACTCCACTTTTTTCAGCCTACTCCAACCGGTCAAATGGAGAAAAGAGAGGCGTCCGAGGCCTGGTGGGCGGAATAACGCACTGCCAGGGTGATGGCGAAACACCAGACCCCGCCGAAAGCCCCGCCAGTGCTGGCGCGGCGGGCAGAAAAAAACCCAACCGGTCAGGGTTGGGTTTTGGAATTGGTGGTGATGGGGGGACTTGAACCCTCGACCTACGGATTATGAATCCGTCGCTCTAACCAGCTGAGCTACATCACCGCACAGCGAAGGGGCGGGATTATCCCGGCCCGGCGCCGGCCTTGTCAAGTTAAGCACGGGACGCGAGAATGCACACATGGATTACGACCTGATCATCGTCGGTGGCGGCCTGGCCGGTCTCGCCCTCGCAGTGGCCCTGCGCCGCACCCGGCTGAAAATCGCCGTCATCGAGGCCCGCGCGCCCGCGCAGCCCGCCAGTTGGGATGCGCGCATCTATGCCGTCAGCCCGAGCAACGCGCGTTTTCTCGACACCATCGGCATCTGGCAGCATCTCGATCTGGCGCGCTGCCAGCCGGTGCGCAAGATGTCGGTGCATGGCGACCGCGGCGGCGACCTGGAGTTCTCGGCTTATGCCAGCGGTGTCGGCGAGCTGGCGTGGATCATCGAATCGTCGCTGTTGCAGCGCGAACTCTGGGAAACCGCCAAGCGCCAGGGCAACGTCGATCTGCTCTGCCCGGCCAGCCCCGCCCTGCTCGACATCGGCGATGGCGAAGCGGTGCTCGAACTGGCCGACCGCCGCACCTTGAGCGCAAAGCTGATCGTCGCCGCCGACGGGGCGGACTCCTGGACGCGCGCCGCCGCTGGCATCGATGTGGATTTCCTGCCTTACGACCAGATGGGCGTGGTGGCCAACTTCAGCATCGGCCAGCCGCACCGCGAGGTGGCCTGGCAGTGGTTTCGCGCCGATGGCATCCTCGCCTGGCTGCCGCTGCCCGGCGACCTGATCTCGATCGTCTGGTCGACACCGACCGAACATGCGCGGGAACTGCTGGCGCTCGACCCGGCGGAATTTTGCGAGCGCGTCGCGGCGGCCGGCAACTATCGGCTCGGCGGGCTGGCACTCGTCACGCCGCCGGCGGGCTTCCCGCTGCGCCTGATGCGCGCGCCGCACACCGTCGCGCCGCGGCTGGCGCTGATCGGCGACGCCGCGCACACGATTCATCCGCTCTCGGGCCACGGCATCAACCTCGGCTTCCAGGATGCGAGAAGCCTGGCCGAAGTTCTCGCGGCCTGCCCGGCGCACATCGATTGCGGCGACCTCCAGTGGTTGCGTCGCCACGAGCGCGCCCGGCGCGAGGAGGTCGTGGCGCTACAATCCGTCACCCACGGCCTGCAACGGCTGTTCGGCGCGTCGCAACCCCCCGTCGCTGCCTTGCGCAATTTCGGGATGAACCTCTTCGACCGACTGCCGGTCATAAAGGACGCACTGGCCCGTTATGCGATGGGCTGAGCGCACTCCAACCCCAACCACTCTGGAGAACATATGAAGATCAAACCCCTCATCGGCGCAATCGGGACCATGGCCGCCCTATTCATCGCCCAGGCGGCCAGCGCCGGCGAGGCCGAAGTCAGGAAAGCCGTCGAGCCCGTGCTCGTCGATCTGTTCGGCCCGAGCGTCAAGGCCGATGCCGTGCGCAAGGTCGGCAACTTCAATCTTTACGAGATCCAGATCGGCGGCGACCTGCTCTATACCGACGAAAAGGTGAGCTACCTGATCAACGGCGACATCCTCGACGTCAAGGCGAAGAAAAACCTGACCGAGGAACGCAAGAACAAGCTCGCGCAGGTGAAATTCTCGGAGCTGCCGCTCGAACTGGCGGTCAAGCAGGTGAAGGGCAACGGCAAGCGCGTGCTGGTCACCTTCGAGGATCCGAACTGCTCCTACTGCCGCAAGCTGGCCAAGGAACTGCAGAGCGTCAGCGACGTGACCATCTATACCTTCCTGTACCCGATCCTCTCGCCGGATTCCAGCGAGAAGTCGAAGAACATCTGGTGCGCAGCCGATCGCGCCAAGGCTTGGACCGATCTGATGATCGACGGCAAGCAGCCGGCCAGCGCCAACTGCAACCATCCGACCGAGAAAGTCACCGCGCTCGGCCGCAAGCTGAACGTCAAGGGCACCCCGGCGATGATCTTCGCCGACGGCTCGCGCGTGCCCGGCTACATGCCGGCCGCGATGCTCGAAAAGGCGCTCGACAAGGGCAGCGCGAACGCCCAATAAGGCAACTGCAAGGCGGCGGGGCACCTGACGTGCCGTCCCGCCAGCGCCGACTTTCAGAGCGCGCGCAGCACCGCCACCAGTTTCCCGATTGCGCTGTCGAGTTCGGCGAACAGCACGCGAGCGCTCGCGAGATTCCCCGTGCGTGCGGCCGCTTCGAGCGCGGCCGCACTCGACTGCGCCGGCCGTGCGCCGAAACCGACAAGGTTGCCCTTCAGCCCGTGGCTGCGCATCTCGACCTCCGCCGCGTTGCCGCTGTCGATCGCCTGCTGCAGGGCCCGCAACTCGTCCCGATAATTGTCGAGAAAGGCGGGAACGAGGATTTCCGCTACCTCGGGATCGAGCGCGGCGAGCGCTGCCGCATAATCGAAAGCATCGGCACCCGGGCCGGCGCTGCCGACGGGGAGGGTAAAACTGAACGTGCTGCCTTGCCCCGGCGCGCTTTCGACCCTGAGCTCCCCGCCCAGCAGCCGCACGAGGTTGTCGGTGATGCTGAGCCCAAGCCCCGTGCCGCCATATTTGCGGGTCGTCGATGCATCGGCTTGGGCGAACGCCTCGAACACCGTGGCGAGTTTTTCTGCGGCAATGCCGATGCCCGTATCGCGCACGGTGTAGCGCAGGGTCAGGCCATTCGGCGCTCGCGCCTCCGCGGCCAGGCTCACCATGATCTCGCCGCGCTCGGTGAATTTGATCGCGTTGCCGATCAGGTTGAGCAGTATCTGGCGCAGCCGCAAGGGGTCGCTGACAACCTCGGCAGGCACCGCTTCGGCTACCGTGCTTTCAAAGACCAGCCCTTTCTCGCGGGCCGCCATCCGCAGCATGTCCATCACTTCGTCAAGCTGGGCGGCCGGCGAAAAGGCAACCCGGTCCACCGCGAGCTTGCCCGCCTCGATCCTGGAAAAATCGAGAATATTGTTGAGGATGTCCAGCAAGGCCCGCGCCGACGTCTTGACGATGCGCAGGTATTCCCGGCGTTCGTCGGGCTTGTCGCTATCCAGCGCCAGGTCGGTCATGCCGATGATGGCGTTCATCGGCGTGCGGATTTCGTGGCTCATGTTCGCCAGGAAAAGACTCTTCGCGTTATTCGACTGCTCGGCCTGCTGCCGCGCGAGCTCGAGTTTCTCGGCCAGGCTGGCTGTCTCGCGCTCGAGCCGGATGGTTTCGTGCAGGGACGCGCTGAAATAATCGGCGCTGCGCGTGACGATCATCAGGAACAGCAAAGCCATGGCCGAGAAAGCCACGTGGATCGGCTCGCTGCCCCAGGCACCGACGATCACGGCCAGCACGATCGGCCATGCATACAGGCGATATGCGAGCCGGTCCGCCGCCAGGACGGGAACGGCACCGGCGACCATACCGGACATCACGAAGGCGGTGAAGAACTGCAGGTTGCCGTCGCCCGCCAGCATCAGCAACAGGGCACCCGCCATCCATATCACCCCGCTGGCGGCCGCGCCTCTCACCGCAATCTGGCGCCAGCGCGCGACTTCCGCCAGACGGCGTTCCTCGGGAAGCTTGAGATAGCGCGCGCCGCCGATCACGCGCACGGCAGCGGACAGGCAAACCAGCAGCAGCCAGCCGATCAGCCACAAGGGCGCGACAGCGCCCCATGCCACCCACGCCAGAAAGAAGCCATTGATGACCGAGACAATCTGGCCCGGCCGCAGGTTGCGATAAAGCAGCTCGACCTGGCGGTGGAGGATGAACGGATCGATCTGGGCAGGCATTGAGAAGCCGAATGACATTTGCGACGACCAGCCTATGATAAGGCGATCGCCGCGCGCGGCACGGCCGCAATTACATGCAAAACCGCCTTACCAGAGCGTTTCGCGTTCCGCGCTGGCCGAAACTTTGTGGATGGTCAGGTCGGCGCCATCGAATTCCTCTTCGGCATCGAGGCGGATGCCGATCGCCGCCTTCAAGCCGCCATAGACGGCAAGGCCGCCGGCCAGTGCGACCGCCACGCCCAGCAGTGTCCCGGCCAGCTGGCTCATGAATGCCACGCCGCCCATGCCGCCGAGTGCCTGCGCGCCGAAGATGCCCGCGGCGATGCCGCCCCAGGCGCCGCACAAGCCGTGCAGCGGCCAGACGCCGAGCACGTCATCGATCTTGAGCCGGTTCTGGGTGATCGTGAACATCTTCACGAACAGCGCGCCGGCAATGCCACCCGTGACGAGCGCACCGAGCGGATGCATAAGGTCCGAACCGGCACAAACGGCCACGAGCCCGGCCAGCGGGCCGTTATGCACGAAACCGGGGTCGTTGCGGCCCATCGCCAGCGCAACCAGCGTGCCGCCGACCATCGCCATCAGGGAGTTCATGGCGACGAGACCGGAAACCTTGTCGAGCGTCTGGGCGCTCATGACGTTGAAGCCAAACCAGCCGACGATCAGGATCCAGGCGCCGAGCGCGAGGAAAGGGATCGACGACGGCGGGTGACCGCCGGCGATGCCGCCGTCCTTGTGATAGCGGCCACGGCGCGCGCCAAGCATCAGCACGGCTGCCAGACCGATCCAGCCGCCGACCGCATGCACTACCACCGAACCGGCGAAGTCGTGGA
>Ga0172375_10008962_pt1 | contig 13316 bp, 10 predicted proteins | sample LakKiv1m_FD_114537 | JGI IMG/M metagenome (GOLD analysis project Ga0172375, IMG submission 114537) | Freshwater microbial communities from Kabuno Bay, South-Kivu, Congo - kab_092012_11.1m | ecosystem: Environmental > Aquatic > Freshwater > Lake | place: Democratic Republic of the Congo...
ACGTCTTACAGCAAGAGATCGACAACATCCTGAGCTTAGGCGTGGAAGTGAAGTACAACACCGCCATGGGCCGGGATTTCACCCTGGAAAGCCTCAAAAAAGACGGCTTTCAGGCCGTGTTCCTGGGGATAGGCTGCCATGTGGGCATGAAGCTGGGGATCCCCGGCGAGGAAGCCGAAGGGGTGATGCAGGGCGTGGATTTCTTGAGGAAGTACACCCTGAAAGAGCCTTTTACCTTGGGCAAACACGTGGCGGTGATCGGCGGCGGCAACGTGGCCATCGACGTGTCCTGCACCGCCTTGCGGCTGGGCTCCAAGGTCACCATCGTCTACCGGCGGACCCGGGACGAGATGCCGGCCTTTGAGCACGAGATTGAGCAGGCCATGTGCGAAGGCGTAGAACCCCTCTACCTGACGGCCCCGGTGGCCGTGAAGACCGGTGCCGACGGCAAGGTTACGGGTTTGGAATGCCAGAAGATGGAGTTGGGCGAACCCGATAAATCGGGTCGCCGCCGTCCGGTCCCGGTGGAGGGCTCCAATTTTATCCTCGATGTGGACATGATCATCCCCGCCATCGGCCAGAGGGCGAACACCTCGATTTTTGAAGGCACCGGCCTCGAGATTACCAAGTGGGGCACCATTGAAGTGGACGAAATCACTTTTGAAACCAACCTCCCCGGGGTCTTCGCGGGTGGGGACGCGCAAAAAGGGCCGTGGATTGCCGTAGGCGCCATCGGCGACGGGGAAAAGGCGGCGGTCTCCATTGACCGTTACCTCCGGGGACTCGACCAGAAGGAAGGCCGCATCAAAAAGCGGAAACGCCACCATCGTCCCAAGACCTTCCCGGTGGGCGGGGTAGTCCAACCCCGGGCGGAGATGCCCACGTTGCCCCCGGAATACACCTGCTCCTGCTTCGATGAAATCGCCACGGGTTTCACGCAAGAATCGGCCCGGGCGGAAGCGACCAGGTGTTTGAATTGCTATTCGGACTGCCTGGAGAAACTGGGCGCTCCCGGCAGCGCTTCGGTCTATAAGGCTCCGACCCCGGTGGTGGCCCAGAAGCTGAAGGAACGCAGCGCTTATGCCAATCCCGGGGATGAAGCGGCCGTGGCCGCCATTATCAATAAGTATCGGGATGAGCGCGGCAATATGCTGCCCGTCTTGCTGGGCATCAACCGCACCTTCAACTGGCTGCCTCGACCGGCCCTGGAGCATGTGGCGGACGAATTGCACATGCCCCTGGCGGATATCCTCCGGGTTGCCACCTTTTACAACGCCTTCAGCCTGGTGCCTCGCGGCAAATACATCGTCAGCGTCTGCCTGGGCACCGGCTGCTTTGTCAAAGGCTCACCCCGGCTCCTGGACCGTTTGGAAAGAGAGTTGAAGATCAAATCCGGCGGCACCACCGAGGACATGCTGTTCTCCCTGGAGCCGGTGCGCTGCATCGGCTGCTGCGCCCTGGCCCCGGCCGTGCGCATCAACGAGGACACCTTCGGGCGCTTGACCCCGGAAAATATCCCCAAAATCTTGAAACCTTATACCGCGTAATCTGCCGGTTAGGACGGCGTAAAAAGATAAGGGTTGGCTCCCAGGAGCCAACCCTTTGTTTTCCATCCACGACTACCTGAACATGGGGTGGCAGGGAGGGAATGTTTGTGGGGGAGGGGCAAAGGGCGAAAGCCCTTTCCCCTCCCCCACACCCCCACCCCAATCCCGTAAGCATAAAACAGCAGGAGGGCCAGCAATGGCCCTCCTTTTTTCTGGTAGGGCGGGCCTCCGTGCCCGCCACCTCATGCAACCTGCATTGAATCCTCACACTTCAAACATAATTTGAAAAAATTATTTAAATTAATTGACATTAAGACCATGAATCTTATTTTATTAAATACAAGGGTTGAGACAGCAGCTTTTCAGCGGAATGTATGGCTATCCGGCGCTCGAGTTTAAATTCTTCTGCCTGGGAAAAAAGGAGGAGGGCTAATTATGTTTATTACCAAAAGGTCACGTTTAACTGTCTCGGGTCTTATGGCTGCACTATTCCTTTGCCTAGTAAGCGGTACAACCATTGCGGCCTCGTTCCCTAACTCGCTTTGGGTAGGAACCGATAACACGGCCAGCTTGGCCGTACTGAACACCGATACCTCGGGCAATGTATTGCGCAGTGTTCCCATTACGGAGGCTACGGGTTTCGCCATTGATCTAACCGGGAACATCGTTTACTTCGGCAGAAGCGACGCCACCATCACCCCCAGAAATCTCGATACCCTGGCTCCCGGAACATCCTTTACTCCCGCCACAGGATTTTCTGAAGACATGACCTTTGACGGTTCCCACATATGGCGCGCCGGCATTCTTGCAGGGGCCGTATTCGAAATCAACCCCGCAACCGGCGCTATTCTCTCCTCTTTTGGTCCCGGTTTCAGTCCATTGGGAATTGCCTGGGACGGCTCCGGTTTATGGGTCAGCCAATTCGGCACAGCGGGACTGGTTAAAAGGTTTGATACCAGTGGGACTCCCACCGGAGAGCAGTTCAACGCGGGTGACTTCCTGGTAGGGGGCTTGGGATATGACTCCAGAGACGGCACCTTATGGATCGGAACTTCTGGCAGGGTGTACCATTACCAGACGGATGGCACCCAGTTGGGATTTTTCGATGTCACCGTAGATCCTAGCCGGTTTGTCGACGGCCTGGAGTTTCAAGCGGCGGCGATTCCCATACCCCCTTCCCTGCTGCTTCTGGGCTCAGGCCTGCTGGGCCTGGTGGGTCTGAGACGCCTTTTATAGAGGCTACATCCCATTATCTAATTTTTGGCAGGGCCAGAAAGGCCCTGCTCTTTTTGTGCAAGGCCTGATTATCTCATTCCTTCCCCAGCTTTTCCACCCGCACCCCGATGAGGCGAATCAACTTATGCTTTGGATTTTCCCGGCGGTCCAGGAAGGGCATGAGGAGCTTCATGGCCTCGAAGGTCAGGGTGCGCAGCGTCGCGGCGGGCTGCGTCAGGGTATGGGAGCGGGTAAAGGTGTCAAAATCGGCGAAGCGCACCGTGACCACCACGGTGCGGTAAGTGGCAAACCCCCCAGCGGTAAAGCGTCGATACACCTCCCGGCACAGACCCCAGAGGCGCTGGAAGATAAAATCCAGGTCTTTCGTGTCCTTGGCAAAGGTCTCCTGCTCGCCCACGGACTTGGGCTCCCACTCGGTGACCAGGGGGCTGTCGTGGCGGCCCCGAATCCGCTCATAGAGCGACGGCCCCCAGGAGCCGAAGCGCTCTTTTAGTTCTTCCGGGGAAAACCGCTTTAAATCCTGGACGATCTTAATGCCCAGGCGGGCCAGATACTTTTCCGTCTTGGGGCCGATGCCGGGGATTTTGCGCACCGCCATAGGCGCCAGGAACTCCTCGGCCTCTTCCTGGGTGACCACCGTCAGGCCGTCGGGCTTGTGAAAATCCGAGGCGATCTTGGCGATGAGCTTGTTGGGGCCGAGGCCGATGGAGGCGGTGAGCCTTTCTGCAGCCAGGATTTCCGCTTTGATCCGCCGGGCCAGATCGACGGCCTGATCAAATGATCCGGTAAAGCTCAGATCGAAGTAGGCCTCATCGATGCCGGCGGGTTCCACCACCGGGGCGTAGCGCTGCAAAATCGCCATGATGCGGCCCGAAACCTCCCGGTATTTCTGATAACTCCCGCTGGTAAAGGTAGTGGCGGGCTGGCCCCGACGCCGGGCGGCTTCGGCCAACTTCCAGGCCGTGGAGATAGGCATGGCGGAATGGATGCCATAGACGCGGGCCGGATAGTTAGCGGTGGAGACCACCCCCCGGCCGTGGCCGTCGGCGGGGTCGGCCCCCACCACCAGGGGCCGCCCTTTGAGTTCGGGGTGGTCCCGCTCTTCGATGGCCGCAAAAAAGGCGTCCATATCCAGGTGGCCGATGATGCGCATGGGGTAATTGTAACCAAGGATCTGCGCCGGGCCAAGGAGGCGGAAAGTGATTGCCAAACCGGGATAACTCAGATAAGTAACAAGAGGGGCGCACCTCTATGGAATGTATGAGCAAAGGGTGGCTGGCGGCTGTCATGGCAATGGCGCTGTGCTTCCTTGGAAGCCTGGGGACAGGCGCGGCCCGGGCCCAGGAAAGTCTGCCCGAGTTGATCAAAAAGGTTGCCCCGGCCGTGGTGACCGTGGTGGGATTTAATGCCCAGGGCAAGCCTATCCGCATCGGGAGCGGGTTCTTCGTGGATGCGCAGGGTAACCTCATCACCAACTTGCATGTGGTTAAAGGGGTGGCGAGGGTCGAAATAAAGCTGCCCAAGGGAGAGGTTTACCCCCTGACCGAGATGGTGGCCGCGGATGACAAGGCCGATCTGGTCAAGCTGGCGGTGCATCTGCCCGGCGGCTCGCCCCCTTACCTGACGGTGAGCAGCGCCCGGCCGGAAGTGGGAGAACACGTGGTGGTGCTGGGCAGTCCCTTGGGGCTGGAACACACGGTGACCGACGGGATGGTGTCGGCGATCCGCACCGTGCGGAACCGGGGAGAATTCCTGCAAATCTCGGCCCCCATTTCGCCGGGCTCCAGCGGCGGGCCGGTGGTCAATATGAAAGGCCAGGTCATTGGCATCGCCACGTTTCAGGTGAGGGGGCAGAACATCAATTTTGCGGTGCCGGGCTACCGGGTGCTGGCCCTGAAGGATGGCCCGCCCCGGGCCTTGCCTGGCCTGGGGACAGAGGGCAAGGCTTTGCCTACGCGACCCGGAATAAATGTGCCGCGGCCTCAGATGCAGACACCTTAAGGACAACAGAGCAATTGCGGTTGCCGAAAATTCTCTCCGAATGCTGGCTTTTAAATTCCCCTAAATCCCAGTAGTGTCCGGTAAGCATTTTGCAAGGACCGTTAAGCATCGGAATGTCAAAAAGGCAGCCGCATGCTTAAGCCTGTGCCACCAAAATCCCCTCTCCCCTTCGAGGGGAGAGGGAAAATGCATTAAATTACTGGAAGTTAGATAATGCCCCCTTTTAAGAGGTCATGTTCTCATCGATTTATAGCAAAATTCTTGCCGGACACTGCTGCCTAAATCCCCCTTTTTCCAAGGGGGGCTTTCAACGTAATTCCGCTAAGTTCCCCCCTTTGTTAAAGGGGGGTAGGGGGGATTTGGGTTCTCGAAGCAAGGGCCATAAAGTTGCGATTCGCTCTATGACCCAAAAGCGACCTTATTCGGTGGGCTTTTTGGGGGCGGGGCTGCTCTTTTCCGGCTTCTTGGCCAGCTTTTCAGCGTCGCTCTGCGGGGTGCTGCCGGGTTTACTGACGATATATATGGCCCCCTTGGCGTCCTTCCCTTTCTTGACCGAGGCTTTGACGCCCTTTTTCTGCAACTCGGCCACCTTGGCCTGAGCCTCCTTGCTGGTGCGATACTGGCCGACCCGAACCTGGGCAGGCTGGGATCTGCCGGCCTTAGCCTTGTCGTGCTCTTTGGTCTTGGGTAGCCGAGCCTTGGGGGCAGTGTCGAAGCTATTCTGGAATTTGAGCTTCTGGGCCACTTCCTGTCGCAGGCGCTTCATTTCTTCTTCCCGGGCCTTGGGGTCATGGGGTGAAGCGCCGGTTTTGCTTTTTTTCTTGGCGGTTGCCGCTGGCACGGGGGGGGACAAGGGGGTAATGGACGCGGTGACCGGAGCCGGTTGCGCCGCCTTGGTCACGGCCACAGGAACCGGCGCTGCGGCCGGAGCTTGAGGTGCGGGGGCTACGGCAGGCGCAGACGCTGAGGCCACTGCGGTGGGAGGGGTGGGCGCGGGCGCGGCTTCCGGTCTCGCCGAGGCTACGGGGGCAGGGGCTAGAGCCGGGGGTCCGCCGGGGGCGCTGGCGACCGGCGTCCACTGGAGCTCTTTGGAGGCGTCCGGGGACATCAATCCCCAGTTTGAAGCTACGCGGTAGATATCGCCCCGGCCCGACAGGGCTCCCAGGGCGAAACTCATCATCATCAAACCCACCACGCCGATGCCGGCGAAGATGGTCTCTTTGAGCCCCAGAGACAAATGCCATCCGGCCTTTTTGCTCTTTTTCCCCCGGCCTTTCTCCACTTCACCTCCTGAAGATTGCTTCTGCTGGAAACCCGGTAGTCGTAATTGCGGCGCCAAATGATTCCTCCTGATTTACATGGTTTCCGGGGCCTCCACCCCCAAGATCCCCAAACCATGCGCCAAGACGGTCTTTACGCTGTTCACCAGCCAAAAACGGGCCTGGGTCAGATCGGCGTCGTCAGAGATAAAGCGATGTTTATAGTAATAACTATGCAATTGGGCGGCCAGTTCCGTCAAGAAATAAGTGATGCGATGGGGCTCCAGATTGCGGGCCGCGCCTTCCACCATTTCGGGGTAATTGGCCAGCAGCTTGAGGATGGTCAACTCCTCGGGCAGGGTCAGGAGGCCAAAACGGCTGGGGTCCAAGGCCTCAACCTCAAGGCCCTGGGCCGCGGCCTGCCGAAAGACCGAGGCCAGCCGGGCATGGGCGTACTGGACGTAATAAACCGGGTTCTCGCTGCTCTGCTGCTTGGCCACCTCCAGGTCGAATTCCAGGTGGGCGTCGGGCCGCCGGGACAGAAAGATGAAGCGGGCCGCGTCCTTGCCCACTTCGTCGATGACCTCCCGCAGGGTGACAAAGGTGCCGCCCCGGGTGGTCATGGCCACCGGCTCCCCCTGGCGCAGCAGCGACACCAGTTGCACCAGGATGACCTTTAGTTTGCCGGTAAACCCCAGGGCCTGGGCCGCGGCCTGGAGCCGGGGCACATAGCCGTGGTGATCGGCCCCCCAGATATCCACCACCTGGGTATAACCCTGCCGGAATTTGTGCAGATGATAGGCGATATCCGAGGCGAAGTAGGTGGTGGCCCCGTTGCTGCGGCGCACCACCCGGTCCTTTTCGTCGCCGAAGGCGGTGGCCTTGAACCACAGGGCGCCGTCGGCCTCGTAAAGGAAGCCGGCCTGGCGCAGCCGGGTGAAGCTTTGGTCCACCAGGCCCTGATCGTAGAGTCCGGTTTCGCTGAACCAGGTATCGAAGCCGACCCCGAAATCATCCAGGTCTCTTTTAATGTCGGCCAAAATGACGTCGCCGGCGTATCTTCCCAGCGCGATCAAGTCATCTTTTTCGGGGGGCGCCGGGGGCACGGTCCGGCCTTCGGTCAGATACTCCCGGGCCAGGTCCTTCATGTAATCGCCCTGATAGCAGTCATGGGGCAGTTCAATTTTCTCCCCTTTAAGCTCGCACAGGCGAAAATATAGAGACCTCCCCAAGTTGAAAATTTGCAGGCCCACGTCGTTGATATAATATTCCCGCACCACTTCGTGGCCCGTGGCGGCCAGCAGATTAGCCAGGGCATCCCCCAGGGCTGCACCCCGGCCGTGGCCGATGTGCAGGGGGCCGGTGGGGTTGGCGCTGACGAACTCCACCTGCACCTTTTGGCCCGCGCCTATGTCGCTGTCGCCATAGGCGGGTCCCTGTTGGTGAATTTCGGGAATCACCTGGTACCAGTAGCTGTCGGCGATGAAGAAGTTTATGAACCCGGGTCCGGCCAGCTCCACTTTCTGGAGCATCCCGGCTGGAGCCTCGAGGTTGTTAATGATGGTTTCGGCCACCTTGCGGGGCGGCAGCTTGGCCTGCTTGGCCAGGACCAGGGCCAGATTGGTGGCCAGGTCGCCGTGCTCCGCGATTTTCGGGGCTTCCACTTCGAAGGCGGGCAGGGTTTCAAAGGTGAGTTGGCCCGCGGTCCGGGCGTTTTCCACCGAGGCAGTAATTAAGTCACGTAAGTTTTTTTTGAGTCGCATTGAGTAAGGTTAACTTTCGGATTTTTATTATCGAAGGGGGACTATGGAAGATTTCCCCCTCACCCTGACCCTCTCCCCCAGCGGGGGAGAGGGGAAATAAACGAAAGGCGACTCAACGAGTCATCCTTTATTAAGAACAGCGAAACTTATCCCTTTAATTAATAAATGTCTCTTGCCTAGCTCGTTTTGAAAGAACCAATAACTCTTTATCTGATACTAGACGCTCTACAATAGCTCTGTATTCATCCAAAGATTTTCTGAGAGCTGAGACTTCAAAAGCAATTTTATCTAAGTCCAACAGTTCATTTTCTCTGGCACCAGCCATCATTGAGACCAAACCAGCTTTTTCTTCTTCGCTATAATTTATGGGGAATAATTTGATAAAAAATAAATTAGACCCAATTCCATGGAGTGTTACTTTATTATCCATTTTATATCCTATAATTCTTTTAAGCTTATCCTGAAGCTCTGGATTAATTATGGCAAGATGGTCCTGACCAAAGATATAACCTTGCAAATTACTAAGGCGAATTCCCTGTTTCCTTAGAGTGAAGTACCATTCTTCGAGAGTTTTCTTTCTTTCACCGGCGTCCATTGCCTTGATCCTTGCAATGGGATCATTACCAGCTTCGGCTATTAATTTTTCTCCATCTTCGACACAATCCTTAAGAAGGAAATATGTCCTAAGAATGCCAAGAATAATTTCTTCCCGCTCTTGATCTGTCTTAAATTTTCTGAAGTCTGAAACTGCAGTCCTTATTAAATCAACAATGCTTTTGAGTTCTGAAAACATACTGGTCGGACTCTCTAATTTTTAGAGGCACCGGGAGATCTGCGGAACACCAACTATTGATTGGCCCTATGCTCTTTATTTTTCTTCTTTCGGCGGCACTTCACCCACCGGCTTGGCCTTGAGGGTCATATCCCGGGTGTACTCCTGGCAGTGCTGGCCGGTAAAGGAAAATCTTTTGACGCAATTCTCCCGCCAGGCGCAGACCAGGCAGATGCTGGCTTCCTGGGCGTCGGGTTTCCTATCCATGTCACACTCCGGTGTAGCGCCTGATATTAGCGGTTCCCAAGGCGCAGTAAATTTCATAACTGATGGTCTGGGCCCACCCGGCCAGGTCCTCTCCCCGCAATTGATCCTTTTGGTCCTGTCCCAGAAGCACGGCCCGGTCCCCCGCCTTGACCTCCGGGAGGCCGGTGACATCCACCATGGTGAGGTTCATGCACACCCGGCCCCGGATGGGAGCCCGGCGGCCATGAATCAGGACCTCGCCCCGGTTGGAAAACAGCCGGCTGTAGCCGTTGCAGTAACCCACCGGCAGCACCGCCAGGTCGCACCAGTCAGGGGTGGTGTAGGTGCAGCCGTAGCTGACGTGGCTTCCCGGGGGCAGGCGCTTGACTTGGAGCACCTGGGCCGCCAGGGACATCACGGGCTGGAGGTCCACCGGCAGCGGCCGCCCGGCCGCAGGAGAGGAGCCATAGAGCATGAGGCCCGGCCGCACCAGGCCCAAATGGGCTTCGGGCACCTCCCAGAGCGCGGCGCTGTTGGTAATATGACTCAGCGGCAGCTTCCAGCCATCCTGCCGGGCCGCGGCCAAAAGCGAGGTGAATTCACGGACCTGCTTTAAAGTATAGGTCTTATCTTCCTCATCCGCCACCGCCAGATGCGAAATCAGGCCCACAGCGTTCAGGTGGCGCAGTTTTTTAAGGCCGGCTAAAAACGGCAGGACCTCCACCGGCAGCAGTCCCAGGCGGCCCATGCCGGTATCCACCTTGACGTGCACCCGGGCCTTTTTCCCCTGTTGATGGGCCGCGGCGGCCAGGGCCTGGGCCACGTCCAGGCGGAACAGAGCCACATCCAGGTCATGACCCACGGCGCAGCCCGCTTCCTCGGGCAGAATCCCCAAGAGCAGCAACACCGGCTGGGTGAGACCCGCCCGGCGCAACATCAGTCCTTCTTCCAGGGAGCCGGCCCCGAAATAATCCACCCCGGAGGCAGCCAGCTTCTTGGCCACGGGGAGCAGGCCGTGGCCGTAGGCATCGGCTTTGACCACCGCCAGCATCTTGACCTGGGGCTCACAGAGACGGCGAAGCTGCCGATAATTGTGCTCCAGGGCCGCCAAGTCGATGGTCAGGTCCACCATGGTGGTGATCATCATAACGCCAGTTCTCCCTAAAATAACCCTACTTTTACATTATAAGCGGCATGATACAGCGCTGCACCATCAAGTTGGAAACAAAACGGCTGAGTAAGCATATGGTTCCGCTAGCCGGGCAATAGCAGATCCAAGATCGCGAATTGATCCAGGAAAAGGGGGTGGATCTCTCGACTTTTGTCAATGTCGAGCGCCGCCTCCAACAGGCGGTCATATTCTTGTTTCTGTTCCTCTTTTGACTCCATGCGAAACATGGCTAAATAATCGAGGGCCAACTGGTATTGAATCCATGCCCTCTTGTGGTCCGGGGTCTCCAAGATCAGGGACCCTGTCCCAAGGAGCAACTTGACCCGAAGGGGAAACGGATTTTCGTTAGCCTGACTAAGAATTGGGTCATTTACAATCTGGTTGCCCCGATTATGGAAGTAAACAGAAAGTGCTGGATTCACAGAACGAGCCACCTCAGCGAAGTCCATAACAATATTCAACCTGGTGACACTGAGGTTTCTGGCTTGCTCACTTTGTTGGGCGGCTTCCATGGTCAAATTGCGCCGACGGTCGAAATCCGGTTCGGCGACGGCCTGCATGTACAAAGCATAGCCTAGACCGTGGAAACCGCGATAATCGAAACGGTCGACCTCCACCATATTCCGAAAATACTGCTCCATCTGATTGATGTCGGGAATGATGTCGTAACAAAACCATCCCAGAGCAAACAGGGCGTCCACGTAATCCGGTTTTATGGCCAGGGCCTTGTCATAGTGTTTCCTGGCCTGATCTATTTCTCCAATGAAACTATGCACATCGCCCTTGTATTTTTCGACCACATGAAGCAACTGGTCTCGCTCGATAACCCCCAGATTGGTTAAATGGTCCTGGACAGCAAGACTGACTGCCGGGTCCCACTCAGGAGATTCCAAGGCAAGAAACAGTTCGGTGAGGTAGAGGCCGTTGAGCGCCTTGACATCTGTTGAACTGAGATTGATGGCTTCTTTAAATTCTTGTTTTGCTTGCTGGAAGTGGCCGCTTTCCAATAATCTCCTGCCAGCAAGGTTATGGAACCTCGATAGTTGTCGCCGATCTTTGACCTCCCGGTGTTTGTCCCAAGGCGTCACGTGAAAGACGACCATATAGACAAAGGCTATTACTCCGGAAACACCAAGAGTGATAAGAAACCAGTATTCCTTGATAAAATGGAGAATGCGAACAATGGACTCCGAAGCCACAGGTTCTTTCTCCGTAAAGGTTTCAATGCAAGGCGCACCCGCGGTGCGTTCTCGTTAGGCCAACCGGACCGATCAACTCCCGCCTCGAAACTCCGGGGGAATTTTCTCTGTTTGCTGAGCCACCTGCTGCTCCAGGTCTTCTTTGTGGCGCTTGAGGCGCTTGGCTAGCCGGGGGTCGCTGAGGGCCAGGATTTGGGCGGCAAAGATGGCGGCATTTTTGGCCCCGGCACTACCTATGGCCATGGCGGCCACGGGCACGCCGGGAGGCATTTGCACCGTGGACAGCAGGCTGTCCAACCCCTGGAGGCTGGAACCGGCCATGGGCACGCCGATCACCGGCAAAGTGGTTTCCGCGGCCAAAACCCCGGCCAGATGAGCCGCCATGCCCGCAGCGGCAATGATGACCTTCACCCCCCGAGCCGCGGCATCCCGGCCGTAAGCCTGGACCTTGCCGGGGGCGCGGTGGGCCGAAGCCACCACGACCTCGCAGGTAATGCCCCAGTCTTTGAGCAAGAGCGCCGCACCCTCCATCTGGGGCCAATCCGAGGCGCTGCCCAACACGATGCCGACGTCTGCTGCCATATACTCCCCCTTGTTGGGTGGGGGAGGGGGCTAAGGGCGGAAGCCCTTACCCCCTCCCCACGCCCCCTCCCCCAAACCCTTACACGGGTTGGGAGGGGGGCTTGGGGGGAGGGCAGGGATGTGAATCCCTGGCCCTCCCCCCAAAAAACCTACTCTCACATCTTTAACCCGCCCGGCGACGGCGCAGGATTTGGGCGACTTCCGCCGGAGGGTAAGTATTGAGCACGTCTTCCGGGGCCAGCCAGCCTTTCCGGGCCGTCATCACTCCATAGTTTACGTCATCCAGACCGTCCAGGCTATGGGCATCGGGGTTTATGCTGATTAAAATTCCCAATTCTTTGGCCCGGCGCAGCCAGCGCCAGTCCAGGTCCAGGCGGTAGGGGCTGGCGTTGATTTCCAGGATCACCTGGTGGGCCCCGGCGAATTCCAGGATGGCCTCCAGGTCGCAGGCATAGGATTCCCGGGCCAGGAGCAGACGGCCGCTGACGTGCCCCAGCATGGTGCAGAAGGGATTGGCCAAGGCCGCAAGCAGGCGTTTGGTCATGGCCTCCCGAGGAAGGTTAAACTGGGAATGGATGGAGGGGATGACAAAATCGAAGCCTTGCAAGATATCGTCCGGGTAATCCAGGGAGCCGTCGCTGAGAATATCCGATTCCACCCCCCAGAACAGGTTGAAATCGGGATGCTTCCGGCGACAGGCCTCCACCTCCTGTTTTTGCCGGTCCAGGTCCGGGGGCTTCAATCCCCCGGCATAATAGGCCGACTGGCTGTGGTCCGACAGACCCAGGAAGCTCCAGCCCCTTTGGGTGGCGGCGGCGATCAGTTCCTCCGGGGAATTGACGCCGTCACTATAATAAGTGTGGACATGAAAGCAGCCCCGGAGATCCGCGGCAGTGATCAGCCGGGGGAGGCGGCTGGCCTGCCCCGCCTCGATCTCGCCCAGGCCCTCTCGCAACTCGGGAGGAATCAGGGGCAATCCCAGCCGCAAGTAGATATCGGCCTCCTCCCGGCAAGGCTGGAGGACGCCCGCGGCGAACAATCCCTGGGGAGTCAGTTTCAGGTCATGGTCCCGGGCCAGGCATTGGACGGCCTGGAAATGGGCCTCATTGCCCGTAGCCGCCAGCCACGCGGCCCCGAACACTTCGGGCGCGGCCAGGGTCAGGCGCAGCGGCATTCCTTGGGGCAGGGTGGTTTCAACCTGACCAGGGTCGCGGTCGGTAAACTTCGCGCCCAGGATTTTTTCCAGGCCGGCCCGCACCTGATGGGGCTGTCCGGTGGCGATGGCCAGGTCAATGGCCTCGATTACTTCCAGGCCGCGGCGGATGGGTCCGGCCAGTTCCAGGCGCTGAATGCCGGGGACTTTGCGCCAGAGGACCGCAAAGGATTCGGCCAGGGGCAGGAGGTCCCCCAGGCGGAAGAGTCCGGCGTAGCGCCGCAGGCTGGCCAACCCGGCTTTAATCTTCTCCTGGGACTTGGCCCCAAAACCGGGGAGCGCGGTCAAGCGGTTTTCCTGACAGGCATATTCCAATTCCCCGATGCC
>Ga0172375_10008963_pt1 | contig 13314 bp, 20 predicted proteins | sample LakKiv1m_FD_114537 | JGI IMG/M metagenome (GOLD analysis project Ga0172375, IMG submission 114537) | Freshwater microbial communities from Kabuno Bay, South-Kivu, Congo - kab_092012_11.1m | ecosystem: Environmental > Aquatic > Freshwater > Lake | place: Democratic Republic of the Congo...
AAAAAAATATTCTTATGGATTGGCATTGTTATAGGAGCAATTATAGTTTTAGCAATATTAGTTGTTGTGGTAATGTTCATAATCAAATTTATTAAAAAGAAAGAGACTTATGGCAGCAATCTCTTCTCATCAAGTAGCGATAAAGATGTAGTTATAGATGAAAAAACAAGAAAAGAACTTTTGGGCGCTGAAAGAAAAATTAAAGAAGCTCAAGAAACTATAGATTATATAAAAAATAAAAAGCAAAAGGTAGATTTAGCGCAGAAAAAATTTGAAGATGCAAAAAGAGAGTTGGAGAGACTTAAAGGCAATTAGTTCTAGTTTAGTTTCATAAAGCTTAAAAAAGCTTATAATAGTTAATACTTATGGTAAAAATGAAAAAAGAGAAACAATCAGAAAATAAAATCGATGATAAAATAATCGGTTTCTTTAAAGGCATAAATAGCGGGGGCTGGTTTTTAATAGGCGCAATTATAATCATTGTAGCACTCTTCATAGTTGGATTTTATTTTGCAAAAACAAGTAACCATTTCACAAATAACAAGGTTTATTTTGAAAAAACTTATTTTGGAGAAATCCTTCTTTATAATACGCAAATTCCTGTTTCTTATCAGAATGGTCTGCCTACCGAATATATCAATGTTGATTTCAGAAATGATCCCAGAAAATTGAATGATATTCCTGTTGAAGTAAACGGCAAGATAGAGTTTGTAGGCGGCAATAAAAGCGTATATATTTCTTATGACGATGTAAAAATATGCGAAGATAATGGGTTGGCTGCTGCTAATCTTGGAATATTTGTAAAGGATATAGGTTTCAAGAGAGAGGGCGCTGTTACAAACACCACTGCTGCTAATCTCACAGGTATGCCTTATGTAACCTGCGAAACACACCCAGATAATACTGTTCTTCTCATAAAGAATGGGCCTGAAACAATGATAAAACAGACAGCTGAAAATTGTTATGAAATAATCTCTAAGGATTGTGAAATTCTCAAAGCGACGGAAAGATTTGAGCTTGCAATAATAGAACAATATGTTAATACTTTGGCTTAAGAATATTTAGGATATTTGTTTCTTCTTTTTAGAATTATATAAACTGCGACTACTAGAACGCAGAATCCGATTATAATCCAGATAATGTTCTTCTCTATTTCCTGAAAATTATTGCCGACAAAATAACCCATGGCGATTAAGATTATGCTCCATAGTCCTGCACCTAAACAAGTATAAAAGCTAAATTTCAACAAGTTCATCTTAGCAAAGCCTGCTGGCAAGGATATTAATTGCCTCACAACGGGTATTAATCTGCCTATAAAAGTCGTTATTTCACCATGCTTTGCAAAATAGTTTTCGGATTTAATTATACTTTCCTTAGATAATAAAAAAAACTTACCGTATCTAAAAACGAGTTTGTTTACAATTCCTCTGCCGAGATAAAGCGCAATATAATAATTAAATAAAGCACCAACAAGACTCCCAATTAAAGATGCGATAAAAACAGCAGACCAAGACATTTCTCCCCTAAAAATTAGCATTCCTGCAGGAATTAACACAACTTCGCTTGGAAAAGGTATAAAAGAGCTCTCTATAGCTATAAGGATAAATATTCCAATATAGCCCCAACTGCCTACAATAGAGACTAGAAAATTCGTAAGCTGCACAAACATATCCTGAATCATTTTATCTTTTAATCAAACTCAACAAGTATTTAAAATCGCTGAATAATGGGATTTTGTCTATCTTAAATAAATATACTGACAAAAACCAAAGGCAGACTATGAATAATGTGCTGATAAAATACCAGAAAAATTTATGGGCAAAATCAAAATATGCCGAGTTATTTACTAAAAGTATTGAAAGAAAGACTATTCTTAATATATTTAAAACTAAAAGAGAGAGAAAAGAGAATATTAAGGATTTTACTCGGTTTTTAAGAGTCATAGGGGTTGCCAAGTTCAATATAAGCAAAAGTAAATAAGCTGAAACAGCGACACATGCAGGTATTATTTCTATGCTTAAAGATCCGATTAATATTTGATTTCCAACAATAGAAGAGTTATAAAATAGGTTAAGTAAGAAATTTACTGGATAGAGGGTAAGATTAAGAAAAATAAGATATATCCGACTCGAAAAAGAAAAAACAAAGGCAAATAAAAGAAGAGAAAGATATCTTATGAACAATAAAGATAATTCTTTTGAATTGCTTTTCATTAAAGAACAAAATAAAGAATATTTAAATATTTAACTTTAATCAGAATTTTTTCTTACAATACTTCTAACCACTATAATTATAGCTAGGATCAAGATTATATTCACTAGTACTATAAGGTAGATCAACCAATTTTCTTTAAAGTGGTTTATCAAAGCGCTTGAAGAAAAGCCTTTTTCAAGTGTAAGTTGAACTTTTTGTTCTGTTACATAGCCAGATTGTGCTGTTCTTATTGTAAAAGACTGATCGCCTGCTGCTGCATCGGCATTTATATCTAAATATATATTAACTTTCTTAGATTCGCCTGCATTTAATGTGAATGTTTTTGGATCTATTTCTGCAACATTGCTCCAACCAGTATTTCCTGAAACATCAACTGTAAAAGAACTTTGGACGCTTCCTGTGTTCTTTATTGTTGCTTCCACTATAACCTGATTTCCAATTACTGCTCTTGGAGTTTCTGAACTCAATTCTGCAGTAATTGAAGCTGTTCTTGTTTCAACAACGCAATTTTCTACTTTAATTGAAGCCAGATAAGATTCAGTAGAATATTTCTTGAATTCTTTAGAAGAATCACTGTATCTAAAATAAGTAGTTATATAAAAGTCATAAGGTTTTGAAGTTGCATTTATAGGTATAATAAAATCAAAAGAAACTTTCTTAGAATCTCCTTCGTCTAAAGAGAATGTAGATGAAGTTAAATTTAAGAATCCAAGATCTCTATGATATGCCTTAACATAAACTTTATCTTCGTCATGACTTCCTACATTCCAAACAGTGAAGTCTATTGTTGCTTGTTCTCCGCATGGAACAGGCGTATTTGTTTCTATATTTTTTACTATAACTGAATAGCTTTCTTTTGTTATCTTAACATTTTCATAAGCTTGAGAAACATCTCTATCTTGAACATCTTCACAAAGAGTTGACTCTTTGCCGTCTTCGTAAACTTTAACATATAATTTGTATCTATCTGAAGAATCTTCTACATCATCTATAGGCACATCTAAGCTGAAGGATTGTGTTTCTGATGTTCCTTCATCTAAACTTATTTCTGCTTCAGAATCGTCATCATTTTCAAATTCTATAAAAGATTTTGATACTGTGTCATATAATCCGATTTTTATTATTGCATCGATAGAATCATCGTTATCATCAGAATTATATCTTACTTTAACATCTATATCAACACTATCTCCTGGCTTCCATTTCCATTCATCATCAGAAGATTTGTCTTCTATTTTTATTATCTCTAAAGATTCTGCTCCTCTGTCTCTTCTTCCTTTATTGCAGTAACCGCTTGAAAATTCTACAGTAATATTCTTGCTATCTGAACTATTTGCAGCATTATATACTGTGAATGAATTTGAGAATTTTCCTAAAACAAAAGAAGGGGATGTTAGATAAGAAATGTTTATTGATGCGCTTGAAGCATTACTTATAAGAATGTTTCCGTTTGGATTTAAATCCAAGTCAAGATTATGACCTTTTCCATCTGAAATTGTAAGTGTTGAAGGAACAATAACAGTCACATCATTTGTCTGATTTGGATTTGTTATTGAAAAAGAAGTTTGATTTACAGATTTGCTCATTTGTATTGTTGATACTGTGTTAAAACTAGAAGCTGCAAAAGCAACTGACATTGCTAAAACTGCTAATATTGCTGTTAAAAAAACAAAGCTGAATAATTTCGATTTCATTTTGTGTTGTAATTATGCAGTTATGACACTTTATAAACTTTTCGGTTTGCGAAAAGTTTAGTGTTTTTCATTTAAAAAACTTAAAATATCGTCGGCATTTATTATTTTATAGCTATCATTAATTAATCCGGGGCAAGAAGTATTGATCCAAGAATCAATTCCAAAATTTTCAAATTCATTTATATTTATGTTATTAGAAATAAAGAAATTTACGTGCTTGGCTGGAAATTTTACCTTTATCTTTTTCTTTAATTCTTCTGCAAGCTTAAGATTGCTCTGACCGGGTTTTGTTGAGACAATTATGCCTAGATTTTCTGAATTAAGGAACTTATTTAAAGCGATTTTCTTGCTTTCTTTCAGCTTTTCTGTATCTTCTGCAGTTATTTTGCTTACCATACTATTATTATATATATAGACTTCATAACCTTGCAAAGCTAGATTTAGGGCATGAAACCTTCCACTGCCTATGAGAAGTACAGGCAGGTTTTTTGCTAAATTTAGTTTTGAGCAACCAAGAACCTGCTGAAAACCTTTAATTTTGATTTTTTCTTTTTCTAGCTTTTCCTTTATTTTTTCAGCAAGAAGCTGGTATTGTATACTGTAAGCCAGAAATAGTTCTTTTGGCAGTTTACTAACATCAATAGATACTTCTTCTCTGTTCAACTTTCTACGAGATTCGATATATAAGATTTTCATGGTTTTCACAAGAACAACAAATAAGGAGGGTTTAAAGAATTAACTAATAATCACTTTTTGAATCGGTTTCAGGCTTTTCAATAGGAGTTTTTGCGATTTCTGCAAACTGCGGAGTTACTATAACAATCCCGTCTCCAAATCCTGCTATATTGCCTTCAAGAGCATCTGCTGTTTTCTTTAGCTTTGCTATTGCTCTTTTTACTTCGATAATATCCTTAGATTTTAGAGGTTTTATATCTATTATGGCTATAGTATAGCCTTCTCTTAGATAGTTAAGAACTTCATTTACATCTTCGAACTTCTTAAGTATAAAAGGTTTAACTAGAATTTTAGCTTTCTTTGCCTCTTTTCCAAGATCTATTTCGATATAATCAGAACCTTCACCTTGACTTTTGAACATATCTTTTATTTTATTAAATACCATAATTATTTTGAATACATTCACTTTATAAATATTTCTGTTATGCTGAATATAAATTAAATAAAAGGTTTTTTCTTAAGAAATAGTTAAAAATTGATAAATTAAGTTTAAATTTAATCTTGCTTTATTTTGGACAAGACTTTTTTTCTTAAATTTTCAGAGGTTTCTGCAAGTGACTTTTCCTGACTATCAAGAGATTTAAGTCTTAAAGAAATTAAATCTTTTTTTTGTTTCAAATCCTTGAGTAAATTTTCTTTAGAATATTTTAACATTATATTCCCGACTATCTTAAAGGCTTCATCATTTGATTTGGATAATTCTTCTAAAGCATTTTCTGTTTCGCTTAATTCCATTTGGAAAGCCTGCTTCTGCATCAAGATGTTTTGTAAATTCTGCTCAAGAAGCTGAAGTTCGCGAATTTGATTTTCTGTTTCTTTTTCCATTTTTAGAGTAAAACCCTATATTGCTTTAACCTTTGTTATAACTTTCCGGGGTTTATAGAATATTTTAGAATTGCAATAAGGACATTGAAATCTTTTCTCAATAGATTTTTCTGTAAGTGATTTTCCGCAGTGGAAGCATTTGTAAGTTATCATTTTATTGTTTTTTACTTTTCTTTGATTTAATTATAGAATCTTCTTCTTTATTTAAAACCTTTGTTTTATTTTTTTCTTTTGTTTTAGCTAATTCTTTGATTTTTTGTTCAAGTGTATCCTGGGAGGATTGTTCTAGGTAATAGGCATGACCTGCAAATTTTTTTCCACATTTTTTGCATAGCCATATTCCCTTGGATATTCTTTTGGCTCTTCCCTTACAGAAGATACATCTTTGTTTCTGTCTTTGCTTGGATTCTATGTCAGTTATTCTTCTTCTTGCGCTAACTCCGTAACGTATTCCGAATCTTCCTGCTGATCCAATTAATTTTAGTTTTACCATGTTTTATTTATATTATTCTGTGTTTTAGAGGGTTTTTAAACCTTATACTTTATAGGATTTTATGGCTTCTCTTAACTTTTCCTGCCTTTTGGGATGATTAAACCCTATTAATTTACAGAATCTTATTAGATTCTCTTTTCTGGAAATCTTAATTCTATAAAAAATATATCCTCTGAAATTAAATCGATAAAAATGATTCTCTATGTCTAATTCTTTTAAGTTATCGGAAATTGCTTTCAATCCGAATTTATTTATAGAATCTATTACAACATATCTATGATAATCCGAATTGCAAACAGAACCTTCTCCATCCACAAAAGCCCCTAGCCATATAATTTTCTGTCTTTTATTTAACCCCCTTGGAACTTCCCAGTTTTTTGAACCTACTTTACCAATTTTCAATATATCCTTAGAGATTCTATGATTCTCAACTGCTAACTCATATCTTTTAGGGCGATAATGAATATTTTTTATTTCAGGATATAGAATCTTTATTGTTTTGATAAAATCCTTTATTAAAGCTATTTCAGTATTATAAAAATAAGTTCTGCGCCGTTTTCTAACCCTCAGTTTTTTTCCATGCCGATCTTTACACGTTTTGAAATAAATTCCGCCATCAGAAGCAACATATGCATGAATTTTAACAAGTAAATCTTTTTTATTCATCTTAAAAATAAATGGGGATGCTGGAATTCGAATCCAGATTGCAAGCTCCCAAAGCTCGAGTACTAACCAGGTTATACTACATCCCCGATATATAATCTTTTATTCTCCTCCTTTTAAATTTATTTGTTTTATTTTTTCGCGAGTTTCTAGAAATCACTTGCTTATTTTTTCTTTTCTTCTTTCTTTCCTGCTGCCGGAGCTGCTGCTTTTTCTCCTGGCTTTGCCGCTACTGGTGCTGCGGCTGCTTCTCCTGGCTTTGCGGCTGCTCCTTCTGCAGGTTTTGCGCCAGGTGTGGCTGCAGCTGCTGCGAGTTTTGCGGCTTCTTCTGCTGCTTTTGCTGCTTCTTCTGCTTTCTTGATTGCTTCTTGGTTCTTCAAAACATTGTCAAAGAACTCTTTAAGCTTGGTTTTCTTTTCTGCAGAAGTCTCAGTTTTTTGAGACTTTATTTCAGTATCATAAACATGATTATCAATATCTTCGATTAATTCTTTGCCCTTACTTTCAACAAGAATTCCAAGACTTACTGCACTTCCTATTACAGATTTAACAGCAGATTTGAAGTCCTTAGCCAGCATATTTGGATATTTTATCTTTGCGACTTTGACTATTGTTTCTATAGAAATATTTCCTACCTTATTTTTCTTATGATCTCCTGATCCTGTTTCCAAACCAATTTCTTTCTTTAATAGTTCAGAGGTTGGAGGTGAAGAGACTTCTACTTTAAATTTTTTTGATTTTGGATCTATATCAAGAGTTACAGGAACTTTTGTACCCTTAAACTCAGAAGTAGCTTTATTTACATCTGAAATAACTTGGCCGATATTTATTCCTATAGGTCCTAATTTTTGACCTACTATTGGCCCTGGTTTCATTTCCCCGCCATCAACTAATAATTTTATGAGCATTTTTCAGTTTATTGGAAGCCTCCGAAATCTTCGTGATTTTCTTGGTAATTTTCTTCGGTTGATAAACTTTGTTGTTCTCTAGTATATTCTTCATTTTTTGCTTCTTCCTTTTGTTTTTCTTCTTTTAAATCTTCTTCTCTTCTCAAAACCCTAACATTATCTAGCTTTACGGTGACTGGAATAGGAACAACAGCGTTAAGTAAGGAAACCACAACTTCTCCTTTCTGTTTATCTACTCTTGTAACTTTAGCTTTTTCTTTTTTAAATGGCTCTCCTATGATTTCTACTATGTCTCCCTTATCTATTTTTATTTCTTCAAGATTAGGGGTTAGCATATTTTTTATTTCTTCATAGGTCAAAGTTTTACCAATTATTCCTTTAACATAAGGAAGATTGAAAGCTGCTTCTTCGGCAGTTTCTCTATCGGTTGCCTCAAGAAAAATATAACCTCTTAAACCATGCGGCCTCGTTAATGAAAAAACTTGAAGAGTTTTCTTTCTAACTTTTTCAGAAATCATTTCCATTGCTCTTTCTTCTTTATTTGTTGTAACTTTTATTACGAAAATTGCCATTTTGTTGTTTTACATCTCACGCAACCGGTAAGTATTGTGAGAATAATATATTTTTATTATCAAATCTTGGCTTTTAAACCTTTCTATTTAAAGTGATTGTTACTTTTCCCCCAATTCCAAATCTATCTACACACATTCCATCTTCAACCAAACATTGATAAAGATAATCCTGCAGAATTATTTCTATTCTCTCTGCTTTTCCCATGTAGTTTCTATCTGTAGTAGAATTCACTTCGACGCCCTCGTTTCTTCCTAGAATATAACTCAATCTAAAAGGTATGTCTCTGGTGGTTTCTTCATTTACTTCTCTGAAACGCAAATTGCCTTCTAGAGGACTATTTCTTAAGGATCTTAACTCCAAATCTGAAAGAGATATTTCAAATTCTAAACCTGCCGAAATTGCTTTCATGAGCTTATTTAACAGTTCAACTAGATAAAGATTACTATAACAAAAATAAAATTTAAAAAATAAAGAAAGAAAATAAAAAATTTAATTTTTAGACATATTAAACATATTCTTTACTGCAACGATTATTGTTGCCGGGATAAAGATTGTTAATAATGCTACTAAGATTCCGCTTGCTATTGGGATAGCAGCCATCATGCTGATTCCAAACAAACTTGCTAATATCAGAACTATTCCTGACATCAAGAAAGTGTTAGATTCTTCTCGGGTTATATTAAAAAGACCTACCAAAAGACCTACAATAATCAAAGCGATAGTCATACCTTCTGATTGCGCAGGTATTGTTTCAAGGCCCATTAAAATTCCAGAGATTATTGCTAATAATACCCCTATGAGAAAAGCCCAACTTCCTACAAGATTTCCAAGTGATTTTTTTGCCATTTACTCTTTTTTAACCCCCTTTCAAGCTATCTCTTTAATATTATTTGGGATAGACGAAGCTCATAACTATAGTTACTAAAAATCCTAGCAAGCCGATTAAACCCAGACCTATTGCAGAAATTTTACTAACAGCCAAAAATTCTTCTTTTGTTGGTTTTCTTAGCAAATGCCACACTCTAACGCACTGTTGGGAAAAAGACACAATTTTTTCTTTTATTGCCATATTTATCTCAATTTCAGCTAGTTTTTAAAGTTTATTGAAGCCCTAATTATAAAACTATCTTTCAAAACGTTTAAAAATGCCCGAAATTAAAAGAATGTATGGAAAAAGCAAAAAAAGCCATTTTGATGTTTTTTGCAGTAGTAATAATTTTAGTCTTAGCTCTCTATGGATTTTATTGGAATCTTAGCGGAAGAGTTATAGATACCCCTAATAATAATGTACTTTATTATGGGATAACTTGCCCTCATTGTAAAATAGTCGAGGAATTTATGGCAAATAACAATATAACTCAAAAAATTCAGATAGAACTTAAAGAGGTTTATAAAAACGAAACTAACTCTAAAGAGCTAGTAAATGTTGCGAAAAGTCTTGATATGAATACAGATCAAATTGGAGTACCTTTTCTTTATTATGAAGGAAAGGCCTATATTGGAGATGTAGATATTATAGATTTGCTTAAGAAAGAGGCGAATATAGCTTAAGATAAAATGGTATGCCCTGTTTGCACTGTTGCGGTTGCTGCCGGTGTAGGAATTTTAAGAGAATTTGGAGTTAGTGATTGGATTACTGGAATGTGGTTTGGAGCATTAATTGTTTCGAGCATTGCTTGGATGATAAATTGGCTTGATAGAAAAAATATACATTTTTTATTTAGGAAAATACTTGTTATAGTGGTTTTTTATGCTTTATTTATACTTCCACTTTATCCCATGCATATAATAAGTAATCCTCTTCTTTGGGGTGTTTTAATAGGAACTTTTGTTTTCATATTATCCCTGCTTGCAGACAAATATCTAAGAAGTTTAAATGAAAGCAAGGTAATGATCAAATGGCAAAAGGTTATTATACCTATAGTATTTTTAACTATTGCAAGCATAGTTACTCATTTAATAATTAAAATAATAGAACTGAAATAATAAAAATAATATGACAGAAAACGAAAAAGAATATGAAAAATTGCTTGAAAAAGTAAATCAAGCTAAAAAAGACAATAAACTGGATGTAAATGAGGAAGAAGATTTAAGCGTAGGAATTATGAATCTCATAGGTATAGAAGAACATTTATTTTTTACTGCTGAAAAAACTGGCAAGCCAGAGTATTTCCACTTGCTTAATGAAGTTAGGAAAATGCGGGTTGATTTGTTAAAAAAAATAGTTAAGGATTCTGAAGGCGAGATTTGGTGTAGTTCAAAACATCTTTTAGCTGCAAGCATGAGAATGATGGAAGTCGGAACAAAGCATCTTAAGAATGGAGAAGAAAAAGAAGCCAGGGAATATTTTGCTAGGGCCTATAATTTGTATAATATGTTTTGGGCCTTAAACCTAAAGATGATTAGTCCAAAAATGCTTCAGGATAAGGGAATAATATCTGCAGAAATGATAAAAAGAATAAAGGCTGTTGAAGAACTTAATATGGAAGAAGATAAAAAAATTATTAAAGAAAATAAAATGGAAGATATTCAATTGCATGAAAAAACCGAGGATAAAACTTTCTTCAATAAACTTGGAGATTTAGTTAAAAAGGCTATTGATTGTTGCAAGGAATAATTAGCAACAATCAATTAGGGTATGACGCCCGAACCGTGCACGATACCATCATGGGATTTTAGAGCAATTAGAGTTAGATTCTCGACAAAGTAACAGACAAATTGCTAAAAAGGTTGGAGTTAGCAAAGATGCTGTAGCTTATAGAATAAACCGGCTTGAGGAAGAAAAGATAATAGAAGGATATTATTCTGTTTTGAATATAGCAAAATTAGGTTTAATTCAATTTAAAGTTTTTATTTCATTACAAAATACTAATTCAGAAATAGAATCGGAAATAATACAATATCTGAAAGACGATGAAAATGTTGGTTGGGTTGTCAGTTGTGATGGATATTATAATCTAATGGCTGTAGCTTGGGTAAAAAGCCCAATAGATTTTGATAAATTTTTTATAAAATTTCTGAATAAATATTCTAAATATTGCAAGCAAAGAGAAGTTGCAGTAATTCCCGAAGAGTACGCTCTACGAAACTCTTATTTATTTGATAAAAAGAACACTTTTCCAATATCCTATTATGGTGGAGAGCCAAAGTTAGAATTAGACAAAAAAGACCTTTTAATTACAGAGATAATTGCGAATAACTCAAAAGAACCCCTAATTAAAATTGCAGATAAAGTAAAACTGACTCCTGAAGGAGTAAAAAATAGAATAAAGAACATTAAAGAGCAAGAAATATTATTAGCATTCAGACCAAAATTAAATACAAACAAACTAGGATATTCATTTTATAATTTATTGTTTAGACTAAAGAAAACAAATAATCTAGAAAAGATTTATGATTATTTTAAGAGTAATCCTAATGCCGTTTATATTAGCAAATATTTGGGGGCTTATGATCTGGGAGTGGATATTCAAGTTGAAAATCCAAATGATTTAAGAGAGATTATCTCTAAGTTTAAAGATAGCTTTAAAGAGGATATAGAGAGTTGCATATCTGTGTTAATCTACAAAGAACATAAACTTTCTTATTTTCCGCATAGACTGCTAAAATAAAATTACTAACTTTCTTCGTATTCTTCCAATAATTCTCTTCCATCTTCAGAATTGAAATCAATAAAGTCTATACGGGGTTTGCTTTTAAAGCGAAACCTTTAAATAGTAGTTACCTATTAGGTAACTATGATAAATCAAGAAATTACTATAAATGAAGAACAAAATGCGCAAGTATTTGAAATTCCTGCTTATGGATTAAGAGCTTATGCTTTATTTTACTCTAAATATGGATCTAAACAAGAATTCAGCCAAAAAGAATTGGACTGGATTGTAAGTGAAAGCATGAAGAAGAAAATTTTTGCCTTATTATTAAATTCAGGATGGATAATTAAAAAAAGTAAGAATACTTATTTTTGTGTAAGTCCTGAAAATATATTTAAGCAAATTTTAAAATATAAAGTTCCTGAAATAGTCAAAAGTGCAAAGAAAGATTATTGTTTTACAGGATTGTCTGCAATAGAAATATGGAGTGATTATTCATATGTTCAGAGAAGCTGGGAAAAATCTCCTTATTTTATTAAAGTATTAAAAAAAGATTTAAAATACTGGCAAGAATTCTTGAATTCCTATAAAATCCCTAATTATTTAAATTCAGGAACCACAATAGGCGAATATGTTATATTAGTTCCTGTAGCTAACTTAGAATATGAAGAAAAAGAAGGATTAAAAGTTGAAAAATTACAAGAAACTATTAAAATAACCAAAAACAATAACATTTATTTATATGCTTATAATTATATAAAGGAGAAATATGGTTGACTTATTCCAATTAAGGGAAAAAGAAATATTTGAAACATTAAAGAAACTTAGAAATAGAAAATTTGTTTTAATTGGTGGATATGCTGTAAACGCTTATACTATGCCTAGATTTTCGGTAGATTGCGATATTGTTATTCATCAAGAAGATTTTGAAGCTATAACTCAAGATTTGATTTCCATTGGTTATAAAGAGAGTGATGAAAAATCAGAAGTTCCGTATAATGGAAAATTCGCTAGGTTTGAAAAAATAATAAAGGAAAACTTTAAGGTAAGCATTGATATTCTAATTGACGAAGTTATGGACAGACAAACAGGAGCAAAGTTCTTAGTTGATTGGATTTTTGATAACTCCAGTGTAAAAGTTTTAAGAGGTAAAACTATAACTGAAAAAATAGATATAAGAATAATTAATCCTGAAGCAATATTTACTATGAAAATTATTGCTTGCAGGGGCACAGATATAAGAGATATTTTTTTGATGATAGCTTATATCAAAGACAAGAATTTCATAAAAAAAGAAGTTTCGAACAGAGTGGATTTTAAAGAAAGATTAGAAAAAGTAATTAAGGAAATAAATTCTGCTCAGTTTAAAGATGGTCTGCAAGGAGTCTTTGGTTTTGTAGATAACAAACTATTTGAAAGAAATAAGAAAGAATTTGATGATTTGAAGAGATTATCGTAATCTTACCCTCTACATTTTAATTATAGTTTGTAGTGGGTATTTTCTCCTTTTGTTCATCACCCTAATTGACCAAGATGTATATACGCCCGAACCGCTCGGCGATCAAATCTGTTCGGAGTTCTAAAGTCCTAAAAACCTTATTCTCCGTCTATGTTTA
>Ga0172375_10008968_pt1 | contig 13309 bp, 9 predicted proteins | sample LakKiv1m_FD_114537 | JGI IMG/M metagenome (GOLD analysis project Ga0172375, IMG submission 114537) | Freshwater microbial communities from Kabuno Bay, South-Kivu, Congo - kab_092012_11.1m | ecosystem: Environmental > Aquatic > Freshwater > Lake | place: Democratic Republic of the Congo...
GGCAAAAAGCGAATTCCTTGCCAATATCAGTCATGAGATCCGCACACCCATGAACTCGATAATAGGATTCTCCGATCTGCTTTTATCGCATGTGAAGGATCAGAAGCAACTTTCGCAGATCAATGCAATAAGATCAAGCAGCAAAAACCTTCTTACATTGATAAATGATATCCTCGACCTGTCAAAAATTGAAGCCGGGAAAATGGTGATCCAGCCTGAACCCGTCAATATTTCCATGATCATCAATGAAATTGATATGGCATTTGCGATCAAGGCAGGCGAAAAAGGCATCAGGTTTTTTGTTGAATCGGAAAAATTAATCCCGCCGTCAGTATTAATCGATGAAACACGTTTCCGGCAAATACTTTTCAACCTGCTTGATAACGCAATAAAGTTTACCGATCATGGACACGTGATCCTAACCGTCGATCTTAAACAAAAGAGCAAAAAGCTTCTTGATCTTGTTCTTTCTGTTGAAGACACCGGCATCGGCATACCGGAAGATCAGCAAGAGTTTGTGTTTGAATCTTTCAGCCAGCAGAAAGGCTTACCCGAAAGGAGATACGGCGGCACCGGTCTTGGACTTACCATCACCCGCCGGCTTGTTGAACTTATGGGTGGCACCCTCACCCTTGTCAGCAAACCTGGCAAGGGAACCATTTTTACTCTTTTACTTCCGGACATTGCAATTTTGTCGAAGCCCGCCAGGACACAGAAGGACCAATTTATTGATATAAACAAAATACAGTTCTGTGAATCCAGGATATTGATCGTCGATGATAATTACGAGAACAGGAAGCTGCTGGTCGATCTGTTCGAAAATTCTCCCGTTGAAGTGATGGAAGCCATGAACGGGATTGAAGCCATTGAACTTGCGACAAAATTTCATCCCGATCTGATCCTGATGGACCTCAGGATGCCGGAGATGAACGGGTATGAAGCAACCAATATGTTAAAAAAACAGGACGATACAAAGGACATTCCAATTATCGCACTCTCGGCTTCTCCAAAAATAATTATTGAGGGACAGTCAACCAAGGATATATTTGATGATTTCATCATGAAGCCAGTAATCATTTCCGACCTCATACAACATTTGAAAAAGTATCTGAAACAGAAGGACAAATCAAAGAAAGAAACAAGCAAAGCCGTTCAGCAACCTAAACAGGTAAAAAAAATAGGAGAAAAACAAAGGAAGCAGATTCAGGAACTGATCATAACACTTGAGAATGAGTATCTCCCCGTCTTCAGTGAAGTCCTTGCTCAACAGAGAATAGGTGAGATAGAATCGTTCGGACACAAGCTGATCTCACTTGGAGAACAATCGGGCTCTTCGTTACTGGAAGAGTATGGTAAAGTTATCTGTTCAACTGCCGATACCTTTGATATTGAGCTTTTGATGAATAATCTCAGGGCCTTCCCGGAGATCATCGGGAAGCTTAAAGAATCGTTGAAAAAATAAAGCCTATGGACAAAGCAGATATACCTTTTAAAATTCTGGTTGTAGATGATAATCCTAAGAATATCCAGGTTATCGGAACGCTTTTGCGGGAAGCGGACTATGAAGTCGGATTCGCAACGGACGGACAGCAGGCATTGGACCTGCTTCAGGCAAATACCGACTACGATCTGGTTTTACTGGATATCAAGATGCCGGTGCTTGACGGTTACGAAACATGCAGGTTAATGAAGAAAGACGTCAGGTTAAAAGAAATACCGGTTATTTTTCTGTCTGCTTCCAGAGATACCGAAAATATTGTTACAGGCTTTGATATTGGAGGAGTTGACTACCTGACCAAGCCATTTAATTCAAAAGAGCTGCTTGCAAGAGTTCATACCCATGTACAGTTGAAGCAGAAAACCCTGGAAGTGACAAACTATGCAATGGAACTTGAAAAAGTGAATGCCACAAAAGATAAATTCTTTTCCATCATTGCCCATGATCTGAGAAATCCTTTTGCCGGCATTCTGATGGTGAGCAAGACGATCCTGCAGAAGCTGACTTCCTTGTCGGAGGATGAGATCAGAACTGAGATTGAAATGATACACACCTCCGCTGAAAGCGCTCACAAGTTACTGGAAAACCTCCTGATCTGGGCAAGGTCGCAAACCGGAAATATTGCCTATAAGCCTTATGATGTGCCTCTTGATCTCCTGATAAAACAATGTATTACTTCAACAACCGCACAGGCGACAGCCAAGGATATCAGGATTATTTACAAACCTTGCACCGAAATCACCTTAATGACCGACGTGGATATGTTCTGTAATGTCCTGATAAACCTGATGACCAACGCAATAAAATTTACAAAAAAATCGGGCACTGTGACTCTCAGTACCCACAAAACCCACGGTAATATTGAAGTTTCAGTTAGCGATACGGGGATCGGTATTTCGCCCAATGATATAGGCAACCTTTTCAGGATAGATGGAAATATCGGCTCTCAGTCAGGCACACAGGACGAATCCGGATCAGGTCTGGGGCTCATTTTATGCAAGGAATTCATCGACAAGATGGGTGGAACGATCAGGGCCGAAAGCGAGCCTGACAAGGGCAGCAAGTTCACATTCACCCTGCCGCTGAATACAACTCAACTCCATGGGAAAGGCTGAAACGGGATAAGTTATAGAATCATTTCCAATTAAACCCAAAATCCAGAATTATGATTCTGCAGCTCTTAGATATCCTCCGTATAATCATCGTCTGTATTGCCTTCTTTTTAGGTTATTCCATTGGGTTCGACGATGGATATGATCCTGTTGCCCAGTTACATTTTATGATACCGGTGGTAATTGGAGCCATTGCCGGGATTTCCGGATTGGAAGGGTTGCTGTTTTCCAGAAAAACAGCGGAGATGAAAGGATTCGAGACAGGAAGCAATTACCAGCGTCAATCGGCTATTGCTTTATTATCTTATGCAGTAATTGCGATAACGGTCTATTTTATAAACTGGGGTATCAAAGCGGAACTGACCATCTTTTTCACCTTTTACTTCTTCTTCTTTTTCTCCGGAATTAATCATGGAATAGATGCCATCCGTAGAAAAAACTACAAATGGCAGAACATCAATCGCCCATTTCTGGTATTACTGCTATTTGCCGGAATGATCTATCCGGTTATAATGGCATTGAAGACTTTCTGATCGCCGGTTGCACGAAAAGCCTTAGCCGGGAATTTGCTCTCATGAGAGATGAAATAATTCACAGCGATAAATAATAAGTCGTTTACCGGCACGTTTTCGTTAAAATCAGTCTAAATAATAACTTAAAAATCATAAACACATGAAAAAAATGGATCCGGTTGTACACTTTGAAATGCCTGCTGAGAATATGAAACGTGTAGCAGGTTTCTATTCTGAAGCTTTTGGCTGGCAAATGAATTTATTAGGTGAAGAGATGGGTCATTATGCAACCGCATATACTACTGAGACCGATAAGAACGGACGGCCAAAAAATCCCGGTGTGATCAATGGCGGTTTTTTCCCCAGGAAAGATGATATGGCTGCCCAGTATCCTTCAGTCGTAATCTCTGTGGAAGACATCAAAGCCTCCATGAAAAAAGTTACCAAGGCGGGAGGTAAGATTATCGGTGAACCTATGTCTATACCGGGAATAGGTACCTATGTTTCATTTTATGATACGGAAAGTAACCGGGTCGGCCTGCTGCAACCACTGATGATGTGATCCTGTATAAGGTTGTAATCAGAGTGCGGCGACACTGTCCTTTGAAATCAGAACCGGGCTATATCCGTTCCCACCTGATCCGGTGGGATTAAACTGATAAAGCATTGCCTTATCATATCCCAAACCTGTCCACTTTGCCGGGCGGAGGATCAGAAAAGTCCTGGATTTCTTCGGGGCACACTGGTCATCGTCGATCCAGGTACCTGAATTGACATATAGCTTTTTTATTTTATTTGTATCCTGATATACAGTTATATCTGCTGCATGGGAATGGCCGAATGATACGATATTAAAATTCCCGAATGATGATGATTTTTGAAGGTATTCAATGATAGCCGACGGGGTGAGATATACTCCGTTGATAAGTGCGACCAGCACCGGTACCGGAACCGGAACCCCGTTCCGGACCTGGGTCGCCGGCCACAACTCCTCGATATTCGCATTATATATAGACTGCATCCCGAAAAAAGAAACGGGACTATTATAATTATCAGCTCCGGTCATCTGCACAACTGTTGAATCCATTGGAGGAGCGGGTACATTGAACTTTCTGACAATATAAATAAAACTTCCTGCCCAGGCCACAAGGAAAAGCAATGATCCCTTTTCGGGGGATAGTTCAGCGCCACCTCCGCCTGTCTGTTGCATCCCGTCGGCATAAAGGCGGGAGACAAAATATCCGGGGGGCAACATATGACCCGGATTTACCAATGGCTGAGGACAACAGAAAAAGTCGTAACGATGCCCGTGTTCCATCACGATATTGCTCACCGGAATATATCTTCCGAGGCCGGATTCAACACCTGCCCAGACGATACCCGGGATGATCTCTTCCATAATACTCTGTGTCAGGAGCATATCGTGATTACCCGGAACATAGATCAACTGAGTTTGCGATCCTGCTGCAATGTCCTTTAGTTTCTGAACAATGGGTTGATTTATGGGAGCATTTGCGACAGCGAGATAAAATTCACGGGTGTTGTTTATCCCGTATGCCGGATCGTAAGGCATCATCCTGTAAGGTATCAGCCATTCATCGAACAGATCGCCCTGGATCACAAGCTGCCTGACAGGATATTGATCCCGGATATAGTCGAGGAAACTGCCCAGTGCGCCGGCATTCTTTCCAAACCAGCAATATTTTCCTGCGGATGCACGTGCATCGCCCATATGAATGTCGGATATCACAGCAATGGAACTGCTCAGGGTGTCGCCTGTTACAGGAGGATCGTCCGGGAGCGATGAACTCTTCTTGCAGTGAGTATTCAGGAAAAACAGGGAAATCAATCCTATCCCTGCGACAACGGTTTTGAAACAGTTTCTGGTCATTTTACGCGGAAATTTGAATAAAGATACAATCTTCCCTGGAATTGTCGATTAAAAAATCCGCTATTACGGATACTAACCTATTTTTGCATTATCAAACTTCAAGACAAAACAAATAAAGATGACAATCAGATCAAAAGCAATATTCTGTTGGAGCGGTGGAAAAGATTCTGCCTATTGCCTGTACAAGATCATTGAAGAAGGTCAGTTTGAAGTAAAATACCTCCTCACCACAATCAATAATAACTTCAGAAGAATTTCCATTCATGGTATCAGGGAGGAATTGCTTGATGTACAGGTTAAGTCGGTCGGAATCCCTCTTCTGAAAGTCGCGCTTGATGACGGTACAAATGAAGAGTATGAGAGTAAAATGAAGTCTGCTCTGCTGAAAGCAAAATCAGAAGGTATTTACAAAGTCATCTTTGGTGATATTTTTTTAGAAGATATCAGAGCTTATCGTGAAAAAAATTTAGAAAAGGTTGGAATGAAAGGGATTTTCCCTTTATGGAAAAAAAATACGACCGGTCTCCTTAATGATTTTATCCATCGGAAGTTCAGGACGGTTATCTGTTGTACCAATGATGCCTGGCTTGGTGAAGAATGGCTGGGCAGGGAGATCGATAGATCTTTTCTTGAACAGTTGCCGTCTGCGGTTGACCCATGCGGTGAGAACGGAGAGTATCATACATTTTGTTATGATGGTCCCTTGTTTAAAAATGCGATAAATTACATTCCGGGTGAAAAAGTTTATAAACCACTTGAAATAAAAACAGATAATCAAAACGCATCTCCCGTGAAACCGAAGACGAGAGGATTCTGGTTTTACGATCTGATGTTAAAGGTATAAACCGGAATTTCTGCCTAAAACTGAAAGTACCATTTTGTTTGTGAGAGGTCATGAAAAAAAATATTGAAAAAAATTTGGAAATTATAAACACTGTTTAGTATATTTGCAGCGTTAAATATTTTTATATGGGTATTGCAGAGCGGAAAAACAAGGAGAAGGTCGAGCTGAAGGCATTAATTATGAATGCCGCACATAAACTTTTCCTTGAAAAGGGTATTGATGAAACCTCCATCCGCAACATAGCCGATTACATTGAATACAGTCCTGCCACCATATACCTTTATTTTAAGGACAAGGATGAGATTCTCCATGAAATGCATTCACAGGCATTCCAGGAGCTTGGTTCAAAGATGTCGGTTTTGCAGGCGGTTGCCGATCCGTTTGAAAGGCTGAAGGCGCTTGGAAGGGTTTATATTGATTTTGCCCGTGAGAATACCGAAATGTATGATCTTATGTTCATTGCCAAAGCGCCAATGCATTACCTTGAAAAAATGGATAAGCAGAAGTGGGATGAGGGTAACAGAGCCTTCGATTTTCTTGTGCTTACCGTTAAGGAATGTATTGCGACAGGCCGGTTTAAAGGTTTCGATGCGGATTCATTATCCTTCCTGATATGGAGTACGGTTCACGGTATGGTTGCACTTGAAATCCGTGACCGTTGCAGAGGTATTTCAGGTGAGGATCCCAAGGTTGTTTTTAAGGGAGCTTTTGATACTTTTATTAAAGTATTAGAGAAAATATAGTTTTTTTTATCATAATACTAAACAGTGTTAATATAATATAATATGTATACTAAATTAGAGATGTTATTTTTCGCGGTCGCTTTCATGGTTGGAATTAATGATTCAAACACCATCATGGCACAGGAATATCTCCGGAAGTACATCGAAGAGGGTTTGGCCAATAACCTTGTCATGAAGCAGAAAAATATCGGATTGCAGCAGAGCCTGTTGGCGCTGAAGGAGGCAAAGAGCTGGTTTTACCCGTCGGCCGGTTTTATTGGTGACTATTCCTGGGCTGAAGGAGGCCGGACGATTGAGTTCCCGGTAGGTGATCTTCTGAATCCGGTTTATTCAACACTAAACCAGCTTACTGAATCACAAAATTTCCCGCAGGTTGAAAACGCAGATATTCAGCTCATGCCAAAGAACTTCTATGATGCCCGCATACGGGTGCTTTATCCTTTAGTCAACACCGACCGTCACTATAACTATCAGATAAGGAAGCAGGGGATCAGGATGGCTGAATATGAGATTGAGACATACCGTCAGGAGCTGACACATGATATCGAAACGGCTTATTACAACTATTGTCTGGCTGTTGATGCGTCAAAGATTTTTGAAAGCGCTCTGGAATTGGTCAGAAGGAACCTGAAAATTAACGAGTCGCTCGTACGTAACGGTAAAGGACTGGCGGCAAATGTTCTCAGGGCTGAAAGTGAAACGGAGGTTATAACTTCACGCCTCCGCGAAACGGAAAACCAACAGAAAAACGCCCGGTCGTGGTTCAATTTCCTGCTGAACCGGCCACTTGACGATACGATCACCTATGAATCCTTGCCTTTACCTTCAGATCTTCCGGAGGCAGTTTCGGTAACTCCCGTTACAAATAACCGGAGTGAACTCAGGGAGCTTGGAACTGCAATAACCATCCGTCAGTCGGAACTCAGCATGAACCGTAATTATGCCATTCCAAAGGTGAATACCTTTATCGACCTGGGATCACAGGCTTCCGACTGGAAGTTCGATGATAAAAGCCGGTACTTAATGGCCGGTCTCCAGATCACCGTCCCGATATTCAGTGGTTTCCGCAACAGGATTAAGATATCTTCGACAAAACTCGAGCTGGACGATCTTGCCATCCGCAGTGAAAATACAGTTAAGCAATTTAACGTAGCGGCAGGTGTTGCACGTAACAACCTGAATACGGCAATTGTGAATCTCGGATCGTCGGAGAAGCAATTCCGGAGTGCACAGGCTTATTTTAACCTTGTCGATAAAGGTTATGCGGAGGGGATCAACAGTCTGATTGAATTCATGGACGCCCGCAACCAGCTTACCGCCTCTGAGATCCAGGTAAAACTTAACAGGTATAAAGTATTATCGGCTTATGCCGACCTTAAACGTCAAACAGCATCATCCACAATTCAATAACAAAAACAATGAAAACCAACTATTTATATCTTTTTCTACTCCCTCTGATAATTGCAGGGTGCAGACATTCGTCGGCCGATCCGGCTTCGATACAGGAAACTTCCATTCCCGTAAAGGTAATTGACCTCCGGCAACAAACAGTTTATGAGCCGGTGTATGCTTCAGGAAGTTTTACAACCGATGATGAAACGATGCGTTCATTCAAGACCGGCGGTATTGTGCAACATCTCTTTGTAAGGGAGGGGGATGCGGTGAAAAAAGGCCAGCTCCTGGCAATACTCGATCTCACGGAGATCACAGCCCAGGTAACACAGGCTACCTTGTCGTATGAAAAGGCTCAACGTGATTTCAACCGTCTGAGCAATCTATACCGCGACAGCGTGGTTACCCTGGAGCAGTTTCAGAATGCACGCACCGGACTCGATATTGCCCGTGAACAGCTTACGGCAGCACGCTTTAACCGTACTTTTTCTGAGATCAGGGCGACCGAGGATGGTTTCGTACTTAAGAAATTCGTGAATGAAGGACAGGTCGTAGGTCCGGGAACACCGGTATTCCAGACCAACGGTGCAGGCGACGGGAGCTGGATCCTGCGGGTTGCGGTAAGCGATGGTCAGTGGGCCGGTCTTGCTGCCGGTGATTCCGCTGTCGTCACCACCGATCTTCCTGACCTAAAGCCGATCAAAGGTACTGTTTCAAAGAAATCGGAGGGAGTTGATCCTCTTACAGGAACATTTACCATTGACATTAAACCATCTTTCAGCCTGAACCGTTCGGTTGCCTCAGGAATGTTCGGAAAAGCCACCATAACTCCGTCCCGCGGACGGAAACTCTGGGTCATACCATACGATGCGTTGCTTGACGCCGACGGAAGCACAGGCTATGTGTTTGTCACCAGAGACAAACATAAAGCCCTGCTCATCCACGTTTCCATCTCAGGTATCACCCGCGACAATGTATTTATCGATGGCGGTCTCGAAGGATTTAATACCCTGATCATAAGCGGCAGCGCATATCTTGCAGACCAATCTCCAGTTAAAATCTTTCAATGATCCACCTGACTTATGAAAATCACAGAACTTGCAATAAAAAATTCCCAGTTCACACTGGTGATGTTCCTGATGGTCGTTGTATTGGGCATCTCGACCATCCTTACTATGCCCCGTTCAGAAGATCCTGAATTACATACTTCGTTTTTCCCTGTGGTCATAGTCTATCCCGGTACAAGTCCGAAGGATATGGAAGAACTCGTAGTTGATCCGCTTGAGAAGAAGATTTATGCGCTCGAAAACATCAAACGGATAAAAAGCAGTATAGGCGACGGGATTGCTGTACTCAACGTGGAGTATGCTTACGGGAGTAATGCTGATGATAAATACCAGGAATTGGTCCGTGAGGTTAATGCCACCCGTAAAGAGCTTCCGCAGGAAATAGTAAGTATAGAGGTGCAAAAGATCACTCCTTCCAGTGTAAACGTTATCCAGGTGGCGCTTGTTTCTGAAAATACCTCTTCCGAACGACTCAGGAAAAAAGCCGAGGACCTTCAGGATGAACTTGAAAAAATACCGGCTCTGAAGAATGTGGAGATTCATGGTCTTGAAGAACAACTGGTGCGGGTTGACCTGCACCCGGAGAAGATGGCCCGCATGAACATCCCTGTGAACGCAGTCTTTGGAGCTATACAGAGTGAGATGTCGGCCATACCCGGCGGAAATATCGAAGCTGGTAATAAATCGTTCAATGTGAAAACAAGCGGAAAATTCACTAGTGTTGAGGATATCCGGAATGCAATCGTATTTTCTGCCAACGGGCGGAATATTTTTATGCGCGACATTGCCGATGTTTACCAGGACATGCCATCTTCCGACTATAAGACCCGGCTGAACGGTCACCGATGCGTATTCGTGGTTGCGGCCATGAAACCGGGTAATAATATTACCGCTGTGCAAAAGGTGTTTAAACCGTCAATCGAACGTTTCAAGCAGAGTCTCCCTCCAAATATAGATCTTTTGCAGAATTTCGACCAGGCGGATAATGTTAACAAGCGGCTTTCTGACCTTGGAACTGATTTCATCATTGCAATCCTTCTTTTATCAATCACATTGCTGCCCCTTGGTTTCCGCTCATCGCTTATCGTGATGATCTCAATTCCGCTTTCCCTGGCAATAGGCATCATCCTTCTTAACCTGACAGGCTTTACGCTGACGCAGATGACGATTGTCGGACTGGTAGTTGCCCTCGGCATACTGGTTGACGACAGCATAGTGGTGATCGAAAACATTGAACGATGGATGTTGCAGGGATTCAGCCGTAAAGAGGCGGTGATCAAGGCGACCAACCAGATAGGACTTGCTGTGGCAGGCTGCACTACCACTCTGATAATTGCATTTCTACCGTTGGCATTCATGCCCGAAACTGCAGGCGATTTCATCCGTGGTTTACCTATGGCTGTAGTGATGAGTGTATTGGCTTCCATGGTTGTATCTCTTACGGTAATTCCGCTTATCGCCGGTCGTATCCTTAAGGAACATAAGGTTCCTTCCGGTGGAAATATATTCATGCGCGGCATGAAACGCCTGCTGATCAGCGGACTTTATTCGAAAGTGCTGGAACGCGCTATTGCAAAACCGTGGATTACGATTGGTATAGCCGGATTGCTTTTTACAGGTTCTCTTGCATTGTTCAGGGTAACAGGAACAAGTCTTTTCCCTTCATCAGAAAAACCCCAGTTCCTGGTTCGTATTAAGACTCCCTTGCAATCGGGATTGGAATACACTGACTCAATAACCCGTGAAATAGAGCGTCAACTGACGAAGCAACCTCAGGTGAAATACTTCGCCTCGAACGTCGGAAAAGGTAATCCTCAGGTCTACTATAATGTGCCGCAGGCAAACCTGCGCAGTGATTTTGCCGAGATCTTTGTTCAACTGGATCCTGAAACAAAGCCAAAAAAGAAACTGGAGATCATTGAATCCCTGAGAAAAAGGTGGACACCATTTCCCGGAGCTCGTGTCGAGGTGAAGAACTTTGAGCAGGGAATGCTTGTGATTGCTCCTGTGGAGGTAAGATTATTCGGCGAAGACCTGGACACCTTAAGGCGGCTGGCAGGCAGGGTTGAGACATTACTGAAGGAAACCCGGGGTACAATGTATGTCAATAATCCGGTTAAATACATGAAGACTGACATGATAGTGGAAGTGAATAAGGACAAAGCTCTGCAGCTTGGTATCCCGACTGTGAATATAGGCCGTACAGTCCGTATGGCAGTAGCCGGCCTTAAAACCGGGAAGTTTACCGATGCGGCAGGTACGGGATATGATATACTGGTCGGGACTCCGCATAATGGCAACCCGCGGCTTGATGTATTCAACGATCTCTACGTGAACAGTAATATGGGTATGGCAGTACCTATTCAGCAGCTCGCCTCGCTAAAGCTGGAGGCTTCACCGCTTACCATCGACCATTATAATAAGATCAGGACAATCTCGGTCACGGCCTTTGTACAGAAAGGATTCCTGAATGATAATGTCAATTCCGATGTCATTGGCAAAATGGATAAATTCAATATGCCTGCCGGATACTCCTATTCGATGGGGGGAGAATTTGAAAGCCGTAACGAAGCATTCGGAGGTTTTACAAGTGTAGTTATTGTGGCTACATTCCTGTTCATTGCGGTGTTAATCCTTCTCTTCAAATCGTTCCGGAATACATTGATCGTCCTTTCGGTGATACCGCTGGGTCTCGTTGGTGCAATGACCGCACTTTGGATTACCGGGAACTCCGTATCATTTGTCGCTATCATCGGACTGATTGCGCTGGCCGGGATTGAGGTGAAGAACACCATACTGCTGGTTGATTTCACAAACCAGATGAGGAAAGAAGGGACTCCGTTGGATGAAGCCATCCGCAGCGCTTCTGAAATCCGCTTCCTGCCGATAATCCTCACTTCGATGACTGCCATCGGGGCATTGATGCCCATTGCAATCTCCTCCAATCCGCTGATATCGCCGCTGGCAATCGTTATCATCGGTGGATTGATAAGCTCCACGTTGCTCTCGCGTATCGTAACCCCGGTTATCTATAAATTAATGCCGCCGGTACTCACATGATGCTCTGAGAAATCAGAGAAGCTCACTATCTTTGTCAGTTAAGAACGTCGCCAGCAATCTTATCATTGATCCATTACCTTGTCATCGGGATAAGTTATGCTTTCGCCTGTGTTGTTCAGCCCGGGCCTTTTCAGGCGTTTCTGTTTTCGCAGAGTATACTGAATGGCTGGCGAAAAACAGTTCCGCTGGTATTTGCGCCTTTAATTACTGACGGGCCAATAATCGTGCTGGTACTGTTTTCATTAACCAGTTTACCCCCGGTTATCTTACAGATACTTCAATGTGCCGGCGGCGTTCTGCTTATTTATCTGGCATTCAGGGCATATCTTACATGGAAGACATTCTATTCCAGAACAGAATCCGAAGTCTCCGGTCAGCAGAATATTTTTAAGGCGGTGATGGTTAATTTTCTTAATCCGGCACCTTATATCGGGTGGAGTCTGGTTATGGGACCACTCTTAATAAAAAGCTGGAATATAAGTCCGGTTAACGTTATAACTTTTCTGACCGCATTCTACAGCTCAATGATAATTTTTTCGATAGTGATGGTTATGCTTTTTGCCGCTACCAGAAGTCTTGGTTCCAGAATTAACCGGATCTTTATCGGGATATCTATCGTCGTATTGTTCCTTTTTGGAATTTATCAGTTATGGAGCGCTATTCCGGTATGATTTTTTTATAAAAATCTAAGTTTAAATTTCCATAGGCGCCCATTTTCTTCTGAGAATTAGCTCAACAATTAACCCATGCCCTTCTTCTTTATTGAAAATCTTAATTTCTCCGCTATGGGCATCAATGATGTTTTTACATAAATGTAACCCAAGTCCGTATCCTCCTGTTTTTCGTGAGCGGGATATATCGGTACGGTAAAATGGTTCAAAAACTTTTTCAATTTCATCCGGATTAATTCCCTGACCGAAATCTTCAATCCGCACGATAATAGAATCATCATTATCAATAAGGGATAATTCGACCGGACTTGAATTCTCCGCTGAATACTTTAGTGCGTTTTCTATCATATTCCGGAGCACTATTTTCATTAATTCTTCATCCGCTTCTATAACCAAACCTTCGGAAATAAGATTTACATTCACTCCTGGGAGAACGCCTGAATACTCTTCTGCTATTCGTGTGATCAGGTTTTTAATAATAATTTTCGAAATATTCAGATTGTTATATCCATTTTTTAA
>Ga0172375_10008971_pt1 | contig 13306 bp, 7 predicted proteins | sample LakKiv1m_FD_114537 | JGI IMG/M metagenome (GOLD analysis project Ga0172375, IMG submission 114537) | Freshwater microbial communities from Kabuno Bay, South-Kivu, Congo - kab_092012_11.1m | ecosystem: Environmental > Aquatic > Freshwater > Lake | place: Democratic Republic of the Congo...
TCGACGCGGACTCTTCCGCCGTGCTCGGCCGACGGTTCGTGGTCTGCGTTGCCTTGCTGTTCTTGGCCTCGTGCGTGGGGCGTCCGGCGTCGAGTGCGGCGCGGGCCTTCAGGACGCGGCGTACGCGACCGCGGATGTTGCCAAGGGCGCCATCTCCGAGGCTGGTGGGGTTTGCCCGCATGAACCGCTGGAGGGAGTCCTCGGACATCGCCTCGTCGAGGTCGTTGACGAGCGGCAGTGACCACGCCAGGAGTTCCAGGACGGCGCTGGCGATGCGTCGCGCTTCGGTGACACCGGCGGCCGGCGCGGCCGAGATCCATGGCTCGAGGTGGTCTCGGTACGTCATCCAGACGGCCGCGGCGCGCTCGCTGCTGGGGTTGTATCCCTCTGCCCAGGTGTTGAGGTCGCCAGCGGCGCGGTCGTGCCAAGCCTTCGCGGTGGGGCGGGTCGAGGGGACCGTGTTCTGGGTCTGCTTCTGCTTGCTCACGCGACGGACGGTCCAGAGTGGCTCGGACAGTGCCAATCACTGCCACCCCTCCGTGCAATGCGTGCAGATGCCAGCTCGTTCTGCCTCTTGTGAGGCGTGGAGCAGCGCCGACTGTCGGGGTCGGGTCACAAGCGATTCAGACCCCCGCAGACGTCGGGGCAACGTGTCCCGATGCTGCGGTGAGCCAGCTGGAGCCACATGATGAAGAGCCAGCCGTCACAGTCCGTTGTCAGGGGCGTGACCAACACCGGCCCCGTCAGGGGCGCCGTCCGATCGTTCGCCGCGGAGGTGGTGCTGATCCGCAACTGGGTGGAGATCATCCGGCAGTGCGCGATGGTCACCGCCCACGGCACGCTCGGGGGCAAGCTGCCCGGATGCGAGGAGCTCTTGGAGCTGCTCGAAGCCACCGAGACAGCCATCCTCACCGGTGTCCACGAGGGGGCTGTCCTCCTCGACCGAATGGCCGCGTGGGAGGCGTCCCTGCTGCACGTGGCCCCCCACGTGCCACCGACGCACTGCCTGATCTGTCAACGCGCCAAGTCGATCCCCGACGCGATGCCCGCCGAGTACGCGTGGGCGATGCGGGTGATCGCCGAGGCGTCGTGAGCTAGACACGAGGGGTCGGAGAACCATTGGTTCTCCGACCCCTCAACGCGTGCGCCTGGGTCTTGCAGGGACTGCGCTTGAGACCACTCCACGGACGGTGAGGCTCGCCGCCCGGCATCCGTAGCAGTCAGATCCTGAGTCGGCAGGCATCTTGGCAACTCAACAGAGCACGCAGCCTCGTGAAGTCGCGAGCGAGCGGGTCAGGCGACCAGAAGGAGGTTAAAGGTCGTCGCCTGTCCGGCTACGTCTCGGCTTCACCTGCCAGCACCGCGGGGCATGGGCCAAGATGAACCCATGCCGATTCGGGGACACGTCAGCGCAACACGGCCAGAGCAACATCACCAGACCCTCTGCGACACCCGTAGCCAGGGAGCCCGGTGAGCACCCTCGGCAGCTTCATCTGGTCGATCGCCGACCAGCTTCGCGGGCCCTACCGCCCCAATCAGTACGGCACCGTGATCCTCCCGTTCACGATCCTGCGACGGCTCGACTGCATTCTCGAGCCCGACCGCGAAACCGTGCGGGAGCTGGCTGCGAAGTTCGACAACCCGAATCGACTCAAGGTCGAGGTCACCAAGGCAACCGGCCGACCCTTCTACAACACCTCGAACTACTCCTTCGCCAATCTCTTGGCCGACGCCGACGGGCTGGCGGACAACCTCACCGACTACGTCGACCGCTTCTCCGCCGACGTCGACGTGTTCGAGTACTTCGACTTCAAGAAGGAGATCCTCGCCCTCGAGAAGGCGGGCCTCCTGCGGGAGGTCGTCAAGTCGTTCGGAGCCGTGGACCTGCACCCGGACAAGGTGTCCAACTCCGACATGGGGGACGCGTTCGAGTACGTCGTCCGCAAGTTCAACGAGGCGGCGAACGAGACTTCCGGCGATCACTACACGCCGCGGGACGCGATCAAGCTGCTGGTGGACCTGCTCTTCGCGGAGAAGGACGCCGCCCTAACCGAGGCCGGCATCGTCCGGACGCTGTACGACCCCACGGCCGGTACCGGGGGGATGCTGTCGCTGGCCGAGGAGCACCTTCTGGCGCAGAATCCCGACGCGCGGCTCACTCTCTACGGCCAGGAGTACAACCCGCAGTCCTACGCCATTTGCAAGTCCGACCTGCTCGCTAAGGGCCACGATGCGACCAACATCGCCTTCGGCAACACCCTCACCGACGACGCGTTCACCGGCCGCCGGTTCGATTTCAGCATGTCCAACCCGCCGTACGGGGTCGACTGGAAGCAGTACGCCAAGGCCATCACCAAGGAGCGCGACGAGGCCGGCCCCTACGGCCGTTTTGCTCCGGGGCTGCCGGCGACCTCCGACGGGCAGATGCTCTTCCTGCTGCACCTTGCCCACAAGATGCGGGCACCGGAGGACGGGGGCGGCCGGGTCGGCATCGTCATGAACGGCTCACCGCTGTTCAACGGTGGCGCCGGCTCCGGCCCGTCCAACATCCGCCAGTGGCTGCTTGAGGACGACCTCGTCGAGGCCATCGTCGCGCTGCCGACCAACATGTTCTTCAACACAGGCATCGCCACCTACATCTGGATCCTCGACAACAGCAAGCACCCCGACCGCAAGGGTCTCGTGCAGCTCATCGACGGCACCTCGTTCTGGACCAAGATGCGAAGGAGTCTCGGCTCGAAGGCCCGAGAAATCAGCGACCGCGACCGCGACCGCGTGGTCCGACTGTACGCCGACTTCACAGACGCCGACCCCGACTACTCAAAGGTCCTGACTACCGACGAGTTCGGCTACTGGACCATAACCGTCGAGCGTCCGCTCCTCGATGAGTCCGGCAGTCCGGTCGTGGACCGTAGGGGTAGACCCAAGCCTGACTCGAAGAAGCGCGACACCGAGAACGTGCCCTTCACTTACGGTGGCTCGACTGCAGGCGCCGGCGGCAAGGTCGAGGTCATCCAGGCCTACTTCGACGCTGAAGTACAGCCACACGTGCCGGACGCTTGGATTGACTGGCCCAAGACCAAGGCTGGCTACGAAATCCCTTTCACTCGCCACTTCTACAAGTACGTCCCACCGCGCCCCTTGGCCGAGATCGACGCCGACCTGGAGAAGCAGGTCGCCAAGATCCTTGACTTGCTCCGGGAGGTCGAAGGATGACGACGTCCGCCACTTCTGCTGTGCGCCTCGCATACGTTGCGAGCGTTCGCGGTGGGGACAGTGTCGTTACCCGTGTGGAGGAAGCGGGCGTTCCCATCTACGGAGCTGGTGGTTCGCTCGGCTTCACGGATGCGGCCAACGCCAGTGCCGGCGACATCGTCGTCGGTCGCGTAGGCAGTGTCGGCTCACTGCGCTTGCTTGCTTCGGAAGCCTGGGCGACTGACAACACGCTCGTGGTCTCCCTTGATCTGATGCGCGTCGAGCCGCGCTTTGCCATCTACGCCTTGCGTGAGATTTCGATCGCGGAAATCACCTCAGGCACAGCGATGCCGCTTGTGACGGGCTCGAAGCTACTCAGGCAATCGATCCCGCTGCCGCCGATTGACCAGCAGCGTGCCATAGCCGGATACCTCGACCGCGAGACTGCCCGCATTGACACCCTCATCAGCGAGCAGCAGCGCCTGATCGACATGCTTCGTGAACGGCGCCGTGTCCTCGCGACGCGTGCGGTCTGTTTCGGGGTAGATGAGGAGATCGAGCTTCGTGACAGTAACGATCCGGTCGTTGGCCTGGTCCCGGCGCACTGGACGGTGAAGTCGGTTCGTCACTGGCTCGAGAGCCTTGATGCGCGACGTATCCCGCTGAGCGCAGAGGAACGAGGCGATCGCCGCGGGACCTTCGACTACTACGGCGCATCCGGAGTGATCGACCACGTAGACGACTACCTATTCGACGAGCCGCTCGTCCTCGTTTCCGAGGACGGTGCCAATCTGCTGATGCGCTCTACGCCCATCGCCTTCGCCGCGAAGGGCAAGTACTGGGTGAATAATCACGCGCATGTCTTGCGTCCGCTTGCGGGCGGTGACGTCGACTACTGGGCGCAGCGGCTTGAGGCAGTCGACGTAAGGACGGTGGTGTCGGGATCGGCGCAACCCAAGCTGACTGCTGGTGCGCTGCAGGCCCTTCGTATCTCGGCGCCAGAGGACCCTGAAGAGCAGCGAAAGATTGCGGCGTACGTTGACGAGCACACCGCGAAGATCGACAACATGATCCAGGAGACTAAGCGCTTCGTCGAACTCTCGGAGGAGCGTCGCGCCGCGCTAATCACCGCGGCCGTGACGGGACTGATCGACGTCGAGGCGGTGGCCTGATGACCGACTACAACGAGATCGTCTTCGAGACCGAGATCTGCGAACACCTGGCGGCCAACGGGTGGCTGTACTCGTCGAGCGACGCCGGGTACGACCGGGAGCGGGCACTGTTCCCTGAGGACCTGTTCGCCTGGTTGGGGGAGACGCAGCCGACGGCATACGAGAAAGCGTTGAAGGCAGCCGGGTCGCAGGCGAAGTTCCTGGACGTGCTGACCACGGCGTTGGACAAGCCGCTGGAGCACGGCGGTGGGACGTTGAACATCCTGCGCAGCGGGGTGCAGTACATCGGCGGTGGCCGGCTCAAAATGGCGCAGTTCCGCCCCGAGACGACGCTGAACAAGACGACGAACGCGCACTACGCGGCGATGCGGGTGCGGGTGATGCGGCAGGTGCACTTCTCCACCGCTGACCAGCGCAGCATCGACCTGGTGTTCTTCGTCAACGGGCTACCGGTGGCGACAGTGGAGCTGAAGACCCACTTCACCCAGTCGCTGGATGAGGCGATCCAGCAGTACCGCAAGGACCGCAACCCGGTCACCAACGGCCGGCCGGAGCCGCTGCTGTCGTTCGGACACCGGGCGTTGGTGCATTTCGCGGTCTCCAACGACCTGGCAGCGATGACCACAAAGCTGGAGGGGGAGAAGACCCACTTCCTGCCGTTCAACACCGGCTACGACGCCGGTGCCGGCAACCCTCCCGGTGCGGACGGAAAGTCGGCGACGGCGTACCTGTGGGAGGGGGTGTGGGAGAAGGACGCCTGGCTCACCATCATCGGCCGGCTGATGCTCGTGGAGACCAAGGCGGAGTGGGACGTCGCCACCGGCACCTCGGTGCGCCGCACCAGCATGTTGTTCCCCCGGTTCCACCAGTGGGAGGCCGTCACCGAGATCGTGGACGCGGTCCGCGAGGAGGGCGTCGGGCAGCGGTATCTGATCGAGCACTCGGCCGGGTCGGGGAAGACCAACACCATCGCGTGGACCGCGCACCGGCTGGCCCGGTTGCACGTGGAGAACAGGAAGGTCTTCGACTCCGTCATCGTCGTCGTCGACCGGACTGTGCTGGACGGGCAGCTCCAAGACGCCATCCGCCAGCTCGACGGCAACAAGATCGTGGCCACCATCAGCCCGGAGGATGTCCGCAAGGCCGGGGCGAAGTCGAAGTCCAGTCTCCTCGCAACAGCGTTGAAGAACGGTGAGCTGATCATCGCGGTGACCGTGCAGACGTTCCCGTACGCGTTGGAGGAGATCCGGGCCGACGCCGGACTGAAGGGCAAGAAGTTCGCCGTCATCGCCGACGAGGCGCACTCATCGCAGTCCGGGCAGATCTCTTCCAAGCTGAAGCAGGTCCTGACCGCGGAGGAGATCCTGGAGATTGAGGACGGCGGCGAGGTCGACGTCGAGACGATCCTGGCTGCGGAGATGGCCGAGCGGGCCGAGTCGCCCAACATCTCCTACCTCGCCTTCACCGCCACCCCGAAGAACAAGACCCTCGAGCTGTTCGGCCGCAAGGGCACGGACGGGAAGCCGCGCGAGTTCCACCTGTACTCGATGAAGCAGGCGATCGAGGAGGGCTACATCCTCGACGTCCTCAAGGGCTACCAGGCCTACGAGACCGCCTTGAAGATCGCCGGCAACGCAGCCACCGAGGGGGAGGTCGAGGAGGGTGCGGCACGCAAGGGCCTGATGCGGTGGGTGCGGCTGCACCCGACCAACATCAGCCAGAAGGTGCGGATCATCGTCGAGCACTTCCACGCCAACGTCGCCCACCTGCTGGAGGGCAAGGCGAAGGCGATGGTGGTGACCGACTCCCGCAAGGCCGCGGTGAAGTACAAGAAGGCGATCGATGCCTACGTCGCCCAGCGCGCCGCCGAGGATGCCTCGTACAACTACCGGACCCTGGTGGCGTTCTCCGGTGGGGTGCGGATGGACGAGGACGAGGTCTGGGCGTCCGACTGGGGGCCGGCACCGGACAAGGACCACGAGTTCACCGAGGCCAACATGAACCCCGGCGCCGGTGCCGACCTCGCGGCGGCGTTCAAGGGCGAGACGTACAAGATCATGCTGGTCGCCAACAAGTTCCAGACCGGGTTCGACCAGCCCCTGCTCTCAGCGATGTACGTCGACAAGAGGCTGTCCGGGGTGACCGCGGTCCAGACGCTGTCGCGGCTCAACCGCACCCACCGCACCGCTAGTGGGGAGCAGAAGCGCAAGACGTTCGTCATCGACTTCGTCAACAAGCCTGAGGACATCAAGGCCGCGTTCGAGCCGTACTTCAAGAACGCCACCTTGGAGACAGAGACCGACCCCTACGTCGTCGTGCACCTGGCGACCAAGCTCGCCCAGGCCGGCATCTACACCGAGGACGACGTCCGCAAGGTCGCCGAACTGTGGGTTACCCGCAAGGGCAACAACGCCCTCTCCGCGGCCATCAGCCCCGCCCAGCACGACTTCGCACGCCGCTACGCTCGATCCCTCGAGGAAGACGACAAGGTCACCCTCAACACTCTCGACCTGTTCCGCAAGGACGTCTCGACCTACGTCCGGCTCTACGACTTCATGAGCCAGATCGTCGACTACGGCGACCCCTACCTGGAGATGCTCTCCATCTACCTGCGACTCCTGGAACGCGTCATCGACGACTCCTCCTGGGCAGCAGAGGTCGACCTCTCCGACGTCGTACTCGTCGGCGTCAAGCACACCAAGAGCACCCAGGTCGACATCTCCCTCACCGGCGACGGACAACTCAAGGGCATCAGCGCCGCCGGCACCGGCACCAAGAAGGAGCCCAAGTACGTCGCCCTCCAGGTCGTCATCGACAAGATGAACGACCTCTTCGGTGCCGAATCCTTCACCGAGTCGCAGGTCCGCGAGTTCGTCAACGGCCTCGTGCAGCGGCTGCTGGCTTACCCGGACCTGGTGAAGCAGACGCAGGTGAACTCGAAGAAGCAATTCCTGGAGTCCCAGGATTTCCAGGCGGCGGTCACCGAGGCGGTCATCGACAACCAAGGCGCTCACAACACCATGGCCGACTACTTCTTCAGCGACGGCCCCGGCATCAACGGGGTCGTCCTTGCTCTTGCGGATGCCTTCTACGAGGCGGCGGTCGACGAACACTCAAGTGCGTGACGACCAGCGGCTGCTGGTCATGCACTGCAACGCCCAAACCACCCAGGTGACGGAACACGGTCTGCCAGTGCTGTGCTGACCGGCGCCGACGTCGCGGTCCTCAGCCATCGGCTGAGTTTCCGATCTCGATGCATGCATTCACTAAGGGAAGCCAGAGTGGGTGAACTACGTCAGGGACGATGACGTGAGCGGTTTGGCGGGCCCGCGTGAGGCAGACATAGAGCAGTCGCGATCCGGTGGGGAATGGCTCCTGCTCTCGTCCGTGGTACTCATCTTCCTGGAGGAGTAGAACCGTGGCGTCGGCCTCTCGTCCCTTCGTTTGGTGCAGGTTCATGACCTGCACCGGCTTCGCACGCGACGACGCGAGGCCCACGAGAGTGTCTGCTCGTAGCCGTGCGATCTCGTCCTCCACCGCCTCGATGCCCCGTCCGGATTCGAGTGCTCGCGCTGCACGCCGCAAGTACTGACCAGCCAGATCCCAAGTCTCAACATCTCGGGGAAACCCAAGCCGCTTGTGTGCCGAGAGGAGCACGTGATGGACGCGTTCCAGGTCTAGTGATGGGGATGTGCATGCGTGCAGGTCCCCAGTGACCCCCTTGAGTGCTTCCTCCAAGGGGGCATGCGACTTGCGCAGGATGGCGTCGGCGACGTCCTTCGCCTGCCTGCCACGCAGGATCGACTTGACGTAGACAGCAAGCGCCTCGCGTCCACCTGTTGCTCCGGTCAAGGCCCAGCGGAGAAGCATGAACTGGGCTTGGAGAGCGTTGCCGAGTGCCTCGCTGAATCCGACCTGCTCGTGATTGATCGCGCCCTCGGTGAGGAGCGCGGAGAGATCCGATGTCGCAGCGTGCGTGTGCGTGAAGACGCAGACGGTGTTTCCTGCGGCGCGCTCGCCCGCGATCGTGCTGATGACTTCGGCCGCGGCGTCGCTCGCTTGTGTCCGGTGGACCACGAGGCGCCTGCCCAGGACGGCCTCGGTGATGGCGGGATGGCTGAACTGGCGCTCGAGGGCGGCTTGAGCTGCCGCCGGCAGCACCCCCGAAGGGTCACGGAAGCTGCGCGGCGGCAGGACGATCTGTTCGGCGCCTGGCTGCGCCAGGGCGCCGGCGACACGAAGGGCCGGATCGATCTTCTTCATACCCGCGTAGATGCATTGATTGGCGTCTCCAAGGAGGATGCGCCGGGCACTGGGAGCGATGTCCTGCATGAACGCCCACTCCGCGTCGCTGGTGTCTTGGAACTCGTCGCAAATCACTACCGCGTACCGGTCTTGGTAGTACGAGGCAACAGCAGGTACGCGCAGTACCTGCTGGGCAGCCGGCATGAGTTCCGCGTAGCTCAGCCCTGCCGTCGCGATCCCGAGATCAGTCTCGGCTTGCGACCGAACACGGACTGGATGCGCGATCCCGTAGTGCCGGCCGAAGTCGTTCAGGATGCGCCATGCAAGTCCGTGAAATGTGACTACATCGATACGGTTGCGCTGGGCGCCTAACACCGACGCCGATCGATCGATGATCTGGCTGACTGCCGTCTTGGAAAAGGACATGAACAACACCCGTTTCCGGGCGGGTAGAACAGCTCTGACTCCGAACGGTGTCGCGCGTCGGATTGCCGCGCGACGCTCGTCCAAGACCGCGAGTCGCTGAGCCGCCGCAGCGGCAGCGGTCGTTGTCTTGCCTGCACCGGCGCCGCCCAGGACAACCGTTATGGGAGCTTGCGAGTTGATAACGGCCTGCTGTTCGTCGGACGGGTTGTAGGCCATCCCGCTACTCCGTCGTCTGTCCGCTGGCTGTTCCATTGCCGGCAGCACCCGCAGATGGGGGGAAACTGAGGTCAATCCGGCTCGGTCCGGAGTAGTCAGATTCACCTGCGACAGCGACCTGATGTAAAGCGTCCTGTAGCACTGGCGGCAGGCCAGATGACTCGTTCACCAAGGCACTCAGGAATGCCTCGTGCAAGCCGTTCTTGTGGAGCGTCTGCGTGAGTGTGGCGACCAACTGGTCATCGGTCTTGCCGAGTGTGGGATCAGGCTGTCCGAAAGCAGGCAACACGGCCGCAGCGGTGCGCAGGTGGGTGGCATCGGCGCCAGCTAGCAGCGCCCGTTCGATCGCCATGGTTTCGGGCAGGCGGACGAGGGCGTCACAAGCCTCCTCGATCTCGGAGATCAGTTCGCTTGACTTCTTGGCGGGGTCGTTATCGACCAGCGCAACCACTCTGAATCCGAGCGCCTTGGCGAGCGTGGCTACGCGCGGGATCTGACTCGTGCCGCCTCCGTCGCCATTGTCTGCGGTGATGAGGCGAATGCCGTGGGCAGCCAACGGCAAGATGGTCGCCTGCGACATACGGTCGGCTGCGCTGTATGTAGCCAAGTCGTGTCGACCTTCGACGATTCCGACGGTGGAGGCCGTCAGGGCCGGAAGCAGCTGGGACTGGACATGTCGCTGCACGGCTACCTCCTTCTTGTTCGCCGGCGGCGGGACCTGATGGTGGGCGCGCACGCCCCCGTGTCGGGTAAGGCGCACAAGGTCCTCTACTTGGAAGGCGCGAGCCACCTCGGCTCGGCGGGTGGTCAGCCAGACCTGGTCGGAGGCGGACTTGAGAGCTGATGCCAAATGCTCCGCAGAAGGGCCGTCCAAGCCCTCTCCGAAGTCATCCCCGATGATCACCGCACCCTCGGTCGTGCCAGCCAGGATCAGCGCCTCCGACGCAGAAAGCACAGCTGTGGTGGTGGACCCATGATTGGGCAGGGTCAGCGGTCCAGCCCCGTCTAGTGTCAGGACCGGCTGGAGCGCCCGCAGAAGTCCAGCCAGCGACCCGTCGTCTGGCAAGAACTGCACGTCGACTGCAGTCAGGGGACGGTCGCCAGCTCGCCGGGCCGGCCCTGTGTCGCTGAGAATCGCGTCCAGCAGTTCTGCGACCACAGGAGTCTTCGACAGTCCGGCAGCAGCGTCGACGATGTGATGCTCGAGAGTGCGCAGTGCGTCTGAGACCTCATCCGGATCTTTCTCAGTGAGCAAGCGTCGAAGCAGACCTTCGGCGCGCAACTGGAGCGGGCGTGCGTCGTTCAGGAAGACCGCCGGCAGCATCTGTCTCAGGGCCGATGGGACTCTGGCGAATTGCTCAATGGCGGGATTGCTGTTGGCGGGAAAGTAGACGACATGACTCAGCACATCCGCGGCTGGATCGTAGGAGACCCGATAGGTCATCCGCAGGCCCTTCGGCGCGGTAGGGCTTGCATTGCCCGATTCGTCGACCGTTTCATCTGTCGTGAGAGGTTCAAGAATCCCTGGCAGCTCTTGCTCGATGTCAGAGCCGAGGTCAACGAGCGTGAGCTCAACTTCTCCGTTGCTTGCTCGGTCCACGACGACTGGCGTTGCGGCGGGACCCGAGGGATCGGTGCCCGCCGCTGCGGGTGCTGGCTGGTCAGTTGCCTGTGAAGGCTCGTCGTCGGGCAAATCGCATGTTTCAACGCCAGACGCCGGACCGACCTGGGGAGGTTGGCTGGCCGTCATAGCAGTCGTGGTCGGCGCCCCACCCGCGGCCTGCGGGGGACTCGAGAGCTGGTGAATGTCTGTCAGCAGAGGGTTGGCACGCGTGGATCGCGGGTCGAGGACGCGGGTGAGGGCGACCACAAGATCGGTACGCCCGGCCCGGGGCTCACCGACCGCAAGAACATCGCCCTTAGCCACCAGGTCCAGCTCGGCCCAACCCCTGAAGTTGGTTGCCAGCAGCCTTGATACGCGCATGGTGTACTCCGAATCCCGAAAAGCCGAGGCCAAGGAGAAGCAGACTACGGACATCCTCGATGTCCGGGCGCGACATTCGGGGACAGGGTCCCGTGACGTTGTTCGGCCAGATGGTGGCTAGTGCTGATCGCGGGGCAGCAGTTCGTGCCGCTCAGTGGTCGTAGGTGACGGTGCCGTCTGGCCAGGCCGTGTAGGTCTGGGTGGTGTACTGCGTCTCGATGAATAGGCCACCGTCGACTTCCAAAGGCGGTGGCGTACCTCTGCCGTGAAACTTCCCGGCACATGAGCACTCGCACCCCCAGACTGTCTCGGGTTGGGCGTCGCGCCAGCACGCCTCGACGCACCGTGTCTGGCTGGCGCCGTGGAGCACCACCTCGACTGGACCTCCCAGCTCCGCGGGCAACTGTGCGATCAGTGCCCCAAGATGCGCTCGAGCTACCTCGAAGTACTTCCGGTCGCGGTTGTACTCCGGGCGCGTCAGGTCGCCGCAGATGTCGTGGAGTAGGTCGTAGTTCCCGCTGCCCGAGCGGAAGGGCAGATGGACCTGGAGCCGGCCGTGCAGTGGCCGGACAATGCGCGCCATTGGGTGAACCTACAGCGCCCGAACGTTGGAAGCTGCCGATCCAGCCAAGCGGCCGACCCTTGCAAGCCACAGACCTGCGGGGGTCCCTTCACGCACTTCGTGGTCAGCCGAGAGACGCTCGTCCCGGCGCTGGCTCGGTCCGACTGCGGGCTGCTGCACGGATAAGTGACATCTGATCTGAGTCGAATGATCTACGTCGACGCTGTCACCGGGTGATCAAGAACTCAGCGCGATCGGTCCAGCGCGCGGCTTCCGCCTCACCCTCGGCATCCTCGCCATTGGCGGTTTGGTGTCAGGCGTTATCGGCGTCGGGGCGTGTGAGCTGTGCATGTCATCCCAGCCAGAGGGCTGCGTCGAATTATCGCTAGCGGCCGGGAGTCCGCACTGTGTCAGGGCTGCCGTCCCGGTTGTCTCTTCCCTACGCCTGCGGTTGGCACCCTCCTAGGATCACCCGCACGACCGCCGACACGTACAAGACGCCCGACGACTCTGGCGCGATGAATGAACAGGACTAGCCATGGGGTATCGCACCTTCACTAAGGCCGAGTACGAGAAGCTGAGGCACCAGCACAACATCATGGTTCTGGTGGGCAACGGCTTCGACATCCAAGTCACTCGGCGCTACGAGTCGCGGTTCTCTCCTCGCTACCCGGCGTTCTACCACTACCTCCTCTCCCGCGACTTCGACTCCTCCAACCTCGTTGTCCAGCAGATGGCGGCTGCTAAAGCGGGCGGCCAGGAGAACTGGAGTGACGTCGAAGCAGCGATCGGAGACCTCATTACGCCTGCGGGCGGCGGGCACCCCCCTAGCGCCGTCTACGAAGCAACACTCGCCATCCAGGCAGCGTTCTCGGAGTACCTGGAACTCGTGGCACCGCCCGACCTGCTCGCTCGGGTCGGTAAGGACTCCGCTGAGGGCTCCTTGGCCGTGCGGTCGATGGCGGACTTCATCGGGGACGTCGCGAACGGCTCGCAGACTTTCGGCTACTTCGCTTTCCCCGAGGAGACCGACCACTACGACCTCTTCAACTATCTCTTCGTCAACTTCAACTACACGCCGTTGCTGGACGACTACGTCTACCGGGACCCGGGGCAATGGCAGCCCCGCCAGTTCACGCGGGCTGACAGGAACTTCCAGTTCCATCCCAACCCCACCGATCACCCCCGGGGTCATGGCAACGCGGCCACAGGGTGGTCGAGCTACCTGAGAACCGAGGTCGTTCACCCTCACGGACTGCAGGCCATCCCTCGGTCCTTGCTATTCGGGATCGATGCTCCAGACGGGTTCGACCCTGGAACGCATCCCCACAGGAAGCTCATGAAGCCCTACTGGGCCATGACCGACATCGAGTACGGCCACCTCTTCGCTGACACGGAACTCTTCATCATCTTCGGATGCTCGCTAGGCCCGACCGACGGATGGTGGTGGCGCCGGATCCTGGACGCACTTATCCGCGAACCTGCGAGCGGCAAGGCGGCGAGCGA
>Ga0172375_10008976_pt1 | contig 13299 bp, 11 predicted proteins | sample LakKiv1m_FD_114537 | JGI IMG/M metagenome (GOLD analysis project Ga0172375, IMG submission 114537) | Freshwater microbial communities from Kabuno Bay, South-Kivu, Congo - kab_092012_11.1m | ecosystem: Environmental > Aquatic > Freshwater > Lake | place: Democratic Republic of the Congo...
CTGGGAGTTCATCAGCAACTGCTTCGTCATCTTCCCCCTGATCGGGTTCCACTTCGCGGACTTCGGCCACGGCGGCGGCAATGCGGTCATCACCCAGTCCGGGAGCGACATCTGCCCGTGCGCCGTGCGCGTGGACCAGACCCAGGGCCACGCGGGCGTCGAGATCGTCAACGGGCAGTTCATGGGCACCCTCGAGGTCGGCGAGACCAATGCCGGGCCGGTGAAACTCAGCAACTGCGGCTTCTGGCCCATCGCCGAGACCCGGTCCCAGGTCGTCAAGTCCGGGCCGAGCACGCTGATGCTAACAGGCTGTCACTTCGCCGGTTGGGACTCGGCGGGGGCAGGGGACGCGTGCCTCCGCGCCAACGGCGGCCGGCTGATCGTGAACGGCTGCGAGTTCATGGTCGAGGGCAAGCTGGATATCGCCTTGGAGGAGGGGCTCACCGCGGCGACGGTCATGGGTTGCCTGCTCCGCGGCGACGAGGCCGTGCGGAACACGTCCCACGCCGACGTCCAGATGGGCCTGAACACGAGGAAGTAGCAAGTCCAGGCCTCGCCGTCTGCGGCAGGCTGCCCGGCAGGGAGCCACGCCCCGGCGCTCAGTCCGTCGGCAGCCGGAGGATGTGGCCCGCGATGGTCCAGCGCCAGAGGTCGAACTGAACTGACGGCGTCCGGTCCAGGAACGCGTCCCGATACCCACCACCGACCACCGGGGTACCGCCGCCGGGCACTGGGGCCAGGATAGCGGCGAGGGCCTCCCGGGCGGCGACGGCGGCCGGGTTGTCGTCGCCGGCACGACGGATCCGTGCCTCCAGCGTGACCAGGTAACGTTCGTCGTCGATGCCCTCGCGGACCGCCTCCCAGGCGGGCGTGGGGAGCGGGCCATCCGGGGCCGGCTGGGTGTAGCGGATGCACGAGGGGAAGCCCCCCGCGACGCTGTCCTCTACCCACCACTGGTAGACCCACTGGAAGTACCCCTTGACACCGATCTTGCGGGCGGTCAGGCCCCAGGTCAGGCGGTCGAGCTTCGGCTGGTGCCCGAACGAGCCGATGTTGTAGGCCCAGAGCTCCTTGCCGGCGGCAGTGACCTTGCCGGCGTTGTCCGGGTTGGGGATGGCCAGGCAGACGATGTCGCAGGCCGGGATCAGGGCCTTGTCCTCGCCCTTCCAGGGCCCGAAGTCGGCGAAGGTCCGTTCCTTGGGGAAGGCCTTCTTGATCAGGGAGTAGTAATGCAGGGCCTCGCGCGCCCTGGCCGGGTCACCCGGCTCGTCGATGGGGTGCAGGCAGTAGTCCGGCCAGCCTTGCCGCGTGGCGTGCTCGCGCAGTTGCTCGATGTACGCCAGGTAGGCCCGGTCGAAGCCCTCGCTGCCCAGACGGTACCCAAGGTAGTCGGCGATGATCTCCTTCATCGGGTCCAGGGTGCCGCAGACCCAGAACCGCGTGAAGCCGGCGCGCCGGTAGGCCTCCAGGACCGCGTCCAGCCCGTAGACCATGTAGTCCTTCCGAAACAGCATCGGCCGGCTGAAGTCATAGACGATCCGGCCGTCCGGCATCTCCTTGGTCAGCGAGTCCGGCCAGGTCCAGATGGAGTTCATCCCGTGGGCCCGCATGTCCACCATATCCTGGTCGAGGCTGTCGGGGAACGTGCCACGGCTGGCCGGCGTGGGCAGGTAGCACATGCCATAGAGCCGTTCGGGTTCGTCCAGGCGGATGGGCAGCACAATGAGCACCAAGTCCAGGCGGCTGTCAGGCCGGTCCGGGACCGTCACCGTGATCGTGCCCCGGTAGGCGGCGGCGGTCAGGGCCGGGTCGTCCCAGCGGTCGGGCCAGGCCAGCCCGGGGGACGCGCCAACGGTGGGCGTTGCGTCCGGCGGCACATACACCGTGACCCAGTAGCCCAGGTTGTCGCCGGCCGGGCAGGCGGCGGCGGCCCGGCGCTCGAGCGCCAGGGGCCACTCGTAGTAGCGGCTCCGGTCGCCATCCCGGGTGCACACGAGCCGACGCACGGTGCGCACCTCCACATTCTCGCTGGCGATCACGGCCCCGCTCGGCGCGGTCAGGTCACTGGCGGAGGTCGTGACCCCGCGAAGGGGCCCGATGGCATGCAGAGCGAAGGTCGCCGGCTCGTACTCGCCCGGACTGGCAAACAGCACCAGCCGGTCGGCTATCTCACTGCGGGCCGGCCGGCTGAAGACGGTGACCGGATCCAGGTAGTGGCGGCAGAACAACGCATAGCCGCGAGCCCTCTCCGCGTCGGTCCAGGCTGGCTCCGCTTCGGGCGAGAGCACCAGCCGCCCGGCGCTTGCCTTGGCCACGATGTCCCGGCCTCTGACGACCCAGTCGGACTTCTCCGTGAGGCAGGATCCGAGCGCCCCGAATCCCGCCGGGGGCTCGCCCTGGGCACTCACCGCGCACCAGCATGCCCACACCGCCAGGAGCCGCAGCCGTAGGAGGGTCCGGCAGGCCATGGCGGTCCGGCGTCCGGAAGCGATAGGCATCGTGCACTCCTTGGTGAAACAGGCCAGCCCGGGCTGCGCTTGCTGGCGCCGCATGTGCACCTCGGGGACACGTTCCCGGCCCCGCCGGGAACGCCTGGAGGGCGGCTTCCCCTCAAGCCGCCGCGCGGATACGGAGATCCGCGCCTCCAGACCGCTGCGAACTCCTGGCAGTCTGGGGCGGAACTTCGCTGGCCCCCCTCATCGGGCACTCTGCACTGGCCGGCGACGGAGCATATACCGGACGAAATCGAGCAGGCCCGCGAACCGGTACGTGGCGTCGACGTAGTGCCCGATGACGTAAAAGGCGAAGTAGTACGCCCGGGCGAAGGCCCAGACCATGAGTACCTGCAGGCCCGCCCTGGCCCACAGCCCCTGCGGCAGGAGCAGGAGCCCGAAGGTCATCACCCCGATGGCGATGAGCAGGGCCGCCTTGACGTACATCCAGCGTGGGTCTTTGAGGTCACCCATGGACAGCCCCTTGGGCTACTGGCCTGCCGCCTGGTTCCCGGGCGCCCCCGGCGGCCGGATGCCGTCTTCCTCGATGCGGTTGCGTCTCGCCGCCCGGGCCAGCAGGCGCCCGACCCACCAAGGGGCGCAGTAGAGGGCCCCGAGGCACCACCCCAGAACGATGCTGATGCCAGGGGCGATGCTGTCATACTCGGGATCGGTGGCGAGGTGGTACTCGCAGGCGAACACCATCATCCCCCAGAACCAGATCGTACCCAACACGAAGCCAAGCCACGGCCGCCGCATCGCCAGCACCAGGATGGGCGGCACCACCAGGGTCGCCGCCATCATCGCGCGGTCGAAGCTCATGACCTCACCTCCCTCAGAGCCGGCAGAGCCAACCCGGTACCGGGTCACCGATCCTGCCGGGGAAGATAGGGGCGCAGGTCGCCGGGTCAAGCCAGCGGCAGGGGTCGCGGATCGCGCCGTAACGGGGTAGATTCCCTCTGGCCGACATGGCGGGAGTCCCGATCCCGACCGGTACGGGTAGGGCCGTTCCGCGGCGTGAGGACCACAGAACGGGCTATGGGTCGCGGTCGTCTGCCAACCAGAGGAGGTCAGTCCATGGACATGGCCCTCAGGGACTGGTTCTGCACGCTATGGTCTGAGCACGTGCCCGGCGCAGACCTGCCGCTGGTGTTCTTCTACACCGACACTCCGGTCGCCGCCGCGACGGTGAAGCCGGCGCAGCACCGCGAGTGCTTCCTCGGCCAACTGCGGCGGGTTCGGGATGGTGAATCGCTGGCCCTGGCCGTGGACTCGATCGGCTGTCCCGGTGGCCGGCGCTACCTGGGCTTCTCGCAGGCCATGATGCCGAACTTCGAGTACTTCCTCTCCTGCGGCATCCCGGGGGTGATGGAGGGAGAGCGCTACAAGAAGAGCCCGGGACTGGTCCGGGAGTTCCTCCGGGACGCGTTCACCTTCGAAGCGCCTGCGCGGTACGTGGTCTTCCGGCGCTGGGACCGGATCGAGGCCGCGGATGAGCCGCTTGCGGTCGCCTTCCTGGCCCCGCCCGATGTGCTCTCCTGCCTGTTCACCCTGGCCGGCTTCGACGAGTCCGATCCAGAGGCCGTGATAGCGCCCTTTGCCGCCGGTTGCGGCAGCGTTGTGGCCTACGCGGTACGGGAAGCGAAGTCCGAGCGCCCCCGGGCCATCCTCGGCCTGTTCGACGTCTCGGCCCGTCCCTTCGTCTCGCCCGGCGTCCTGTCGTTCACGGTCCCCTGGGCCAAGTTCGTCCGCATGGTCGGGAACTTGCCGGAGAGCTTCGTGACCACCCCGAGCTGGGAGCGCGTCAAGCGGCGGCTGGGGAAGTGACTCGCCGGCAGGGCGCCTGGCGCCGAGCCAATGCCCGAAGGAGTCCGCGATGAGCAGTGGCCCCCGCCCGGCGGTCCACCACAGTCCGTTCAGGCGCCTCGGTCGCCGGCCAGCGGCGTTGGGTCTGGTGCTGGTCGCCGCCGTGGCTCTGGCGGGAGAGCCGCCGGTGCCTGGCCTGCCCATGCGGGTCCCGGTCCTCGTGATCCGGTACTTCCCCACCAAGGGGGACCTCGTCGACCGGGTCGTGACCGGTGACTGGGGTGCACCGCTGGTGAAGACCCGGGAGAAGACCGAACAGCTCACCCGCGAGGTCGTCGCCGCCCTCGAGGAGGGTTCACGGTACCATGGCTACAGAGACCCGGCTGCCAGACCCAGCCTCGATTACCAAGTCGTGGAGACCCTCGAGTTCCTGGAGCCCCTGCCAACGCGCCCACGCGCCGGCAAGGAGGCCCCGCTCACGGACTACGCGGCGATCCTGCGGCGCGTCGACGTCCGGAAGTGGGTCGAGGACAAGGGCGTCCGCGAAGTCTGGCTCTGGGGCTACCACGGCGGCATCGTGGGGCTCTGGGAATCCAACATGGCGGGACCGTTCGGAGACATCAGCAACAGCAACCGCGACCCCGACGACCTGCCGGTGCTGGGCACGACGTACACTCTCTACCACTACAACTACCAGCGTGGGGCGTCAGAGGCCGTCGAGGACCACATGCACCAGATCGAGGCCGTGCTGAACTGGGTCGACGGCCGCGACCGCACCCCAGCCGAGCGCTGGCCCGACCTGCTGTTCTGGGGCCGCTTCGTGGGGAGCGACCGTACCCACAGGATCGTCCGCCCGGGCTGCGGCTGGGCCCACTACCCGCCCAACGCCGAGCGTGACTACGACTGGGCCAACCGCCGGACCGTAGAGACGGACATCGAGGACTGGCGACCCGATCGCAGCGGCCAGAAGCGCCCGATGAACTGCGAGCGCTGGCAGGGCAACAGCCTGGCGTGGTTCGTCTACTGGATGCAGAACCTGCCCGGCGCCGACAACGGCCTCCGTGATGGCGACCAGCCTCTGACCAACTGGTGGTTCTTCATCGGCGACTTCGACCAGGCTGTGCGCGCCGGCCAGAAGCTGACCGGCGGCTGACCGGCAGCCCACGGCCCGCCCCCCGTCCGCCGCGGTCGGCGGACGTACCGCCTCCCCGTAGGGCCGCCGACCCCGGTGGCCTCTGCTCGGCGGGCCCGCTCCGGCAAGGTACCATGCCCAGGCGCCGGCCGGAACCGGCCTCAGTCTGTCAACCGGGCGGCCCAGGTGACACAGCCCAGGATGTGCTGGCGGAACCAGGGCAGGTACCACAGGTCGTCGGGGTGCCCGAGGCCAGTGTAGATCACTCGGCCCTCGCCGTACGGGTGGCACCAGCAGATGCCGTAGTCATGGTCCGCACGGTTGCCTTTGGCAAGGTCCACCGAACGGTTGTCCAGCGACATCAGCACCCGGGTGCGCTGCCGGTCCCAGTTTCGGAATGTGTAGACCTCCTCGAACAGGCGCACCGCCTTGCCCAGATGGCGCGTCGCCGGATGGTTACCGTCCTCGACCGTGACCCAGACGTGCTGTGTCCACGGGTGACCGTTGAAGTAGCCGCCGACCAGCTCGCCGTACTCGGGCCACTTGTAGAAGGTGTCCGCCGCGTTGTGGATGCCGACGAAGCCCTTGCCGCCGCGCACGAAGGCCAGCAGGGCGGCCTTCTGCTCCTCGCTGAAGGGCAACTCACCAGTCGTGGCGAAGATCAGCACATCCACCTTCGCCAACGCCTCGGGGGTGAGGGTCTCGCAGCGGGGCGTGGTGGTCACCGTGAACAGCCCAGAGTCACGGGCGAGGTCCTTGAGAGTCACCTCCGCATTGGGCAGGTACGAGTGCTCGAACCCGGCGGAGTGACGCAGCATCAGGGCATGGACCATGGCATTGCCTCCTGGGACGGGCGGGTGCAGACGCTAGGGCGCGACAAGGGCGCGACCGAGGCGCTGCATCTGCGCTCGGCTGGTTTCGGGTACCCGGCCTTCACGGGAGACCGGCAGGTTGAAGGTCATGGCGCCACCGACGGCCTTCACCGCCTTGAGCAGGGCGATCAGGGTGGCATCGTCGTAATGCTGGTCGGGCAGGTCCGGACCACAGAACGTGGAGTCCACCGGCATCAGGCCGTGCCACTGGACGCCGTCGATGAAGCGGCCGTCCGGCAGGTACGGCTTCGGGTCGTTCTTCCACCAGCCCAGGGCGACCTTGCCTTGGACTAGGGTGTGGATCTCGCCGGCGTGGTAGTCCTCGAGGGGCGTGACCGGCGTGAGCTTGCCGACGCAGAAAGCACCATCGTTGAAGGCCGTGATGGCGTCCGGGTTGCCGGCCCGGGCCGCCGCGATGTACCCCGCGAAGTCCAGGTTGCGACTTGGGAAAACGGGCCATTCGTAGCAGCCGTCGAACCACCAGCCGTCACAGTCCCGGCCATACTGGCTGGAGAACGCGCGGATGAAGGCCTCGTAGTTGGGCTGGAAGGCCTTCTGAGTGGGGTCGTCCGGACGCCAGGCAAAGGCCTCGTGCAACTCCTGGGGAGCCGCCAGCTCAGCCGGCATATAGGCGATGAACCGCTTGCCGGCAGCCTTCACCCCGCGAGCGATCTCCAGAACCAGGTCGCGACGGGGCGTGTGCCCGGGCAGCCGGCCATCGAGGAAACGGTTGGGGCTGTTGTAGTAGGCCGTGTTCTGGCCGATGGTGAAGATCAGCCAGTCCGCCCCCGTGGACAGGAACTGGCCGAGGAAGGCAGGGACGTCGAATGCATTGATCGTGCGGTTGAAGTCGGCCGTCTTCTCTGCCGGGGTCGTGCCCCCCGGCGTGATCAGGTAGTGGAACATGATGCCGAAACTGCCGCGGCTCATCCAGTCAGCGCGGTGAAGGGCCGTGGCAGGCATCGGTGGCTCCTTCGGCTCGGCAGGAGGCGCCGGATCAGCGGCCAGGGCCCCAACGACCGCCCCGAAGCAGAGACCGCCGGCGACACCGCGGGTCGCTCGGGAATGCCTGCCGCCAATCAACGACATCGGGGCTCTCCGCTGGGCTGTGGCACGGTCCGTTGGCGGATACTGTAGCGCGCCGCAACCGCCGCCGCTCGGGGAACTCCGGCGCTGCCTCCTCTGGGCCCCTCGGGGTCAGACCTGGCAGGCCGGCCGTGACCGCCGGCGGATCGGCGCCATGAACAGCCCCGAGGTGGCCCTGGCCATCGGCGTGGATACCTACTGGCCATACTGCGTCGCCAGCCCCACGAGGGTCATGTTGTCCGCAATGGCGTCGTGCGGGATCAGCACGTACCGCCAGGGCTTGCCGCCTTGAGTCGCGGCATACGCTGACGCGTTCCGGCACCAGGTGACGGCCACCTCCTTCTTCGCCAGAACCACCGGGTCCACAAGCTGCCTGCCGGCCTTGCATTCCAGCATGTAGACCGCATCCTGCGTCTCAGCCACGAAGTCGGGCTGGTACTCCAGGTGATCAGCGCCCACCCGGTAGAAGATCTGGAACTGGCCCCTGGCCGGCCTGAACCACTTCACCGCATCGCGGTCGAGGATGCCGGCCAGCTTGCGCTCGGCATCGGAATCGAACTTCTGCACGGGGTACAGGCAGCGGCTGAAACCGCCAAACAGGTACCTGGCCATGTTGCTCTTGTCCGTCGGCACCACCCGGTAGTCGGCGGGCTCCTCCTGGACCGACCACGTGTAGGCGCTCGGCTTCAGCTCGGTGAAGCCCTTCGTCTCACGCCGGTCTGCGTCAGTCCCCTCGGCATCCTCGCCGCCGACTCCGCCTGCTGGACCCGGGCGCTGGATATCGACTTCCTCAGCCCCCACGCCTACCCCAGCAACCGCAGCGCCGAGCTCGCTATGGAGGTGCTCATCGGCGCCAAGTGCACCCGCATGTTCAAGCCCTCGTTCACCCGCGAGGCGGAAGGCTTCAGCGACAACTACAAGTTCGCCCCCATCCTGAACCAGATGCTGGGCGTGCGTGACACCCTCTGGTTCCAACTGGTCCCGGGGTGCCCGGGCTGCTTCATCTGGTGCTCGGACGCCGACGCGGAGCCTTGGCGCTGGCTGAGACCCCGACCGATCCTGACTTCGTCGTGGTCATCGGCAAGCGCTGACCAGGGCTGAAGGGCACCTGCCGTCGCGCTTCCTGCACCCGGTTGGCGCGCCCGCACGCACCCGCAGCACCAACCGGAGCGGTCGCGGGCCGGCAAACGGGCCACCCGGGTAGGTGCCCTGCAGCCCGCCTACAGACCCGTCCCGGGGGCGGCCGCAGGGACTGCCTGGGACGGCAGCGATACCCGATCCACCAGGCGTGACGCCTGCAGCCTGCCCGCCTTTGCTGCGACCCGTAGGCGCAGCGCTCCCGCGAAAGGCCTGTAGGTCTTGTGGGCGTAGTCATAGAGCCGGGGCAGGTCGGCGGCCGACAGCGGCCGCTGGTAGACGCCGGCAGCCGACCGTGCCAACTCCATGGTCAGCCCCTGGGTCGGGGTGACCTCGACCCAGGCCCGGTCGACGTCGAGGGGGCGGCCCGAAGCGTCATAGCAGCGGACGGCGAGGGTCTGCGGCTGAGGGCCCAGAGGGGCCGGGAGATCCACCGCCAGGCCGATCTCATGGCAGACGGCCAGAGCCCTCGCCGCGGCCTTGGCGAGGTCGCCTTGCTCAAACCGCGTGCGAGCATCCTGCAGCGCGTAGGCCGCCGACGGGGTGGCCGCCCCGAGCGGAGCCCAGGCATCCGTGCGCCGCCGGGCCTCGTCCACCAGGACCCGCACCTCGGCCTCGTCCCCGTGCCACTGCGCGTAGAGCACCTCAGCATCGTTCGCGGCAAGCCCGAGGTGTCCCCGCAGGGCCTGGCCCGTCCACGCGTCGGGCCTGAGGCAGCTTTGGACCGCGTAGGCGGGAGCCTGCGCCTGCGGCAGCAGTCCGGACAGATCCACGTCCACCTCAACCCGGGCTGACGAGACGTTGACCAACACCACCGCATCGCTGACCCCATCGGAGAGCACGAAGCTCTCGATGCACCGGCTGGCCGGCCAGGGCACCTGGTAGCTCAGGCGCACGCGCCGGTCCCCAGCCACTGGCTTGCCGTCGGCGAACGCGCTGCCGCCGGGATAGCTGTCGCCGGCGGTGGACCACCAGCCGATGCGGGCGCGCGGGAGCTCCCGCGGCGCGCTCGCGGCGATGTAGATCACGCTGCCCTTGGCTGGCGCTTCCGGCAGAGCACACTCGACCCACGCGTTGTCGGCGATGTCCTTCGGCACCGCGAGCGTGGCGAGGACCGCCCCGGTCGGGCCGCCCAGGCGCACTTCGAGGCGGAAGCCGCACGGCGGGTGCTGGTTGTACGTCGGCATCAGGATCGCGATGCTCTGCAGGCCTGCGCTGTCGGCGGTCACGGTCTGGCCGATGCTGGGGAAATCACGGATGTCGGCGGGGGTATCGTGCCGTGAGACGTTCTCTTCTTCCATGAGCCGCGTGACGGTCCCCGCGGAGCTCACCGCCACCGGTCGCGCGGCGGGGCCGAGGCGGTCGCAGAGGGACTCGGCGTCAGCCTCGGCAAGGCGAACGACTTCCCCGCGCCCCAGCGGGCCTGGCGTCAGCGTGTCGCCGCCCCACGCGCCCGCCACGATGAGCCGTCCCCCCTGTCGCACATACTCGGCCAGTGCCTGGGAGACGCGGGCATCGACCCTGTCGTTGTCGAGGCTGATGAGGGTGGGGTAGTCCGACCCGTAGCCGGCGAGTATCTGCCCGTCGTATACATAGCACTTGGGGATCTGGCGCTCGACCGCCGCGGTGTGCAGGGCGTGCCAGGAGGGCTGGAACCCCCGCAAGGCCCAGGTGGGGTGCGAGAGGAACACGCCGACCGCCGGCCTGACCGCACGCATCCCGTCCAGCACCGGCACCAGTGCCTTGACCTCTCTCAGGAACTGCGCGATCGCCTTCTCGCCGGCAGTGCCCTTCACCCCCCACTCGCCGTCCGGCAGAGACCCCGACCACTGGATGAACCCCAGGTGCCACGCGCCCGAGCCGAGGGTCTCGTATCCATACCGGCGCGTCGCCTGCGGCGTGAAACTGGTCCCGCCGCCGCGGGCCTTGGCGTCTGATCTCTTGTAGGCCAGCCGGACCGGGCAGTACGGCTTGCCCAGGCCGATGATGCTCTCGATGTACTCGAGGTTGTAGCACTCCGGGTCGCTGTCGGTCATGATCTGGCCGGTCTCGAAGCCGTCGGATTGCGCCGCAAACAGCTCCGGACGCGCGCCAAGCTCGGCATACGAGGTGCCGTTGAAGAGCGTGCCGTGGTTGCAGGTGAGCGCCGGGTGGCGCGGGTCGGCTTCCCGTAGGGCCTGGTACATCCACCCGATACGCTCGCCCATCGACTCGAAGCGGAAGTCCAGCCAGTCCAGCCACCGCCGGTCCATCGCCGGAACGCGTGGCGCCTCCACCCCGGCGAAGTCGCCATAGGCGGTGCCCCACGCCGCGTTCAGGTCAGCAATGCCGCCGTACCGGATCGCGGCAAGCCAGGCCCGAAAATGATCCGTGGCGTCGGTGCAGTAGTCCGCCCACCGCCCGCTGCCGTAGGTGCCGTACATCGACTCCCCGCCGAGTACGTAGAACAGCAGGTTCGGTTCGTCCCGCAGCCAGCGCCCGCGGGAGAGCAGGAAGCGGCGAGTGCCATCGGCGATGACCGCGCTCTCGAGGTTCGGCGACACGATCTCCCGGCCGAGCGTGCCTCCCCCCATGAAAGGCTGGCCGTTGCTGTCGAGGGCGACCGTCTCGGGGAACCTGTCGACGAACCACTGTGGGTAGTAGTTGAACCCGGGGTTGTTCCAGTTGCCCACCTGGTAGCTGCCGCTCATGCCGAAGCGCCGGAGTCTCGACAGGTCGGTCGGGCCCAGCGGGACCGCGATGTGGGTCGGCGTCGCGGGGACGATGTCCTTCCAGCCCCCGCCGGAGCGGATCCGCAGCTCGAAGCGGCGGCCCGCGAACGCCTCGTTGCCGAGGAAGGCCTGCCCACCGCCGTCCACGGACTCGCTGCCGGCCCACCACCCGATCAGCGTGCCGGTCGGCTGGTGGATGGCAAAGCGGTACCGGCCGGCGGGCTGCTCGGGGAACCGCGCCTCGGGCCATGAGTTGTCCGCGACGATATCCCAGCGTCCGCCCGCAACCGGCGCAGAGCCGCCGCCCGCTTCCTCCCGCTCCAGCCTCCAGCCGCAGCCGCTGTCGGCCGTGCCCATCGTGGGAAGACAGGGCGCCACCGCGTCGAACGCCGCATCAGCCCGGAACGACTGGGCCAGGACGTCGGCGCCAGGCGGTGGCCGCACCCCAACCCCGTAGGCCGCTCCCGGTTCGACCTGTGGGTCCCACATCTCGCCGAGGCCAGCCGCATTCGCTCCCGCGTCGCGCATCTCCGCCAACTCGCGGTCCGGGCCGCCGAATGAGAACCCGACGTACTGCAGGGGTCGCTGCACCAGCGGCGCGTACTCGGCCCGAAGGACGACGTCAGGCAGCACGCGAAGCCAGTCGTCAACGGCAGAACCCAGGCCGCGCGAGACGCCAAGCAAGACCGCAGTGATGACGTACGCGATGCGCATAGAGTCGACTCCGGCAAGATGCGGAACGGCGGCCACCCGGCTTGCCCACCTGGCGCCGGTAGCATAGGGCCGCGGTCGGCTCGGGTCAACGATGGAGTTGGCGCCGGCGCCACGGCAGAGAGTCGGCCTCGGCGTCCGGCCTCGGCCGGACGAGGAGCCCTGAACGCGGGGGCACTGACTGTTCGGTAATATCCTCTTGGCCATTGACTTCTGTAGCAGGTACGGGTATGGGTGCCAGGGACAGGGACGGCTGGACCGCGTTCCACAGAGCCGCCGATGGGCTCCGCCTCGAGGCCGTGGCGCTGCTGCTCAGAGCGGCGGCCTCGCCGTCGACATGACAGACCGCCGGGGGGCCCCGCCCCTGCATGACGCCGCCAGCGGTGTGCGCGGGTCGCGCGCCGGGCGCGGCCTCCGTCGTTGCAGGGGACGCCGGCAAGGGACCACCGGGGAACTGGACGACCCACCGTGAGGGGACTCCTATGCGTAGACGAGCAACTCTCGGTAGTACCTGGTTGCCCCCGACGGCGAGTTCCTGGCGATGGCAGACGCCACGGCGGTGACGGCCGGACGGGGTTGGTGGGACCTGAGCGGAATCTACAACACGACCGTCGCTGCCTATCCGCTGGTTCTCGATCTGGTGCATGACGCCAAGGGCAAGGTCACGGGCACCGGGACATACACAGTGGCGAAGGACGCCCCGGTGACTGCGACTGCAAAGGGCACCGTCAAAGGTACCAACGGCAGCGTAGTGGTGAAGGTGGCCATCAAGGGGACGAACCCAGAGAGGACCGTCTCTGTGTCGCTTGCCCTGAACCTGACGATGGGAATCCCCGCCCATGAGCTCACAGGTACCATGGCCGGCAGTGTGGCAGTGAACTGGGCCCGGCTCGGGCCGGTGACCGATCGGCCACGTAGGAACGTCGTCGTGCACCACGTGCTGCAGCGCATCCCGGCGCTGACTGCAGTTCCGCCGCGGAAGGGCAGATCACCCCGCGTGTCCGCCTGACGTCCATGACGCCGCCGCTTCCCTCTCCCTACCGCCACCCTCACGCCGCCGCCCAACCCTCGGAAAGCACCTCGGCCTGTTCCAGGACTGTCTGCGTCGCCTTGGCCTGTTTGTCCGGCGGGTAGCCGTGCTTGCGCAGGATGCGCTTGACCAGCACCCGGAGCTGGGCCCGGACGTTCTCGCGGAGGGTCCAGTCGATGGTGACATTGGCCCGCACGGTCCGCACCAGTTCCCGGGCGATGTCGCGTAGGGTGTCGTCGCCGAGTACCTTCACGGCGCTGTCGTTGGTTTCAAGGGCGTCGTAGAAGGCCAGCTCGTCCTCGTTCAGGCCGAGGGCCTCGCC
>Ga0172375_10008977_pt1 | contig 13298 bp, 9 predicted proteins | sample LakKiv1m_FD_114537 | JGI IMG/M metagenome (GOLD analysis project Ga0172375, IMG submission 114537) | Freshwater microbial communities from Kabuno Bay, South-Kivu, Congo - kab_092012_11.1m | ecosystem: Environmental > Aquatic > Freshwater > Lake | place: Democratic Republic of the Congo...
CACGCCGGCCTTGAGCATGGTCTCCCCTCGCTTCGGTTACCCACCCCGTTCCCGCTCAGGCATTCACCCGCGACACGCACGCCCCACGGCGGCAAGAGATAGCCGTGCTCAGAGGGGCCGGGCCAGCGGTTCCTGCAAGCGCCCCACCGGCGTGCCGACGGTTTCGGCGATGACCCCGGCGAAGAACCCCCGCATCTTCCTCAAGAGGGTCTGCGCCAGAGATTCGACCCGTTCCTCGGGCGCCGGCGCCGCTACCTCGGCCATGGCGCGCTCCGTGGCGACGCGCCGTTCGGCCACGATCCGGGTGATGGCCGCCGCCGCTTCGGGGCGCGCCTTCAGCACCGGGACCAGGTGTTCTTTGCGGATCTCGTAGACGACGGCCCCGGTAACGGCCCGAACCGTGGCTGTGCGTGGTTCGCCGGTGAGCAACGAGATCTCGCCGTAGACATCCCCAGGGACCAACTTGCCGACCTTGACCTCCTCGCCCGTCTGGGCCGAGCGGGCGAAGACCTCCAGGAGCCCTTCGAGGAGCACGAACATCGAGTCGCCCTGGTCGCCTTCGCACAGCAGAAGCGTGCCCTCGGCATAGCGTCGGGGAAGCAGCGCCTGGGAGAGCCCGCGGACCTCGTCGGCCGTCAGGGCCGCGAACCACGGGACCCGTCCCAGCAACTCGTGGCGGTCTTCCACCGCCTCCGGCTCTTGCTGGCGCTTGGGCATGAGCGCATGGTACGTATCCTGTTTCGGGTAGGCCAGGGTCATGCCGGCCTGGTGGAGGTGCTGCAGGATGCTGGTGATCACCGTGTGCCTGGCCTTGGCCGGTGAGACCTGCCGTGGCACGGTCCAGTACCGCACCCGGTACTGCACCCCGAGCTCGGAGATCCCGGTCACACGCGCCTTGGGCGGCGGCTCGGACAGAGGCCCTTCAGGCGTGTCCGCCACCGACTTCACGGCCGCCGTGAGGACCCGGATCGCGCGCTCCGACGGGACGGCGAAATCAAGGGTGAAGTCCAGCTCGAAACGGCTCTGTTCGCCGGGGGCCATGAAGTTGGTGACCACTTTCTGGCCCATGACGCTGTTGGGCACCACGAGCATGTTGTTGTCCGTGGTCCGCAAGCGCGTCGTACGCCAGTTGACCTCCTCCACGCAGCCGACGAGGTTGCCGTCGTGCGCGCCGGGGTTGTCGACGATCATGATCCAGTCGCCGATCGAGTAGGGCCGGTCGAGGTTGACCGCCAGACCGGTGAACACGTCGAGGATGATGTTGCGCAGGGCCACACCCAGGACCACACCAACCACCCCGGAGGTGGCCCAGAACCCGGTCACCGGCTTCTGGAAAACCACGGCCATGACGCCCGTGGCGGCCACCGCGTAGAGCAGGAAGGCCGTGGTATCCTTGAGCAGCCGCGGCACGTGCCCCTTGATGGCCCGGGAGACCAGCCCGTCCCAGAACAGGACGGCAACCAGGCGGTTGAGGAAGAACGCCGCGGAGAACCACAAGCCGATCCTGAGCGCGTAGCTGAAGACGTTCCGCGTCTGGCTCAGGGCCGCCAGGCCGAACTGCTGCAACAGATCTTCCGTCCGTATGCCTGCCAGCACGAAGAGCAGGAATACGATCATCGGCCCAATGAGCCGTTTGAGCGTCAGTCTGCTCATGCCACCGCTGAGCCCCCACCGGCGCGCATGTGGACCGCTATCGGCACCCCCCAGGGCGCCGAACCCGGCCGGCGCGCTCCGTGCCGACGGTCCGTACGGCACCGCCACCGGCGCGCCTGCCGGTCACCGCCCCTGCGCTGTCCTTCGTCCGCTGCCATACCCGAGTGTCTCGTGTTGGCGGTCTTCATACACGGAAACGCCCGAGAACGGCTCGGATTGGCGCAAGCCCTCAAAGAACTCCCGAGTGCGACCACGCGACGCCAGGCCCCGAGGCTTTATATTACCACCGTTTCGAGCGTTTTGCAGTGTCACCGGCCCGCCACGGGGATTGGACGACCATGGGCGCTCCTTCACCTGCCTCCCGCATCGGCATCGCCGAACTCAGCTACGACGGCCGGACCTACCCCCTGCCCGTGGTCGAGGGCACCGAGCACGAACGGGGCCTGGACATCAGCCGCCTGCGCGACCAGAGCGGGCTGGTGACCCTCGACTACGGCTACAAGAACACCGGCAGTTGCCGCAGCGAGATCACCTTCCTCGATGGGGAAGAGGGCATCCTCCGTTACCGCGGCTACCCGGTCGAGGAACTGGCGGGGAAGTCTCGCTTCGTCGAGGTCGCCTACCTGCTGGTACACGGCCGCCTGCCCAAACGCAGGGAGCAGCAGCACTTCTCCGAACTGCTCACACGGCACTCGATGCTCCACGAGGACATGACGCTTTTCTTCAAGAACTACCCCGAGAAGGCGCACCCCATGGCGATCCTCTCGGCCATGGTGGTGTCCCTCTCGTCGTTCTACCCCGAGCTCTCCCAGGGCAACGTGGACGAGGAACTGGCCCACATCGACATCACCACCACCCGCCTGCTCTCCAAGCTGCGCACCATCGCGGCCTTCTCCTACAAGAAGTCCATCGGCGAGCCTTTCGTCTACCCGCGGCACGACCTGAAGTACTGCGCCAACTTCCTGCACATGATGTTCGATTCGCCGGTGTGCCCCTATGGGGTCAACCCGGTTGTCGAGAAGGCCCTCAACGTCCTGCTCATCCTGCACGCCGACCATGAGCAGAACTGCTCGACCTCGGCCGTGCGTGCCGTCGGCAGCGCCCGGGTGAACCTCTACGCGGCGGTTGCGGCTGGCATCTGCGCCCTCTGGGGGCCGCTCCACGGCGGCGCCAACCAGGAGGTCATCGACATGCTCCAGGAGATCCAACGGTCCGGCGGCGACACCAAGCGGGTCCTGGAGCGCGCCAAGGACAAGAAGGACCCGTTCCGGCTCTACGGGTTCGGCCATCGCGTCTACAAGAACTACGACCCCCGCGCCAGGGTCATCAAGCAGACCTGCATCAACGTCCTTCAGACACTGCAGATCAAGGACCCGCTCCTCGACATCGCACTGGAGCTCGAGGACCGCGTGCAGAACGACCCCTACTTCATCGAGCGCAAGCTCTACCCCAACGTGGATTTCTACAGCGGCATCATCTACCGCGCCATGGGCATCCCCGTCAACATGTTCACCGTCATGTTCGCCATCGGCCGCCTGCCCGGCTGGATCGCCCAGTGGAAAGAGTCTCAGGAGGACCCGGAGTTCAAGATCCAGCGGCCCCGGCAGATCTACACCGGGCCGAACCTCCGGCAGTACGTGCCCATCGACGAGCGTGAGTGATACACCCGAGCCGTCTGCCCCGGCGGGCGAGTGTCCCCCCTGAGCTCGCGCGCGCTGGCAGCCTGACGGACCCGCCTTCACTGGACGCCGTCTACCAGTGACGGAAGCTCCGATAAATGGGAGACTTACGGCTTCGCCGCAGCGCTCCCGTTGGCGTCTACGTAAGCTCCGCGCCCGCGGCCTGCGCGCTGAGGGTCCCTGGAGCCGGGATCTCCGCATCCCGGCACCGCGGCATACGGCGATGCCGCGCTCCACCGGCGGCCGAGAGCAGGTCATGCGGCGCGTCGCGGGGCTGCGGCACGGTGGTGGCGAGTCTAGGTCCGTCCGCAGCCGCTCGTCAGCGCACGCTGACCTGCAGTCCCTTGAGGTAGTAGGTCTCAGGCACCCGCAGCAGCCGTGGATGGTCCGGGGCCTGGGACAGCTCGCGCACCACCACCGCCTCCCGCCCGGCATCGACCGCCGCTTCGGCGACGACCCTCCCGAAGAGCTCCGGCGTCATGGCCCCCGAGCACGAGAAGGTGAAGAGCATGCCCCCTGGGCGCAACAGTTTCAGCGCCAGCAGGTTGATGTCCTTGTAGCCGCGGCAGGCGCGCTCGAGTTGGGCCCGCGTGTCGGCGAACTTGGGCGGATCGAGGATGATGACGTCGAACGTGGCTCGCCGGTCCCGCAGGCTCCGGAGTTCCTCGAACACATCGGCACGAACGTGCTGGCACTGGGGCTCGCCGAAGCCGTTCGCCTCGGCATTGGCCTGGGCCAGCTCCAGGGCCTCTGCCGACACGTCCACCTGCACCACGGACCGCGCCTGTCCGGCCAGCGCCGCGATGCCGAAGCCGCCGCTGTAGCAGAAGGCGTTGAGCACATCCCTGCCTCCGCTGGCTGCGGCCACCAGGCGCCGGTTATCCCGCTGGTCGAGGTAGAAGCCGGTCTTGTGGCCCTGGCGCACGTCCACGAGGTACCGCAGTCCCGCCTCGCGGATGGCAAGGCGCGCCGGCGGCTCCTCGCCGCGCAGCAGCCCGCAGGCGGGCTCCAGGCCGTCCCGCTCCCGGGCGTTCGTGTCAGACCGTTCGTAGAACGACAGACACCCGGTCAGCTCCAGCGCCTGCGCCGCCAGGGTCTCCTTGCACCGGTCGGCCCCGCAGGTGAGGAACTGCCCCACCAGCACCCCCTCGTAACGGTCGATAACGACTCCCGGAAGACCATCGGACTCGGCGTTGACCAGGCGCAGGGCCGTGTCGCCTTGGCTCCACAACCCAAGCCGGGAACGGTACTCCAGCGAGGCCGTCAGGCGGCGCCGGAAGAAGGCCTCATCGACGGGCTCGTCGGCGGCGAAGGTCCACATTCGGCAGCGGATCTGCGAGGCCGGCGAATACGCAGCCCAGCCAAGGCGCTGGCCAGCGCTGCCGACGACCGCGACGGTCGCCCCAGGCTGGGGGTCACCCAGCACCGCCGCCACACTCCCGGACAGGACCCAGGGGTGTCCCCGCTCCAGGGACCGCTCCCGACCGGGCCTGATGATCACCTGTTGCGCCATGCTCGTTCCGGTTGCCTGCCGTGGCACCATGACCGCGAATCTACCGTCCGGGCGGCTGTGTGTCCAGGCCAGGCCCGCGGGCGGCCAGGGCGGTTGTGCCGCGGGGCAGGCCTCGCCGTGCGCCGGCCTCTGCCGCAGGCTATGTCTCCCGCCTCGTGCGGCCCCGGGAGAGGGCAGGTGCCTCTGTCCGCGACGCACGCTGGCGGAAGGAAAGCCCGATGCTGACCGGCCGCCCAGTGGACGGACGCGGTCGTGAGCGAGCGTCTGCGACACTTCCCGCTGATCGTCGGCAGCACTCCCGACCGCGCGGCCCTGGAGGCCTTCCCCTACGGCAGCGGTTCCGGTGACCTGCGGGCCAGTCAGGCCGAGCTCGAGTGGAATGGCCAGCGCCTGGCTGCCGCCGTCGCTGCCGGCAAGCGTCCCGTCGTCCTGCCCTATCTGTCGGACGTGCCTGCCGACCGTCTGCGCGACGCGGCCCTGCTGTCCTACGCCTACGCCCGGCTCTACGGCTTCCTCTGGGCCGAGGCGTTCAGCCTCCTCGACCGGCCCGAAGCCCGGGAACTGGCTCTCGCCCTGTACCCGCTCCGGCTGGGACGGCCCGTCAGCCCCATCGGCTGCGAGGGCCCGGTCCAGTACCGGCGGTTTGAGCACGGCATCGTCGTGACCAATGCCTCGCCCGAGGCCGCTGAGGTCGGGATCCGCGTCGCGCACAGGAGGCCCCTCACCGACGTCGGTTACCTCGCGCCGCTGACCCCTGCCCAGGGCTTCGTGCGCCTGGCCCTGGCACCCCAGTCCGGACGCATCCTGGCGGTGCCGTGAGGGTGCAGCCGCAGGCAGGCCGCAGGCTCTGCGCACCGACTCGGGCCAGGGGGCCCTCAGGCCCGCCGGGTCCCTCAGCCCCCTCCCGACCGGTCGGATCGGTCGGATCGGTCGGATCGGCCCGATCCCCTCAAGGGCGGCTACTCCGCCTTCAGCATGGCGATGCGGTCGATGGCGATATGGAGGCCCTGCTGTGAGCCGGTGTCCAGGCGGAAGCTGGTGATGCGGCCGCGCCAACGGGGCTTCTCGGCCACCGGCAGCACGTAGTCGTGAAACTCGCCGTCGGCAATGAGCGGAACGCTGACGCTGCTGCCCTCGTCGACGGGGTGGGTGGCGGTCGCCCAGAAGAGTTGCAGCGCGCCCACGTCGGCCGCGGTCTTGTCCACGCGGGCTCGGACTAGGACACTGCGGTAGCGCCGGGCCCAGAGGTTGTCGATGGGGGTGGTGATGGCCGGGTCACCGGTGGTGGTGACCAGGCTCAGGGCTCCGTCGACGCCCTTCAGATCGGCGATGCCCATCATGGCGGCCCAGCCCTGGCTGCTATTGGCGAAGTCCCACTCATCCTGGGCGGCGAGGGTCGCGGCCTGGGGCAGGTCGTAGGGGCCCAGGCCGACATCGGCCGGCGCGTAGTTCAGCGGCCAGCCGTTTGCCGGCCTCTTGCAGAAGACCTCCCGTACGCTCTCGTACATGCCGAAGCCGAACTCGCGACAGGGCTCGGCGTAGGAGCCCTCACCCCACTCGTTCAGGGGCGCCAGGACGAGCCGCCGGACACCGCTCTCGTCGGCGAAGCGCTTGGCGTCCTCGCAGAGGCGCCGGAAATGGGGCACGGTACGGCCGTAGACGACGGTGCCCCTGTTGCCGTGCCAGGGCCGGTCGTCCCAGCCGGTGGACAGGTTCGGCAGGAAGGGCAGGATCCCGGTCTGCTGCCGTGCCCGCCAGTAGGGCAGGCTGGACTCCGCCACCCGGTCGAAGGGGAAGTAGCGCGGGTCCTCCGCCTTACCGCCGTGGTGCATGTAGTGGTAGATACTGGTCATGTTGAAGCCGGCATCGGCCAGCCACTGGATATCCTTGGCCTCGGTGGAGGCCTCGGGCCACTTCATGGCGACGAACCAGATGCCTTTGTAGCCGGCGGCGCGGGCCATTTCGCGGGAGATCTCCAGGAGGCGCTGCACGCCGCCCTTGCCCTCGAGGTCCCGGTTCATGCCCGCCGGGCTCCAGATCATCACCACCGGCATGTCGTCGATGCGGTAGTACTCCGGCGTGCCGAAGTAGTGGTCGATCCAGAACTGCGTGACCTTGCGCTGGTCCTCCTCCGAGTGGCTGCCGGCGGGATTGTGGTTGGCCCACATCATGGCCCACTTCAGGTAGGACTTGTAGCGGGCCTTCTGGAAGGCCTGGACCCAGTGATCCAGGTGCATGCCGCCGCGGTCCCAGTACCAGTCCACCAGGAAGTAGCTCAGGCCGTTCTCCACGGCCCACTTGATCTGCCAGTCGACGCACTCGGGGTTGCCCTCGTCATACCAGCCCAGCACCGGCTTGCGTTCCGGGGCAGTGGGCCAGATCCGGGCCCAGCGGTCGAGGCTGGGCCAGCCGGGGAAGTAGAGGGCCCCGAGCTCGTAGTCCGAGGCCACGGGCTGCGGTGGCGGCACGTAGGTCGCCTTGGGCAGCGACAGGGCCTCCTGCACGGCCATGCGGCCGGTCCAAGGCTCCTCCGGCGCGCCGGGGCCGTCGAGGCGCAGCTCGAGGTTGCCCTCCAGGGCCCGGTCGGCGACGAGGTCGACCCTCAGGGCGCCCACATCCAGCACGTCGATCTCCGGGAAGCGGTCCCAGCCCTCGGCTCCGGCGATACGGACACCCGCCGGCAGCTTCAGCGAGGCGACCCGCAGGCCGCGGCAGACCGCACCGCCGCTGTTCTCCACGCTCACGGTGAAGGGCAGGGGCCGTCCCGGCCGGCAGATGGCGCTGTCGACACCCGCGCTGCGGACCTCGATCACAGGAGGGCCCAGCGGGTCCTGGGAAACGCGCAGGCCGCGCAGCGTCACCTTCGCGCCCGGGGCGTCGCTGGGCTGCAACTCCAGGGCCAGGACGTCCCCTGACCAGCCCTTGGCGCCGCCCACCAGCACGTTGTAGAGGCGCAGGCGGCCGTCCGGCTTGACCGCGAAGGTCTCCTGGGAGCGCCCGCCGGCGCTCTGCGAGGCCCAGGAGATCGAGGCCGTGCGTCCCCGGTCCAGCGCCATCTCGACCACGACCCAGTCTCCCGCGGCGTCCGCACTGAAGGGCGCTATGGGGCTGCGCAGCAGCACCTTGTCGTCCGCGAGCCCCTGGGCTGTCCAGGCTCCGCCGGCCATGCCGGACGATTCGGCCCCGACGGCTTCCCAGCCGGCCTGCCCCTGGGTGAAATCCCAGGCGGTCGGAGTCTCACCGTCGTTCTTGGGCAGTTCCGCGATGCGGATCCAGTCCAGGGCGAAGGTCCGCCGGCCCTTGTCCTGGTCCGCCGGACGCGGCAGGTCCAGCCGCAGCAGAATGATCCTCTTCTCGGCCTGCCAGAAGGGGAAGATCCGGTACTCGTGCCACTGGCCGTCGCCACGTATGGTGAAGTGGGTTTCCTTACCGGGTGAGAAGCCGCCGTAGGGGCTTTCCGTGGTGTTCGTCCAGAAGATCTCGGCATCCCCGCCGCAGTCCGTCCTCAGCCGGATCTCCACGACCTGGTAGGGGGAAGCCAGGACCTCGAACTGCGGACCGATCAGGAAGGGGTCCCAGTCGTCAATGCGGCCCTGCAGGGCACCGTCGGCAACGCGGACTTCACCGATATGGTTCGGATGGGCCTCCCAGCCCTGGGGGCCGCCACCGGCGAAGCGCCACTCCTTGACCGCCGCCCCCGACGCCGCGATGGCCCCCAGCATGGCCATGGTACCTGTTGCTATCCACGCCTGCATGTGAGCTCTCCTGTTCGTTCCATTCCCATCTGGCTGGCTTCCTGGACCCTCCGGGGCCGGGGCTCCGGCGCCCGAGGGCGGCATGCGGAGATGCCGCCCTCCACCCTCGGCCGGCGGCATCAGGCCGGCCGCTCCGGGTCAAAGGCCCGGTAGAGGGCCCCGAAGTCGACATTTGCCACGCGGCGGTCCCGGTAGCGTCGGCGCAGGCGTTCGACGCCCTCGGTGAGGTGTTTGGACGTGATTCCGTGGCCGATGGACAGCGACGCCTCGATGAAGGCCGCGAGGTGGTCGCAGCAGCGGATGATCTCGCCGTCCACCGCGTTGGCATCCTCGTGGTTGTAGGTCGTGCAGAGGTCCTCTACGGTCAGGTCGTAGCGCACCTGGCCGCCCTCCACGGCGCGGTTCTCGAACTCGTTCTCCACGAAGTACAACAGTTCCCGGTGCCAGTTCCTCGGCACCAGGGGCATCAGGCGCTCTTCCATCTGGCTGTGCTCGTACTCCTTGATGATCCGCTCGAGGCCCTCCACCGCGGCCTTGACCGGCGAGGTGATATCCCGTGTCAGCACCTCGGGGAGGTCGTGGAACAGGGCCGCCCAGAAGCCGTTGTAGATGCGCCGTTCGCAGGCCCCCACCTCGCGCAGACACAGGTATGTGAAGATGGCCACGATCAGCATGTGCCCGAGCACGGAGGTCTCCGGGATCCGCGGCGACTGCGACCAGCGCCGCTGGAAGCGCAACTGGCCGCAGAGGTCCACGAAGCCCGCCGTCTTGCGGCCCAGGGCGATCTTCTGGACCCCCACCAGGTCATAGTGGTCCTCGATCTGGCCCTCGATGTCCTCCTTGATCCGGTCGATGCCGTAGACGAAGGGACACATCTTGAAGAGGATGTTGAACTCCCACTGCGTGGCCAGGAAGTGCGCCCCCCGCAGCAGCCGTTTCTCGCGCCGGGCGTAGGTGGTGTCGGTGAGGTGCTTCTCGAAGCGTTCGCGGAAACCGCCCTTGACCGGGGCCACCTCGGCCTCGAGGTTGCGCAGGACCCAGGCATTCAGCTCGGGGCCCTTCTCGCGCATCATCTTGTGGAACACCGGCGGCTTGATATCGGTGAGCAGGACCCGGTGCAGCATCTCGAAGATCCCGCCCTCGATCAGCCGGATCCACTCCACCCGGTTGCCGCTCTCCTCCTCGAAGCGGCCCAGGACGTAGGCGATGATCATCTTGTGGGCCTGCTTGTCGAGCTCGGTGAACTCGACCGGCCGCACCTGGTCGTTCCAGCGCCGGATGCTGGCACACTCGTAGACGCGCTCGATCAGGGCCGGGTTCAGGGACGCTGTGGTGTGGGTCTCTTCAGACTTCGGCATCCTGCGGCACTCCTTAGCCCACGGCCTGGACCCCGACGGCGCGCTGCGCCGCGATCAGGCGGTCCTCCCAGGTTTCCTGGTCGGAGTCGGGGATGCGGTCCTCGCGCTGCATGGCCCCGTAGACGTCGGCGATGGCCGCCTCGAGGCTGATGGCGGGGCGGAACTCGGGGACATCCCGCATCAGGCGCGCAGGGCTGTAGATACTGTTATAGGAGAAGATATCCCGGCAGATGCCGACGTTGGGGACCTTGGCGGCCAGCAGCGTGTCCAGAGGCACGCCCACCAGCTCGACCTCGCGGCCGATGACCTTCATGGCGGTGCGGTGATACTCGGCCCAAGTGCCGAACTCGGTCTTCATCATGTTGTAGGTCTGGCCCAGACAGCGCTCCCTACCCAGCACGAAGACGAACGCCGGCGCCGCGTCGTCCACGTGCAGCCACTGATGCAGGGCCCGGCCATCCCCGCAGACCGCGATCGGCTTGCCCTTCTGCACCCGGTCCACCCAGGCGCCCTCCCAGGCGATCTGGCGCAGCAGCGACCACTGAGGACCGAAGGTGGTCGTGGGCTTGATGATGGTGACCGGGAAACCGTCGCGGTAGAAGGCCTCCAGCAGCACCCGGTCCGCGGCCACCTTGTTGCGGCCGTAGTCCGTCACCGGCCGCAGGGGATGGTCCTCGCCGGCCGGGAACCAGTCATACTGCACCCCGTACGTGCATACCGTCGAGCAGTGCACCACGTGCGAGGCTCCGCGGAAGGCCCGTACCGTGCTGCGGGCGTCCTCAGCGTCGAAGCAGATCATATCGATGGCGGCGTCGAAGTGCTGCTCCTGCATGGCGGCTTCGAAGGCGGTGCGGTCCTTGCGGTCGCCGACGAGGACCTTCACCCCGGCGGGGACCGGTCCGCGCTTGCCGCGGTTGTAGACCGTGACCTCGTGCCCGACCTGCTGCAGGAGGCGGACGATGCGGGTACTGATGTTCCCGGTTCCGCCGATGACGCAGACTCGCATGGCGATCTCCAGCGCAGTCACCCGACGTCGGCCGGGCCCGGAGCCAGGATGGCCTTGCCCAGGGGGCGCTGATCCCTCAGCGTGCATCCGCGTTGCCCGGCCGCCTGCAAAGATAGGGCATCAGGGTCGTGGGCACAACCCCGCGCCCTAGGAAGCGGCTGAGCGCTCAGAAGGTGTGAGAGAATGCGGGTCGAGGATCTAGGGTCGAGGGAAGCCCCCCATGGGAAGTGCCCGATGCCGGTGGTGGCGGCGACTCCTTCACCGCTTCGCTAGCCCGATGGTGTTCCACAAGCCTTTGGTATCCACAGCGACGCATCATGGCAATCACGCGCGGGGCACACCTGCCCCGGCGGACGTGCCCTAAGGCCCGTCGGTTCGGCGGAGGTGGGGGTCCGTCAGGTGGAACTCGCCGGAGCCACCGTCGGGGAGGTCGAAGCGCAGGCGGGCGCCATTCGCGAACGGCTCCCGCACGATGAACTCGACGACATGCTCCCGCCACTCGGCCGTGAGGGGCACCGGGGCGGCCTCGGTGACGCCGCGCCAACCGTCGGCCACGTCGAAGCGCACGTCCTGCCCGGCAGTCCCTTTGGCCTGGCATGAGAACCGGTAGTGGCCCGGATCGAGCTTGCCGTTGTTGAAGAAGGTGTGGCTCAGGTTGCTGCCTTGTCCGTAGCCCCCACCACGCTGAGCACACGCTGACCCGCAGGGCCGGTCACCGGACCGTCCGCACGGACCCGCTTCTCAACCGTGTCGGACCGCCCGACCAACTCCCAGTAGCGCCACGGGTTGATCAGTTCCACCCTCGGGTCCGGCGTCCAGCGGGGCACGGCCGCCACCTCTGGAACGACCGGCGTCTGAACGCTCAGCAGCCTCTCCGGCACACGGTACGAGAGGGTCGAGTCGAACGCCGGGTTGCCGAAGGCGATGTCCGCCAGGGCGGTGGCCCGCGGGGCGACGCCGACACCGACGATCCCGAACGGATGCCAGCCGCCGGTAAGGTAGTTTCGCACGGCGAAGCGGACGCTCGGGACCAGGCCGCCCTGGCGGTCGAGGATCGCGACCGCAAGGATGTACTCGCCCGGTCGCAGGTCCGCCGGGGTGGTGGCGCTGCCGGCGGCGCTGTGGGGCTGTGCGGGGCTGCGGTACGCGAACGCTTCGCTGTCCCCATCGTGCCGTCCCAGTTCAGGTAGACGCGGGGCACCATCTTGACGTTGAGTTCCCCAAAGGTCTTGCCGTCGCGCTGGGCGATCCGGTTCGTGTAGGCGATGATGCGGTCCACGGTGTCGTCGGCGCTGATCTCAAGGGCGTTCCAGGGCATGTACGGCCGCTGAAGGAGCCCGTAGCCGTTCTGGTGGTAGTCCCGGAAGCCCTTGAGCGGGTTGTTGATGGCTCCGGGGAACTCTGCGGGGTGGACGGTGGCCCATCCAGGGGCGTCGGCCGCGCGATCGGCCGGGGCCGCTACGGTCACGCCGACAGCCAGCCCCAGACAGACAAGGACGCAGTTCGTCATCGTTACGCCTCTGATGTCAAGGGGGCGAGGCCTTCCCGGATCGTGCCCCGGCGCCAAGGCGACCTGCTGGCAGACCCCGGCAGATCGCGCACGCTGGCTGCCGGTTTCCTCCGGGCGGTTCCGGAGGCGTGTCTGACCCCTGGCCACCAGAGCCCACCGGAGCGCTTCGCCAGGACCGTGCTGAGGCCCGGGGGCACCCGCGACCTACAGCCGTGGCCCTGGTCAGCGCACGGCCATGGTACCCAGACGCTGGCAGAGATAGGGTGTCAGCACGGCCAGCACAACCGCACAGGCTGCCTGACTGCCGGCGTCCGTGAAGTGCACGCCGTCTGGAACGATGTAGCGCGGGCAGCCCTCGCGCTCCGTGGCCTCCCGCATGCCGGCGTACAGGTCGACGAAGAGGTCCTGATGACGCGTGGCGAAGGCCTGGGTGAAGCGCCGGTAGGCATGCAGGTAGCTGTTCAGCCCGCCAGCGGGGAAGAACTTGGCGCGGGCCGGGGCGTTATCGGGAGCGCTCCAGCCGTGCCAGACGTCGATGACCGGCGGGAAGGTCACCCAGGCGGAGTCGCTGCCCGCCTCGACCAGCCGGCGGCGGATGCGGGCGAGGTTGCGGCGGAACGCTGCGAGGCCGACGGCACGGGCTGGATCCGGCGTTGCGTCGTTGCCGCCGAACTGCACCAGGGTCAGGGCCGGCTGCCGCGCCAGGACGTCGCTGGCGATACGGGCCAGGCCCTCCCGCGATGTGTTTCCGCCCACGCCCGCGTTGACCACCTCAAAGCGCACTCCCGGGAAGGCGCGCTTGAGCCGGCGCTGCAGCAATGCTG
>Ga0172375_10008978_pt1 | contig 13297 bp, 20 predicted proteins | sample LakKiv1m_FD_114537 | JGI IMG/M metagenome (GOLD analysis project Ga0172375, IMG submission 114537) | Freshwater microbial communities from Kabuno Bay, South-Kivu, Congo - kab_092012_11.1m | ecosystem: Environmental > Aquatic > Freshwater > Lake | place: Democratic Republic of the Congo...
TGAACAGATTAGTTATTGGGTCGCTTGCAAAACAAACAATTGCAAAATTATTTGAGTTAAATGAAAGCGAAATAAAAACATTTTATGATATCGGACACAACTCTGCAAAAATAGAATCACATTTAGTTGAAGGAAAAAAACAAAAAGTTTTAGTTCAAAGAAAAGGAAGCACAAGAGGATTCGGTCCGAACGAAAAAGAAGTTCCGGTAAAATACCAAAAAGTTGGACAGCCTGTTATCGTTGGCGGGAGCATGGGTACAAATTCATTTATTTTAAAAGGGACAGAAAAAGCAATGAGAGAAACTTTTGGTTCGACAATTCATGGTGCGGGAAGAAGCATGTCAAGAACAAGCGCACTTGCAAAATGGACTCCGCAACAATTGCTCGAAGAATTAAACAAAAAAGGGATTATTGTAAAAGCACGCTCATTAAAAGGCTTACCTGAAGAAGCTCCAGATGCATACAAAGACATTCTTAATGTTGTAGAAATAATGCACAAATCAGGCATTTCAGAAAAAGTTGTAAAACTAAAACCGATTGTTTGTATTAAGGGTTAATTTTTCTATAACAAATAATTAAATACTTGTTTTACTCTATTTTTAGTATGGACTTTGACATCGGTTCTATTTTGAAATTTTCTTTTCTTGGGTGGATAAAAGAAAAGTGGGTTGCAAAATATGTTATTGCTTTGTTTTTGCTTTCCTCAGTTGCAGGATATTATGCTATTTTGGGGATGAAGGATTCGTTCGCTCCGCTTATTAATGCGGGCGAGGGTGTTTCTGTCGAGCTAATGATTGGGCTTTTTTCTAGTTATTTTGTTTCAGTAATGGCTTTGTCGTTTGTTATTGGGATAATAACTTCAGTGATAAATTATTTGCTTACAGCAAAAGCACTTAAAATGAAAAAACTCGGTTCGGTTAAAATCAGTTTGGTTCAGTGGCTGAGATACTTGTTCTCAGGAATAGTAGTTTCATTTGCCGCGCTTTTTTCAATTTATAATTTAAAGATGCTTTGGGTTGCAATTGCGGGAGTTGTATTGTTTATTTTTAGTTTAGTACTCTTTACAGTGGGTTCAATTATGGGTGGCTTAGGGTCGCTTATATTGATTCTTATATTGATTATTGGTCTGATAAGTCTAATTTTGTCTTTGATTTTGTTTGTAGTGTACTTTGTTGTTGTTGCATACAATTCAATAAGATTTTCATTTACCTCAATTGCTATAGTTCAAAATGGAAAAGGTTTTGGAGAGTCGCTAAAAGCTTCGTGGGATGCAACAAACGGAAAAGTATTGTCTGTTTTTCTTGCGCTTTTAGTGGTTGTAATTATAGTGATGATTCTTAGTTGGGTTTCTTCAATTTTCACTATGGCTTACTCTCAGTATGCCTTTGCGGGAGTTGAAAATAATTCAGCTCAAGCCTTTGAAATGCTGGCTTCTCCAGGGTATTTGATTTCTATGATTCCTTCTATTTTGGTTGGAGCGTACTCAACAATAGCGATGATTTTCGCAGAAACAGCTATATTTGCAACTCTAATGGCTAAAAAAGAGACTTTTAAACCTAAAAAAACAAAGAAGAAGTAACTAATTCCCGTTAATAAGCGAAAAGTATTTATACTCTTTTGAAGGCTAATTACATAGGGCTAGGCGATTTGCTTGGCAGGGGTTTGGGTTAAATATGAAGCTCTTGACTTTAATGGCTTTAGTATTAGTGCTTCTTTCAGGAATGACTTTAGCATGCAATATTGAAATAAATTCTCTCGCAACTGAAGTAAGAGCTGACGGGGATTATTACTACTCAAGCATTTCTGCTCCAAAAAGCCAAGATATTGACATAAAAATTTCTTTTGACGTTGATTCTTATTCAGGCAGCGACTGCCCGACCAACCTCACAGTGAAAGCAGTAATTAAAAAATACAATTCAACAACAAATGCATGGGAGTCCTTCAAAACATCTTCTTCAAAATCGCAGGAACTTTCAAACGATTCATTTGTTTTTGTATGGAGTAACGAATTCAATACAGGAAGCAGTTCAAATTATTCAAGATACAAAGTTGAAGGCTCTGTTCTTAACGGCTCAAGCGTTCTTGACACAGAAGAAGCATATGTTGACATAGTGGATAATTCCTGCACGGGGATAAAATTAACTACAAGTGCTATTACAATTGACGAAGGAAGAAGCACAACAAAAAATTTTACAATCCAAAACAACACTGATGAAGAATTCAGTCTTGACTCAATGGATGTTTATTTTTCAAATTCACTTATAAGATCGGGAAATGTGGATTACGATTCTTATGTTCCTGCTCACTCTTCAAGAACAATAAGCATAACGCTTGATGCAGGATACGTTTCAAGTACAACAACAGTGACAGGGACTTTAGCAGTGGATGGAGACATTGATGGGGAATACTGCTCAAGTTATGATATTGGAAGAAAGAATTTTGATGTTACTGTGAGAAATGTTTCGTCAAATGATTACGATGACGGCGATTATTATTCATCATCTTCAAGCGCGGACTGCGATGAAATAGAAATCCAAACATGGTCGGCATCAATGGATGAAGGAACAACTCAGAAAATAATCTTTGGAGTAAAGAATTATTCTTCAAAAAGATTTGAAATACTTGAAGTAAGCTCAACAAGCTCAGGCTTACAAATAAGCCCGTACTTCAACGAAAAATATGTGTATCCCAGCCAGATTTCTGATATCGTTTTGAATGTTTCTGCTCCGCAGGTGAGCACAAACAAAGCATTTGAAAACACCCTAAAAATAAAGGGAAGATTTGATGACGGAAGAACATGCTCTTTTAGCGACATAGCTTCTAAAAATTTTGTAATAACAGTTGCTGACAGCACAGGAAGTACTGCTCCAACTGACTGCGGCTCTTTTGGGATTTCAGTTCAGAGCAGTATTGAAATAGAAAACTATGGTTCACTGCCATTTACAATAACAAACGGAACAACACAAATTGCATCAGTAATTGTGGAAGGGACAGTAAATGCCACACCAACAGTAATAGTAGTCCCTGCAAAATCATCTCTTTCAAGACAAATAAATATTTCAATAAATGACGCTCGCGGAGAACTTAGAATGATTCCGCAAATAAACGGGTGCAGTGCAGCGACAAAAATAGTTCAGGTAATCAACACAGCAAAAGGAGAAATATCTCAAGTAAGCCTTTCTGCAGAGTCACAGCGCGATGACCAAAAAGGAGAGATACTGATAAGCGTAAAAATAAACAATCCTTCAACAAAAACATTCGAAGGAGTACTCTCTGTTGAAATGCCTTCAGGCTGGCAGGAAATGAATAAAGAAGTGACAATTAATCAGGGAACAAACTTAATCGAATTTGCTCTCGCAAAAGGAGAAAACGCACAGGAAGGAACAATAACAATTGAATTCATTTCTGGCGGAGAAAGATTAACTGCACAGACAAACACTTTTGGAACAAATCCGCTCACAGGATTTTTCACATTCGGTTCGGCAGGAGCATTAGGAATAATTCTCTTGGCAGTTATCGTTGTAATATTAATTGTAGGTCTTCTCGGGGGATTTGAAGGAACACCAAACGAAACCGAACAGAATCAAGGATGGGTAAAAAAGAACAACTGAAAAACTAAGGTCCCGAAGCATGGTTTTTAAATGTTTGTTTAAGGAATTATGTTATTGAGTACACTACTCTTTTGCAAAACTGGTGAGTTTGTGAGAGGGCAAATACCAAAAAACACAAGCTGTTTTCTTGGTTCGAAGCAATTGCTTTGAAAGAGCGCAAGTAGCGCATGTACTCTTTGATGATTGAATTTAAAGAGATGAAAAAATGTCTGAATACAATGCGCCAAGGAGAGGAGCTTTATCATTCTATCCGAGAGTGAGAGCAAAAAAAGAAACTCCTAGCATTACTGTTGTTGCACTTGCAGGAACAGAAGGGAAACCCCTTAATGTTTTATGCTACAAAGCAGGAATGATTCAGGTTCAGGGAAAAAATGTTCACAAAGCAAGCCCTACTTTTAATCACGAAATAGTTGCACCGGCAACAGTAATAGAATGTCCTCCAATGAAAGTTTTTGCGGTAAGAGCATACAAAAAAACAGAAATAGGATTTGATGTTCTAAGCGACGCACTTGCAGAATCATCTCCAAAAGAACTCAAAAGAAAAATGCCTAATTTTATGCAGAAAACAAGCAAAAAAGAATCAAAAGAAAACTCAAAAGAAAAAAGTTATTCTGTTGAAGATTTTGAAAAAGAAATAGCAAATATTGACCATTTCTCTCTTATTGTAAGCGTACAGCCTTCATTTAAGAAAACTCCAGACGTTGCGGAAGTTTTCATAGGCGGAACAAAAGAACAGCAATTAGCTTACGCAAAAGAAAAACTCGGAAAAGAAGTTGCAATCGAAGAAGCATTTGCAGAAAACGAATTTTTGGATATTAAAGCAGTTACAAAAGGAAAAGGATTCCAAGGACCAGTAAAAAGATTCCACGTAAGATCACTAAGACCAAAGCACAAAAAAAGCAGAGTAGTTGGTTCAATCGGCCCGTGGCACCCGCACACAGTAATGTACACAGTAGCAAGACCTGGACAGATGGGTTACCAAAACAGAACTGAAGTTAATAAAAAAATAATTAAGATTTCAAAAACCTCTGAAGAAGTCAATCCGAAAGAAGGATTCAAAAACTACGGTTTTGTCAGCGGAGAATATGCTCTTATATTCGGCTCAGTTGCAGGACCAGTTAAGAGATGCATTGCATTAAGAAAAAGTTTAAGACCAAAACAGCAGGTTGGAGTACAGCTTGAAAGAGTTGAAAAAATTTTAAATTAATTTGAGTGATGAAAATGAAAGCAAATATTATAGGACTTGACGGAAAAACACAGGGGTCAATCGAACTGCCTGAAGTTTTCTTGACAGAATATAATCCGAATTTAATCCGAAGAGCGGTTCTTGCAATACAATCAGCAAAGAAACAGCCAAAAGGTGCGGATCCAAGAGCGGGAAAAAAGAATACAGCTATTTACAAAGGTTACAGAGGAGTTCCGGCAAAACACAGAACAATTAACGTTGAACACGCAAGACTCCCAAGATTAAAAAACAGAGGAGCATTGTTATACGGAAGAGTTGCTTCTGTTCCACACGCAGTAGGCGGAACAGCAGCTCACCCGCTAAAATCATGGGAAATAATTGAAGAAAGAATAAATAAAAAAGAAAAGAAACAAGCTTTGAAGAGCGCAATAGCTGCTACTGCAAACAAAGACCTTGTATCAAAAAGATTTGTATTTGAAACAGAATTACCTGTTGTTGTTGAAGACAAACTTGAATCAGTCGACAGAACAAAAGAATTCCTTTCAGTAATGCAGAAAATAGGAATCGGAGCAGATATTGAAAACGCAAAAAACAAAGTAAGAAAAAGAGCAGGAAAAGGAAAAGCAAGAGGAAGAGTTTGGAAAGAAAAGAAAAGTGTTTTGATTGTTGCAGGAAAAAATTCTCCTGTTTTGAAAGCATCAAGAAACCTTCCCGGAGTTGAAGCAGTTACAATTAACTCACTCAACGTTAATTTACTTGCACCCGGAGCAGAAGCAGGAAGATTAGTTGTTTGGACGAAATCAGCAATCGAAGGAATAAATGCCAAAAAAGAAGAAGTGAAAGAAATAAAAGCAAAGAAAAAATAATTTTTTTTAAGTGATGAAAATGGTTAAACTCGAAGCAGCAGAAAAAAGACAGGCAGAACAGGAAAAACACTCAAAAGACCAGAGTCCACAAAAACAGGAAAAGAATAAAGCTGCAAAAGAAAAGAAAGCTGCCGAAGCAAAAACCGAACACGTGCTTGCAAGAACAGCAACACTGCATGACATGGAAGTAATACTATATCCGTTAGTAACAGAAAAAGCAGTTAATATGATTGAGTCCGAAAACAAAATAACTTTTGTTGTAAGCGATAATTCAGGAAAAAACGAAGTAAAAAAAGTTGTTGAAGAAGCATACGGAGTAAAAGTAAAAAAAATTAATATTGTAAGAGACATGAGAGGACGAAAGAAAGCAATAGTTAAACTCGATAAGAAATTTAAGGCAAGCGAACTCGCAACAAAACTTGGAGTACTGTAAATTTTTTGAAGTGATGAAAAATGGGTAAGCGATTAATCAGCCAGAGAAGCGGAAAAGGATCACACTCCTTTAAGGCAAAGCTAAACGGAATTGAGGCGAAGTACATTATTCAGGATGAAGAAGCTAAGAAAGGAGAAATAACAGATTTGATTAAGGACACAGGAAGACACGCAATAATTGCAGAAGTTACTTTTATAGATGGAAAGAAAGAATATTTGCCTGCAGCAGAAGGAGTTTATTTAGGACAGAGAATACAGCAGGGAAAAAACTCTGAAATACAAATAGGAAATATTTCATACTTAAATGATTTGCCAGAAGGATGTCCTGTTTTCAATGTTGAAAAAATTGCAGGAGACGGAGGAACACTCGTAAAGTCTTCAGGAAGCTTTGCATTAATAATGGCTAAAGACAGCAAGAAAGCTACTCTAAAAATGCCTTCAGGACAATTAGTAAACATGCCTCTTGATGTGAGAGCAACAATAGGAAATATTTCATGCGGAGGAAGAACCGACAAGCCGCTAACAAAAGCAGGAAACGCATTCCATTTAATGAAAGCAAAAAAGAAACGCTACCCAATAGTAAGAGGAGTAGCAATGAATGCAGTTGATCACCCATTCGGAGGATCACAGCACCACCCAGGAAAATCAAAGAGTACATCAAGAAATGCTCCGCCTGGAAGAAAAGTTGGTGCAATTGCTTCACAAAGAACAGGGAGGACAAAGAAAAACTAAAAATTGGAAAAAATTCCAATTGTTTTTCAATGTATTGCTTCAAAGGTGTTTTGTATGGCTAAAGAATTTACTTTCAAAGGAAAAACAATTCCGGAACTCAATGCTATGAGCATAGAAGAGTTCTCAAAACTCTGCGACTCAAGAAGCAGAAGAACACTCAAAAAAGGGTTTGACAAAAAAATACTCAAAAAAATAGAAACTGCAAAAAGAAATCCAAAACCAAAAGCAATTCGAACACACAGAAGAGATGTTGTAGTAATCCCTGCAATGATTGGAGTAAAATTTGCAGTTCACAAAGGAAAAGAATTTGAATCAGTTGATGTTAACGAAAAAATGCTCGGTCATTATTTAGGTGAATTTGCGCTTACAAGAAAAAGACTAACACACGGAAAAGCAGGAATTGGAGCAACAAAGAGCTCTACTGCAGTAACGGCAAGAGGATAAAAAAAGAAAAAAATAATCGGTGAAATTTATGGCAGAAACATACCAAGCAGAAGTGGGAAAGAAAAGCAAGACTGCTAGAGCAAAACTCTCAAACGCACCGGTTTCATTCAAATACTCTGTTGAAGTATGCAACCAGATAAAAACAAGACCTGTTGAAAAAGCAATTGCATTTATGCAGAGAATCAAAAACCACGAAGAGCATTTGCCATTAGTAAGGTACCACAAAAAAGTTGCTCACAGAAAAGGTGACGCAAGAGAAGGAGTAAAAGCAGGAAGATATCCTGAAAAAGTTGCTGAAGCATTCATAAAACTTTTAGAGCTTGCAAAATCAAATGCAGACTTCAAAGGACTTGACGCTGAAAAACTTGTAATAATACACGCTTTTGCAAATATGGGAATGAACAGATACAGTTACCAGTCAAAAGGAAGAATAGCAGGAAAAGCAAGAAGAAGGAACGCTACAAATATTGAAATTATAGTGCAGGAAATGAATTAAAGGATTAAAATTATTAAGGTGTAAAAATGATAGAAAAGAAATTCATACAAAAAAGTTTCGACAAAATGGAAATGCATGACTATCTGTCAAAAAAACTTGACAGAGCTGGATTCTCGCACCTTGAAATAATAAAAACGCCTTTAGTTACAAGAATAGTTCTTTACGTAGCAAAACCAGGGTTCGCAATCGGAAAGGGCGGATCAACAATAAAATTACTTACAGAAACAATCGGAAAGAAATACAAAATTGACAATCCTCAAATAGAAATACAGGAACTAAAAAACCCTAACCTGAACGCAAAGATTCTTGTTGAAAGAATGGCTGGAATGGTTCAAAGAGAATTCCAGTGGAGAAGCGTTGCATACAGACTTGTAAAAGATGTTATTGATGCAGGCGCACAGGGTGTTGAACTTGTTGTTAAAGGAAAACTCTCCGGAAAAGGAGGAAGAAAAAGAAAAGTAAGAATAGCTTATGGTTACATGAAAAAAATTGGTGCACAGACAAAACTTGTTGATTCTGCAAAAGCAGCTGCTTATCCAAAAGCTGGTGCAATAGGAATAACATTGAGTATAATCCACCCGGATGTTATTTTCCCTGATAAAATTGATATTGCAAAAGTTGTAAAAAACATGAAAACTGTAAAAGAAGAAGTAAAAGAACAAAAAGCTGAAGAAAAAGAAGTTAAAGTTGAGAAAAAAGAAGAAGCAAAAACTGAGGAAAAAAAAGAATAATTGCGTGATTTTATGAGTTCAAAATACAAAGAAATGGAAAAGATGGGTGAAAAAGAATTAACTCAAAAAGCCATTGAATTAAAGCAGGAACTTGCAAAAGAAAAAGCAGTTATAGCTTCAGGAACAAGAAGCGAAAAGCCAGGCAAGATTAAAGCATTAAGAAGAGAAATCGCAAGAATTTTTACAGCAATGAATTCAAAGTCAAAGGAGGCTAAGAATTAGATGCAAGAAGTGGACAAAATCAGTGGGTTGCCTAAGGATTTGTTTGATATAAGCAGCATATCCAAAGACCAGCAGAAAATAAAGGTCGAGGTAATAAGGAGAAAATTCTCCAAATTTGTCACAGTAATAACAGGCATCGATGATAAAGAAGTTGTAAAAGAACTCGGCAAAGAACTCAAACAAAAGTTCGCATGCGGAGGAACCGTGAAGGACAAAGAAATAGAACTTCAGGGAAAACACAAAGCAAGAGCAGTTGATTTTTTGGTTGAAAAAGGATACAAAAGAGAATTGATTGAAGCAAAGGGGCAATGAGGTTTAAGAAATGATTAAGGGAGAAAATTATTGTATTGATTCGGAAAATGTTTTCGGTCATGAAATGATTGGATTAGAGGTAGTGGTAGTAAAAAGCAGCGACAAAGCAAGGGAAGGAGCGAAAGGAAAAGTACTGGATGAAACCCAGAATATTTTTCGCCTGCTTGTCAAAGGAAAAGAAGTTGTTGTTCCGAAAAAAGAATGTGAGTTTGAATTTTATTTAGGAAAGGATGAAAAAGGAAAAGAAGAAAGAGTGATGATTAAAGGGATTGATGTTTTGAGAAAACCGGAGAACAGGTTAAAAGAATGGAAAAAAGAATGAGGTAATTTGAATGGCAGAAAAAAAAGTAAAAGCAAAGAAGGAAAGCGTTCAATATGTTGCGCCAACCGAAAACAAGGAAAAGGTTTTCGCAATAAGAGGAAACGTTTTTGAAGGAAAAGTTGTTTCTGCAAAAGCAAACAAAACAGTTACAGTTGAAAGAGAATTAGTACAGTATATTCCAAAATATGAGCGATACAAAAAAATAAGATCAAGAGTTAAAGCACATAATCCAGAAAGTATAAACGCAAAAGAAGGAGATCATGTAAGAATAGGAGAAACAAGAAGAATATCAAAAACAAAATCCTTCATTGTAATGGAAGTATTGAAAAATTAAATTTTTGGTGATGAAAATGAAAGCAATCAGCATACCGAACAACAAAGCACTTACGCTTCACAGCAGAATACTCTGCGCGGACAACTCGGGTGCAAAAGAAGTTGACATAATTTCGGTATACGGGTACAAGAGCAGGAAGAAACAGTATCCAAGCGCAGGAATAGGAAGTCTTGTTAATGTTGTTGTGAAAAAAGGAAAACCTGAAATGAGAGGAAAAATAGAACGAGCCGTTATTGTAAGAACAAGACAGGAATTTAGAAGAGCAAACGGAATGAGAGTTAAATTTGACGACAATGCAGTTGTTTTGGTTGACGAAGAAGGACTTCCAAAAGCGTCTGAAATAAAAGGATGCGTTGCAAAAGAGGTTGGAGAAAGATATCCAAAAATAGTTGGATTGGCTCCGATAGTGATTTAATTTGGTGATTATGATGAGTAAAAAACCAAGCAAGACAAGAAAAGCTTTTTACACAAAAGCAAAACACGAAGCGGTTAAATCCGTTGCGGCGCACTTGGATGAAAAACTTAGAAAAGAACTCGGAATGAGGGGATTAAGCGTAAGAAAAGGAGACACTGTGAAAGTAATGCGAGGAACATTCAAAGGAAAAGAAGGAAAAGTAAGTTCGGTTAATGTAGCAAGAGGAAAAATATTTATTGAAAAAGTTACTGCAAAAAAAAGCAACGGCTCTGAAAGACAAATTTCTTTTGATGCTTCAAAAGTAATGATTGTTGATGCTGACAGAACAGACAGAAAAAGATTCAAAAAAAAGGAAAGTGAGAAAAAATGACTGGCAAGGGAGAGAACAAAAGAGCTAAGGCAAGAAGTATGCCTAAGGCAGTTTCTGTAAGTAAAAAGAATGATTATTGGACAGTAAGAACAAAAGCGGGTCCGCACAGAAGAAGTGCTTCTATTGCGCTCGGTTTAGTTGTAAGAAATTTTGCAGGTGTTGCTTCAAAGATGAAAGAAGCTAAACGCATACTAAATGAAGGGGAAGTAAAAGTTAACGGAATGGTAAGAAGAGATCACCAGTTTGCAGTAGGTTTATTTGATGCAGTTGCAATTGAAAAAGCAAAACTCTTTTTCAGAGTCCTTTTGGATAATAAGGGGCGAGTAATATTAAAACAAACTGAACATGAACCAAAAGAAAAAATAAGCAGAGTTGAAACCAAAGTTATGACTTCAAAGGGAATTCAAATTACTACTGATGACGGCAGAACTTATTTTGGTGTTGATGCAAAAGTAGGAGATTCAGTTAAAGTTTCATTCAAAACAGGAAAAGTTGAATCAGTTCTCCCTCTAAAAGAAGGGGCTGTTGCATACTTGACAAAAGGAGCTCACTGCTCAGAGACTGCAAAAATAGTTTCTATTGTTGAAGGAACAATGAGACGAGATAAGTTGGTTAAATTGTCAAACGGAAAAGAAGATTTTGAGACAATTGCAGGAATAATATATGTAGTGGGAAAAAATAGTGCGGAGATTGAAGAACTAAAGTAAGGGGATTTTTATGAAACAGGTATTAATGGACAAAGTTGTAGTAAATATGGGAGTAGGTTCTGATCCCGAAGAAATGAAAAAAGCGGTTCAGATAATGCACCTTGTTACTTCAAAGAAACCTGCCCAGACTTTATGCGAAGCAAGAATTCCAGACTGGGGACTAAGACCAGGAATACCAATCGGATTAAAAGTTACACTAAGAGGAGCAAAAGGAATTGAGTTTTTGAAAAAAGCAGCAGTAGCAAAATCAAACAAGCTTAATTCAAAGAGCTTTGACAAAGAAGGAAACTTTGGTTTTGGAATAAAAGAATATATTGATCTTCCGGGGGCAAAGTATGATCCAAAACTCGGAATAAAAGGATTTGATGTTTTAGTTTCACTGAAAAAAAGAGGATACAGAGTAAAAGCAAGAAAAATAAAAACAACAAAAGTTGGGCGAAAACAAAGAGTAACAAAGCAAGAAGCAATTGAATATGTCAACTCTTTGGGAATAATGGTGGAGTAATTTTTTTGAGGCCGAGATTATGAATGCAGTTGAGAACCAAAAAGCAAAGAAAAAGCCGAAGTCAAGAAATGACGCGATGAAGAAAAGAACTCCTGGTATCAGAGAATGCAGAATTTGCGGTTCAAGAAAAGGAATGGTTAGAAAGTACGGTTTAGGAATTTGCAGAAGATGTTTTAAAGACAGGGCACAGGACCTTGGATGGGAAAAGTATTGAGGTGAAATTTGATGGCACAACAAGACCCGGTAATGGACGCGCTTACAAAAATAAGGAACGCAGAACAGGCGTCAAAGAAAGAAATTTACGTTAAACCCGCATCAAATTTCTTGGGAGAAATACTGCGCATAGCAAAAGAAAACGAATATATCGGCGAGTACCTAAAAAACGACGAAAAAGGAATAGTTTCCTTCACAGTAAAACTAAACGGAAGACTCAACGAGTGCAAAGCGATAAAACCAAGATATGCCGTTAAGAGAGATGAATTTGAAAAATACGAAAAAAGATACCTTCCTGCAAGAGATGTTGGTTTGCTTGTAGTTTCAACTCCCCAAGGAGTAATGACTCACGCGCAAGCAAAAGCAAAGAAACTCGGCGGAAGATTAATTGCATTCATGTATTAGAGTTGATGATTATGGCAGAAGTGTTAATAAAAAAAGTAAGAGTTCCAGAAGAAATTCACGTTACTGTGAAAGGACAGGACATTACTCTAAAAGGACCCAAAGGAGAGCTTACAAAGAAAATAAAGTCCCACAGAATAACTTTGAGCAACGAAGGAAATGTAATAAAGATTGAAGGAAAACCAAAAAACAAGCAGACTGATGTTCTTGTTGAAACAACATCAGCACAGATAAGAAATATGTCAGAAGGCCTGCTTTTCGGATACAAGTATATTATGAAAGCAATGTACTCTCACTTTCCAATGTCTTTACAGGTTGAAAAAGGAAATGTCAATGTAAAAAACTTCCTCGGAGAAAAATTTCCAAGAAAAGCAAAAATAATCGGAAACACGAAAGTAGACGTAAAGGGACAGGATATTGTAGTCAGCGGAATAAACAAAGACGATGTAGGACAGACTGCATCAAACCTTGAACTCCGAACAAAAGTAAAAAATAAGGATATTAGAAGATATCAGGACGGAGTATTTATAGTTGAAAGAACAAACATTGAGGAAAAAAATAAACCCGCTATGACAATAGTGAGAGAATAAAATTTAAGAGTGTGATTTTATGGCAGAGAAAGTAAAAAAAACTACAAAAGCAAATACTGCAAAAGAAGACAAAGTTCACGCTGAAAAAAAAGAAACTTCTGAAAGCAAAGTTCACTCGGAAGCAAAAGTTCACGAAGAAAAAACAAAATCTGTGCCAAAAGTTAAAAAATTTATTCAGTATGTTAAGAAAGAAAACAAAAGTAAAAGCAAAGAAGCACTTGCAGTTCAAAAAATGCTTAAAAACAAAAAATCGCACCCTGTATTTAGAGGAAGATTTGGAAAGAAAAACATAAGAAGAAAATCAATTGCAAAATGGGACAAGTGGAGAGTTCCTCACGGGATAGATTTGGATGTAGGATTACAGCACGGTTTTAGACCTGGAATAGGGTACCGAAGCGAAAAAAGCA
>Ga0172375_10008979_pt1 | contig 13297 bp, 11 predicted proteins | sample LakKiv1m_FD_114537 | JGI IMG/M metagenome (GOLD analysis project Ga0172375, IMG submission 114537) | Freshwater microbial communities from Kabuno Bay, South-Kivu, Congo - kab_092012_11.1m | ecosystem: Environmental > Aquatic > Freshwater > Lake | place: Democratic Republic of the Congo...
AAATTGAGATGTTCTTGTTACCGTTGTAGAAGCAAACGTTTCGCCTGTTAAAGCGTTAAATGAGCCGATTTCTAATTGCCCGTCAAACAAGTTCTTCCCTTCCGCCCTTATGCGCTTGTTGAAAGAAACGGGCATGATGTCATTCGGCAGTGTGCCGTCTTGAACCCACGCGTCCATCTGTGCTTTAATTTCGGCATCAGACATAACATCAAAAGTTTTGGACGAAAGTGGAGAATATTGCTTTGTGGTGATGAGATAGGTGATGTTGAAAAGATAGGCGTAGTCAACATCAATTTGTGTCCAATCGCTCGTCCCGCTGTCCACTATTCTGAAATATGCCGAAGCGGTGTCGGTTGTTAATGTCCCAATAACGCTTAATACTTCAAAATCACCTGAACCACTATGGGCGATCTGAACAACGTTGTTCCCGATGATATAAGCGATTGCGTTAGCACTTGACGATTTTATTTTTACATTGATGTACCATTTCGTATTCGCTGTGTTATTGAAAACTTGTTCGATTCTTCCATTTTGTGCCGTTGCGGTAAAAGAAACAACACCGTCGCTTACCGTTGGAGTGCCGGCGTTTACTGCGGACCACCCCGTAGTCCCATCACTAAAATCTCCATTCGTTACTAACTGTGGTGCGTATAATAACAAGCCGTCATGCTGAACCCTCAACGGTGCGTTCGCAACGTCTTTGCCGAGCGGAATAATGCTTGTGCCGTCTTCTGTCGCTGTCGTTTCGCCCGCCATGCTTTTGCGGACGGTTTCGTTCAGCGTAGCGACTTGGTGTTGCAGAGCGCCATCTGCGAGTTTCCGAGCCGTTTCTTCGGATAATTTATCAGCGTGGAGTTCGTCCAGTGCGTCCTTAACCGTATCTGCTTCCATACCGCTGTCGGTATTGTCATAGGTAATATTGGTCGTGCCGTCGATAACTTTGCCAAGTTCTTCGTCCAGAGCGACGTCGGCGTCGTGGGAGTTCGTTTCTGAATCAAGGTAGTTCGTGTCCGCAAACGTTTCGGTGACGAGCAAGCCCGTGATAGCGTCTTTCTTATAGCCTTTGATGACGAGCGTGTCGTTTTCGTCTGCGGCCGCGAAGGTCAGGTTTGTGCTGCCGTCATACGTCAGCGTGCCGAACGTCTTTTGCGTTTCGTCTTCCCATGCGTTCAGTTGAATCAAATCGCCATTGTTCGCAAACAGCGCCGGATCGAGAACCTTGCCGTCGAATATCAAGTGCGTGTCGGTGTGCTTCAGATACAATGTAATGAAGTCGTAGTCCGCCAAGTCCGCAAGTGCGATCGTGTCCGTGTCTTCCAATTCGTCAAAGGTGGTTTCGGTCAAGCCATACGCTGTCTTGAGAATATCAAGCAAGGTATCAACTTGACTTGCCGTGTAGTAGTCGGCGATAAACGCTTCAAAGTCCGCAGGCAAATGACCGACCTTTGCGACTTCGACGTCGGTGTAGTTGTTGTCAGACAATTCTTTTCCTTCGACTTTATCGACCTTGCCGGCCAAAGCGGTGACTAAATCCGCGCCTTCGGGGTATTGATCGAAGATTGCCAATACCTCATTGATTGTATTGACGACCGAATCAACGTCTTCTTCGGCGCCCAAGAGCGTATAAAGGCCGTCCAAGCGTGTTTTGTCGGTTGCGCTCATCAAACCAGCGAGCGATGTCGACGCGTTGCCTATCGCGGTCTTGAACTCCGTTAACAACACATCATCTTGAAGGTCAATGCCGATGATCGTTCTTGTCAACGGAACTTTGGCGTCAACTGCCGTCTTGACTGCTTTCTGCGATGGGTAATACGTGTCCGAGTTGTCCGACAGCGTGGTTTTCTTGTTTGCCAATTTCTCATACGTAGTATGAATAGCGTCGTCGTTTGCGTCATTCGTCGCTTTGGTTGCTTCCGCTACCACTGTTGAGCCGTCCACGATGTCGTCAATTTCACCACAAATCTCGTCAATAACGGCTTGCAGCGTTGTCGCGATTCTGCTCGAAACAACGTTGTCATACGTGATGTCCTGTGTTCCGGCGATAACAGCGTCCAATATGCCGTCTATTTCATCAATAGCGTCTTTCACCGTTTCCGCCGCCAAGCCCGATACGGCATTGTCATACTCGATGTCCGTATCACCTGCGACGACTGCGTCGATGTCCGCGTTCGCTTCTTCGACAATCCTATCAAGTTCGGCGAAAATGCTGTTTGATTCGTCCGACAGCCATTTATATAATGTGTTTCTGATCGTTTCCGCCGAGTAACCTCTTGCGGTCGGCTGATCTGGCAACGTCTTTGCGGTCTTTCGCTCGATTGCCAACTTCACGGCGTTGGAGATTTTGTCAATAGCCATTTATTGAACCCCCTTGTTCATGTTCTGAAACTTATATCTGACGACGATCTCGTTTATCGCCGCAGTTTTTCCGGTTGTTGATTCGATTTTGAACATAACGTAATTGATGTTGCGTTCCTTGATTTTCTTCGTTATCGACTCTGTGAACGCCGTGAACGTGAAGTTTGTGAAGTCGAAGTCCGTGAAATCAAATCCGCCCGACTTTTCATACTCTCTCGCCAAGTCGCCCAACCTTGTGACATACCCGAACGTCATTTCACCTTCCGCCACGAGTGTCAACGATAGCAACGTCTTTCCAAATACGCTTGTTCCCAAGTCGGCGATTTTTGAATACCACGTTGCCGTCACGTTCGTTTTCGTGATGATGATTGCACCAACGTTCGTTTCCTTCGTGTCATCAAGTTCCCCACTGTGATAATACGTCATCGACAACGCCAGCGTGTCCTTGTATCTTTCAAGCTTGAAACTATCTTCCTCAACATCTCTGGCAAACAACTCAACGCCAGCAAGCGGTTTGATGAACCAATAATCGTCATAGCCCAAACTCATATCCACCGCAACGCCATCCTCATCCACAACCTCGAATGAATATGTGCCGTAGTCAACGTTCTGCGCATAGGCCGTTATCGAACTTTCGTCCGCTTTTAACAATAGCATTTCCTCTAACTCGCTCATCAGCAACAATCTTGCCTTTGCTTCATCCGATACGGCAGTGATGACGTTTGTATCTCTCGTCGTGTCGGTTGAGTCCATAACCAACTCGTGCATCGACGTTGCCGCAAACTTGATTATGTCGCCGTCCTCAACGTCCACATTGACCGAGTAAACCACTTCATCATCGGCCGCGTGAAACGACAAGTCTGCTGAATCTATAGCCTCGAATTCACGGTCCGTAAACTCGGAATCAAATACGCATATCCTTCCGTCCGCCGTTCCAAACCACAAGTCATTGTTGCGCTCATAGAACCTTGTCGCCGGGATGTTATCCCAATACATCCATTCATACTCGATCTCGCCGCCCTCGCCGAACCTTAACCGCGCATCGGCGATAAAGCACTCGCCATCAATACAAAGATAGTATCTATCGTCGTAAACGATGCTGATTGCGGATGTCGTATCCAACGCCGTGAGTTTCTTGTCAACCAGCGTTGACCTTCTACGCGCATAACGTTCGTCTGTGCTGACGTTTTCGCTCAAGGCGATACCTTTTACCCCTGTTTCCGTAATATACAGCGGATCGCCTTCCAGCGTTGCGATGGCGCGTCTTGACGTCAAGTAGTCCGATGCGAACCCCGCTTTTTCCGTGTAAACAATCTCGGCATTGTAATAACCGTCGTCCGTTACAGTTTCGAGCGTTCCCGTGCGTAGGAAGATTGCAGCTTCCTGATTCGCTTTTGCCTTGAATATCACAAGCGAGCCGTCCGCTATCCTATGATAACCAGTGATTGCGCTGTTGCCAACCGTTCTGTAAAAATTGTCTGGCCAATATGTGAAGTCCAACGGATAGGAATAAAAGTCCACGTTCTTTATCGTTAAGGTCGAAGGGATGTCCGCACCACTGACGAACAACTGACTTGTCACACCGTCAACACCGAACAATGTTCCGAAAGCCGACGCCCTCACGTGATTCGAGATGTTTCCCGATGCGTATTCATCGCCATTGTAACCTTTGAATTTGATAATGATATTGTCGTCGTTTGTCGGTGGAATGGTGTCGTATTCCAAAACCATTGTTCCATCCGCTTCGATATACCCATACGATGGTGGCACTCCATACGCCGACAGAATGTTGATCCTCTCTTCTTCGTCGTCGTAAAAGCCATACAGTTCATCCGTTCCACCTTCGTTCGTGATGGTGATGTAAGCCAAAACGTCCGTTGCGGCGTCGTAACTCATATCGACGTTGCCGTCCAATAGATACGTTCTCTCGGTTGCGACTTCGTCCACGCCTCTTGCGGTGTTGATGCGCCACTCTGTCATCAAACTCGGTCTTTCAAGCGTCGCTCTTAATACCACACCCTCATATCCTTCGTAGTCTATTGAGATGGTTGTGGTCGGAATATACGTTATCTCGTTGTTGAACACGCTTTCCAACACCCAATCTGCATCCGGTTTATGCCAGACGAAGAAATCACCAGCGCCGACGATGAAATATCGGTCATCTTGAATAAATATCTGACTCGGCGTGTCTGTAATCGTCAATCCCGTTGTCGTGACTTCCGTCAAGGTATAGCCGACGCCGGTTGTCGTCAAAACTACTTTGTAAAACTTTACGCCTGCGTGGACCAAAATTGTGTTTGTCGCATACTCGATCATGCTGTTAACTTTGTAATCGCCGACATACGCTATCTGTTTCCAACCGTTTCGTTTTACCGGTCTTCCGTGATCGAACACCCAATTCGTCGCATCGGGCGAGCGTCTTTCCTTGACGTTCAGCGGGCTTGACGTAAAATCGACGCCCGTAAACCCCGACAGCTTATATTGATTGATGTCTTTGACCTCAATCATAATATCCACCGAAAATATCTCTAATGTTTGCTTGATAGTTTCCGTTTTGAACTCTCACTCTTATCAACCCAGTCTCGAAGATGCTTCTCGCAACCGTCGCCAGATTCGGCTCGTCTTCTTCATACAGTTCCGATTTGATGAAATATGGAATCAATCTTACTATCTCATCCGGCAAGTCCACTTCGTCGCTGTCTTCCGTGTCGTCTGTGATATACGGCATCTTCTTCGTGTAAACCAATTTGTAATCGCCCGTCTTGATCGGCAACACCAACACATTTGCTTGAACGAGATTATCAACGCTTATGTCGATGACTCCGTTCGTTATATACATAACACGTTCCAACCTGTAAAGGTCCGTGATTTGTGTCAAGTCCATGTAATAGAAGTAATCATCTTCCGTGATTTCGTATTCCTCGTCGTCAAAATCGACGATTGCCTGCGGCGCTGCCTTGTCGCTTAAAAAGCGATCGAAACACCGATTGATCGACTCGTTCATTTGATACAGATAGGCGTTCAGGTTGCTATCGCTTTCATAGTCCTTGATGTTCTCCGCGACCAAATAGTCATACGATGCAAACATCAGTTTTAACGCCGCAATTTTGACTTCTGCGAATGTCATATTAACCCCCCAAAGGGAGATGGCGGTATCGCTACCGCCTCTCTGATTATGGTAATTCGATTGCTACTGCTTCGACGTCCGCCGTGCCTGTGAAGTAGATTGCGCCTTCCAAAAGCGTGCCAACGCCGATGTTCAAATACTTGCCGGTTTCCAACTGAATCACGCCGTTTGTTGATTTAGCGAGCGTCACTGTCGTTGTCAGACCGACCGCCTGAATGTGATCGCCGTCATAAAAGATGACGGTTTCCGTGTTGCTTGAATCCGTGTTATAAAGCAGGATCGCGCATTTCTCGTTTTTCTTTGTCGGGTAATACAATGCGCCATCCGATGTCGAGATGTCCACCGGCGTTGTCAAGACCGCTTTCGTATTCCTTGCCGTGACGTTCACGACTGGAATTTCTGTCGGCGAGCCGAAACAAGCTTGAATGTGGTTTGCTGACGAGTCGGTGTCTGCTGCGTCCGTATATGCCTTGTAGAGAATCGGATAAACGATATATCCAAACTCCGTCACGTCCACGAACTCAAAGTCGCCGTTATACGTCACCGTCAGCGTTTCGCCTGCTTCGTCTAAAAGCACGCTCAACAAAGTCACTTCCTCGTAAAGATTGATCCCTTCGCCTTCACCGTCCGGTGCGGCATACGTGCCGTCAAGTTCCGGCTTGTAAACCGCGAAGACGTCGGTTACATCAGTAACCGCTTCTGAATCCGCTTCGATTTTTGTGCCTTCACCGGGATTGGTGATGAGGTCGAAATAAATCTTTTCCGAGAATGTGTAAACGATGGTTCTTGTTTTCCAATTGTGCGTTACCGCACATGATGCTGCTGCCATTGAAGGTCACCTCCATTAAGGCAGTTCGTATGCGATTATTTTGGTATCCGCTTCGGAATCCTCGAACACGATTTCGCCTTTATTATCGCCCGTGACGTTCAGAAACACGCCCGTTTCCAAACAGATGACTTTGGTTTGGCTTGCGGATAAGGCAACTTCCAAATCGCTGCCCGTTCCTTGTAGGCCGTTCCCTTTGACAATCGTGCAGGTCGTGGCGTTCAGGGAATCGTTGTTGATGAGCATGACAAGGACCTTGCCGTCTTTTTTAGTCGGTGTCAAAGTTCCACCGTCCGTTCCATCAAGAGCCAATGCCGTGCCGTTTGCGGCTGCGCTATTAAACGCAGTCAATGTTACCAATGGAATAGTAGTTGCTGCCATTCAAATCACCTCATCACTCGTATTTCCAGTTCAGCACGATAATTTCTTTCGGTCTGACGACTTTCGCACCAAACAGGATAAAGGATTTTAATGCGTCTGCGTAATAATCATCCGGTCTGTATGGTTCTACATGAGTCACCGGATGCACATACGAGATAGCTCTTTTGGTGCGCAACATACACAAATCAGTTGCGCCCGCATCAGACAAGGTAGCGACATTATTCGATACTTTGACCGAAACGTTGCCATATTGCCCGATTTTACCATGTTCCAGCATGGAACTATTGTTTGTGTCGATGTTGACATACGCTTGCTTCAGAATCATGAACGCTCTCGGTGTAACGATCAATTCAAGTTCTTCATTGAACGGAACATCGTTTTCCCAAAGTTCCTTGATGCCAGCGTCGATTTGGTTCAAAATGCCTGCCGATGTCGCTTGCGACACCAACGGAATGACCGATGAGCTTTGCAGACTTGCGAGGTCTGTTCCCTGTGCGAGTTTGGCAATATAAGTATCGACTTCATTTGCCAACGCCTGCACGGTTTCCTTGCGGTATCCTTCTTTGATACCGGGAATAGCAAACTGTTCATCAATGTCACCAATCATGTAATTTACCGATCTGATTTGGTCGATCTTCAGGTAGATGCTTGTCGATTCCAAGATTTCCGGCGTGCCGATTGAAGAATTGCGGTTTGCGACAGTGATCGTCGATACCGTCGGTCTGCCAATAGCGGGAATCTTGACTTCGTCGCCTTGACGTTTGACATCGCCCTCATAGCGTCTGTCAACGCCATCGGCGAATACGAGCAGCCGTTCCAGATCGCGGTTGATTTCTTCCGCGAAAATTGTCGGCTGGAGATTTGTGTATGCCATAATAAAGCACTCCTTATTTGTGCTTCACCCAGTGTTTATTTCTTCCGCGTCAAATACTCATGTGTCTTTTGCAACTTCGCAAAGTCCGCATCCGACATCTCTCGCATGGTTTTCGGATTGCCAACGATCTTGTCATATTCCGCTTGTGAGAAATATTCGCCTTGATCGCCCGATGGCGAAGCCAATGAGCCAGCCGACGGTTTGACGGCAGGCGGTTTCTCTTTCTGCGGTTCTTTTTGCGGTTCTTTTTGCGGTTCTGCAAATAATGTTTTGTAGTCGTCGTAAATCTGGGTGAGCGGATATTTTCCAACCTTACCATCTGCGAACGCTGTGAACTTCTTGTCCGCCATCAGGGAATCCAACTCAATGTCCGGGTGTGCATCCTTAAAAGTTTTCCAATCTTTCGTGGCCTGTTCTTCGGTCATAGTTACCTTTTGGCTTTTCGTCTGTTCTTCCTTGCGTTTCTGCTTCTGATACTTCGCAAAGTCCGCCAACGGATCTCCACCGTTCTTTTCAATCTCTTTCATCAGATAGAATTCGTCCAAGTCGGCTTTGTCTTCGATTGCTTCCGACGTGTATGGATTCACTCCGCCTGTGATTTTGATTGCCGTTTCCAATTCCCGCTTATCCAGCGCCTCTTGTCGTTCTATCTCACGACGGCGACGGGCTTGTTCGGCGTTTTCATCCGGTGTTTGTTTGGGCTTTACGGTCGGTTCGGTCTTCTGCGGCTCTGGTGTTTCCACCACCGACTCAACCTTGCCTTGTGCGTCGAGTTCAGCGTCTTTCTCGACCGGCTTTACGTCCGGATTGGCTTCCGGTTGCTCTGCCATTGTTTGCGCTGTCTTTTTGATTTCGTCCATGATACTCCTTTCCCTTTTTGCGCTTGGGTAGCGAGATTATAATAAGGCCATAGCCGTTATTATTTGACCGTTGTTTGTTTTAACGGATTTTGAGCTTGCGTTACCGGCGTTTGCGGTAAGCCTTGCCCTGCGAGAGCCATTAACTGCTCTGCAAAAGCCGCCGCATCCGTTTGCGCTTCCATCAGCCCTTGATTCGCTTGATTGATTTTCTCGGTGTATTCAGCTTGTAGTGCAATCAGTTCCGCTTTCAGGCGTCTGTTCTCACTGATGACCGTTGCGGCCTTGTCAACCGTTTCCGATTGCGCTTTCATCACTTCGGCTGCCTTTTCCATCTGCATTTGCATTTGCTGCATCTGCTGTGTGAGTTGCGACAGTTGGCTTTGCTGCTCGCGTTCCATCGCTTCTCTTATCTTTGTCTTGTTCGACAATGCCGAGTCTGGATAGGCTTCCGCAAACGTCTGGCCGCTTATCAGCCCTTTTGCGAGCAGTTGTTCCAGCATCGCTATATCGCCTGATTCCGAGAACGTTGCCGCAGCGCCTGCTTCCACGACCACTCTGAAATCGCCTTCCATATATTCCGAGCCGATGAACGTGTCCGTCTTCTGCTCAACCTTGCCATCCGCGTCCTTTTCCTCATACGAGAATTCGCGGTTGTCGTAGTAGAAGCGGAAGAACTCTGCCAATATCAGCCCTTGACGTTGTTTGTCACGCCAGAACGATTTTTGCTTTTCCTCGATCGGTTTCATCGCCTGCGCTTGCAGTGTCGCTATTGCCGCACCGCTCATGTTAGCGCCGATGATTTCCCCCGTCATGACTTCCGTTGCGCCTGTTACCATTCTTGTTTGTTCGAGTAAACCGTTGATTATGTTCATCGGCGTGCCACTGATCGGTGTTTCCGCTATCTTCTTCACACCGTCGCCTAATTTCGAGTGGTCGATCAAGACTTGTGCGATCGAGTTGTTTATCTCTTGCCCGACAAGTGCGTCTTCTTTCACAAGCCATTTGCCAAACGCTTCATGCTGAATTTTCAGCAACTGTAACGCCATGCCGAGATTGATCGCCTTTTGATTGTGTTCCAGACTCTCGACTTCGCCGATGCCGTATGCTGATTTATCTCTTTCATCCCATACACCGATAACGACCGGGTAACGCTCGAACACTCTTGTCGATGTCGGCGTTTCGATCTCACTGTCAGCGTCTGGTAAACCGTCTTCAGCTTCCATCAATCCCATTTGCTCGACAACTTGCGGTGTCATCGGCGTTGGATCGCTGATTGCACCTGCTTTTGTGTGTTTTTGAAAGAACACTGCGCCCGTCTTATCCCGGAAGTATTCCGTCAATATCGTGATGTATTTCGTGCCTTCTTGTTCGGTTTCCTGATATGCCGAGTCGCTTGCAGTCGTTACGAGTTTGTCCTTGTATTTCTTCGGTGTCTTTGCCTCAACGGCATCCCATTCTTCCCTCGACGAGATGATAATCCATTTCTGCTTCTGCTCGTCTTTTTCGTTCGGGTTTGCCAAGTGAACGTTTAGTGGTTCGATGATTTCCACCGCCACCGCGCCGTCTGTGTTTCCCCTTTTGCCAGCCGCTGACTTATCCCAATAAAAGTGCCAGCAACACGTGCCTTTCTTTATCTTGTCGTCTATCGCTTCCGAATCTCGCTCTTCAAGTTCGATTTCCTTTGCGATGTATTCCGCAAAGTGATCAATTTTTTCTGTGTCCGATTTGCTGTCGGTCTTATAATGTAGTTTGACCGGGCTTGACAATACGCCTGATTTCTTGTTTCTCGCAACCATCTTGATGATGTTGATGACTGGTCGCGGCATATTTCGTGTCAGTTCCGTTACGGGCGGCCATTGTCTTCCCTCATACATATCGACGAAACGCGGTGCGCCTGCTTTTAAGCCGATTTGCGATAAGTATGTCAGCGAATTCTGATACCGTTTCCAAGCATCGCCGTCTTCACGCTTCATTTCTTATCACCCTTTTGCTCACCGTTGATCCATTCGTCGATCATCTGATTTGTTAACGGTATCTGCGGTTTTTGGTTTTCAATAAACGCAAACTTCGTCGTGAACGTCGCAATCTTCTCCGACAGTTTCAAGTCCTCAATACCGAGCAGACGAATCTCGTGGTCGTTGATTTTCTTTGCGAGTTTACGGTTCTCTTTCTCAAGCGCTTCAATGCGCGTGATGAGGTCTTTCTTCTTCACCATTCCAATAGTCCGCCTTCCTCTTTCGGTTTCACGTTGAAATTGCGTTCGATGAAATCTTTTTCTTCTTTGACTTCTTCTGCAATCCATATCGCTTGTTGCTGCGCGCTTATAAAGTAACATATCGCCTCTGCCATCACGAGATCGTCGTGTTTGCCTTCCTCTGCACCTGTCTTGCCTGTCTTTGGATCGCGCACGTATGTTAGCATTTCCCTTAACGTTCGCTCATCCTTGAACACTTCAGGCATCTCTCTGACTGTTTTCACAAGGTTGTCAATGATTATCGGTTTTGACTTCCCTGTCGTTTCAAAGCCCAATGCTTTCGTGTAGTGGTTGGTTAGCGTGTCGAATCTGTCGCGCAGATATAATTTCGGGTATTTCGCTTTCTCTAACTCTCGCATCGCCGTAATTGAATAGTTCGTTTCAATACCCACTAATGCATCGTTATAGTCCTTGCCCAAACAATAGACTTGATCAGCGTATAGGTCGTCGTTCCACGTTTGCCGTCTGATGACCGCCGCTGTTTCTTTTGTGATGTTGTTTACACATACTGCCGTGTAATAGTCTTCGCCGTAACCAGCCGTGTCGCCACCGATGACATACGGCGCTTTGCCTTTGTCGCTGATTTGCGGCTTCTCGTATAGTGTTACGCTGCCGTTTGGTTCATCCACCCATGCGATGTCTTTGTATTCGATGTCGTTGGCGGTGATATACGTTTTCTTGTATTCGTAATGCCCTTTGGCTATCGGTTGTATCTTGCGCGCTTCCACTAACCATTGAATTATCTTCTCGTTGTCGAACACGCTCAATCCGGTTGCGATAAACGCTTCTTCCGGTGTCGCCGGGTATTCTTGCTTGAATAACGTTAGGTCGCCATCACAGTTGTTGTCGATGCACCATCTTCTCCATGCCATCTGCTCGCCATCCAAGTCGAAAGTGTTGCGTATCTGAACCTCGTTACCGTAACGCCCGCTTGTTTGTAGTTCAAACTCCGGCGGTATCGTCATTCTGTATTCGTCTAACTCGAACCAAGCGAAGAACACCGCTACAAAGTCGCTTTCGCCCTCAACTGCTCGATCCCACTTGTCCTTGAAATCGTCGAACCCATTTGCGGTCGATTCAATGATAACGAGCGTGTCCGCGTTGTTCGGAACAGCTTGTATAAGCCCGGCAAAGATGTCTTTCTTGTTGTCAGGCCAGAACGCGTATTCCGATACGTGCAACGAGTGGATCGTGTCACCGCGACCGATACCGCGCCCGCCTGCCGTGTAACAGACAATGTTGCTTCGTAAACCTTCGCCGTCTTTCTTGTCGAAAGCCAATTCATACGCGTTCGAGTTGCGCGTTTCCGGCTTGATGTCGAATGGTAGTTCGTCGTGAAATAATTTGCTCATCTCGAATAATGACTTGGTCGATTGCTCGGTATGAGCGACGATCGCGGCTTTGTGGTTCGGCGTAGTGACGGCGCGTTTGAATATCATCGCTTCTGTTAGCGTCGAGATTCCTTCCTGACGCGCTTTCAATACAATGGCTCGCATTGGTTTGCCTGCTCTGTGTTGTGTTGCCAAAGCATTGTATAACTTCTCTTGCGGATGGTTTAGCAACAGCGAGATGATGTCGCCGTTTTTATCCTTGATCTTTAGCAACGACTCAATGTATTGACGCGTGTTGTATCCGCTTCTCACATCTCGTCACCACGACATTTGCGTAATACATCTATGTAAGATACTTCGCCTGCAAGTTCAAGTTTCGTTGCTGGTTTCTCGCCCATTAACTCGATCATTGTCTTCCATGCGTCCTTGTCACCACGCACAGCTCGATCGGCTATGACGGCAATCATCGCTTCGCCTAACAGCATCTCGTCGCCAGCGTGTTCCTTGATAAACTCATAAGCTGCGGGATTGGCGTGTTCTAACCATACCATGCTGCAATTCTTTGAAACGTATGCTTGAGCGGCTTCACGAAAAGACATCCGCTTTTTTTGCACAATTTGACTGTTTTTCCCGCCTTTTATGCGGTCTTCTTTTGTTAGTATGTGGCGTTTTATGTTGTTTTTCACCCACGCCTCACCTCTTTTTTCGATTGTTCATGCACTAAAGAACGGAAAATCCGCCTTTTTACACCTTTATTATACCGATATTTCCAAATAATGCGACATTCTGCCCAAAAAAAAACGGCCTCGCGAGCCGTTTACTCCTTATTTTCGCTAAATTTAGCCGTTTGTTGGCTGTCGATTTTCCGCTTTCTTCCGCCGCCCGTATTCCTTGATTTGACGCTCGATCTCTGCGTTCACGCCGTGTGACTTCCATTTGTAAAATGAGCAGTTGTGACAGTTCATGTAATTAAGCGCAAGACATTTCACGGGCGATGCGTAGAATTGACACGACGGCTTTGTTTCTTCTGCCCCGGTGTCTTTCTTCTCGTTCTTCTTGTTCGCTTCAAGTTTGTTGTAATAGCGCTCAAATATTGTCATAGTTTTGCCTCAATTTCAACATCGACAATTTGGCTTTCTTTTATCGGCTTATCTTCTCCCCTTTGACGGTAAATCTTCATATCTCGTTTGTAGTCTTGGATTGCATACAATGGTGCTAAAAACCACCAAAACAACAAGCACACGAAGAACAACATTATGCGTTTCCATAATCCCCACGAAAACTTGCTA
>Ga0172375_10008980_pt1 | contig 13295 bp, 10 predicted proteins | sample LakKiv1m_FD_114537 | JGI IMG/M metagenome (GOLD analysis project Ga0172375, IMG submission 114537) | Freshwater microbial communities from Kabuno Bay, South-Kivu, Congo - kab_092012_11.1m | ecosystem: Environmental > Aquatic > Freshwater > Lake | place: Democratic Republic of the Congo...
ACGATCATATCGACGTGTGCGGTCCGAAAGGATTGCAGAATCAGGCTGATATTCGGGATTTCGCCCTGAGCATTGCGATAAAGAATTCGGATGTCGCGCCCATCGACCAAACCCGAATCCTGCAAGGTAGATACCAAAGCAATACGGGCTTCATCCAACAATGGATTTTCAGTTATCTGGACAATGCCGATCGTGTATAAATCGGGGTTAGTGGTCCGTCCACAGGCGGCAAAAAGACCGATAATGACGGTCATAGCGAGTATTGACATGTTTTTTATTTTAGGTTCTTTCAATCTCATTCCGGGCGAAATTATTATCAATCCCGAAGTTTTAAAAGAGTTTCTTATTAGATTACAACTATAAAACATGAAGATTTATCTCGTTCAACCACCCATCGAAGATTTTTACGCAACGCCGATCCGCAACATTCCGCATGGACTTCTATCGCTGGCGGCTACTCTGAAGGAACATGAAGTTCATTTACTGGATATGCGCTTCGGCCAGCGACAGACAATTGACCCGCCCCGGCAATTGTGCCCAATGATAAAATTCTACCGACCGGAAGATGCCTCGCCGTTCGGACTATACAAAAGCTATTATCGTTTCGGACTATCAATTTCCGCGATGCGGCCGATTCTTCCCGCCGACTGCGATGTTTATCTGATTTCCAGTTTGTTTACGACTTATGCAGTGACGGTCTATGAATTAATCCACCTGATCCGGGAAAGCGCACCCCGGGCGAAAATAATTGTCGGCGGCGCTCATGCGACGATCCTACCGGACGAAGTGTTAAGCAATGGTGCCGATTTTGTCATTCGCGGAGAAGGCGAGGTCGCTCTGCCGCAGTTGCTCGCCGAACTCGAAAAAGATTGTCCGGATTTTAAGAACATTTCTAATCTTTCCTGGCGAAATCCGGCGGGGATATCGGTTCACAATTCAGTACATTATATCGAAAACTTAGACGCCCTGCCATTCGCCGATTACCAGATTCCGGGCGGGCCGGCCTGTTTTTTCCGAAAGAAACCCCATGCCATGCTTATCACCAGCCGGGGCTGTCCGCACCGCTGCGAATTTTGTTGTATTCATCAGACGATGGGCAGCCGCTACCGGGTTCGATCGGTGGAAAATGTACTGGCGGAAATGGCAGAAAAGGTTTCGCAGGGCTTTCGCTCGTTCGATTTTGAAGACGATCATTTAGGCGGAAACCGGCCATGGTTTACAGACCTTTTAAATGGTATTCAGGAACGATTCGCCGGCCTCGATTTGTCTCTGCACGCTATGAACGGGATCACGGCGACCAATCTGGACAATGAAATACTGACGGCAATGTGGCGGACCGGTTTCCGGTCGCTGAATCTGGCGCTGGTCACACCTTCCGAAGCTCGCCAAAAACACATCCGGCGGCCATTTGGAACGGGAAAATATTTAGAAGTCGTTGCCAGCGCGCAACGGTTGGGCTTTTTTATCACGACCTATCTGATAATCGGTCTGCCCGGCGATCGGGCGGAAGATTTGCTGGCGTCGATTTTGTTTTTGGCGCCGCTGCCAACCTTGATCGGACCGGCTTTATTCTATCTGGTGCCAGGCACAGCCTCTTTCCGGCATTATGCTGACCGGCAACAAGTTCCCGATTCGCCATTATGTTACCGATCGTCGTTTTACCCGATCGACAGTGAGGAATGTAACCGTTTGGCGGCGATGACGCTTTTCCGGATTGGCCGCATTTTGAATTTCATGCGGGCGGTGATCGATGCCGATCCGCAGCCGCGCATTCAGGTAAATTCGGCAACGATTTTTCCCGAGGCCGGAATGAGTGCGCCGGAAGTGCAGCGAAACCTCGGACTCGGTTTATTACAATTATTATTCAGGCAAAGGAAAATTTACGGAACCGGGCGTAAGCGGGCCGGCGGTTATCCGGTTATTGAAGAGGAGTGCGATTCTCAATTACTGGGCCTTTTCCTTGAGACTGATTGGCAAATCAGCGGACTGCGGCGAGCCAAAACTCTATCGAAAAACGAATTCAGGGAGCGGTATCTGAATCTTTAAAATGAAACGTAAAATTAAAAAACGACGTTGTCTTTCTGACGCGGTTCGCCGATTTCGCTATGAATCTGGCAATGTTCGGTCGGGACGGTTTCCTTGGTGAACACTTCCATTTCGATCGGGCAATATTTAGACGGCAGTAGTTTGGTCTCTGAACAGATCGGAACCTCGACAATCCCGTCCGGTCTGGTAAAATTTTTGGCTTTCCAGCCTTTGGCATTATGAGCGTCTCGCATAAAATTAGCCCAAACCGGTAAAGCGGCCGCAGCGCCGGACTGGCGATTTCCGAGCGAAATTGCCGGGTTATCGACTCCGATCCAGACGCTGGCGACTATATAGGGTGTAAAGCCCACAAACCAAGCATCGTTAAAATTGTTGGTCGTGCCGGTTTTTCCAGCAGCCGGCAGGCGGAACCCATAGGCGCTGCGGGCTCCGGCGCCCGTGCCATGATCGATAGCCGAAGCTAAAAGGCTGGTTGTCAGATAAGCCGTCTCATCGCTGAGAACTAATTCCTGCCGCGGTTTGTACTGGGCGATGGTGTTACCGTAGCGATCTTCAATCCGGGTGATGGCAATCGGTTCCACCCACACGCCGTGATTGTCGAAAATACCGAAAGCGGAAGTCAGTTCAATCGGGATGACTTCACAGGCGCCGAGTGCCAGGGCGTCAACCGGAAGAATCTTGGAAGTCAGGTGCATGCGTTGGGCGAGTTCCACTACCGATGCCGGTGAGATCAATTCCTGGATGACCCGCACGGCAATCAGGTTGAGCGATTTATTCAATCCAACCCGCAGAGTGGTATTGCCGCCGGTCGACAAATCGTAATTTTTTGGAGCCCAGCGCGTTCCGTCCGGCATGTTTAAAACTACCGGTTGATTGAGCAGTTGGGTCGTGACCGGAAATCCGTTGTCAATGGCCGTCGCAAATACGATGGGCTTGAAAGCCGAACCGGGTTGACGTTTGGCCTGGGTGGCGCGGTTGAATTCCGATTCCTTAAAATCCCGCCCGCCGATCAAAGCCAAGATATGTCCGTTGCCCGGATCGAGCGCGACCAGCGCGCCCTGAACCACCAGGGTAGCCAGCATACTGGGGCTCATCGGAATATTGCCACGGATCATTTCGCGCACCTGCTCGATGGAAATCGTAGTATCTTTGACGAATTCGCGCAGATCGGAGAGATTGTTGAGCAAGCGGCTGTTGAGCAAATTTTGCTGGTAACGTAAATGTTCATTCATAGCCGAGTCGGCGGCCGCCTGGATTTTAGAATCGATCGTCGTGTAAATTGATAAACCGTCGCGATAAATATCGATGCCGAGTTTTTCGTCTTCGCGCTGGAGCCATTGCCGGATGTATTCGACAAAATAGGGCGCCCGGCTGGCCGGCGGTTCCGGTTTGAAGACCTGCAGAGGAGTGTTTTTATACAGGGCATATTCTTCCTCGGTCAGGAAACCGTGTTTATGCATGCGTTGCAGGACCAGATTGCGTCTCTGGTAGGCGCTGATCGGGCGGCGCAGCGGAGAAAACCGCCCGGAATGTTTAATTATCCCGGCCAATAAAGCGCATTCATCCGGGGTTAGTTCATGCGAATTTTTATCGAAATAGCGACTGGCGGCTGCCTGAACTCCATAGGCGCCGTGTCCCATCCAGGAAGAATTGATATACATGGCCGCGATTTCGGATTTAGAGTACATGCGCTCGATCTGGATGGCGGTCAGCAGTTCTTTGATTTTCCGGGCGTAGGTCTTTTCAAAGCCGATCGATTCATACAGCATTCGCGCCAATTGCTGGGTCAGAGTGCTGGCCCCTTCTCTTTTACTGAGCGTGAGTATGTCGATAATCATTGCCCGGCTGAAATCGCGCATACTGACGCCCCAGTGTTTTAAAAAGCGGCTGTCTTCAATGGCAATCACGGCATGGACCATGGCCGGTGGTATCTGATCGATCGGAACGTAAATCCGGCGCTGGGTATATAATTCCTGGAGAATGACCCCATCGGCCGAAAAAATCCGGGTGACCATTTCCGGGTCGACTTTTTGCAGCTGTTCAATCGAAGGCAAGTCTTTGGAATAATACAGTAAAACTAACAATACAATCAGGCCCAAAACGGCATAAACCCCGATCGCACACAAAAAAGCCTTCGGCCAGCTTAGTAATTTCGATTTTTCAGTTGTTTGTCTCATCGGCTGATTGATATTTTAATTTAATGAAACCATGAAAACAAGTTTTAAGACAATCCGGTTCTTTGATTGACTAGTGACGTTTATTGTTCCCCAGCTTGGTAACGATTTGCTCCATCAGAATGGAATATACTTTTTTACTGCTCTCGGCTGCGATCTGAACCTCCTCATGGGTTATCGGGGTGTCGAGTATGCCGGCCGCGAAGTTGGTAACCAGACTAATTCCGAGCACCTGCATTCCCAGCCGTCTGGCCAAAACAGCCTCGGGAACAGTCGACATACCGACGACGGCAGCCCCCATCTGGCGGGCTGCCCGGATTTCGGCGGGGGTTTCGTAACTCGGACCGAGTGTCCAGCAATAAATTCCTTCATGTAAATCAATATTATTCTGACGGGCGATTTGCCTGGTCAAATCAATCAGATCGTCAGAAAACGGCGAACCGGTTTGCAATTGATCCGGCTCAGATAACGCGATCTGGGTAAAACTGATATAATCGGTCAGCAGCACGAAATTGCCCGGCTTAAGGGAAGTATCGATGCCGCCGGCGGCATTCGTCAGGATCAGGTAACGCACACCGAGACGGGCTAAAATTGCGACGTAGAAGGTTATCTCGGAAAGACTGCGGCCTTCATACAGGTGCGTACGTCCCTGGATAGCCAGCAGAGGAGTGCCGCCGATCCGCCCGCTGACGATTTTGCCGGCATGACCGATGACCGTCGAAGGCGGGTAATACGGAATTTCATGATTGTCGATGCTGTCAGTCACCGCAATTTGTTCGGCAAAATATCCCAACCCCGAACCCAGGACTACTGCCACCGGGGCGGCCGGAGCTGACAAGCGTTTCTGTAAATATTGAACGGCTTCGGAAATTTTTACTTGTTCGGATACTTTATTCATACTTTCTAACACACTCTCTTTGTATACTCGGTAAAACCTTTGCAAGTTAGAAACAATAATTCAACTTGGCAATAAAAACCACAGCGGACATCCTTGAATTAACCGGACGGAATGGTTATCTTTACAACGTGAAAAGCGAGTAACTGTTTTGACCACAGATAGTTTTATCGTTAAAAATATCGGCGAATTGGTGACTTTTGATACCCAAAGCCAAACTATGCGGGTGGAGCGGGCCTCTGAAATGGTTGTGAGCGACGGTCTGGTAGCCGCCGTCGGCAAGAATCTGGATTCGCCGGAATTCGCCCGAATCGATGCCGGTGGCGGTCTGGTGACGCCGGGTTTCGTCGATGCTCATACCCACCCGGTTTTTAATGCTACCCGCGAGAAAGAATTTGAAATGCGTCTGATGGGGAAAACTTACCAGGAAATTGCCCGGGCCGGTGGTGGCATCCTCTCCAGCACCCGCAGTTTGAAGGAAATCAGCCCATCCGCTCTGGCTCGTAAAGTCCGCGCCCGGCTGGACGGATTTTTACGGCAGGGCACGACCACAATTGAGGCTAAAAGCGGTTACGCTTTATCGGTCGGTGGTGAGCTGGATTCGTTGCGATTACTAAAGAAATTAGCCCGCCGCCATCCGCTCGACATACGAACGACTTTTCTGGGAGCTCACGATTACCCGCCGGAATACCAAGACGATCATACCGCTTATCTCGATCTGCTGATTGAAAAAATGTTGCCGCAGGTGGTGCGGGAAAACCTAGCGGATTTTTGCGATGTATTTTGTGAAGAAGGCGTTTTCAGCGTGGCCGAATCCCGCCGGGTTCTGGAAGCAGCCAAATTTCTGGGTCTCGGTCTGCGGATTCATGCCGATGAATTCAAACCGATTGGGGGAGTTGACTTAGCCCGCCGACTGGGAGCGGTTTCAGCCGATCATCTGACGGTCGTTACGGAAGAAGGCGTGGCCGCCCTGGTGGAAGGGCAGATCGTGCCGATACTCTTACCGGCCACCACTTTTTTTCTTGGTTCGGATAAATATGCCCCGGCCCGGCGGCTATGGGAAGCCGGTTTGCCGGTTGCCATCGCGACGGATTTCAATCCCGGTAGCTCTATGACGCAGTCGATGGCACTGGTAATCACCCTGGCCTGTCTGAAAATGCACCTGCATCCGATGGAGGCTCTGCAGGCTGCCACGTACAATGCTGCCCGCTCATTAAGGATGGAAAAAACGATCGGAAGTCTGGAGCCCGGCAAACAGGCCGACTTTATTATCTGGAAATTTCCTAATTATCAGGGCATCCCGTATTTCTTGGGATTTCCGGCACTGGCTTCGGTCTGGAAAAACGGCCGATCAGTCTGGCGGGATCCCCGGAGAATATAAAAATTACCCTGAACATTAAAATTTATTTGACAAAGGCCGATAATTTCTCTAAACTTTAGGGCGAGAAATGAGAACAGCGAACTTAGAGGAGGCAGAAATTTGAATAAAAAACGCGCACTTTTATTTGTAATTGTTATCAGTGTTTTATTAATGACTTTCAGCACTTCCGGCTGGGCAAATTCCCGGTTGTTCTCTTCGATTCAGCAAATTTGCACGGCCTACCAGGTGAAATTAAACAGTAGCGATATGAGTTTGGTCACTCACGAAGATGGCAGTAAAGAGTTGACCATTTGCACCGAAAGCGGCCGGAACGATTTTGATCGCATAATGCTGATCGCTTTTTACGCGGCTGGCAAAGCCATAAAGTATCATAAAGAAACGATTAGTCAGGTGACCATTGTTGTTTCGATGGAATACAAGGGTAGCGCCAGTGTAATGGCAACGGCTACCCTGGATGATATCAATAAATATGTTGATGGCAGCTGTTCGTCTTCGGATTTTGTCCGGAAGTTAAAATTCGTTTGAAATAAATTTAAACTCACAAGGAGGCATTCATGGATCCTTTTTCCTGGTCTTATACTCTAATGATGTATCTCAGAGGTATCGGTTGGGCAATCGTGGCCGCGCTCGGTTTCTCGTTCGGCGTAGGTCTGGCCATCAAGGTTTTCGATATGCTCTCGAAAGATATCGACGAATGGGAAGAGATTAAAAAAGGCAATATCGGCGTTGCTCTGATCATCGTATCGTTGATTCTGATGGTCGGCCTGCTGGTTCATAAAGTTATCTGAGCGAAAAGGCAGATGGCTTTTTCGGATGAAGGGCGATGAGTAGCCTTTATCCGGTGTTAGTGCTTTACGGTGACCGCCTGCTATAGAGGGGCGGTCATTGTATATTTGTTCCGCGCTGACATTATAAACCTAACCTGATTTCGGGCGAAAACCTATTTGGCGCTATTTTTATTGTAATCTGTATCAAATTAGTTTGGGACTTTACCAAAGGTTGTTAACCGATCTATTGGTTCCTCAAAATAAATGCCTTATATTTCATAGGTTTTAAATGGTGATTAAAGATGACAAACGAAAAAGAAACCGAAGTTAAAAACATTAGTCGCCGTAATTTCCTGAAAAGACTGGCCGCGGGTGCCGTTTTTACAGTCCCAACCATCCAATCCTTCTCACTATTGGACTCGCAAAGTAGTCATGGTAAGAATTGGTGGACGGGCCACGGTCATCACGGTCATGGTAACATGCCGACTCCACCCCCGCCCAGTGGTTTTTAAGATCGCAATTTCTGACCTCGATCAGCGTCATAGTCAATTAAATCTCTCTCAAAAAATACGCCGGTTTTCCTATCTGGTCTTTTTCAAGCGCATGAGTCAACCAGTATTTATTTTCGATTCCGCTTTATATAAAATTTTCCGAAATGTAATACAACATAGCGATAGCTGGTGTAACGAATATCACTGAATTAACCGGGATTGGGGGGAATTTTTAGTGAATACTACTCGGTTTTGGATTCCGAGGCGATTTTCTTCAATTTCGCTTCGTACTCCACCCGGTGGATGCCTTTCAGATCGTGGGCATGGCCTTGCAGATTGGCTGCGAGGGCCTGGATTTCCCGGCCGGAAAAGCGCACAGCATTGAGAATGTGAGTTTCGAAAGCTTGAAAAGCCAGCGGCGCTACGGTGCGGGTGACATCCGCCAGTACGTTGGCATACTGCCGTATTTCCCACTGAGCGTGTTCGTCCATGCGCAGTTGCAGAAAATGTAACAAATTGTGTAAATCTATCTGCCAGTACCACTGGGTATATAACGAGAGCGGCAGATTAATCCGGGCCAGTTCGCGCGCAATATCTGCTTCAATCAAGGTTTGGTAATCGGCGTAAGCCAACTGCTGACCAATAGTCAGCATCCTGAGAACTTTCTGCCGCAGGTCGGCCGGGACTTCTTCCGGATTTCGCCCCTGACGGTTGTCTTTGCTTTGATATTGAATCGTGGATTCATCTGGCGTGTAAAATTCATCTTCCATTACACTGTAACGGCCGGAAATCTCATTAACCCGGGCGGCCCGATGGCGAATCCATTGCCGGGCTACGAATATTGGCATTTTACAATGAAATGTCAGAACGACCTGTTCTAACGGCGAAGTGTGCTGGTGGCTGATCAGGTAGTCGATCAGGGCTTCGTCTTCACGAACGGATTTGGTCCCTTTCCCGTAAGAAACGCGGGCACTCTGAACGATGCGGCTGTCGCCCCCCATATAATCGACCAGCCGGATAAAACCGCGATCGAGCACTTTAATTTCCTTATCCAGAAGCGCTTCCGCTTCCGGAACCACCACATGCGCCATTTCGATTCTCCTTATTAATTAGCTGCCGGAATTTAAAACAGGCGCTGGCATAACCGCACGTTTTTTATTTGAGGTGTTTGCGACTTTTCCGGATTGCCTGCTTGTTAATCAGGTCGCTCCCGTCGTAAATTCTGCGCCGTGGAATTGAATATTCGTAATTTTTGCATTATCGCTCATATCGACCATGGCAAATCGACCCTGGCCGACCGGATGCTCGAATATACCGGCACCGTCAGCAAGCGCGAAATGAAAGAACAGGTGCTGGATGACATGGACCTGGAGCGCGAACGCGGCATCACGATTAAGTCGCATCCGATCCAGATGAATTATCATTCACCCGACGGTAAAGATTATATCCTGAACCTGATCGACACTCCCGGGCATGTCGATTTTTCGTATGAAGTGTCGCGGAGTCTGGCCGCTTGTGAAGGCGCCTTGCTTTTAGTTGATGCCAGCCAGGGTGTGGAAGCCCAGACGGTCAGCAATGCCTATCTCGCCGTCGAAAACGATCTGACCATTATTCCGGTTATTAATAAAATCGATCTGCCGGGGGCCATGATTCCGGAAGCCAAACATCAAATCGTCGACCTGATCGGTTGCGACGAGAGTGAAATTATCCTCACCAGCGCTAAGAGCGGAGCCGGACTCGAAGAGATTTTTAAAGCGATTATCGCGCGAATTCCGCCGCCTAAATATGAGCCGGCTAAACCGCTGCGGGCCCTGATTTTCGATTCGGTATTCGATTCATTCCGTGGGGCGATTCCGTACGTCCGGGTTTTCGAAGGCGAAGTGCGCCCTGAAGACTGGATTCGTTTTTTTGCGAAAAATTCCAGCCACGAAGTCTCGGAAGTCGGCGTTTTCAAAATGCAAAGACAGAAAGCCGATAGACTCAGCTCCGGCGACGTCGGCTATCTGGTCGCCGGCGTCAAAGACATTTCCAATATAAAAGTCGGTGACACGATTACCCTGAAAAATAATCCGGCAACCGAACCGTGGCCGGGCTATCGCGTCATCAAACCAATGGTTTTCAGCGGCATGTATCCGGTGGCGACGGAAGATTTTGAGGATTTACGCTCCTCACTGGAAAAAATGAAACTCAATGATTCCAGCCTGCTGTACGAAGCAGAAACTTCGACCGCCCTCGGTTTTGGATTCCGTTGCGGTTATCTCGGACTCCTGCACATGGAGATCGTCCAGGAACGCCTGGAACGCGAGTTCAACCTGAACCTGATTACCACCATGCCGAACGTCGAGTACCAGGCGCTTCTGAAATCCGGCGAAATCGTCGCTATCGACAATCCGACCGAAATGCCGGAAATCGGTGATATTGCCGAACTGCGTGAACCTTTCGTGCGGGCGGAGATCATCGTTCCCACGACTTTTCTCGGCAATGTGCTGAAACTCTGCCAGGAAAAGCGCGGCGTTTATAAAACCACCAAATATCTCGATGTAACCAAGGTCCAGATTCAATATGAATTACCTTTGGCGGAAATCATTTTCGATTTCTACGATAAACTGAAATCGGTCTCGCGGGGATATGCTTCCTTCGACTATGAACCAATCGGGTACCGCGCCGGCGACTTGGTCAAAGTCGATATTCTGATCTCCGGCGAACCGGTCGATGCGCTGTCGTTTATCGTCCATCGTGAAAAGGCCTATGCTCACGGCCGGAATCTGTGCGCCAAACTCAAGGAATTGATTCCGCGCCAGATGTTTGAATTAGTAGTGCAGGCTGCCATCGGCGCTAAAGTCATTGCCCGCGAATCGAAAGGCCCGTTGCGGAAGAACGTGACCGCCAAATGCTATGGCGGCGACATTACCCGCAAACGCAAACTGCTCGAAAAGCAGAAGGAAGGTAAAAAGCGCATGAAGCAGGTCGGCCGGGTCGAGGTGCCCCAGGAAGCCTTCTTAGCCGTCCTGAAGATGGAACATTAATTTTAACGACGAATCCGTTGGTTTTTTGATCTCGTTATTTTTCTGAAATGTCGATCCTGAAGTCCTACTGGAATTATTCCAAAAATCCTTTTTACAGCATCATATTTGCCCTGCCTTTACTGCTGGCATACGAGATTATGATGTTCACGTTCAACCATTCCGACATTATCGGATTACGGAATGGCGCTGATGTGCTTTTCCGGCAATTTTTTGGGCTTTTCAACGTCTATGGATTTTACGTGGTCGGGCTGGTGGTAATTCTGGCTCTGATGGTTGCCTATCATTTTAATTTCAAACGCAGTCAGCGGCCGCAATTTGAGGCGCGCTTTTTTATCCTGATGTTTCTGGAAAGCTGCCTGTACGCGATCATTATGTACTTCGGAGTGACCAGGGTTGGCAGTGTTCTGATGTTGTCTGGCAACGGGCAAACCATGCGCGAAATGGTTGTGCTGGCATTAGGCGCCGGGATTTATGAGGAATTTATTTTCCGGGTCATTTTAATCACCGGTTTTATTTTCTTTTTTAAGGATATTTTAAAAATCAATGAGACGGTTGCAGCTGCAGTCGCCATGATTTGCGCGGCATTTCTGTTTGCGCTCTTTCATTATCTGGGGCCATTCGGCGAGGCGCTTGAATTCCGGTCATTTGCAATTCGCTTTGGCGCCGGGCTATTTTTATCGTTGTTATACGTTTTGCGCGGATATGGTATAACGGCTTACACGCATACTTTTTACGATCTGATTATGATCGTCATATAAAATCGAGAATAGTTTAAAATTTGCAGTGCCAAAGCACCGGCCGCGCCAAATTTCCTAAAATCTAAACATTCCGATCAGATATCTTTGCAAATAGACCGGGATTTCCTGTCAGGATGAAAATTGTATATCGTAGATTTCAAATTGAACAATAACCGCAACCGGCAGATATGCAGCAAAAGGCAATCATGTAATGCATGTTAATCTCGTCGATAATAGTGCGGAGAGACGGGGATTCGAACCCCGGATACCGCTTTTGGCAGTATAACTGCTTAGCAGGCAGCTGCCTTCAGCCACTCGGCCATCTCTCCAGTTTGAATCACAATTGATAAAAACCGGGTGAATTTATTGAAATAATTCCTTAAATTCAAATCTCAATTTGGAGGTGTATATGAGTTCTTTAGTTATTTCGCACAGATTTTTTGAGTGCGTTGACCAATACCCGGATAAGCCGGCCCTGTTATCCAAAGTGGCTGGTCAGTATCGTCCGATCCGGTATCGCGAATTAGGTGAAATTATCAAGGCGGTTGCTTTAGTGCTGGATTCCTGGGGCGTCCGTAAGGGCGACCGCGTGGCGATTCTATCGGATAATCGGGAAGAATGGATCATATCGGAAATGGCGAATCAATCGATCGGGGCTGTTTCGGTTCCCATCTATCCGACTTTGATCGCCTCCCAGGTCGAAGAACTGCTCAAGCATTCTGAGCCGAAAGTGCTATTCATTGCCAATTCCATCTTACTCAGGAAAGTTCTGACGACGGAATATTCGTTTGAACATATCGTCATTTTCGACGCCGATTCTGACCTGCCGCAGGCCATGCCGTTAGCGGATATGCGCGAAACCGGACGCAAGATGAATGAAGCCGATCCGGCAACCTTCCCGCAGCTTTTAAAAGCCATCACGCCTGAAGATATCGCCTGCATTAATTACACTTCCGGCACAACCGGAATGCCCAAAGGAGTGCTATTAACGCATCAGAATTTCGTTAAGGATGTCATGAACAGTGTCGGGATCATGCAAATTGTCCCCGAAGATCGCTTTCTGTCATTTTTACCACTCAGCCATGTTCTCGAACGCATGGGCGGCTATTATGTCCCCATGTTGAACGGCTGCACGATCGGTTTCGCTGAAAGCATCGAAAAAGTTCTGGAAAACATGGCAGAGGTGCAGCCGACCATTTTAGTCAGCGTACCACGCCTGTTCGAGAAAATCTATGCCACGGTCATGTCCGGAATTGAATCCGGCTCCTGGCTCAAGAAGAAGATCTTTTTCGCGGCGTTGAAAGCCGGTCGCGCTCGTATGTTCGCCTATGTTAACGGTACTTCGCTGACCGGCTGGCAGAAAAGAAAAATTAAAATCGCCGATAAACTGGTTTTCAGCAAACTGCAGAAAAAAACCGGCGGAAAACTTCAGCGGTTTGTTTCCGGCGGCGCTCCGTTATCCAAGGAAATCGCCGAATTTTTATTATCGGCCGGATTGCCGGTTTTGGAGGGCTATGGGCTCACCGAAACCAGTCCGGTAATTACCTTGAACGGGCCGGGAAAAGTCCGGCTGGGATCCGTTGGTATCGCGATCCCTGAAACGGAATTCAAGATTGCCGAAGATAACGAAATTTTAGTGCGCGGTCCGCAGGTCATGAAAGGTTATTACAGAAACGAATCGGCGACCCGTGAAGTGCTCGACGATCAAGGCTTTTTACACACCGGCGACATCGGCTATTTTGATGCGGACGGCTTCCTGTTTATTACCGATCGCAAGA
>Ga0172375_10008981_pt1 | contig 13293 bp, 17 predicted proteins | sample LakKiv1m_FD_114537 | JGI IMG/M metagenome (GOLD analysis project Ga0172375, IMG submission 114537) | Freshwater microbial communities from Kabuno Bay, South-Kivu, Congo - kab_092012_11.1m | ecosystem: Environmental > Aquatic > Freshwater > Lake | place: Democratic Republic of the Congo...
CATTCGCAAAGAATAACGTCAGGGGGAACACAGTTTATTTTTAAAGAAGCGGCTTTCACATTTTTTCCGCTTTGATATAAGCTGAAAAAACCATATTCTCAACACCTTCTCCAAAGTTCCATCCTCTGATTATTTCATCACTCTTCGCTTTGTGTGTGATGGCAATATCGATAAATCCAACTGTTTCAAGCATCCCCTTGAGTTCCTCCACGGGAACCGCACCGGTAATTCAGCCACTGTAAGCATTCGGATTCTGCTTGACGGCATCGGAGAACTCCCCTTTTTTCAGAATATCAGAAATTGCCAGGCGTCCTCCGGGCTTCAATACTCTGAATGCCTCCTGAAAGACAGCCTGCTTATTTGGAGAAAGATTGATTACACAGTTGGATATAATCACATTGACTGTATTGTCATCTACAGGCAGATGCTCAATATCTCCGTGTCTGAACTCAACGTTATGAACCCCGAGGGTTTTCGCATTCTCTTTTGCTTTTTCAACCATTTCCGGGGTCATGTCCACCCCGATGACATATCCGTTTTTCCCGACTTTCATTGCGGAAAGAAAAGCATCAAATCCTGCACCACTGCCAAGATCGAGAACTGTCTCTCCTTCCTTCAGTTCTGCTATTGCAAGCGGATTCCCGCATCCAAGACAAAGGTTTGCCTCGCCGAGACCTATCTTCAGTTCTTCTTCAGAATATCCTATAAGTTTCCCCGTTTCAAGAAGGTTCATTGGGTTGATCTCCGGCGAACAACAGCTTGCAGGCATTGCACAACATGAGCCCTGAGAGGCGATATTCGAATAAGTCTTTATTACAAGCTGCTTCAGTTTCGTCTTCTCCTTGTCCATAATTGCTCTCCTTATGCTTAACGCAGATATATTGTTACCTTAATATCCCTTTCACGATCACATCCACCGCTTCTTCGGGTGACAACCCATGCGCCATTAAAGTCTCAAGCTGCTTCTTATCCACACTTCCGATTGCGGCTTCATGGGTGACTTTCGCCAAAGGGTTCCTCACATTTACAATGGGGATTGCTCTCGCTGTTGCCCTATCCTTTACTATTTCCATGCAGTCTACATGTCCACGGGCACCCGCAGCATTTCCCTCCGTAATGCCGGTAATTTCTGCTTTTGCCTCATCCTCAATAGCAACTCTTGTTCTTATCAAGCCTCTTGCATTATCGCCTTGAAGGAGAACTTCTTCTCTTATTTTGATATCATCATTGGCATGTCCGAATATTTTCGCGTTCAATTCCGTAACGGCATTCTCCCCGGCCTCAACTGAATAATCGATGCCGAGCTTTCCCACCCTTCCCGTAATGAGAGTAAAATCCGTGAAATATCTGCCATTCTTGGCGATCTTCACAATAGCCTTTGGGATTACTTCAATCCCTCCGTAAAGTCTATGATAATGGGTCTCGGAATATTTCATCTCGGCACCTTCTCCAATATCAACCACAGCATCCATGATATGTTTAACCTTTTCAGCCTTTGGGAAGATGCAGTGGGCAATGAAATGTGCAGAGGCATTGTTTTCTAATTTAACATCTATTCTCTTTCTCTCACCGCCGCTCAGCGATTTGTCGACCATTCTGTGAAGGTACAGTTCCGGATGGAGACCAACCATTTCGAGATACATGGACGGATCATCCTCTTTGCTCTTGAGGGTGAGGTAGTTTCTCACATTGATTCCTTCGAATCTCACCGGTTCCTGCCACGCCATGGCAATCCCAAGCTGAGCTCTCTCATGGATCTTCAGATCACGAATTTCCCTGCCATTGAAGATAATCTCCCCTGATGCCAATCTGTACCCCTCACATCCCATTATCACATAGGCAAGGGTGCTCTTCCCTGTCCCGTTGGTGCCAAGCAGGGCATGAACTTCAGACGATCCGATTGATAAACAAAATTCGTCAAGTATTTTCTTATCTCCCGCTGTATAAGAGAGGGCCTTAATCTCCAAAAACGGCATTTTCTTCAATCACCTCCACAACAACAGGCATATATTCCGCCTTGTTGCTTCCTTTCCGCAAAAGAAATAATACGATAAAGCCAATAACCAATCCTACCATGGCGAACAATCCGCTCATAGTATCAGAAGATTGTTTAAACAGTTTAGCAGCATATGCGCCGGCAATTGCGCCGATCACAAGAAACAGCACGGGGATGCCATAGATATATAAGGATGCCTTGGTATAGGCCCCTGTCCTAACCTGAACCCTGACTCTGTTCCCGACGGCAGCGCCTGCCATGTTATAAGCCTCAAAAACGACCTTCCCACCGGTTGCCAGTTCTTCCGCCTCCTGAAGGCCGCACTGTGCACAGGCAGAACTCCGTTCTACCTCGACATAGGACTGATCGTCGGCAATCTTTACAACTCTCCCAATATCTTCAATCATGTTTTTCTTTTACTGCTGTGGTTTTCAAAAAAACTGCAATGATGGTTATGAGCGCCATGAATGCAAGACTGATGTCGAAGCCTGTATAAGCCAGTTGCGTTATAATGCTCAGACCACCGATCTTAAGCAAAATGAGAATTCCGGTCAATCCACCTGCAACAATGAATATCCAGCCCAATTTCCTCATTGCGATTTTAGCACCGGACGCCTCTTTGTCAAGCTTCTCTGAAAACATGACTGCAATTGTGATCAGGAAGATTATCGCTGCTATCCAGAAATGGTTTGCATCAAGGCTGAATCTGCTCAAAGTCATATATTCCAGAAGTCCGGGAGAAAAAGCGGCTATCACGAAGAAAGCAATAAATCCCGCAATAGCAAACCAGGTGAGCATTCTTGCCTTATGAGGCGACAAGAGGACCGCCGCCGGGATGGCAATTGCCGCAGGTGGCGGTCACAAAATCAAATGAAGTCATGTCGATCATCCTGGAGCTATCATTCTTCTTGGGCGCAAGTTGTCTATATAAAGGTGCAGGAGAACACCATGTCCCGCCATAGTTGCCGGGTGAGCTAACCCAGTTGTATCGTTTTGCAAACAATTCCGGAACCTTCTCCCCCTTACCCTGTGTGAAATGAAATCCCTCGGTTATTTTGTTGTAGTCGTGACAGTCTTTTGTCCCGCAGGTCTGTTTCGGAGAATAAGGTTTGTCAGCATTGATATTGTGCACGGGGTCGATAATGTTTCCTGCTTCATCCTTTAAATAAAAAGGCGGACAGACTCCTGATGCAGCAGGCTTTTTCTCCGGTTCTTTTTTATCCTCAGCCCAGAGCGCGAAAGCTCCCATACACAAGATAATGAACAACATAAGAACAATTAACCGCTTCATAGCATGACCTCCTGTATATTTATTAGTTTCATATCTCTCAGAAGAAGACAGTTGTTTGCAAAAAGGCCCAATGCGCTGTCGGACTTGGACCCGTATTTCTTACGAACTCTCCGGGTATAAAAAAGGAGTAACCACCAAGCAGTTCCAGATATTCACAGAGTTTCTTTTTTACGATCAAGTCCACTTCATGCCCGAGTTCCCGCCCGGAAGAACCTGTCTTGTCCCTGCACTGCACTGTGCATTGCCCGGAAAATACCACGCATCTTTCGCCTCATCGAGCATGAAATAGTGGTACTCTCCGCGCAAAGTAATTGTTTCGCTTGGGGTAAGGACAAAATCCAACCTGTGTTCTCTCAGATTCCTCCAGAAGAAAAGGTTCATCCATCCATATAGGACCGTGTCGGCGCCGCCGAATACTCCATCAAATGTACCGTGTTTGCCGTCTTTCGGATTCTTATCTCCCGAACCGATCACATATTGCAGGATGAGATGTGGCTTCCAATTTGTGTCAAAGGTGTATCCGAGGGTAAATACCATACCGTAGGCGTCTATGGTATCAGTGGCCCATTTGCCGAACTCTTTGACAATTGTCGTGTCATAGTTCCAGTGTCCACTTTTCCCATCTATCCTGAAACCCGCATAGTGTGCATGAAGATTGCCCCTCGACTTTTCACCTTGAGTAATCCCTCTGTCATCGTAATCCAGAACGTAAAACAGATCGAGCAGAAAAGGAAGATTCTTGATGGTATTATAGGTTGCAAAAGCGGTCACGCCGTTGATTTGCTTGTTCGGCCAGACATCCGGGTCGTGGATTATGTAGCGTCCGGTAAGCCAGTTGCTGTCGACAATATTATTGTTATACCGTATGCGGACAGCATCCCACACATATCGACCGGTGTTGCCCCAGTCGCCCGGACCGAATATCCTCCGGTCGCCGAAGGAGATCGATTGCCTTCCTGCCTTGATACCAAACTGCCCAACAGGCCAGTATTCGATATATAATTGATTGATGTCGAAGGGGTCATGGAATGGGTTGTTGCCACCTTTGAAATCTCTGACTGAAAATGAAGATCCCAGTACCTCTGCATCCTGTATCTGTGCATGTATTTTCAGGGTTTTTGATACTTTGAGATCGATTTCGAGTCTCAGCCTTGAAAGCAGAAAGTCATCTTTGGTTCCGGTACCGTATTTCTTTACATTAAACTCATCATCAATTTCACCACGCAGACGATAGGTGCCTCCGATACTGATAGTGCCGGTCTGAAAGATATGCCTTTCTTTTTCATCAGCCACGGCGCCATGTCCCGGAACCGGGAAAAAGAGCAGGGCCATTATGGTAATTACATATAGTTTCATTATGATCATTCAGCAAAATAGATATTAAGAAGCCACATTAATACGAGGCCTCCGATCATGGTTATAAACTGCAACGCGATATTATCCTTCCCGGCTTCTTTATGCAGCTCCGGAATCAGGTCAACAAGGGCTATATACAGGAATCCCCCGGCAGTGAAAGGTATCAGGAATTCCTTAAGCCATAAGATTTGGTTGAATGAAAAATAGGCGATCACTGCTCCAGCCATGGCGGTAAGCGCTGAAAGAAGATTAAATAACAGTGCCTTGGTTTTGCTGAACCCCCCATATACAAGGATGCCGAAGTCACCGATCTCCTGTGGGATTTCATGGGCGGCAACAGCCAATGTAGTGATGACACCGAGCCGCATATCTGTGACAAAGGAAGCGGCAATAATCATGCCGTCAATAAAATTATGAATACCGTCTCCAATAAGGTTCAGATACGTGAACGTGTGGGCATCACAGCGCCCCTTATGACAGTGTCTCCAGTGCAGTAATTTTTCTATCAGGAAAAAGATAATAATTCCTGAAAGGACATACATAAACAGGGATGAGTTTCCAGACTCCAAGGATTCGGGGAGTAGGTGAAAGAATGCACCACCGAGAAGTCCTCCAACAGCACAGCTGACGAGGTATTTGATTACCTTTTCCAAAGTGTTTTCTTTCATTCCGATAAAAAATATCCCTATCAATGAAATCAGGCTCACAATGAATGTCGCAAGAAGAATCGCTCCAAGGATCACCATCGTTTCACGACATCCTACCTTTCAATATCTTCACCGACAATCCAAGGAATACAAAAGTAAAGGCTGAAAGAACTATCAGACTTAATAAAGGATGCATTATTTGCGGTTCATAACCGAAAGAAACCTTTATACTGTCGATGCTGTAAGTGAGAGGCATGATATATGCTACGGGTTTTATTATTGAAGGCAGGCTGTGCACTGGGATAAAAACACCGCTCAGAAAGATCATAGGGAATCTAAAGAGGTTTGCAAGGGTCTGTGCCTCAAAAACCTGCTTCACAGAAACCGAAACAAATGCACCGAGAGATGAGAAAGCGAATGATGAGATAACAACAGACAACAAAAACAATAGAGGGTTCTCTATATGTAACGGAAATAAAATAATAAGCCCCAAGAAAAATACTATGGTAACAGTTACACCGAAACATGCCCCTCCAGATATTTTTCCTGTTAAAATGGTCATTACAGAAACAGGATAAAGCATCAGCCTTTCGAGCGCTCCGGTCATCCTTTCAAATGTTATGACTATGGCCTCCATTGAGGTTGTGCTGAATAGGAGGCTAAGGGATAGAAGTCCCGGTATCAAATGGATAAACTCCAACGGACTTCTGAGATAAAACGCAAGGATAAAGACAAGAGGAAAAAGAATTCCCCAGCTTATATTAGGTGGCTTAAAGTAATATGACTTCATGTCCTTGAGCGCTATAAAGAATGCGCTTCGCAATGCATCTGTCATTTGCTGCCCCCCTTTTCCTGAATCATTATCTCCCGCTTAAGACCTGTTATCTCCACAAAGGCATCCTCAAGGGATGGTGTCACCGTATGAATTGCTTCTATGCTCAGACCTTGTTGCTTTACAAACGAAGAAAATTCTGACAGGAAAGAATCAAGATCATCTATAAAAAATCTAAACATCTCCTCTCTTTTCTCATACTTTAATGCTGTGGTAATCTTTGAAAACCCTTTTTCTTTTTCTACAAAAGGAGAATACGTGCTGATTCTGACATCAACTGCCTTTTCTGTTCTTACAGATTTTTTTAATGCCCCTGGTGTGTCAATAGTAACGATTTTACCTTTTACAAGAATGGCAATTCTGTCGCAAAGCCTGTCAGCTTCTTCAATATAATGTGTTGTAAGCAATATTGTTATGCCTCTATCTTTTAGGGATTGTATAATCTCTCTCAATGTCCTTGCGCTCATGACATCAAGTCCTGTTGTCGGTTCATCAAGGAACAACACCGGCGGGTCATGAATGAGAGAGGCTGCTACAGTAAGTTTTCGTTTCATCCCGCTTGATAATTTTCCAAAAAGAACGTCACGTTTTTCTTCAAGACCGAACAGACGGAGGAGTTCATTTGCTCTATTTTTAACTTTTTTTATACCGATTCCATAAAGTCTTCCTGAAAATATTAAGTTATCAATGCATGTAAGTTCTGGATATAGATTTGATGATTCAGGAACTACACCTATATTTTTTTTGACCATTACAGCATTTCTAACAACATCATATCCGATTATCATCGCAGTCCCCGATGAAGGCCTTGACAAACCTGAAAGTATCCTTATAGTAGTAGTTTTCCCTGCACCGTTTGGTCCAAGAAGACCAAAAATTTCCCCCTGTCTGATCGAGAAACTGATCCCGTCAAGGGCAGGACCGGGCTGGAGGCTCGTGTCGGCAAGCATGCCTGATTTTCTGAACGGACTGTAAACCATTTTATCACCCCTTCCGTAAGCTGAAGACTGTGGCATGTAAATCTTCTGTTCTGTAAATACCTCTTTACCATCTTTTGTCTTGGCAGTCACATCCAGGACCACTCTGTTTTGTGATGGTCAGCCGTCAGGAATTCTGTGTCCTGCATTGTTCGTCATCTTGACCGTCAGCACGGCGTTCGGAACAGAATATCCTGCCTTTGGAAGAAAATAATACCCCCTTGCATCAACTTCAACGCGCACGGCATTTTTTGCCTGATCAGGGTCCCGGTAAGAAAACATGGAATGGCTGTTTCTCATATGACACTCCTGACATGTCTTTGATCCACCGGACGGGATATAGGCATGAAGATAACTACCGTAAAGAGTGGGGCATTGTGAAGGATTCGCCAGCTCAAAGTTTGGGCCAAGACCATGGCATTGTCCACAGAAGATAGATTCTTTCATTGCGGGGCTTTTCTTAACCGTCTTGAATTTTATATCAGCATGAGAGCTTTCTTTATTGCCATAGATAACATCGCTCTTAACTTCACCGTCAACCCATTTATGAATAATAGCCTTGCTGTTATGACATACAAGGCAATTTATGCCGACCTTTTTCAATGTTTCTATGGCAGCCTCATTACCCGCAGCGCCCTCAATAGCTGCCTTTGCAATCTGCTGAGCAACCTCATCCGATGCATCCTGAATTTGTGGTAGATGGCATTTCAGGCAAATTGCCAGGTGCTCAACCTTTATACCCATAATATCTTTTACACCGGACTGCGTCCATTCCTTCATCAGCCCGTCTTTTACTGCCCCTGCTAAACTCGTCATGGTGCCGAGTGAACCGACAAGAGAAGTAGCATGGTACGATTGCGACCACTCATCAAAAATCTTTGCATGACATGCTTTACAGGAGGACACGTCGTACATCTTTGAAAGTTCATCAATAGTCTTTGCCTTTTCTGCTGTATATGCTATTGCAGGCATTGAAAGAAAAAACAGAATCAGAAGCAACTGCAAACGTCTGAATAGAACGTCGATCATTCCGGCAGAAAACAATGGTTTGCCTTTCTTCATTCGATCATTTATCATGCATTACTCAACCTTGAGTTCATTTCTCTGCTTTCCGTAGAACATTCCTCCTCCAAGAATCTCGAGCATCTCTCCTGTAATCTCTTCCTGACGGACATAATTTTGCAGAGAATCGAGATCCGAGATGCGCCGCTTGAGATTTTCAGAGGCCCCTTCCATGCTTCTGAGACGGTACCAGTTTTCGCTTTTCAGTGATTCCATGAAACATCTGTAAAGGCTTATATAGATGAATTCCTCCAGGACTTTATCGAAAATTGCTAACGGTTCGGAATAGGTCAGAGGAGGAACTAATGAGGGTTTCAGGGTGAGTGTTCTTTTCATATCAGGCGGCAATATCTTTTCGGTCAGAGTTACTGCCCTGTTTTCCGCAACTACCGTGAAGATAACGGTCAGGTTATAGTATCCCCCAACTTTGTATATCTTTGTAATTTGAGAAAAGGTCTCTTTCAAAGATTGTTTAATCCCGGTAGCGCTTACGGGCGCATCTATATGTCTTGCGTAACCGATTTGTCTTGATTCGATTACCGACTTCAATCTTCTCCCTGTGATGAATAGGGTATCATTACTTCCCAGTGTATTGGAAACGGCGTCTGCCATCTTTTCATTGAACGATCCGCATAGCCCATGGGAAGAACCGAAGGCTATAAGGATTCTTTTACCTATCTGCTCCTGCTCAAAAGAAATGTGAGGATAATGGGTTGTGATATCTAACATGGTATGAATTATATTTTCTTCATATACCCTTATGTTCCGAACAAACTCTTCAGTTTTTCTTATTGTGACTCCGGCATATGCCTTCATAGCGCTCACGATATCCTCTATCGTACGAAACGCTTTTCTTTTTATTTCTACATCTATGGAAGAAATCAAACCTGCTCTCCCGCTTTTTTGATAAATTCAATTAATATTTCTCTGTCTTTTTCACCAATTCGTCTTTCTACCTTAATCAGATCAATAAGCGCAGAAAATGTCTGCTTTAGCTTGTCTAAGATTTCTATGCTCACGTTTTCAACTTGTCCGATATCAAGCCCGTCCAATATTCCAGACTCCAGTATCATGAAGCTCAAAATCTCTTCTTCGACGGAAAAAGGATGGAATCGCGGCTGCTTGAGCATCTCCCTCATTCGCTCCCCGCGTCTAATCAGTCTTGCTGTTTCTTCTTCCACATGAGCTCCGAATTTGGTAAACACCTCTACTTCCATGAATCGCGAATAATCTATCTTTAGTCTTTCTGCTACAAGTTTCATAGCCTCAATTTGTGCTTTTCCGCCTATCCTTGATACAGACCTGCCGACATCAACCGCAGGCCTGATGCCTTTATTGAACAAAGATGCGTCTAAGTATATCTGACCGTCGGTTATTGAAATAAGGTTTGTGGGGATATACGATGATATTCTCCCTTGCTGTGTTTCGACTATCGGAAGAGCGGTAATGGAGCCGCCGCCATATTTGACGTGAAGTTTTGCAGATCGTTCGAGGAGTCTTGAATGAATAAAGAATATATCTCCGGGAAATGCTTCCCTGCCCGGGGGCCTTTTCAGGAGAAGGCTTAGTGATCGATAAGCCTCGGCATGTTTTGTCAGATCGTCATAGACGATCAGGACATCCTTCCCTCTATCGAGGAAATATTCGGCAATGGCGGTTGCACTGTAAGGCGCAATGTATTGAAGTCCGACGGAATCCGAGGCATCTGCGATTACAAATACAGTGTTCGAAAAATTACCATATGTTTTTACATCTTCTATTATTTTCAGGATACGTGATTTATTTTGTCCTATGGCTGTATAAACAGAGATAACATCTGAGTTCTTCTGGTTTATGATAGTATCAACGGCAATAGAAGTTTTACCTGTTGAAGGATCTCCTATAATCAATTCCCTCTGTCCTCTTCCTATCGAGAGCATGGTATCTATAACCTTCAGGCCTGTATAAAGGGGAGTTGTCACAAAATCCCTCCGGATTAACGGTGGAGACAGCCGTTCAATCGGATAAGGCATCGTCCCTTCAGGTCTCAAGCCGGTGTCAATAGGCTTTCCCATAGTATCAACGACGCGACCTAAAAGGCTTTCTCCGACATTCACAGAGGCAATCTTTTCAGTCTTGTAAGCGACGTCCCCGGCTATCAAACTTTTTGTCCCATCAAGGAGTACGACCCCTAAGCTATCGGCATAGAGATCGAAGACTATTCCTTTTTCTCCGCCTTGAAATGCTATGAGCTCATAGAGTTTTGCATCTCTCAGACCTGTTACATTAACAATCCCGTCTTCTACCGCAATGACCTTGCCCTCCTGAGATAGTCCCACGGAGAACCTGCTTTTTTGCACCTCTTCATTTATATTCTTGAAAATGTCGAGTAACTTTTGTTCCATCTACATATTCTCTTTAATCTTTATTTTCAGGGATGCTATCTGTCCGGCGAGAGAGAAGTCATACACGCTATCGTATATTCTGACCTGTATTCCCGAGATGAGGTTCTTATCAATACTTGTTCTGAGTGTCAACTTGCCGGTGTACTGAGATTCAAGGGTCCTTTGCAGTTCCACTATTTCATTTTCATTCATTGGATAGGCTGAGATAATATGAATCTTGACCGGTTCATCTCCCTTTGCCATTCTTTTTATGTCCGACACGATACTTACTGTTTCATTCAGGGACTTCCGGTATATCGCCCTATGGAGTACCTCATCTGTTATATCTGTTAAGAGATTTGCTGCAAAAAGCCCCACGGTCTCAACAGCCATGTCTTTTAGTTTTTCCTCAAACCTGCTTTTTTCACTGTCAAATAATGCCTTCTCTTTTTCGATTATCATAGCTGCTTCTTTATCAGTTTCCGACAGAAGTCTTTTCTTTTCCTCTGCAACTTCTTCCTTCATCTTTTCTGACATCTCCAAATGCATTTCTTTGAATCTGTCCAGCTCTTTCTGATTCTTTTCCTTCAGTTCCTCTGCCTCTCTTTTTGCTATTTCGATCTCTTCAAGATTTTTGGATATCAGACTTCTTCTCTTTTCCATAATCTCACGGATCGGCTTATAAAGCAGTCTTTTTAGGATAAACAGCAGAACAGCAAAGTTTATTATCTGCAGGAGTAATGTCCAGATATTGAATTTCATTTTGCGACGAGCCCTATAAGCGGATTCGCAAACAGGATGATCAAAGCGATAACGAACGCATATATGGCGATAGACTCAATCAGAGCCATACCGACAAAGAGTGTTCTCATAATCTGGGTAGAAGCCTCAGGTTGCCTTGCTACGGACTCAAGGGCTTTTGTTAGAGCCTCACCTAATGCCTTTGCAGGACCGTATCCGCCCATTGCGATGGCAAAGCTTGCAGCGATGATCGAAACAGAGATGATTATTGTCAAAGAATCCATATTCAGCCTCCCTTTTTCATGTCCTTGGTTTGATTCCCCCTGCTATAAAGACAAGGGTTAATACACCGAATATATAAGCCTGTATCAATCCAATAATAATATGCAGCAGACTAAAGGGAATGGGCACGAGAAAACCGACTACCCCTAAAAGAATCAGGGCGATCATATCACCGCTCAACATATTGCCGAAGAGTCTTATCGCAAGGGCAAATGTTCTCGTCACCTCTGCTATGAGGTGGAAGGGCAGTAATATCCATGCCGGCTCTTTATAATGTGAGAGATATTTTCTAAGACCCTGTGTTTTTATGCCGAATATATGTGCCATGGAAAAAGATATTATTGCAAAGGCAAAGGTTGTGTTCAGATCAGCGGTTGGTGTTGTAAGTCCGGGAATTAAACCGGCCATATTAGAGAAACCTATAAATATCCATAATGTACCCAGTATCGGAATTACCAGCCACGGGTCAACAGGCAGCATATCCTTTACCGTTTTTTCCACGGCTTCAAGAATCGCCTCCAGGACTTCCTGGAAGACAGTTGGTTTAATGGAAAGATTTCTCGTAAAAACATAAACGACGATTATTATGACTGCCATAACAACCCATGTCGTAAGAACGGTGTCACTGATACTGACAGGTCCTAAAGAAAAGATTGTTTCGGGAAAGATACTGAAATGTTTCATTCTTTAGACCTCTTGAAATAGAAGTACCAGATATTGTATATACCTATACCAATGCCGATGAGAATAAGGGTTATTGTCCAGGAGATGCCAATTTTGACTTTTTCATCCAGATATTTTCCGAGATAAGCCCCGCCCACGACTGGAAGCGCAAAGAGCCATCCCCAAAGACCTATGAGCGATGTATAATGCCAAAAACCTGATTTTTCTTTTCTGGCTTTCATGAGGTCCTTTGCAGATTTTTTTATGCCTTTTGAAAATTCATTATTCTCCATCAGAGTGTCTCCCTGCTGAACTCAATGACCTTTTTCATGAATGACCTTTCAATACCCTCAATCATGCTGTAGCAACATATCTCTGATTTTTCTCTTTTTGCTATGGCGCTATCAATGGTTTCCGATAGATCCTCGGCATTATCGCTTTCGAATACCCCCCTTGATGTGAGCATTACGATCCCTCCTCTTATACTAAATATCCCACCGTCTACGGCAAGAAAGGTCTCCCTGTTATCTAACCCGGTATAATATCCAAGTGAAGGTACAAGAGCAGTCAAGAAATCACCGTGTCCCTTCATAATGCCAAAATAGCCTGTCTCATCCTTCAACCGTATATGTGTTATATCCCTTTCATAAATTTTTGAGGGTGTGACGATATGGATTCTAAAGAGTAAATTGTTCATTTTATCTCCTTAATAAATCACCTGGTATTGTCAAAAGTTTTTTAGTAAATTCTTAGAATACTCTTTTTTTTCAATATGTTGGTTCAAGGTAACCTACCTCCCCCCATATAACATGGTATTTTTAAACAACCGCTGGCTTGTAAAACCTTATCTACTTGAAGAACAATTTAAAGCCAGCGGAACCGGTAAAACCATATTTTCCATTCCTGTATTGTTATTTATCATCAGGTTCCTTTTTTGCTTGCCTCCCCCCTATTGAATAGGGTTAAGTAGTACCAGCCAGTACCAAAGGAGGCAAGCTTATGTCTAAAATCGCCCGCTTCGTTATCTGGATCTGCTCTAAGTTTACCCGTATCGAGATAGAGCAAATTATTGCCGGACTCTTA
>Ga0172375_10008983_pt1 | contig 13291 bp, 14 predicted proteins | sample LakKiv1m_FD_114537 | JGI IMG/M metagenome (GOLD analysis project Ga0172375, IMG submission 114537) | Freshwater microbial communities from Kabuno Bay, South-Kivu, Congo - kab_092012_11.1m | ecosystem: Environmental > Aquatic > Freshwater > Lake | place: Democratic Republic of the Congo...
CCAAAATGTCCTCTTTCATATGTAGTCCCTTTTGGGAGGATAAATATATAAATAGGATGAATGTACGAACATATTGTGATTGAAATGACAACATTAGCAACTGTAGCTTATGAAAAAAGATGCGATAAAGGTAACCGCGTATACGGAGATTTCGTATCTTGGTTTGAGCCAAACGGCGGGGAGAAATACAAGAAAGGAGATTGGAAAAAGAAACAGCTATTCGTTGATGTGCCTGGCTCTGAAGACGTGCCTTATGTCTGTGAACGGATAACCTCCCAGATATGGGAACTAAGAAAAAAACCGAGATTTGGTCTTTTTAGAGGGACAAAAGAAATCGTTTTCGCAGGATATGATGATCCATTAAAAAATTGGGAACGGATCGCAGAAATAATACAAAAATTGAGAAAGCAAGGCTGGAAGGGAAAAATAAGCATGGAAACCAGCGGAGAGATTGAGACGTCAGGAAGCGTCTTGCAGCCTCCATTTAATATAGGATACGAAAGAACTACAAGAACAGATTACATCATACGCGACTTAGAGTGTTCTGGTTTGAATAAAATACATATATTTACAAGGGTAAAACTTCCTCGAGGAAAGAAGGAATATGAAGCCGGAGTTCCTAATGAAACAGTTAGATTCATAGAATACTGCATGCGATATAAACTTGACACCCACGTCTATATCGGATTACCGAACGAACAAGTAAGTAGATATTGGGAATATGCGAAGTGCATGTTTAATGCAGTAATATTCCGTAGATTCGATTACGGGTCTCCAATCAAATCAAAACTGATAACATTGAAACCCGATCACTTAACTCTAAAGGAAGGATACACTTATGAATACTTAGAAAATGCGGATGCGCCTAAGCAATAAGCTTCTTCACAACAGCCAAAAACCCTTCCGCGAGTTTTATCGCACTCTCGGCTTCGGATTCCTCAACGTCCTTAAGTACAAGATTCTCATCGCCATATAGTGCCATGTGCCTCTGCTCCCTCAAAATGTCAAGCTCGTTCAGATATTTCGCTTCTATCCTGCCCGAATACGTGGCTTTCACATAAGTGCATAAGCAAAAATGGCTCCTTTCTTTGTATCCATCTTTGAAAAGCAGGGCTCTTGCAGCATGGAACATCGCAGTATACGCAGTCACAAGCGCAAGATCAAAAACTCCTGCGTTCGAAATCTTTTTTGCTTCTTCAATTTTTCTCTCTGCAATCTTAATAGAGTTTTTAGCTTTGTTAATATCCGGTGCAGATTTCCGTATCATTCCATTCACAAAACAGTCTTGCAAATCCATCATAACACCGCTGGTTTGGAGCCATAAAGCATTATAGAATTGAACATCACTTGTTCATAAAAGATTTTGTCCTTTTCAGCCTTTCTTCTCCACTCCATAGGAGTATAAACTTGGATGTTCAGCTCCCTGCCACCCACAGAATAAAGACCGTACGCCCCTGTTTTTTCCTTGGTATCCGCGATAACCAATATATCTATGTCGCTTTTTTCATCATCGGTACCTGACGCCACGCTTCCATAAACTAAGACTGAACTTATATTCCTCACTGATTTCAGCAGTTTTACAAGAATTTCTTCTTTTTTCAGCGTTTCCATTGAAAATAACATTTTCCACTGTCTTACTATAAAGTCGTCCCTGTTCACTTTGTACTGGTATGTCCTTCCAATAACTTCGCGGAAAAGCATTCCTTTAGCGTACATGTAGTCAAGCGCGGATTTACTGGCAAAAACACTAAGTTTCGTTTCCTTAGCGAGGTTCCTTACAGAATAGCGTTTGATTGGATGGATCAATATCTCACGCATGCAAACAATCAGTGAATACTTATCAAGCATGTAAGAAAAACACATGTTATATATAAAAATCTTTCAGTTTGTTTGTTATTTTAAAATAACATATGTTTTTTATAAATAACATACGCACAGTAACTTATTTCCTGCTTTTATCTTTTCCCCACTCCACAATCAGCGCATGATACTCCTTGAAAAGATTTACGTCTTTCGGGAGCGAAGACTCAAACAGTACACGGTATTCATCGTAATCTTTGGCTTCAAAATCAAAAAATTGCTTGCAGAATCTTCGCGTGTATGCGTCAATGACAAAAATTGGTTTATGAAATGCGTAAAGGACAATTGAGTCCGCAGTTTCCTTTCCAATTCCTTTAACTGACAACAGTTCAGTTCGTAGTTCGTTTATGGTCAGCCGGTTATCCTGCAACTCCAGCCATTTTTTTGTTGCAAGCTTCAATCGTTCTGCTTTTTGCTTGTAGAAACCAGAAGGTCGAATCAAATGCTCGAGCGATTCTAGTTTAATTGCAAGAATTTCCTGCTCGGTTAATTTGTTTTCTTTTTTAAGATTAGCAATCGCTTTCTCTACATTTTTCCAATTAGTGTTCTGCGTTAGTATTGCGCCTACTACAACTTCGTAGTCAGAATCAGCAGGCCACCAAGTCACTGTCTCGTGTCCAGAGTTTTGTGTCTTGAGGTTTCTGATCTTGTGGCCGAATTGAGAAAGAAGTTTTTCATATGCAGAAATTATTTTCTTCTTCACAAAATCTTCTCTTTATATCCTCCTTCCACAAAACTTGTGGAGAAATCTGGCTCGTTCTTCTCGAATTCTTCAATCTTCTTCTTTGCCCATGGCGGAAGGTAATATGCAAAATCAAAATATTCCGGATTTACTACGCGCATGTCTTTGTGCATCAATCCTGCAATTTTTTTCTTTGCGTTGTCGATCAGGTGTTTATCATGAAAGTCCACCCCATCTGAGAAAACTGCGAATGACCAAAGCGCATTGAACGACTGCATATACGCAAGATATAAATGAGAATACTTGAAGAATCGCCTCATCTTCACCAGTAGCTTCTCGGCGGAATAGTTTGGAGGAGAGATGCTTTGCGCATGAGTAATAATTATTCCGCCCTCATTAAGAACATTTTTGTAATCCTTAAGCGTTTCCCCAATATAAAGGGATTTTCCTTCTCTTGCAGGATCAACCAAATCCATGAATATTACGTCAAATTTTTCTTTTGTTGTTTTCACATATTCTTTTGCATCTCCGATGACAACTTCAAGCCGTTTGTCAGCAAATGAATCATCAATTATATCGCTGAAATATTTTTTTGCAGCTTCAACTACTTCTCCATCGATATCTACCATCACAATACGCTCGACAGAATCGTGTTTTGCTAATTCCCGCGCAAGGCAACCGTCGCCTCCCCCAAGTATAAGTATTTTTTTAGGAGAAGAATGCATGCAAAGCGGATAATGCGCAATCGGCTCATGATAAGAATGCTCGTCGTGCTCTGCAATCTGGACAAAATTGTCAAGAATCATAAATTTCCCGAATACAGGACTGTTTCCTATTATCATTTCCTGGAACTTCGTTTGCTTCTTCTCGATTAATTCAAAGTCAAAGAAAAACCCGTATCCTTTTGTCGCTAGTTCATAGTGATACATAAAAATTTCACCTCGTTTTTCATATTTAAATTTTTATTATTGAAATTTTCCCTCTAAAAATTTCAATGCCATAAAATTTCCTCAGGATAAATATAACGAAAAGAAATAAAAAATAAGTAGCCTAGAACGTTCCCCTGTCCAGGTTCCTGAAATAAATCCTATTTAGTTTTAATGCGGATTTCAAGTGTTCCAATGCGCGTGTTGGGTCCTTTCCGCATGTGAATATATCCATTGCAATGTAGTTGTGCTCTGGCCATGTATGAACTGAGATATGGCTTTCTGCTAAAAGAAGGATTCCAGTCAACCCCTGTGGATTAAACTTGTGCATTTTCAATCCTATTTTAGTCGCTTCTGCTGCATCTGCCGCATCCGTAAGCGCTTTTGCTACGAAATCTACGTCTTCCAATAGCGATTCGTCTTCAGTATACGCATCCACGATAAAATGATATCCCAATTTTTGTTTTATTTTCATTTCTTCGCAAACTGCTGTTTCCATTTTGTTTTTCACCTTTTATTTTCTGATTAAATTGTTTTTATTTATTCTATCAAAACATATATTAAATGGTTTCGGAAATTTTTTGATATTTTTTGCAAATTTATTTTGGAAAAATGAATGCAAAATCACAAACCACTTAAATTAATATTAAACAACAATTTAAAAATAGAATTATTTTTTAATAATTTAAAATAATTGGGCTCAACAAGAAGCCTTGCTTCTCTTCACAAAAGAAGCATACGCTTATTTACGAGAAAGTTTGGGCCCGCCCAGGATCGAACTGGGAGTCTTCAACGTGTGAAGCTGACGTCTTAACCATTATCGGAACACATAGTTACGCCTTTCGACTACGGGCCCATGAAGAAAAAAATAGCCCCAACCGGATTTTCAGATAACCAAACCCATATGAGGGGGGTTGATTAGCACGAGGAGGGGGGAATCTTCCCCCCGCCTGGTGTTCGAACCGGTGTCAATGGATCCAAAGTCCACTATCCTTGACCGTTATCATGCCAACAATCTATGAGGACTGAGGGCCTTTTTCCGAGGTTTTTGGTATAAGAGAAAACTTAGCCAAAAAGCTCCTAGACGATGGGGCTATGTACAAGAAACTGCTGTTTCTTGAATATCCCAGTTCACTCGCGTTCACTGGGCTATAATCAGTATTGTCTTGCAACGTATAAATAAACATTTGCCTTTTCTTCACAGACAATGCACTTTTCGTTCTTTGGAACATCCTTGTTTCCGTACAACGAACCGCGTACGTTTCCTTTGCATTCTTCTTTCACCTTATCAGCGCATTTTTCCCCGTCCATTGAATCAGTGCAGAACGGAATGCGGACTAATCCTCCATCCTTGTCTAAGATAGAGTTTAGTTCTTTCATGGAAGAAGCAGCCCTGAGTTTTCCATTAAACCGGGCATCTGCCTTTTCACGAATATTCGCATCGATAGAATGTGCGGTATTGAGAATAGACTCTTTCAGCTTATTGAGCGGAACGCTTGTTTTCTCCCGATTATCCCTTCTGACAACCATGACTGAATTCTTTTCCAAATCTCTTTCTCCAATTTCAATCCTTATTGGAACGCCTTTCATCTCCCATTGGTTGTATTTGAAGCCAGGAGTATTGTCCGAATCATCAAATTTAACGCTGAAGCCTGCAAGGGATGCAAGCAGTTTCCTGCATTCTTCGTCAATCTTCGCTTTGTTTTCTGCTTTGTAGATTGGGACAATTACTATTTGTATTGGAGCAAGGGAAAACGGAAGCACTAGCCCTTTGTCATCCCCATGAGTTGCGATAACTCCTGCGTAAATACGTGAAATAGCCGGACCATAACAAGTCTGCCATCCATATTGCGACTTTCCTTCCGCATCAGTATATTTAATGTTAAATGCCTTTGAAAAATTCTGGCCAAGCATATGCGTAGACGGCAATTGCAATACGCGTCCATCAGGCATCAGACAATCTGCTGCAAACGTATCTTCAGCTCCTGCAAACTTATCCCATTGTGGTCTTTTGAAAAACAGGAATGGAACTCCAAAAACATTATGAATTATCTTTTCAGCCATCTCCATATCTTCTTTCACTTGTGCTAACGCATCTTCTCTGGTTGCAAAAACATTGTGAGCTTCAATCCAATGAAATTCTCTGGAACGAATAAATGGCTTTGTTGCCTTTGTTTCATGGCGCCAGACTTGACAGCTTTGGTAGATCTTTAATGGGAGGTCTTTCAATCCTTGTATCCATAATGCATACATTGGATACATAGCAGTTTCACTGGTCGGACGCAAGGCGTATCTTTCCTCAAGCTTGTTCCCTCCTGCTTCTGTGACCCAAAAGGCTTCGGGAACAAATCCCTTGACATGTTCTTTTTCTCCTTGGAAATTAGATTCTGGAATTAACGCAGGAAATAATGCGGGAACGTGGCCTTTTGCTTCTAATTCTTCTTCATATATTCTATACATCTTTTTCATTGTCATTACTGCCCAAGGCATGAAGACGATAAACCCTTTCAGGTTGTAACGCAAATCGCAAAGATTTGCTTCCTTGGTAATTGAATTGAACCATTCACTAAAGTTCGATTTTGGGATATTCATAAGATCACGACTAGCTAATAAGATGAAAAATAAGAAATAAAAAATAGGCTGGTTTGGATTAAATTCCAAACGCAGTCAGGAATGGAGTGAAATCGATTGCAGCCATCACTGAATCAACTGCAGATTTGATCACAAAAGCGATTGCAAGCATAATTGTAGCCATGACAGTTGCGACTGCAATGTTTCCTTTCTTCAGCTCTGCAACTTCATCGATATCCGGGGTCATGCCATCCAAAACCCTGAGCGCAAGATAAATTGCGAGTACTGAAACAATCAGTCCGATAAACAGCTGAATGCATGCAACAAGCAAAACTCCTGCAATGGCTGCAAAAGAAGTTGCTGGAGAAATTTTATCTATAACATTGCTGACTACCCCCTGAATTATTACTGCAATCGAAAGAACTATTCCGCCTAAAAGCAAACCCACTGAAAAGTTGCCCTTCTTGATTTCCTTCCACTCATCTATATCTGGCGTCAGCCTGTCCAAAAGGTAAATGCCAAAATATACTGAACCTATGGAAAGAACCAACCCGACAATCAACTTAAAGAACGCAATGGCAATTCCAGCCAATAATGATTCCAAAAACATAGATATACCTCGTAACTACTGGGTATATGAGATTTAAAAATGCATATCAATCCTAAAAAAGCCTGCAGCTAATCCTTGAAAACTTCTTTTGGATCCGGAAGCAGAACTGCGATGAGAGAACTGCCTCCACTTAATTTTTCATACTCCAATACCACGTGCAAACCTTTTCCTTCTGCAGGATTATATGCTGGAACCGTTGCGCTCAAGATATTTCTTAAATCAGGCACCCTTGATTGAGGCATCATGGTAAGAACAATCACATCTGCAAGATCTTTGTAATTTTCACCAGTATAATGAACAATATAGAAATACTTTACCGACTGCCAGGATTCTCCTAACGGGATTACACACACGTTCTTATCATCAATCATTGCTACAACTGCGCGTTCAACTCCTTCTTTTGGCCATCTTTGCTCTTCTGGAAGAGCCTGGCTTAAACGAAGATCATAAAGAAAACGATTATGTTCTTCAGTTTCAAATGTGTGCATTGAATAGGTTCCCACTTGAAGAACCCCAGTATTAGTCACAGTGGCAATGGGGGTTTTATCCCAAGAAAGAGAGGGATCTTTCAATACTCCTCCTGCGATTACTCTCGTGTCTTCCACCAGATATTCTATAACGTCCGAATAAGTCAAACCAAGGATGTATTCCAAAGAAACTGCAAATTTTCCGGCTAAAACATTTAGTTTTAGAAAATCAATTGATCCTTTTGAAACCCAGATTAATTCGTTATCATTATTACAGAAAAAATCTAATGGCATGCGAGTTGCTAAACCAAAACGATTCACCTCTAATAACAAACGTTCTCCAGGAGTATAAAATGGATTTGTTGTATCGGACAATTCCAGAATTATTTTTCCGCCTTCGAAGATTACTTTTTCGCATTTTAATTTTGATTTGGTGGAGCCGACTGTATCAATAATTTTTTTTGGCTCTGGTTTTGGAACATTTATCATGGGTCCGCTGCATGAAAAAGTAGCTGCTAATGTTGCGGAAACCAAAGTTACAATTGCTCTTCTCGTTCTGTGCACCTAGTTATTAAAAAGGGTAAAAAATATAAATGGATATTAGTCGCTTTCTGCAACATCTCCAGGCTTTTCTTCGGCTGCATTTTTAGTTCGTCCTTTTTTAACCTGATCGCGATTAATTTCAAACTCTGCTACGACTCCACCAGAAGAAGTTCTGCCTCTTGCTTTTGCAGATGCCATCTCGCGTTTGAGAGCATCCGTAATTAGAGTCTCATCGACTTTTCTTGCTCCTGCAAATGTTTCGTCGGTTCGAGATTTTGAAGAACCAACTGAACTCGCGCCGGAAGAAGGCTTGTCTCTAGATTTGGAGAATGGCAGTACTGTTGCGCCAGATGACGGACTATCTTTTTTTGAAACTCCATAAGCGACTTCTCCTGCCCCTGACGAAGGCTTATCCCTATAGCCAGTGCCAGTTACGGATTTTGCCCCCGCATCCACCGCATCCTTTACCTGTGAAGATGCAACTGCGCGAGAACCTGAAAATGTTGATTCTGTACCAGACAAAGAAGATTCGACTGGACCAAGAGTGGTTTTTTCGAATTTAGTGCCTTTCAAATAATTATCAAATAACGTAGATGAATCAATTACGTATTCTTTTCCTTTTTTGCCATAAGAAACCGTCGCTTCCCAGCCGCTTGGGAGTTTTCCTTCTCCTAATGCCTTTTCCAAATCTTCCCTGCTACCCGGACCCTTAAAATGAAGTTCGATATTCCTTCCTTCTGATTTTCTATCTAGTGCAATCTTGAAATTTTTTACTTGTGTATCTTCCAACGGATTTCCAAATCTTTCTTTTTCTTTCTGTGTTTCGATAGGCATACAAACACCAAATGAATATAAATGAAGAGATTTAAAATTCTATCACGTATGAATATGATATTACTAACAAACTTATGAGTAGTGAAACCATGAAATATGACATAAATGTTTCGCATGTTAAGAAGATTCAGGGCAGTATTTGGAGTAATATAGAACAAACGTTCCAGTTCAGAAAAGGATATGGGCAGCCATTGCCCATATTTGGACATTATGGCGGGGTTTTCCAATGCGGTGCTGAAAAATTGGTTATACATACAGACGGCGTTGGAACAAAATTAATTGTTGCAGAACAGCTGGGAAAATTTGATACTGTTGGCATTGACGCAATTGCAATGAGCGTGAATGACATATTATGCATGGGCTCTGAAACACTTGTTGGAGTTGATTATATTGCACTTACAAAAGAAGATGATAGATTAGTCGCGGAATTGATGAAAGGATTGGTTGAAGGTGCAAGACAATCAGATTGTGCGATTATTGGCGGGGAAACCGCAATTGTTCCTGAGTTACTGAAAAATGAGAAGTCATTTGACCTTACCTTTACTGCAGTTGGAAGAATTGTAAGCAAGGAAATAATTACTGGAGAAAGAATAAAGGAAGGAGATGTGCTAATTGGCCTTGAAAGTTCGGGGATCCATTCAAACGGATATACTCTTGCAAGAAAAGCGCTTGATTTCTCAAAATGGGGAACGGAAATGTTAGTTCCGACTAAAATTTATTCAAGGCCTGTTCTTGAGATGATCTCTGCTACTGACGTTCATGGAATCGGACATATTACGGGAGGGGCATTTTCCAAGCTGACAAGACTTAATAAAAACGTGCAATTTGTCTTGACTAATATGCCAAAACCAAAGCCGATATTTGAAGCGCTTAATGAAAAAGTCAATGATACTAGGCATATGTACACTACATTCAACATGGGAATTGGAATGGTTGTTGCTGTTGAGAAAAACAATGAAACTGCAGTAAAACAGATTGCCAAGAAACATGGCGTAACTGCGATTACGATTGGAGATGTAAGAAAAGGAAAAGGAGTTGTCCTTGAAAAAGAAGGTCAGAAAATAGATTTGACTAATTAGTTTGTTGTGAAAAACATGCACTCTGTTGAATTCAAGGATAATAAACTAATTATAGTAGACCAGCGAAAGCTTCCTCACAACGAAGAATTCGTTATTTGCGAAACAGTTGAACAAACTGCTGACGCAATACGAAATATGACCGTGCGCGGAGCTCCTGCGATTGGAGTTGCTGCGGCATATGGAATGGTATTTGCAACCGATTTAAATGAAGCTGCGAAAACTCTTAAGGCTGCAAGGCCGACGGCAGTTGATTTGACGAACGCAGTTGATTACGTTCTTCTTGAATGTTCAAAAGGATTGGACGCAAACACCGCTGCAAAAAAATGGCATCAGACAATAATAGAGAAAACAAAAAAGATTTGCGAGAATGGCGCAGGATTAATCAAAGATGGAGATTCGATTCTTCTTCATTGTAATACGGGACCAGTTGCAACTGCGGCATACGGAACTGCATTAGGTGCAGTAATATTTGCTAAAAAACAGGGAAAAAGAATTTCTGCTTACGTAGACGAAACAAGACCTAGATTTCAAGGAGCATTAACAAGCTGGGAATTGCTGAAAGCAGAAGTTTCTCATAAAGTCATTACTGATTCCATGACAGGAATGCTAATGAAGGATAAGAAAATAAACTGCGTAATGGTTGGAGCAGACAGGATAGTTAAAAACGGGGATTTTGCCAATAAAATTGGAACATATTCCCTTGCAATTCTTGCTAAAGCGCATAAAATTCCGTTTTATGTTTTTGCTCCGTTATCTACATTTGATTTTACGCTTAGGAATGGGAAAAAAATAAGAATTGAAGAACGAAACGAGCAAGAAATTCTTGAGATTGAAGGAAAAAGAATTTATCCTAAGAATGCGCAGGCATTCAATCCGGCATTTGATATTACACCTGCGAAATACGTTACTAGTTACATAACTGAGTTTGGAGTATATAAAACAGTAAAAGAGATTGACACCCATGGAAGAGTATAAAGGAGTAAAATTCACTGTAGTACTTGCGGAAGGAACAGTAGATGGTTCTGAAATGATTGCTTTAGACAAAGAACTGACCCGGTTCATAAAAACACTTGGAAACGAAGGAAACACAAGCATAAGAAAAGAAGAAGGATTTCTGATAAAACGCGCAGGAGCAAGAATGACTGCATTGAAAAACGAGGACGTCGTATTTGTTACAAAGGTTGATGGAAACACCGTGTATGCAATTGGCGGAACTCCTTCTTCTGAATCGCTTATGCATAAGGAAATTTACGAAAAAAGAAAAGACGTAAATGTGATTTTCCATTTTCATGACAATGACCTGCTGAAAAAAGAGACGATGAACGAGGTGGGTCCTTTTGACTATGGTTCCCCTGAGCTTGCAAAAAGCGTTGGTGAAGCAGTGCTTAAATGGGATTTTGTAAAAGTAAGGGAACATGGCTTTGTCATTGTTGCGCTGGATAAAGAAGAACTAATTAGCAAATTAGAGATGTTTCAGACTTCTAAATGAGTTATAATACATATTAATAAATGTTAGTTAACATAATAAAATTATGTCTAGATTAGCAGTAGCTCAGCCAGTAGCATTCGGATTTTTACAGACTAACACTACTACTCAAAGAATAAATCTTGCAGTACGCAGAATGAAAGACGCGACTGAAGAGACAGGGATTCCTAAAACTCTTGATGTTGAAGTCAGAAAATTTGCCACGAAAGGAGGTTGTGGGGGATATCTAGTAAATGAACGCAGAGTAATGGGACTGCTGTTACCTGAATTAGGACCAATTGAAACTATGTTGATACAGGTAATAATGACAGAAATGGCTCAACTAGGATCAACTCATCTTTTCCGTGCAAGAATGGAAGGAAAAACCAGTGTTGAGCTGGGCGTAGAACTTGTACAGCTTTTCAATATTATGTATAGCTGCACGGACATAGTAAACGTACACCCTAAGTCTGATGGAACAAGCGAAATCCCAAACTTGATGGAAATTTACGTAAAAACAGAAACAGGAATTTGGATGTCTAAGCTAATGCTGGATGGAAAGTAAAACTATTTCTAAGTCAGGCGAAACAATAAGAATATAAGAAAAAAATCGCCTCCGCCGGGATTGACGGCCTTCGCCGGCAAATCTTGAACGATTTGTCGTTCGAGGCTTTCGAACCCGGGTCGCAAGAGAACTGTAATCCAATTGACGGCATTTTACCCCAAGGCTTTTGGGATGAACCCCCTTTGCCCTGCGTTTATACTTAGTCAAAAGGGTTCTGACAGTCTCGTATGCTAACCATTGTGCGCATCAAAGATAATCGTTGATGAACTACACTACAGAGGCATGTAAAATTGATTTTTCATAGAAGCATTTTTATACCCTTTCCATTGCTATAGTATAAACGGATTCTATGGTAATTCAAAGAGCGCTAGTCAGCGTCTTCGATAAACGGGGACTGGAATCGTTTGCAAAAGAACTTGCAGGCCTTGGAATAGAAATTATTTCAAGCGGAGGAACTGCAAAAGCTATTTCTAACGCAGGGATAAAAGTAACCGAAGTTTCTGAATTGACCGGATTCCCGGAAATGATGGAAGGGCGAGTGAAAACCCTTCATCCAAAGATACATGGCGGAATACTTGCGGATAGAACAAAGAAAACACACTTGGCGGAAGCAAAGAAGAATGGGATTGAACTTATTGATTTGGTTGTTGTGAATTTATATCCATTTGAACAAGTTACTGAAAATGAAAAAGTTTCTCTTGAAGAAGCGATAGAAAACATAGATATTGGCGGACCTACATTAGTCCGTTCTGCTGCAAAGAATTATGCTTCAGTAGGAATTGTAGTAAATCCTGATGATTATGGAAAAGTTCTTGAAGAATTGAAAAACAACAAAGGCGAACTTTCTGAAGAAACAAGAAAAGAACTTGCGTTAACTGCATTTGAGCATATTGCGCATTATGACGTAGTGATTGAAAACTGGCTTAGGAAAAAATTTGGAAATAATGGGGCATACCCCGAGTATCTCAACTTGTCCTTCAAGAAAATACAGGACATGCGCTATGGGGAGAACCATCATCAAAGCGCTGCATTTTACCTTGATAACCATAAGAAAGACCCATGCATAGGAACTGCAAAATACCATCAGGAGCAGGGAAAAACATTATCTTATAATAATATACTGGATGCAAACTCTGCGCTTGAGCTTGTGCGTGAATTCGCTGATCCGACCGTAGTGATTGTAAAGCACAATAATCCTTGCGGGGTTGCTTCTGATAATTCGTTAATTGAAGCATACAAAAAAGCGCTTGCAGTTGATTCAGAAGCGGCATTTGGCGGAGTTATTGCAACAAACAGAAAAATGACTGAAGATCTTGCAGAGCTTATTGTCACAAGATTCTATGAAGTGATAATTGCACCTTCGTTTTCTCCTAAGGCAGTGGAAATATTCTCCAAAAAGAAAAATTTAAGGCTTGTTGAAACAGGAGAATTCAAAAGCGGAGTAGAACGTCCGAAATACCAAACATACCGTTCTGTTGTTGGAGGGTTGCTTGTTCAGGATGCGGACACAAAACTGCTTGATAAGGACAAGCTGAAGACTGTTACAAAGCGAAAACCTACAGAACAGGAAATGAAAGACATGATTTATGCATGGACTATCTGCAAGCATGTAAAATCCAATTCTATAATTTATGCACGCGGAAACAAAGCGGTAGGCATTGGAGCAGGACAGATGAAACGCGTGGATGC
>Ga0172375_10008984_pt1 | contig 13290 bp, 15 predicted proteins | sample LakKiv1m_FD_114537 | JGI IMG/M metagenome (GOLD analysis project Ga0172375, IMG submission 114537) | Freshwater microbial communities from Kabuno Bay, South-Kivu, Congo - kab_092012_11.1m | ecosystem: Environmental > Aquatic > Freshwater > Lake | place: Democratic Republic of the Congo...
CAGAAAGTGATAGCCGCGGCTGAGAAGGACAAGGTACAGGAGCATGAGGATTGATTCGGAGACACGGCAGCAGCGATACTGGGGGCCGGATGTTCGAGGGTGCGATGTCAGGTTGTGTTCTTTGTCCCCGGCGATGCGGTGTGAACCGGGCGTCCGGCAAACGCGGGTATTGCGGCGCGGGCGATAGTCTCGAAATATATACCTGGCAGTCTCACCCGGGCGAGGAGCCGCCGATATCCGGGACACGGGGTTCGGGCACGGTATTCTTCAGTCGTTGCCCGCTGCGGTGCCTGTATTGCCAGAATTACAAGTTCAGTCAGGAAGGCGAAGGGCGCGTATACGATACTGACGGGTTAAAGGCCATGCTCGTGTCCCTGCGCGACATAGGTTGTCACAACTGGAACTTTGTGTCGCCCACGCCTTGGCTTCCATTCATCGCGCGGGCGGTGGATGAACTGAGAAAAGACGGGATTTCGGTCCCTGTGGTTTATAACACCAGCGGGTACGAAAATGTGGAAACCGTTGAAGATCTTTCCGGGCTTGTGGATGTGTATCTCACTGATCTAAGGTACGCGGTCCGGGAAACGGCGGAATCGGCTTCGGCTGCGCGCGATTATACGGATACGGCGCGGCAAGCATTGAGAGCGATGTGGCGCACTGCCGGCCCGCTGAAAACCGATTCGGAAGGTGTTGCTCTTTCCGGGACGATATGCAGAATACTGATTTTGCCGGGCAAAGCCGGGGAGGCTGTGGAGAACCTCCGGTGGATGGCGCGTGAGTTCGGCACTGGCATGGCCGTGAGCGTAATGGCGCAATACACGCCGGCGCATCGCGGGCTTGAAATTGCGCCGTGGAACAGGAGGGTAACACTCGACGAATACGAAGCTGTACGCGATGTTGTCGAGGAACTGGAATTCGATTGCGGTTGGATGCAGGATTATTGCGGAGAAACGGATAGTAGTCTTGTCGGATATAACCTGCGGCCGCCGGCCGCGGATGTGGATCATGCCTGTAACGATGGAGTGAAAAAAAATGAGCGGTCATAGTAAATGGAAGACGATTCAGCATAAAAAGGGTGCGGCCGACGCGAAGCGCGGCAAGGTGTTCAGCAAGATCGCGAAGGAATTGATGATCGTGGCCAAGCAGGGCGGCGGTAATCCCGATATGAACCCGTCACTGCGAACCCTTATCCAGAAGGCCAAGAGCTATAATATGCCTAACGATAACATTGATCGCGCGATCAAGAAGGGCACAGGAGAGTTAGACAGTGCGATCCTCGAGGAAGTGACTTATGAGGGTTTTGCCGCCGGTGGTATAGCGCTTATCGTAACCGCGCTTACCGACAACAAGAAGCGGGCCGCTGCCGAAATCAGGCACGTGTTTACACGTCATGGCTCGAATTTCGCGGCGCAGAACTCTGTTCTCCGCAGTTTCAAGCGGAAGGGGCAGATTATCGTCAGTTCCACGAGCGTAGCCGAGGATAAGCTCATGGAAATAGTGCTCGATGCAGGCGCCGAGGATTTGCAGCAGTACGACGGCCAGTTCGAGGTCGTGTGCGAGCCTTCCGTGTTTCAGTCGGTGGTCGATGCGCTTGAGAAGGCAAAGATTCAAACCGTCAGCGCTGAAATTACGATGCTGCCAGATACTTACGTTCCCGTGAACGACAAGAATGTCGCGTCAGGCGTCGTGAAGTTTATCAACGACCTCGAAGACAACGAGGATGTCCAGAATGTGTATTCTAACATGGACATGAGCGACGATGTCCTGAAGGAAATGGAGAACCAGTCATAGCCCTGGTTCGAGGTTACGGATGCGCGTACTGGGAGTTGATACCTCCTTGCGGTCGACCGGCATCGCGGTTCTTGAAACCTGCGGTAATTCCATTGTTGTCGTCGAATATGGCGTCATAAAGATTTCCCAGGCGAAACCGGTGTCTGAGTGTCTCCGCTGCCTCAGTGATGGAATCGGCGGTTTAATTCAAAGGACATCTCCGCAGGCTGTCGCGATTGAGGGGATTTTTTACTGCAAGAACGTCAAGACAGCCGTGGCACTTGGCGAGGCGCGCGGTGTTGTAATAAGCGTTTGCGCGTCGGCCGGCCTGCCGGTATTTGAATATTCGCCGAAGAAGGTAAAGCAGGCTGCTGTCGGCTATGGGGCCGCGGGCAAGGACCAGGTGATGCGAATGGTGACAGCGTTGCTGAAACTGCCTTCAGCGCCTGCGGAGGATGCTTGCGACGCGATGGCCATAGCAATTTGCCACCTGCACAGTAATAGCGCACATCAATGCCTTGCACCGAGCCGGATATGATACGGTGAACCGTTTCGGGCTTGCATATATACGGGAGAGACCGGTTTGAAACATACGCCTTTGCACGATGTTCACGTTGAGCTTGGCGCGAGAATGGCGCCGTTCGGCGGATATGACATGCCGATCCAGTACGAAGGTATTATCGCGGAGCACAATTCGACACGCTCGTCCGTGACCATGTTCGATACATGCCACATGGGCCGATTTGTATGGCATGGGCCCTCCGCCGCGGACGATCTCTCAAGACTGCTTACACAGGACGCGCATGCTCTCGAAGAAGGACGGTGCCGGTATGGATTCATTCTTCGCGAGGATGGCGGTATCCTTGATGACCAGATTCTCTACAGGCTTGGACTCTCGGAATTCATGCTTGTCGTCAATGCCGGCACCCGCCAGAAGGATTTTGAATGGCTTGTTGCGCGCAAGTCAGGCGCAACAATTGTGCGTGATATCACGGAAAGCCTTGCAAAACTCGATATACAAGGGCCGTCAAGTCCGGCGATCATGGCTGGATTCCTGGACCGGGACGTGTCCGCCATGCGGTATTTCCGGTTCGGCCGGTTCGAGTGGGAAGGTGTCCCGGCGATCGTCAGCCGATCCGGTTACACGGGCGAGGACGGGTTCGAGCTCTACCTGCCGTCGGAAAAAATCGTGCCGGCCTGGCGTCGGTTCCTGGATCTCGGCGTCAAGCCTGCCGGGCTCGGCGCACGCGATACACTGAGGCTTGAAGCCGGACTGCCACTCTACGGGCATGAGCTTTCCGAGGAAGTAAGCCCGGTCGAAGCCGGAATGGAGCGGTATTTAAGGCGGAACGGCTTGTACATAGGCGCGGAAGCTGTCCGGAATAAAATGGAAACGGGAGTTAAAACCAGACTGGCGGGTTTTAAGATTGCCGGCAGGCAGTCGGCCAGAAACGGCAATACGGCATTTTCCGGAGACAGGAATATCGGAACTGTCACAAGCGGTTCATTTGGTCCTACGCTCGGTTACGCGATCGGTTTCGCTTATATGGAAACAGAATTCTTGCGAAGTCCGGGAAAATTTGAGATTGATGTTGGACGCAGGAGGATAGACGCCGAGATTGCGCAGCCACAATTCTACAGGAGAAGCAGAAATGAAGCCGGAAACACTTAGATATACGAAAGAACACGAATGGATAGGGCAGGATGGAGCAATATGGGTTGTCGGCATCACCGATTATGCGCAAAAGCAGCTCGGCGATATCACCTATGTCGAATTGCCGAAACCCGGAAAATCATTCAATGCCGGTGAATCTCTGGCGGTCATCGAATCCGTTAAGGTTGCCGGTGATATTTATGCGCCGGCCGGCGGAACAGTCGCTGAGTCAAATGCTGCCGTTGAAAAGTCGCCTGAAATTGTTAACCAGGATCCGTACGGACGCGGCTGGATATGCAAGTTGAGCGGTGTCGTGTCGACCGAGCTGGACAAACTGATGACCGCCGACCAATACGCCGTCTTCACTTCCGGAGGCCGAAAGTAATGCCGTTTATCGCAAATACCGATGCGCAACGCGCAGAGATGCTCTCGGTTATTGGAGCCGGCAGCATCGACGAGCTGTTCGCTGATATTCCTGCCGATTGCCGGATAGGCGGTTTGAATATTCCATCGGGTATGAGTGAGACCGAGCTATACGACAAGATTCACCGGATGTCCCACCGCAACGCCCACAATCTGGTTTGTTTTCTGGGATGCGGTTTCTATGATCACTTTATTCCGGCAGCGGTTGACGATTTGACCAGGCGCAGCGAGTTTTACACTGCTTATACGCCTTACCAACCGGAAGCCTCCCAGGGAACGTTGCAGACGATATTTGAATACCAGACAGCAATATGCCGCCTTACAGGCATGGACGCTGCAAACGCATCGCTGTACGACGGAGGAACCGCACTGTACGAGGCGGCAATGATGGCGATGCGCATCACCGGCAGGAAGAAAATCATACTCGACACGGGCGTGAGCCCGATTTACCGCAAGATGCTTTTTTGCTATACGCGGAATCTTTCGATAGATTTCCAGGAAATCGAGATTGTCCACGGCCAGACCGACCGAAAAAAAATGCTGGATTCCCTTGATGAGACGTGCGCGGCTGTGATCTTGCAGAATCCGAATTTCTTCGGGGTAGTGGACGATTTTACAGATGTAGTTGCCCGGGCGCATGAAAAAGGCTGCATGGCTGTTGTTTCCGTATACCCGGTGTCGCTGGGCATGCTTAAGTCGCCGGGCGCCATGGGCGCTGATATCGTGACGGCCGAGGGACAAAGTCTGGGGTTGCCCCTCTCGTTCGGAGGGCCGTACCTTGGCATCATGGCGACCAGTTCCGAACACGTGCGCAAGATGCCGGGAAGAATCGTAGGCGCTACGACGGATATGCGCGGCAGGACCGGATATGTCTTAACCCTCCAGGCGCGCGAACAGCACATCCGCCGCGAGAAGGCCATGTCGAATATATGTTCCAACGAGGCGCTTTGCGCGGCGCGAGCCGTCATGTACATGTCCCTGCTGGGCAGGGAGGGATTGCGAGAGCTTGCAGTCTTGTGCGCGAAAAAGGCGGAATACGCAAAAACACGGCTTGGCAGGATAAAGGGAGTTGAAGTCAAGAAAAGCGCGCCGACTTTCAACGAGTTCACGCTTGCCCTGCCTCGCGATGCGGGTGACGTGGTGAACGACATGATCGAGAAGGGATTTGCCGCAGGATTTCCGCTCGGCCGTTATTACAGGGGCATGGACAATTACCTGCTTGTTGCTGTTACGGAGAAGCGAACACGTGAGGAGATAGGCATGTTTGCGGAAGCCCTGGAGAGTGTGCTATGGGCGAATTGATCTTCCAGAAAGGGGCGAAGGGGCGCAGAGGCATTTCGCTTCCGCGCCTGTCCGATGCCGAGGAAAGACTGGCGCTCCGGATACCCGAAAAATACAAGACGGCTGAGCCTCCGGCGCTTCCCGAGGTGTCCGAACTTGATGTCGTGCGGCATTACACGAATCTCTCCTTGAAGAATTTCAGTGTGGACCGCAATTTCTATCCTCTGGGATCGTGCACGATGAAATATAATCCCAAGGTGTGCGAGAAGGTCGCTGCGCTGGAAGGTTTCGTGTCGCTACATCCGCTCCTGCCTCAGCTCAGGGGAGGGGGCATCCTTACCCAGGGCGCGTTGCAGGTGCTGTATGAAACAGAAAAACTGCTGTGCGAAATTGTCGGCATGGACGCATTCAGCCTGCAGCCCATGGCAGGCGCCCATGGCGAACTGACCGGCATTATGCTTATTGCCGCTTTTCACCGCGGCAGGGGAAGCCGTAGAACAAAAGTGATAATTCCGGATTCCGCGCACGGGACAAATCCGTCCAGCGCAGCCATTGCCGGTTACCAGGTGGTTTCAGTGCCGACAGACGGCAACGGCAATATGGACATCGCAAAATTTGCGGCTGTACTCGACGAAGAGACCGCTGCCGTGATGCTTACATGTCCGAATACCCTTGGGCTTTTCGAGACTGATATCCGCGAGATCGCGAGATTGGCTCACGGGAAGGGCGCCTTGCTGTACTATGACGGAGCAAATCTTAACGCCCTATTGGGGCGCGGCAGGCCTGGTGACTTGGGGTTTGACGTTGTTCATGTGAATCTGCACAAGACTTTCGCTACACCGCACGGCGGCGGCGGTCCTGGTTCCGGACCGACCGGCGTGAAAAGCGCACTGGTTCCCTACTTGCCGACAAGCCTTGTGGAGAAACGCCCGGACGGCACATTTACGCTTAAGTACGAGTGCGACAAGACAATCGGATATATTGCGCCTTTTTACGGCAATTTCTCGGTTATTCTAAAGGCGTATGCCTATATTCTCATGCTTGGACGCGAGGGAGTTAAACGTGCCGGTGAGAACGCCGTGCTCAATGCCAACTACATTAGGGCCAGGCTCCGCGATTATTTTGATGAACCCTTCAATCGCCGGTGCATGCACGAATGTGTGTTCAGCGCTGCGCGTCAGGCTGAAAAGGGCGTCCATGCGATTGATATCGCCAAGGCGCTGATCGATCGCGGTTTCCATCCGCCAACCGTGTATTTCCCGCTTATCGTCAAGGAAGCGCTAATGATTGAGCCCACTGAAACCGAATCCCGCGAGGATATGGACCGTTTTATAGCCGCGATGATTGAAATAGCGGAATTGGCGGAAAAGAATCCTGGTGCATTTCGTAACTTGCCTGTTACCACCCCGGTTACGAGGCTGGATGAAACCAAAGCTGCCCGTGATATGAAACTTAAATATGATGCTTGAGCGTTGGGTGTAGCTGCCGTAAGATCAGTTTATGTCGTGCATTCGCCATATCAGCAGAAGAGTTTGCGCATTTTCGCTTGCAGCCGCCGTCTTTGTCCTCGTTTCAGCCCGGGCGGAGTGCGGCATGATGTCTCCGGCGGAGGCAATCTCGCCAGTTCCCACCGATGCAGGAAAAACAAAGATAAGGGTGGGGGCCGGTTATGCCCGTGGCGAATGGCGTAATTTCGATACTGCGGATGCCGATCGGACTTTGTACACGGCGCCGGATATTGCTGTATTGTTCGGTGTGTCGGGGAATGCGGAATTAATCCTGCGTTATTCCTTCATGTTCCTCAAACAGGGCAGCGATTCCATAAAAGCCGGCACCGGCGATCTGAATGTGACCGCGCTATATGATCTCTGTTCTGAAGCAGGCTCGACTCCTGGAATCGCGTTTCTTGTTTCGGCCAAACTGCCGAATGCCCATTACTTGAAAGGATTCGGCACGGACATGACTGATTTCTATGCGGGTTTTGCGGCGTCCAGACAAATCGGCCGGGTGCGGCTCATGGTAAACGCGGGGATGGGCATACTTGGTTACCCTGGCGCTGCTGTTCCGACCCAGGATGATGTGCTGGTTTATGACGGCGCCGCAGTGTTCAATGCCACCGAGACCCTTCGTGTCGGTTGCGAATTGTCCGGCGTGGCGAACAGCAGGTACGGAAACGAACGAGGTCTTGCGCGGATCGGATTGGCTTGGGATACGACATCCGGCACTTTCGATGTGTCCGGCGGCGCCGGTTTGACGAAGAAATCGGGCGGTCTGCATGTCTCATTCGGATGGAGCTCGGATAATTTCTTGTAATAAACCAGATTGGATCAGGCTGATAAAGAATAGGGGGTCGTATGGAAGATAACGCATATTCCAAATTCGAGAAAAAAGATTTGATTTTACGTGATGAACTGGCGATCGATCGAACCCGGCTTGCCAACGAGCGTACCCTTCTAGCTTACCTCCGCTCGGCTATTACTCTGCTCATCGCCGGAGTGACGATGATGCATTTTTCCGAATGGAACTGGTTCTGGGCGTTGGGTGTTTTGTGTCTGCCTACGGGGGTTGTCGCCGGTGTTGTCGGCATTACCCGATATCGTCACATGGATGCAAAGATTTGCACGGGTAAGTCGTCAAATGCATGCTCCGCCGGGACGGGAAAATAAGGCTACAGATCACTTTCTGTGAACCTCATTAATGGCATAACGCGTGCCACTCTGTCAGGCCAGCCCTGGATGCCTGAATTTTGACTTACACAGGGCAGATTCTTGACAGAGTCCTGACAATCACAAGATACCTGTGACAAATGGATGACTTGGAATGACCGGCATCTTCGATTCGGTGTCGCACTTGCATTTTAGCGTCTCAACACGGATTGAGAATGAGACATCCGGCGATTGGCTGGACAAAAGAGCTGCACTGGTAGGAAAGAACTCGATTATTGGCGCGGCAGGATGTTATCGAGCTTGTCGAAAGGATTAAACAGGGTGGACGGTTTTAGTTTGGCATCAGGCTCGGCCACGCCTTTCATCAGCATCTTGTCGTGTTCGTCGTCATGACAATAAATGCAGAGCAATTCCCAGTTGCTGCCGTCATTCGGGTTGTTGTTGTGGTTATGGTCCTTGTGATGGACCGTCAATTCGGACAATCTTTTGCCTGTTAACTCCCGGCCGCATCTGCCGCATACATGCGGAAACAACTTGAGCGCCCTTGCTCGATAGCTGGTCTGCCGGATCTCGTGATCCCGCTGGAGTCGCGCCAGCATTACAGACTTCTTTTCAGTATCTGATATCTTATTCATTGCTATGATATTAACAGGAATTAATGGGAGTTGCAAAAACATTACAACCACAGTCATGTGCGGCAAATTTATATACTGCCCAGCCTGGCGTAACAATACGGGCGACGGCTGGCTCGTCAGTCGCGGGTATCTAGGATTGAGGAATCGAGGTCTACGAAAATGATCTCGGACTTGCTCATGCCGCCGTGTCTGCGCAGGTGGCTGATCTGGCGCGTCAGTTTACCGATCGCTGATTTTTCGCCGTGCTTGTCGTCGCAGAGATCGTCCATCAGATCACGCAATGCGACTTCAAGTTTTTCTGGCGGCGTTCCGGATGGAATTGCGAGGAGAAAGCGGCCCGGTGCAATTTCAACCAGCCTGAGCCATGTAATTTTCTTGAGAGACTGGAGGAGACTTACAACTATCAGCGCAGACCGTGAATCAATATGCACCAACTCAACAAACGGGCGATCATGCGAGCCGTCGAGAGTTGCCTCGGAAAGGCGGGAAATGGCGCATGCCCGGTCGGGCCCGATCCTGTCGAGGATTCCCAGTATCCTCTCCGGAAGCGTGAGAGTGACTGCTTTGCTCGGCTCATTGAACTTGCGAGGCCGCCCCCCGCGGGGATTGTATTGCGAGACCACAGATTCGGATTCGACAGATTTTATTTTCATAACAAAATTCGCCATGTACAGGTTTTTGATAGATAATGAAACTTATTGAGAGGTTATTATTAGATAACCTCTGCATAGTCAAGGTGATTAATAGAACAGACTTAGATACGCAGTCATAATTAGAAATGCTGTTGTCCCTCTGTGGATATTTGCTATATTCATATTAATCAATTGTTTCGTTGTTTTGTATTACAATAGAAAGGATTGGCCATGCAAACTTACCCATTTCTTACAGCATGTTTGAAGCATGCACTATATTCGGTATTTGTCAGTGCCGGCATTTTTTCACAGACTGCATTTGCGACTGACGGCACAGGTCAATTCACGCCCAAAATCGCCAAGGCAATGCCTCTCTCCTTCGCACAAGTCCCTTAAAACCCCTTTTTCGGACACACTAACTGCACCTCCAGGCTCAGTTACTTTGCCAAAGGTTATCTTACTTTTTCAATCGACCAGAAATCAATTTGAAGGGGAACCGGTTCTGGGCTATAGTGAGTTCATGTCAGAGCAAGCAAATAAAACCGCTGGCCGACCAGCGCGCATGCCGGTTGTCATGTCGGCTTTCGTATTTCCGGGTGTAGGGCAATTCATGCAGGGACGTAAACTGGCCGGCGCGTTTTTCGCACTGGGTTTTGTCGCGCTTTTCGCCCTTGCAATAATATATGCGTTCCGGCTGTTGTGTGTTGCGTATGGAATGTGGGATTCGCACATGTCAGAGAACGAATTGACTGCGTTTTCCCGGCGCATGGTGACAGGTGTTATATTTTGCGCGGCTGGCGCGGCTATATTGTACATTGCAAATGTCTTTGACGCCTGGCGTTGCCAAGCAAAGGCCCAAGGTTGAGTCCGGGACAAATCACGAAAACGACATTATATCGAGTCGAGTCAGTCGAAATCACCAAAGATTGCGCACGTCAATTACGAGAAGTGCGACATGCCGATGTTCTTAGGGAGTGAAGCCTTTTCCGGATCGGTGTCCCGGACCTCACTCTAAATTGCGGACTATATGTCAATAGCCTCACTCGACAATTATCGCGGTATTGTCTCCCGTACAGACAATAACCTTCTCTCCCAGCGCAAAGTATTTTTTCAGGTCCGGCTTGTCCGCCAGCAGCTTGAAATACTCGTCACTGGCGTATTTTACCTTAATGGCTTTCATGTCTTTCTTGTAATCACGGTCAGTCCAGATGCCGTCAATAAGATGGAATAACTTGCCGCCGACCTGCCGGACTGTCGGTGCGATCCGGTCATCACTCGTGTCGGCTTTCTTGTATTCTGAAATTGCCTCGCTGACGGATATCGCGTCACGCCCTTCTTCCTTCCGTAGCACTTCAGCCGGCGCAACGTCGACCGAATTTGCCTTCTGGATTGAGAAACCAGCGCCGGCAGAAGGGAGGAGTCCGTAATCGGCAGATGACATTGGCGCAGCAGCAGCGGATTTTGCTGCTACTCTTGTTGGTGCAAATGCCCGGGATCCGCCTTGAATAAACTCGTCGCTACGTCGCGATCTATCCACAGCAGGTTCGGTTGTTGCCGGTGCCCGGTTGATGCCGTGGGTTGCGTATGCCTGATCGTCTTCAAGCACAAGGTACGAGGTATACGGCGTCATGATCCCGTATTCCTTGCCGAGTCGCACGGTTTCATCCTTCAGTTCCTGGTTTTCACCGTGAAGCCGAATCTGATCCAGCAGGTAACCAACCCGCCGGGTTGCCCAAAGACGGGGAATGAAGTCGTTATCGATGTTTTCCTTCGGGAACGTGCCCTCAAACACGTATTCCTCATTCTTGCCGTTTATCTCGCCAGAAAGTCGTATCGCATGGTCGCCGTGTCCACTGTATCTGCCGAAAATAGTGATCTGGCCACCGGCAAACAGGTCAGGAAGTTTTCCGGGATGAATCATCCGTGTTTCAAGTTTGTCCATCCCAATCTGCGTCTTCGCCAGCACCGGGAGCGTTATCGTGTCGGCAAAACCAGACACATGGACTTCTATATCCTCACCGGGTTTGACGTATTTCGAAACCCCGCCATGGTCAGCAGACAGCCGGTCCAGGAGTATCGCGTTCAGGTCCTCGCCGACGCCAAACACGAATATCCTGGTGTTGTCGCCGGCTTTTTTACCGACATTGTCGAGAATGCCGTTCACGTCGGTTTCGCCTATTGTGGGCTTGCCGTCCGTCAGGAACACCACCACATGCGGCCGGTCGCCTTTGCTGCCCATGGCCATGGCTTTGGCCAGGGCGTCGTCAATCGCGGTGCCGCCGCGGGCTTCTGCCCGGTCAATGAATTCAATCGCGCGATTGATGCTGTCGTCATCGGCTGGAAGCATACCCTCCGCAAGTGTTTCTGCTTCTGTGCTGAATCGGATGATGTTGAACCGGTCTTCCTTATTGAGCTTTCGCACGCAGTACTTCATCGCTTCGCGGGTCTGCTGTAATTTCTCGCCCAACATGCTTCCGGAAGTGTCGAACACAAATGTCACATCCCGCCTGACCACCCGGCCGGCGTCCGGCGCAATGGTGGGCGAGAGCATCAGCATGAAGAATCCGTCCTCTCCCTTCCTGGCGTGGGTGAGAAGATTTACGCCGAAGTCCTTCTTTGAAATGCCGTAATAGAGCGCGAAATCCCTGTCCAGCAGACTCTTGTTTTCCTCGAATCCGATTATAGCCGTGTGGTCGTCCTTGCGAGATATCCCGATTTTGTGCGACGGCGAATATATGTTTTTTACCGGAATTACGGATGAAATACCTGCCTTAATCGTAAAATCCTCCAGAGTGCGCGAAGCCTGCCCGTCGGTCTTCAGGGGATACACGAATTTGTAGAGACCGTTTTCGAACTCAAGCGTTTGAGAGTATGAGAGCTCTATTTTCTGCTCGCCGTTTCTGGGCACCGGGAAAACGCGGATTTTGAACAGGTTGCCGCCCATGTGTTCAAGCAGGCCGGGATCCTTCATGCGCCTGACAATATCCTCGTAGATTTGCCGTGCCTTATCCTTTTCCACCAGCTCACCGCTCATTCTTTTTCCGCCGATGTACATTGCAAAGTCGGCAATGCTTGCGTTTTCCGGCAGCGGGAAAATGTACGTCGCCTCCAGATCTCGATTCACGCTGTTTTGAAACACCTGTTCGAGCGCCACTGTCGCAGTGCCGTCCTTGATGCTGATATTCACCCGCTGGTGTTTAATCGCCAGGGGCGGGACAGACGAATCGCCCGGAATCAGCATGCCGGACGCTAATACCGGTCCGGCGATTGAATGAAGAAATACGCCTGCGAGAATGCACATCATCAGTCTTTTCATTTCTTTCTCCCTCTGGCACATGAACCCTGTTTTCACCAATTCCTTCATCTCCAAAGTTGCGGTTCGCGCTCAATATACGGCACGGGCATTGGACGAATACCGTCATCCGGCGGTTCCTTCGGTATTGCATACCCGGGATACAATATTACATGCACGGTTTCGCCGTCCCTTGCAATTGCCGCGCCGCTGACTGCGCCATAGATACGGTATTTCCGGCCCGAACCCGGAGTGTCTGCAGTTTCATATCCTGCATCCGTGGCGCGGTCCAGGAACCGCCGCACATCATGCGCATTGACTGAATTGCCGGATCGCCGCGCACTCTCCTTCTCTTGCATTTCATCCAGGTTACGTATGCCGCTGTGCTCCGAATCTTCAGCGCCAAGTCGCAGCGAAAATACGGAAAGCGCGCCGCGTCTGTATGGTGAGCCGATTTCAACCCTGGATATAAGTCGTTGAACCTCATTAACTTCCGGCAGCCTCGGCCGGACGCGGGGTTCCACTGGCCTGACAATGACAGGTGCCGGAGAGTCAGAACCGGTATCCGATTCCAAATACGCCGCTGATGCGGAGAAGTACGGCAGTAAAACTGCCGTTGCCAGGCTTGCAAATAGTGTTTTACCGGTCATGTCGCCATCCTCCATATCAGTGTACAATCAATAAGACACAAGAAATGGATTAAAGGTTCCCAGAATGAAGCAACTCAGGCCGGTTGGACCGCGCTCATGATGACGCGGCGAGGTGCCGCTTCTACGGCATTCGACCGCATCTGAGGCGACCTGAGCATTTACCCCAATATTTTTATGTACCGGAAAAGACACCTGAGATTGACTTGCGCGCAGGCAATGGGTATGAAAACACCGATAGCAACTGATGGCGGGAGGTTGATTTGAGAAAACAGAAGCAATGTGCGGCG
>Ga0172375_10008987_pt1 | contig 13285 bp, 22 predicted proteins | sample LakKiv1m_FD_114537 | JGI IMG/M metagenome (GOLD analysis project Ga0172375, IMG submission 114537) | Freshwater microbial communities from Kabuno Bay, South-Kivu, Congo - kab_092012_11.1m | ecosystem: Environmental > Aquatic > Freshwater > Lake | place: Democratic Republic of the Congo...
AGACATAGTAACAACAAGGAGACAAAAAGTTTTGACCTTTTGTGGAGGGGCGTAGAAGTTGCAACAGGAGCTCAGAGAGAGCATAGACTAGAAGTTCTTCAGACTCAAGCAAAAGAAAAAGGTATAAAAATACCTTCGATATACGAGGATATTTTTAAATTTGGAGTAACTCCTCATGGCGGTGTTGGCTTGGGCTTAGATAGATTAACTCAAAGAATGCTTAATCTTGATAATACAAGAGAAGGATGTTTGCTTCCTCGCGATCCTGATAGATTAACTCCTTAATCCTAAATTTTTTTGATTTCTTTTTATAACCTTAGTTGACTCTATATAATATATTGTAAATCTTTAAAAAGCCGGAAGTTCTATACTAATTGACAAGTAAACCAGAGACAACAAAAAATGAACAAAAAAACACTACAGGATCTTATAGAAGACTCGCCATGCAATGGTGAAGGTTGGTGTTTTCTTAGAGCTCTTATTGAACATACTGGATTGAGTGACAGACAGGCAGAGCAAATAAGATTATTTTTTGATCATAAATGGAGAGAGTCACAAAAGGTAGGATATGATGTTGGCGAAGAATATGCTGTTAAAGATTTTATTGGAAAATATGGAGAAAAATTTGCAAAAGTCTGGAAAGAAGGAATGACTCATGCAGAACTTTTTGAAGCAATTTTCGGGGAAAAATATGTTCCTTCTAAGAATGCCAGAGCATTGAATAGTAATGGAAATGGCAGTGGTAATGGTGGTAATACCAATGGTAATGGTTTATCAGTTAAAAAACAAGCAGATTGTGCTTCTTGTATTGGAGCTTAAGTTTTTAAGCCGGGATTTCCTAGGTGCTTTATGAAGATACTAGCTATTGGAGATTTTCACGGAAAATTTCCTGAGAAACTTAAAAAAGAGGCAAGCAAAGCAGATTTAATTCTAGCCTTAGGAGATTATGCAGATGCGGATAAGATAAGGAAATTAATTTTTAAGAATTGGACCTTTAAACCTTGGTATGAAGTAGTTGGATTAAATAAAGCAAGAAAACTTGAAAAAGAAAGTTTTAATAGCGGTTTAAGATTATTGAGGGAACTAAGTTCTTTGAAAAAACCGGTTTGTATTATTTGGGGCAATACTGATTTTTATAAGGACTTAACTACAAGCGAACCGAAAAGTATTTTGCCTGGGAATTATGATAAACATTTAAGAAAACTAAAAAATTTAAGATTAATAGAAAGAAAGAAAATATCTCACCTGGGTACAGAAATTATTGGTTACGGCAAATACCTTGATTCAATAATATTCTTAAAGAAAGGATTTGATAAAGATGAGAAGAAGCGAAAAAAAAGACTTAAAAGGTATTTAGATAGTGAAAAAGAATTAAATAAAGTTTTTCAGAATTTTCAACCTAAGGAGTTTATTATGGTTATACACTATCCTCCATTGGACGTTTTTGATAAAGTTAAATACAAGGGAAATCCAATGGATGGTAAACATGTTGGTTGGCAGCCCTATAACAACATAATAAAAAAATACAAACCTAGACTAGTTTTATGTGGTCATATGCATGAGTATCAAGGCAAGAAAATGCTTGGTAAGTCTTTGATTATTAATCCTGGAGCTGCTTATGAAGGAAAAGCTGCTATTATTGATTGGCCTAGTTTGAAGGTAAGGTTCATAAGATAGTATTTTTAGTTTTTGGATAGGCTCTTTCATCAAGAATTTTTATTAATCTCCTAAATTCTTTATTAATTTCAGATATGCTTGTAGGAATTTTATCATTAACCTTTATATCATATTTTGCTTTCAGATAAGAAAATAAAGATTCTGCACTAGCTCTTATAAGATGTCTTGGAAAGGTCTTTATTCTAGAAGTCATTTCAAAATCCAATACAAAAAAGTAAGGTTCTAAAAGATTCTGTGGCAATTCTGGAAGTTTTTTTATTATTTCAAATTTACCATATATTGTTTCAAGAGTCTTACTTATTTCTTTTTGGAAATTTTCAGGATTAAAATTCTTAAAATCTTTGTAATTAGTGAAGAATAATGAATGTACGGGTACTAATCCGGCTGCTCCTTCTTCTACAGAAGCAAGATAATAAACTAATTCTTGAATGGATTTTTTAGGAGAAGCAGCAATATAATATCGTTCATGGTATTGTTTGAGATATTTTTCTGTTATTTCATAAAGCTTCTCTATCTCTAAAACAGTATCGCCTATTTTTGAGGTGAGGCTTGGGATATTAGTACATCGATGTCATTTGAAGATTTATTTTCTTTAGCAGAGCCTATAATGCCTATAAAACCGAATTTTGAAGTATCTACTTCTTTTACGGCTTTTTTAATTCCCTCTAGAAAGGCTAATTTGACTTCTGGTTCTATGAAATGCCTATATTGTTCCAGCTTTTCCATTATAACTATTTATTTATCTATTATTTAATACTTTCGATTACTTTAAATATTAAATAAACTCCTCTAAATCATGGACCAAAAAGAAATTGAACAGATAAAAGAAGAGACAAAGAAACTGCTGGATAAGTTTTCAAAAGCACTTGATGCTGTCAAAGACTCAGAAGAATGGAATGTTGAAAGGCCAGAAGATAGAAGAAAAGACGAGCAGGGAAAAGAATGGGATAAAGATTTTAAAAAATTATTGCTAGATAATGCTCCAAATAAATCTGAAGACTTTGTAATTGCTGAAAAGAAAAGCTGGTAAGAAAACAATAAAAAAATATGGCTGAAAAAAATATTAAATTAGATACCTTGAGAAAAAAGATAGATTTAATTGATAATTCTTTGATAAAACTCTTTTCTATTAGATTTAATGTTGTTAAGAAGGTTGGTAAGTTTAAGAAAGATAGGGATATGCCTCTTTGTGACAGAAAAAGACAACAGCAAGTGACCCGCATAAGAATTAAACAAGGAAAAACTAAAGGTTTGAATCCTTTATTTGTAAAAAAACTTTATAATCTCATATTTAATGAGGCAATCAGATTAGAAAAGGAGATATAAAATGAATAAAAAATTTGTAATACCCTTCGGGTTCAACATTGAAAATTTTTTATATTCAGAAATTTATGAAATTTCTGACTGTTCATTTTTAATAAATAATGGTGAAACAAAATGAACACTCAAGAAAAAGTAAAAAAATATCTGGAAAATATAGAAAAAGATAATCAGAAAGGTAAGAAGATAAATGCTATTCTTCATTTAAATCCGCGAGTTTTAGAAGAAGCTCGAGCAGTTGACGAAAAAATCAAGAAAGGAAAAGCAGGAAAACTCGCGGGAATGGTATTTGTTATTAAATCTAATATAAACGTTAAGGGGCTAGTAGCTAGCTGTGCAAGTAAAACCCTTGAAAATTACATCTCGACTTATAATGCTACGGTTATTGAAAAGATAAAGAAAGAAGATGGAATTATAATTGGAATGGCTAACCAAGACGAGTTTGCTTGTGGTAGTTCTGGCGAGTCTAGTTCTTTTGGAATAACGAAAAATCCTTCAGCTTTAGATAGAATTCCTGGCGGTAGCTCGAGTGGCTCTGCTGCTAGTGTTGCTGCTGATTTTTGTGATGTTGCTTTAGGCTCAGATACTGGAGGCTCTATAAGAAATCCTGCTTCGCATTGCGGAGTAGTTGGCTTTAAACCAAGTTACGGAGCGGTTAGTAGATTTGGATTAATTGACTTAAGTATGAGTTTAGATCAAATAGGTCCTTTAGCTAAGGATGTTAAAACTGCTAGACTTGTTTTTCAAGTTATCTCTGGTAAAGACGAAAGAGATCCAACAACAAGAGAGATAGAAAAACCAGGAAAAACAGAAAAATCTGAGAAACTCGGAAAAATAAAAATAGGCATTCCAAAAGTTTCTGCTGATAAAAAGATTTTAGAGTTAATTGATAAAAAAGTTAAAGAAGTTTGTAAGAAAAATGGCTGGACTAGTGAAAATATACAGATTGATTATATTGATTTAGGAATCCAGACTTATTATCCTATTAACTATGTGGAATTTTTTTCAGGGACTAGGAAATTTGATGGAAGAAGATATGGAAAGAAGATAGAAGACTCGTGTGGAAGAGAAGTTTTAAGAAGAATACTTGGCGGTTCAATGATTTCACAAGAAGAATTCTCTGGAAGATACTATAAGAAAGCACTTGATGCTAAAAAAGTTATTGAAAAAGAGTTTGCTAAGGCTTTTGAAAAAGTTGACTTGATAGTTATGCCTACTGTTCCAAGACTTCCTCATAAATTTGGTGAGCAAATCTCTTTTGAAGATATGTATAATTACGATACTCTAACAGTTTTAGCTAATATTGCTGAGATTTGTGCTATCAGCGTGCCTTGTGCAGAGTTAGATAAAATTCCTGTTGGAATTCAGCTATTGGCTGCTAGGGGCAAAGATAATTTTCTTCTAGAAGCTGCTGAAAAGTTTGAGTAAAACTTATATGCTCGCTCCCTTTACTCGAGACTCCACTTGAAATTATATTAGTTACACGCGTGAAGTCTCTCGGGCTCGCACAAAAATATTGCCTCTCCAAAATCTCCTCGAACTTGCATTCTCATTGATTTTAATTACTTAAATGCAAATTCTCGCCTCTTGCTCGATTTTTCCGAGAAATTATTAAAATAAAATATTAATAACTGCGAATAAACGAACTTGTGCAGTTTAGAAGCAGAGAACCTTTGTGTAGCGAGCTTTAGCGAGCCAAATAGTTTTATTCTACAATGACAAAGCTTTAAATAATTATAAATTGGTTTATTTCTATTATGATGAAAAGAGTGATTATTGTTCATGGTTGGGGTGGCAAGCCAGATAGTGGCTGGATGAATTGGTTAAATAAAGAGCTGACTGCTAAAGGACTAGAAGTTATTGCTCAAAGAATGCCAAATCCAGATTTTCCAGAGATTAATTCATGGGTTACTGCTCTTTCTAAAATTGTAGGTAAGCCAGATGAAAACACTTATTTTATCGGGCATAGCATTGGTTGTCAGACAATACTAAGATATCTTGAAAGCTTGGATGAAAAAATTAAGATTGGTGGAGCTCTTTTTGTTGCGGGTTGGATAAATCTTATTAATCTAGAAACCGAAGAAGAAAAAGAAGTTTCTCAACCATGGCTAGAAAAGAAGATTAATTTTAAGAAAATAAGATCTAAAATAAATAAACTTATTGCGATTTTTTCAGATAATGATCCTTGGGTTCCCATTAGTGATTCTGAAATTATGAAAAAAGAGCTTGGAGCTAAAATTATTATTGAAAAAAATAAAGGGCATTTTATTGAAAATGAAATTATGGAGTTACCTAGTGCATTAAAATCAGTTCTAGAAATTTTAAAGATAAAATGATATACAAAACTATAGATTTAAAGTGGCTTGGGCATTCGGGTTTTCTTATAAAAACTCAGGATAAGAAGAAGATTTACATAGACCCCTTTAGAATACAAGTAGAAGAGGATATTTATGGTTCTTCAACATCTGAAGAACAGGCAGATATTATTTTTATAACTCACTCGCATTATGATCATTGCTCAATAGAAGATATAAGAAAAATTGTTAGAGATGGAACAATAATAGTATGTCCTGCTGATGTTTCAAGCAAATTTTCAAAGATAGACAAGAAAGTTGACATAAAAATAGCAAATCCAGGAGTTAAGATGGAATTTTTTAACTCTAGATTAAGATTCTGGGCCATTCCTGCATATAATATAAATAAAAGTTTTCATTCAAAAGAAGAGGACTGGGTTGGTTATATAATCCAAATAGATGATTCGATAATTTATCATGCAGGAGATACAGACTTGATTCCCGAAATGAAAAACCTATCTAATATGAAAATAGATTTTGCTTTGCTTCCTATTGGAGGAACCTTTACAATGAATGCAGGAGAAGCTGCAAAAGCAGCAGGAATAATAAAACCTAAATTTGCTGTTCCAATGCATTATGGAAGTCTGGATAATACAAAGGGTAAGAGCGAAGCAGATGTTTTTAAGAAATATTGTTCAATTGAAGGCATAGAAGTCAAAGCTATGGAAGTTGGTAAATAGTTATTTTCCTAATTTTAACTTTTTATAGGAAACATATCTTAAATCTAAACTTCGATTTAATTCTTCAGGAAGTTTCTTAGAAATTAATTCATTTATAATAAAAATTGGTTTTGGTTTTAACCATTTTGTATAACAAATCTCGGCTAAACCGCCAACACTATATCCTAATTGAAGTAATATATCGGTTTCTTCATTTAATTTTTCTGGTTGATTTCTCCAGATTCCGCAATTAATTGCTTCTCCGAGCTCAGTATTTACCCACTCTTTATATCCAAATTCAGTGTCGTCCATAGGTAAAATTTCCCAAACTTTTTTACCTTTACTTTTGATATATTCTTGAGCAAATAATTCTGAAACACTGCCCTTGTCGGGAGTTATAACAATTTCAAAACCTTCTTCTGCAAGTTTTTTAGCTAGTTCTATAACTATTTTTCTCGCATCTTTTGTTATTTCTTCAATATAACTTACTTTACTTGGGCTAATTATGCCTATTCTCATAAAAGAGATATAATTTTAAACTACTTAAAATTAACTAAAACAACATGATAACATTTGAAAGAAGAAAAAATGATTGCTTGAGTAAGAGCGATAAAAGTTCGATTGGCGAGATAGATTTACCAATCAGAGATTTGTGTGAGAAGATAAATAAGCTTGCAAATTATTATACTCTTAGTTCTTGCTCGGGCAGAGTTGTTTTAATAAAAAATACTGATAAAAAGGGACCAGGACTTTTTAGTTTTAGAACACACAAACTCATAAGTTTTAAAGAATTGAAAAATGAATTAACTCGGGCTTCTGAGAAAAAAGAAAGTTTAATGTTTAAACAAGAATCAGTTATACTGCATGTTTGTTGCAAAACCCTTGAAGATGCCGAGTCATTGCTTAGCAAAGCTAGAAGTTGTGGCTGGAAAAATTCAGGCATCATGACTAGTGCAGGCCGAATTGTTCTTGAGTTGAGAAGTACAGAATATCTAGCATTACCTATTATGAATTCTGGCCAAGTTCTAGTTAGTGATGACTTTCTTCGAGTTTTAGTTAAAGAAAGTAATAAAAGGCTTGAAAAGACTTGGGAAAAGATTAATAAACTTGAAAAAAGTGTTTAGTTGATGAAAAAAGGTAATCCTTCAAAAGAGGGCACTGTTGGTTGGTTAATTGAACAGTTGGAGGAAGAAGAATTTTTACCAGGACATACTTATCTAAAGCTTGATTTTGATAATAAAATAGCCAGTATGGCAAGGGTTGGTATTGATGGTATGCTCGATATGGGATACACGCCTCTTGATGAAAACTTAGCGAGATTTGTTCTATAAAAAATTATATAAAATAAAAATTTAGTGATGTCCATAAACTTAAACCACATCATTTATAGTGTTGATATAGTTAACGATTTAAGTTTTGGAGCATCCAAAAAATAAATGCCAATCAAACCATACACTTAGTGTGTGGTGGCATATTGTTTTTTTGATTAAAAATTAATAATTTAGAAAAACATAAGATTTTCACTAATAATTTAGGTAACAAAAGATATTTAAGTAGGTATCCCGTTCAAATTTCAATATATAGCGTGTTCTTATTTGAAAATCTACTTGGGACTCCCACTTTTTTAATAAAATAATAGGCCAGCGGAACTATTTAAACATTTCGCAGTGTTCCAGAAGGCCAAAATAATGTAAGGAGGTATGAAAAAAAAGAAATGGTACTTGAATTTGCAAAAGAGGCTATTGAAAATGCTGATAAAAACAGCATCAACTTCGATGAATTGAAAGCTGGTAAGGCAAATATCAAAGTAGTTGGATGTGGAGGAGCAGGTTGCAATGCAATAACTTGGTTGTTTAACAAAGGTATTAGTGGCGCGACTGTGTATGGTTTAAATACTGATGCACTGCACCTAAGCATTACAAAGGCTGATGATAAAATCCTTATTGGTAAAGAAATGACTCGGGGTCTTGGAGCCGGTGGACACCCAAACATAGGCCGTGAGGCAGCTAAAGAATCTATATCTGAAATTAAAAAGGCAGTTGTCGGTTCAGATATGGTATTCATATTAGCAGGTATGGGTGGAGGAACTGGTACAGGAAGCGCTCCGGTTGTAGCTCAAGCAGCTAGAGAAACAGGTGCAGTAACTATTGCTGTAGTTACTATGCCATTCGAATGTGAGAAGGCTAGAATAGAGAAGGCAGAATTCGGTCTGCAAGAATTAAGAGACGTTGTCGATACTGTAATCGTTATTGATAATAATCGACTTGTCGATATTGCAGGACAGTTGCCTATCCAACAAGCTTTTGCTGTAGCAAACGAATTAATCTCTACAATGATTAAAGGTATTGTTGAAACAATTACTCTTCCATCATTGATTAACCTTGACTATGCAGATGTTTCATCTGTTATGAAAAAGGGACAGGTTGCTGTTATCGGAATTGGAGAATCTGATTCTTCTGACAGAGTTAATGAAGCTGTAAGACAGGCATTAACACATCCTTTGCTTGATGTAGACTATAGGGGAGCTAATGGTGCTCTGATTCACATAACTTGTGGACCAGACATGAAGCTTGAGGAATTCAGCCAGATTGGTAATCTTGTAGCAGAGAACCTATCTCAAGATGCACAGGTTATTATTGGCGCTAGAATCAATAAAGACTACGAAGGTAAAGTTAGAGTTATCACAATTATGACTGGAGTTAAATCTCCTTATGTTCTTGGAAAAGAACGTGAAGAAGAAAATTACTCAAAGGTCTCACGTGAAATGTCTGACTTAGGAATAGAAGTTTACAGATAAACAATTTAATTTTATTTTAAACGAGGCCAGCCCTTCGGGGCTGGCTTTATTTTTCTTTTTTTATTTGATTTTTGATAATTCTAATTTTATTTTGTTTAGCAAGTTTATTGTTTGATTTTGTTATTATTTTTTATTAAATTTATTTAGAAGGATTACTTATTTTTTCTATAGCAATATTTTTAAATAACCATTTTATTGTTAAGGTATGAACAGCATAATTATACATATTAATCCAACTCCTTTCCCAGAATTATTTATGGGAAGTTTATCTCCTAGAGATTTTCTTTTTATTGATTTTGATACTCCTGTTGGTGATGCTGTTGATGGAAGAGAGCTAGAGCAAAGTCCAGATTACCTAGAAGCTTTTAGACCAGATAATTCTACTACTCCTAGAAATTATTATAGAGAATAATTTTTAATACTTTATTTTTTATGCAACTAAGAAACTAATTAAGTTTTGCTTCCGGCGGTAATTCTTCTTGGCTTCATGAACTTATTTTTCCATTTATCAAAAAATAAAACTGTATCTAAAAGAGGTTTTGTTTTTTGTTTTCCTCTTCCCATTTCATAGCCAATAGGCAAGAGAGCTTCAATATCAATATTATCTGGAATGTCTAAAGCATCCCTTACAGTTGGATCACTGAATGCTCCTACCCAACAACTAGCTAATCCCATATCAGTTACTTTTAGAAGAAGATTTTCAATAGCAGCTCCTACCTGTTGTTTTGCATACATATCTGCCCTTTCAAGATAACTTCTTTTTAGAAAAGCTTTATCTGAGCAAACAACTACAACAAAATCTAAATCTTGAAAAAAATCTTGAGCAGCAGCTTCTGCTAACTTATGTATTATTTCTTTATCTTGAACAACTATATATCTTAAGCAAGCGACATTTCCTGCTAATGGTGCTCGATTTGCAGCATCTATAGCCTCGATTATGTCTTGGTATCTTGGTTTTTTTATTTCTTTAAAATTTCTTACTGTATGACGCTCTTTTATTGCTTTATCAACTTCCATGGTTTTTTAAGGAGAAAGAGGTATAAAAAGATTACCTATCCACAAGTTTTATTAATTCTGGTAAGTCTCTAATAATATATTTATTTATGCTTATATAATATTTATTTACTTTTGGAGTTATGAAAACATAAATCCTATATTTTTTTCTAAGAAGTTTTATCTTTTCTTTTAATTTAAATGCCTTTTCATAACCGCGCCAAGTTGTACATTCAATTATTATTTTATCTTTTATCAAAAAATCTGGGAAAAAGTATCTTTTACCTGCCTTAATAAGAGGTTCATACTTGTAATTAATACTTTTCTCATATAATCTATCAGCTACATCTTTTTCTAATTGGTTTCTTACTTTTTCACCTTTATTTGTAATTAATTTATAGCCCCCCACTTTTTTAAAATGTTCATACTGAGTTTTATGATAATCTTCCGGATTATTTTTTTTCATTTTATTATGCCAGTCAATAAGCCTCTTTCCTTCAGGAATTTTTTCTCTAGATTTTTCAAGCTGCTTATAGAGGGTTCCATCTTTCTTTTTCTTGGCAAAACATTTATCACCGCCTATTTTTTGTTTCCAGTTATTATCTAATTTTTTTAAGATTATATCATCGTTTAATTTTTTTTCAATGTAAAAAAGAATCCTTTCTAAGGTTTCATGTCTTATTGTAACATTTTTTCTATTTTTAAAATGGGCTAAAGTTGATCTAGGAATATTAACTTTTTTTACTAATAATCTGAAACTTCCAGCTTTTTCTACTGCTTCTGAAATAATCTCTTTTAATACACCTTCTCTTAATAATAAGTACATATTTATATTAGGAGTTTAAAGTTTATAAATATTACTACCATTATGAGCTAATTGGACTATATTAATTAATCTTAATTATTTTACTAAAAACAGAGACGCCTTCAAGAGGACTCGAACCTCTGACCCCATGATTACAACCTTTTCCAATTGCTTGGAGGGTAGGACTATACCATTACCATAACTTTCGTTTTAGGTAGCGAGTCTCTAGTCTCTGCACCTTCCCGTTAGGGCTTGGCTCAGGATTGCCCGCTTGGGGTTTCCCTGAATTTACTCGCTGTTCATTCTCAGGTTTCCCTGAGAAGCTGCTATTTTGTTCATCTTATGAACTTGTCAACAGTCATGTGCTCTACCAACTGAGCTATGAAGGCTTAATATCTTCTAAGTAGAAGGGTTTTTAAAAGCTTTCTTTTTCTTTTGCTTTTTCTTTTTCAAGGTAAGCATAAACGTTTGCATGTTTGCTTCCAGCAATAAGATTTTTTAGAGCATATTCTGCTTTTTTTACATCTTCTAACAATCCGATTATTCCAACGACATTATCATGAAGAGCAATGCTGCAGTTAGTTAAGAATTCAAAATTATCCATAGCTTTTCTTTGCTTTCCGATTACTCTTGCTCTTATTTGAGAAAGATTAGCTCTAGTGGCTATGGCTTTTATATTTATTTTTTTAAAAACAAAGTTTTCATTCTTTAAATCAAGAGCAGTTACTATCGGAAAACCTAAATCAACTGCTTCAACAAAACTCAGGGCTATTATTTCATCTTCTGGCAAGCCCTCTAGAGTTAGGATTTTTCCTTCACTAGATAATTTAATTCTAAAACTTTTTTCTATCTCTACTCGGTTTAAAAGAATTTTTCTTATATTTTCTGTGTAAATCTTTTCTGTCATTTTTCCCTCGCTTTAAAACTCTGCTCGTTTTAAATCTCGTATTTTTATTTCCATTTTTCCCTCGCTTTAAAACTCGTCTTTAAAGCCTTTTAAGAATCCTTTTCTTTCAAGCCATTGGATTGCTGCAGGAGTATAAGAAAATATTATATCTCCTTTTTTGTCGCCTTCAAATTCCCAAGGTTCAACTAAAACAATATTACCTGGTCTTATCCATAATTCTCTTTTTAATCTGCCCGGAACACGGCAGTTTCTTTGTTTACCATCAAAGCAGGAGATAATCATCCTGTTTGCTCCGACTCGTTGGTCAACTTTACCTATAACTTCTCTGCCTCTAGGTACTCGAACTCTGCCAATTGGCTGAGAACCATTTTCATTGTTATTATTAAAGTTATCACTAGATTGATTACCCTCATTATTAGCTGAATTGAATTCATCTGTCATAATAATAAGAGAAAAAGCCTATTTTTAAAGGTGATGATTTATTGGATATAGTATGTAAATTCTTTTAAAGTTAGAGTTTATTTGAATTCTATGAAAGATGATTATAATCAAGGTTTAAATGCTGCTAAAGTTCTTGAGTTAATACTCGGAGGATTAACCGAAGAACAACAAAAAGAACTATTAAGAAAAGGCTTGAGTTCTGAAGATTTATATATTGCTTCTAGAAGAGCTCTAACAAGAGAAAGATTAATTAAACTTTCTAGGGCTCCTGTTACAATAAACTTTTCTGATACTCTTAAAATTACTGGCGGTTTGCAAGAAATAACAACAGGAGAACCAGATAATCTTCCAAGATTTAGATTTATTTATAGAAAACATCCAAGCATTTTAGTTTTTAGTCGTGTCTATACTAGGGAAACTCCAATAATCGCCCCTAATGAACCCAATCAGAATAGGGAATGTGTTTTTTTAACAAGACAAGGATTATTTAGAAAAATTTATTCTCTACCACAAAGAAATACTTTAAACTGCAACGCTTACTTAGTGGATCATAGATCTAGATTAGAACCAACTTCCTATGAAGAGTTTGATAAATTTTTAAAAAGTTTAAGATTATAATAGAACAAGAGCAATAGGTATCTCTTGAATTTTTGTTATTCCATCTTTTTTTATCAATTTTGCTTTTAGTGCTAAAGCAACAGATTCAGGTCCAACGATATTAAAAGTAGCATCAGCCTCAGAATAATCTTGTATTATCTTTAAGATTTCAGATTCGGTTTTTTCTTCTCCACCATAAAAGTTCTTTCCAATTATTATCTCTTTTTCTGCTTCTTCAAAAGACTTGTCAAGAAGGTTAGAATCACAAATAGCCACTGTTACACGATATGAATTATGTACTTTAACTAACATTTTGTTTATTATTAATTACAATTAGAGATTATCTAAGTAATTCTGCTATAACTAAAGTTATACAAATCAAATAAAAATAAATTTTGGGATTACTTTTTACCCATCATTCTACAAACAGTTGTTCCACATGCTGGGCATTTTCCTTTTGCCATATTTGTTCCTCTGGAAGTCTGAGACATCTTCTCATCCTTCATAACAACTGTCTTCTTACACTTAACACAATAAGCTTCTGTCATTTTTAACCTCCTATCTATCTAAATATTTTGGGTGTTTTATAAACCTTTCTTACTCCTCTTTTATTGTGTTATCCCGAAACTATTTCATAAGGCTGACTTAATTAGCTTTATGAAATTAACAAGACCAAAGCTAACTGAGACTTTACGAAGGCTAGCTGAGGGAAAGACAACATATCAAGCAAGGAAA
>Ga0172375_10008988_pt1 | contig 13283 bp, 12 predicted proteins | sample LakKiv1m_FD_114537 | JGI IMG/M metagenome (GOLD analysis project Ga0172375, IMG submission 114537) | Freshwater microbial communities from Kabuno Bay, South-Kivu, Congo - kab_092012_11.1m | ecosystem: Environmental > Aquatic > Freshwater > Lake | place: Democratic Republic of the Congo...
GTAAGGGACAGGATTGCCCTTTGTCTATCTGAGACCTTGACGCACCACGGGATATTGCAAGCGCTGGAAGAAGAAGCGAAGATCAAGAAATTCCACAGCAGGGAAAAGGAGATCGGATTCTAGTCATTGCTTTTCAACATTTGCTAATGCACATTTTCAAGTGTTTACAATCGCTGCATCCATGATGATTGTAGTTCTTCTTTAACCAGTTGCTATATGTAGACGAAATGGCCTTTTTCCTTATTTTTGGAGCTTCAACTCTAAATCCCCGTGTATGCCATAAAGGCTCAAGCCACATTCGATCTGGAACTTTCTTCTTTGAATCCACTTTGGCGGACAGCATAAATAAACCGAGTTCTGGAGTTGGCAAATCCGGTTTTGAGAAGACGGGTTGAAGCTCTTGTTTAATGCTCCCCAAGCAAGACTGGATAACAGGCAGTTCCCGTTCTTGATTAATGTAGAAAGGTAATACAATGCCAATATGAGGCCTTTTGCCTGCGAATCTCTCATGATGCGTACCAAGACACAGACCGTAGATAAGTAGTTCACACACAGATCTAAGCTGCTCATGAGCACTGCTTGGCAACCGCAAAAGAGCTTCAACGGAGGAATCTAGCCCTGAGAAATGATAGATAGAATGTTCGCAGCCGCAGTTTGGTCTCTTATAATCCGCTTCTCGCTGCAGATACATTCGTGTTTTTACCTCCAAGGCTATAACATCTCTATCGTCTTCCATCCACACGTCGATCTGAGCTGTTCTTTTCAACTCTGGCTTCAATCCCTTGAAGCGCTCATTACCCTTGAGCTTCGCCACCAAGCGATGGTTGAGGGGCTTCAGTAGTTCATCGGAAACACGACTCCGCCCAGGAAAAACAACAGGAGAATAACCCGTATTCTCAAGAGAAGCGCGAATCAAATCAGGAACAAACGGATCACCACACCAGTATCTATCCTTCATTCCCATGGGCTCTTTAAACCTCAAACAGACGCATACAATATTTTGCATTTCGAAAATACTTCTTCGGGAGAAGCAAATCCACCTTTCGTCTCTGGCTTTTGACAGCAAATCGGGATTTTTTCTCCTTTACGAAAGGCATATCGCTATAGTGAGCAGCACCTAAGAAAGCCTTTCCAGGATTATTTTTTGCCCTTTTTGTAAACCCATGGCGCTGCCAGTAGGCAACAGAGCCGCTGAGTTCAATTTTATGGATAGACCCTAAGACGACATTTGCCCGATCAACGAGTCCCCTCCAAGAGGTGGCGGATCTTCTTAATCTGTCAACAAAACCAATTTCCCTTTTCCATCTCGGCCCCAGTATTTCCCCATCATCTGTCAACCACTTCACATGCTGCAAAGGCGTATCATCGCCATTCGAGGCCCCCACTGAACAACCATACACATCATAGCATGCGCATAAAAGAAGATTTCGTCTTTTGTGGCACACAAGGCGACTCTCAGTACTATAGTCTTGAGCATATACCATCAAATAGGCTCCCTCTGCCTTTTGAACTGATTTATTCTTCTGGGGGCGCGCCGGAAAAACCTTCCTACCGAGACCGAGCACACCCTTCGCGTTCCAGGCCACGCACATTTGATCGGCTCCCTTTTTGTATCCCTTCGTGAGTCCCCGCCTCTTATCCGGCGCTCCATCAACACCCGCTACTACTAATGCTCCTGTCGCTCTTGAAAACGATTTGCATGCCTTGGAAAATTTTTTGGAATTGATGACAGCAAACCTTTCTCGGTCAGAGAGTGGCCCCACGTGTTCACCGCAGTAGAAATAGCCACCGGGCAAAAGCACCACATCTACCTTCTTTGACCAATCTCTAATTTGATCTTTGATACCCATTAGGAGTTCAATGCGTCTGCTATTTTCTCTGCTCATTTCAGAAGGTTCTCCAGCAATATCAACACAAACTATTGAAAGCCCCATGCTTCGACCTCCTCTAAATAGAAATACTTTATCGCGTATCTCGCGAATCCTCGTAACCAGATGCAAACAGAATCATTTTCATCTATCTTAAACAAAAAACCCCTTCACTCCACGAGGGGAGGGAAAGGGGTTGGGGTCTTTGACCTTTCGGTGGTGCGCTTGATCTCTGTCCTGTTAACTTTGACAAGCACAAAGCAATTCTACTTTATTCATCCTCTTTCGTCAATGATGTTAAGGTAGGTATAAACCGGCGATTCAGGCGCTGACGGCGTGCAGTTCAGCCGGTATCTTGCTAATGGTAATCTCTTTTAGATCGATCTTTTGACTCGCATTGTCGATATCAATTCCAACGAGATTTCCTTCCTCATCATAGTCCAGAACCACCCCTTCCGATATGACACGGCTGTCAACGCTAGGCTTTGAGGATAGGTCGATGTAAAGAGAATCTGTATCAGGGTAGTATTTAAGTTTCATGGTTTGAACCCCCTGTCTGGAAAAGCATTGTGAATGGTCCTTTTGTCCGACAAAGTGAAGCTCCCCGCGCGGGAGCGCGGGGCATCTGGTGAAACGCCCAGCGGAACTGCGCCGAAGCCACCCGGCTTCGCCCTGTGTGCTACGCTGCGGTCGCTTCTCGCCATTCCTCCCCGTGCAGGAGCACGGGGCATCCTGGCGAAGGCGAGTGATCACCCGGAGACAACGACCCTCCAGTTCATCCGTGTCTCCTCTGATTCTGGTCTCTTTACGCTAAGACAGAAGTGCCGTGCGGCTCATGAAGATCTTGGGGTTGCCCGTCAACGTGAAACCTGCCTCCTCAGAAACCTTTAACGTCGCTTCGAACATCCGGCGAGTGACATGGAGCTTGGGCTCCACCAGCAGGAACTTGCCTTCGGGTTTCAGAAGGCTTTTCATCTCGTGGAAGAACCTGTTCTGGTCCGGAACCTCGTGGACCATCCAGAAGGCAAGCACAAAGTCGATGGTCTCATGGATGCCGAGGGAATCCGAGTTGCAAAGGTGAGGGACGATGCGTTCTTCCAATCCATGCTTTTTCGCCCTTTTTCTGAGGGCGGCCAGCATCTGGGGCTGGACGTCCGCGGCGATCACCTTGCCTTTGTCCCCGACCATCCGTGCAAGAGGAATTGAGAAATACCCCATCCCGGGCCCCACGTCCAGCACCGTGTCCCCTTCACGGACGTAAGGGGCAATGATGGTTTCCGGGTTGTGAAAAAGCTTCCGGATGAAATTGTCAAAGGTGAAGCACACCCACCAGGGGCATACGTGGCCATCGCGAGCAAAAAGGTGGTTGAAGGGGTTTTTCATCGTGCCTCTTTTGTGTTAGGGTATTCCCGATGCTTGATGAAATCAAGAAGATCTCTGGGTGGCTTAAGGAATGAAACATTCAAAATGAGTCTGGTTACCGTTCTGAACTTATCACTCGCTTTTGTGGGGAGGGAAATTCTCAAGGAAGTCAATTTCCAGGTTGAACCAGGGGATCGGATAGGCCTGGTCGGCCCCAACGGCTCGGGGAAAACATCGCTCCTCAGGATGATCGTGGGAGAGCTCGCCCCGGACAAAGGAGAAATCCGGATCACCAAAGGCGTCCGAGTGGGGTACCTGCCGCAGGACATCTATGAAACCCTGTCCGGCGGTCCCCTCCAGTTCGTGGTGGACTCTGTCCCATCCCGCGTGCAACTGAACGAGCAGTTGGTGAGACTTGAGGCCTCCCTGGGAAATCACCCGGATCCGCAAACTCAGTCAAAACTTGCGGCCCAACTGGCGGAGGTCCATCACGAAATCATCGACCTCGATGCCCAATATCCCCTTCACCTCGCCGAAAAAATTCTCCTGGGCCTCGGATTCAAGCCTGAGGACTTTGAAAGGCCCATGAGTTCCCTGAGCGGCGGCTGGAAAATGAGAGCGGCCCTGGCCAGCCTGCTCTACCAGAGCCCTGACCTGCTTCTTTTCGACGAGCCCACCAACCACCTCGACGTGCCGTCCGTGCACTGGCTTGAGGATTTTCTGCGAACCTACAAAGGCGCCATGATCCTGATCTGCCATGACAAGGAATTCCTGAACCGCCAGAGCGAGAGGACCATCAGCTTTGAGCCTGAAGGGTTGAAGTTCTACAACGGGAACTACGAGCACTACCTCAAGGCCCGGGAGGAGGAGGCCAGGGTGCTTGAAGCGAAGGCCAAGCACCAGGAGCAAAAGGTCAAACAGGCGGAGCGGTTTATCGAACGGTTCAGGTACAAGGCGTCCAAGGCCAGGCAGGCCCAGAGTAAAATCAAGCTCGTGAAAAAAATCGAGCTTGTGGAAACCTTTCAGAAGCGCAAGACCATCCGCTTCTCCTTCCCCGCAGTGGCAAGAAGCGGAAGGGAGGTGCTCTCAATCCAGGGCCTCACCAAGAGCTTCGGCCCCCTGACTCTCTACAGGGATCTCAATCTGAGGGTGATGCGCGGGGAGAGGGTCGCCATTATCGGACCCAACGGCGCCGGCAAAACGACCCTCCTTCGCCTGATTGCCGGAGAGATTCGACCGGATCAGGGCCAGACTGGGCTCGGGCACAATGTGACCATGAGCTACTATGCCCAGCATCTCTCGGAAATGCTGGACCCCAACAAAACCATCCTGGCCGAAGTGTACCAGGCGGTACCCCATGAAACGGTGAGCTTTGTTCGAGGCGTCTGCGGGGCTTTCCTTTTTTCAGGGCCGGATGTGGACAAGTCCGTGGGGATCCTCTCCGGAGGCGAGAAGGCGCGGGTGTCTCTTGCGAAAATCCTGGTGAAACCAGGCAACTTCATGGTTATGGATGAACCGACCAACCATCTGGACATCATCTCCTCGGAGATTCTCATCGACGCCTTGCACGAATTTGAGGGCACTCTTCTCTTTGTCTCCCACAACCAGTCCTTCGTGAATCGTCTCGCTACAAAGATCTGGGACATGCGAGACGGTGCGGTTGTGGAGTATCCCGGAACTCTCCATGAGTACTTCGACCACCTGGCAGGCAAGGAACCGGAGAAAGAGGCAGAGCCGGACCGGCGGGAGGAGAGTCAGGAGAACAATGCGTCCGGCCGGCAAAAGCGAAAGGATCTGAGAAAAGAAAAAGCCGAAAAACGCAGCCTCATCAGCGCCGCGCTAAAACCCATTCAGGTAAAGCTCAGGCAGCTCGAAGAAAGAATCGACGAAATAGAAAAACGAAGAGCGCAGATCGAACAGCTCCTCGCGGATCCCGACTTCTTCAAAGACAAGGGCAAGAGCGTTCCCCTTCTCAATGAGTACGGCGAGATCAGGAAAAAACTGGACGAACTCATGGGCAGATGGGAGTATCAGCAGGAGAAGTTCGAGTCAGCAAAGAGGGAACTAGGGATTACGAATCAGTAATCAGTCATCAGTAGAAAACCAGTGACAAGTGAGAAGTGACGAGTGACAAGTAGAAGACGTAAAACTCTTACTCGTCACTTGCCCTTCGACGTTGCTCAGGGCCGTGAGCGTGTCGAACGGTCACTATTTACTCGTCACTGAACTGACAGCGGACAACTGACAACGGACCACGGACAGCCCGCAAAAGGCATCATTCATGCCAATCGATGAAAAGCATAAGGGCCTCTTGATTGCCATGGGACTCAAAGAGAAGGATTTCACTCTCTTCGACGGAACGACCGTGACCTACGAGTACGATCCGAAGAAAGGAGTTCGCCTTTACGATCCCTATTACGCCACTTCCTACTCGGAATACATTGACGTGGATGGCTGGACGTCTTGGAGCACGGAACAGGACACCTTCACTTCGGACATCCTGCATGAAGCGAAAGCCGAGGCAGAGCGCAGGGAAAAGCTGAGCCCCAAGCCCACGCAGCAGGAAATCTCCCAGTCGATCAAGGTGAAGTTCGGAAAGCAGGATTCGTAGTGGAACTGACTGATTTTGTTCATGGCCTCAAGAACGACCTCGATTTCGGGCAAGCGCTGGTCCATTACCGCTCCATCCCTCCCCAAGAAGCCGAGTACGGGGATGACCAGGATCTTCCGGCCGAAATCGCCGGAATCCTACCCCATCTCGGCATCCGGACCCTCTTCAGGCACCAGGTGGATGCCATCAAGAGCATCCGGCAAGGAGCCAACGTCCTGGTGGCCACCCCGACCGCGAGCGGCAAAAGCCTCATCTACAACCTTTCCTTTCTCGAAATGCTGCTCAGGAATCCGGCTGCCAAGGCCCTGTACGTCTTTCCGCTCAAGGCCCTTGAACAGGATCAATTGAAGAGCCTTTCCTTCCTGCTCAAGGGGCTCAAGGGGAAAAAGATCTCGGCCGGCATTTATGACGGGGACACGTCGGCTTACCGCCGCAAACAGATCAGAGCCAACATCCCTCAGATCCTGGTGACCAATCCGGACATGCTCCACAGCGCCATTCTGGCTTACCATGAAACATGGGAGAAGCTCTTTGAAAACCTCTCTCTGGTTGTCCTGGATGAAGTCGACACTTACCGCGGCATCTTCGGTTCCCACACGAACCAGGTCCTGAGGAGACTCAAGAGAGTCTGTGCCCTCTACGGCTCAAAGCCCCAGTTTGTCATGCTTTCGGCGACCATCAGCAACCCGGAGCATTTTGGCCGGTCGCTCATCGAAGAACCGATCCACGTCGTGAACCGGAGCGGAGCGCCGCGAGCCGGCCAGCACGTGGTGTTCATGAACCCCACAGCCAGCCCCAATTTCAGCGCGGCAAGGCTCTTCACCCGATGCATCCAGGCCGGGTTTCGCACCATCGCTTTCACCCAGTCCCGCAAGATCACGGAGCTCATCCATATCTGGGTTTCCCGTCTCTCGCCCCGGCTCAGGGAAAAAATCAGCTCCTACCGCGCAGGATTCATGCCCGAGGAAAGGCGAGAGATCGAGAAGCGGCTTGCCACAGGAGATCTCCTTGGGGTGGTGTCCACGAGCGCCCTGGAAATGGGGATTGACATCGGCTACCTCGACATCTGCCTTCTCGTGGGATACCCGGGCACCATGATCAACACCTGGCAGCGGGGGGGCAGGGTCGGCCGGTCCGGACGGGAATCCATGATCATCCTGGTGGCAAAACCGGACGCCCTGGACCAGTACTTCATGAAACACGCGGACGATTTTTTCGACAGGCCCTTTGAAGCCGCGATTCTCGACCCTCACAATCCTTACGTGGTGAAGGCCCATCTTCCCTGCGCCGCCGCGGAAAACGCTCTTTCCCTGGACGATTCGAAATACTGGACCCAGGATCTCGCCGGGCACCTTGAGGCATTGGAGCAGGAAGGCGCTTTGACCCGTTCCGCTGAAGGCCGTCCCCTGTGGTTCCCTGCCAAGCGCAACCCCCATCAGGGCGTCAACATCCGCTCCATCGGCGAGACCTTTACGATTTTCGAGAAGGAGACGGGACAGGCCATCGGCACCGTGGATGGAATCCGCGCTCTGAAAGAATGTCATCCCGGAGCGGTTTATCTTCACCGGGCCAGGCAGTACCTCATTCATGACCTGGATCTTGAAAAAAAGGACATCATCGCTCATCCCACAGAACTTCAGTACTTCACGAGGTCTCTTTCGGAAAAAGAAACGGAGATTCTGGAGATCACCCGAAGCAGGCCCAAAGGCCAATTCATTGTGAGGGAGGGAAGGGTCAAGGTCACGGAACGAATCACCGGATACGAGAAACGGGCCCTGCCCGGCCAGGAGCTTCTCGGGCTCCATCCCCTGGAACTTCCGCCGCAGACCTTCGAGACCGTGAGCTTCTGGTTGGAGATCGAGGATGCCATTTACAGCCGGATAGAAGCGGAGAACCTTCACTTCATGGGGGGCATCCACGCCATCGAGCACGCGGCCATCGGCATCTTTCCGCTCTTTGCCCTCTGCGACCGGAACGACATTGGCGGCATCTCGCAGACCCACCATCCGCAGGTCGGGAAAAGCGCCATCTTCATCTACGACGGCTACCCCGGCGGAGTCGGGCTGGCGCAGCACGGCTTCGAAGTGGTCCTTGAGCTTCTCGAAAAAACCCTGGAGCACATCAAAACCTGCGAGTGCGAAGACGGATGCCCCTCCTGCATCCACTCTCCCAAGTGCGGAAACGGCAACAAGCCCCTGGACAAGAAAGCGGCCATCCTGACCCTGGAACTTCTCCTGGGGCACGTTCCCCTCAAGGTCGTGGAAAGCGATGAGGCAGAGCCGGAACCGATCCTGGAACAGAGCGAAGCGCCGGCCGAGCCTCCTGCGGGGCCCCGGGTGCTTTACTTTGACCTGGAAACGCAGAAGTCCGCGTCAGACGTGGGCGGATGGCAGAACACCCACCTCATGCGGGTCTCGGTTGCCGTCGTCTTTGACAGGGTCGAAAACAGGTTCTTTTCATACACGGAAGACCGGGTGGATGAACTCCTCGAACACCTCGAAGAAGCGGACCTGGTGGTGGGGTTCAACATCAAGCGTTTCGACTATTCCGTGCTCAGAGCCTACACGGGAAAGGATCTGAAGTCCCTCCCCACCTTTGACATTCTGGAGGATCTTTTCCGGCACCTGGGTTTCCGCCTCGGGCTGGATCACCTTGCCGTGGAAACGCTCAACCAGAAGAAGTCCGCGGACGGGCTTCAGGCTTTGGAGTGGTTCAAGAAAGGGGAGATGGAAAAACTGACCGAGTACTGCAAGCACGACGTGGAAATCACGCGGGATCTTTTTGAGTATGGGCTCAAGAACGGGCATCTCATCTATCGTGCCAAGCAGGCTGACCAACGGGTCCGCCTCCGTGTCGACTGGAACCTGGAAAACATGATTGCCAAGTAGGCTCTTAGTCTGTAACTTCTGTGCAAGCTGCATAGGATTTCAAAGGCGAACCGCAGAATATCGAATAACGAATATCGAACTCCGAAGGCAACTACAGAAGGGGTCAACTTCATCATTCGAAATTCCTTGTTCGATATTCGACATTCGGGTTTGGTGTTTCTTGGTTGCGGCCAAAGGCCTGCATTGGACACTTTAGGCACTTAAGAATGAACGCTTTCGAGTGCAAGAAATGCGGGGAGTGCTGCTACGGCGAAGGCGGCATTCTTCTTCAGCCTGAGGAAATCGAGAAGATCGCCGATTTCCTCGGTCTGACCGTCGAGTCCTTTATCGCTCTCCACTGCGAAGAGCGACATGCCCGGCTCTATATCCGAAGCGCTCCGAGCGGCTACTGCGCTTTTTTCGATCAAGAGCAACAGTGTCTTATCCATCCGGTCAAACCCGGACCGTGCTCGCTCTGGCCCTTCTACCCTGCTCTTGTGAAAGACAGGGCAACCTGGAATCATGCCAAGGAGGCGTGTCCCGGCATCAATCCTGATGCCTCTTTTGAAGATTTTGTAAAGGCATCCAAAGAATGAAGGTCCTGAAAAGCCTGATCGACCTGATCTACCCGCCACGATGCCCCATATGCCAGGCATTCCTGCAAGAAGAGAACACCCTTCAGGACGAACAGAATCTTCCCTTTTGCCGGGTCTGCTTAGACGAGTTCACCCAGATCAAATCACCGATTTGTCCTCTGTGCGGAAGGCCTTTCACCGACGGCGTCGAGCAGGACCACGTGTGTGAAGATTGCATCCGGAAACGACCTTTCTATGACACCGCCCGGGCCCCCTACCTCTATGACGGGGCCCTCATGAAGGCGATCCACGAGTTGAAGTACGGCCAGAAAAGCTACCTCGCCGATTCTTTGGGGTTCCTTCTCGCCTCCTTTGCCCAAACCTGGATCGATGAGATGAAGGGACCCCTGATCATGCCCGTGCCCCTCCACCCCAGGCGCTTGAGGGCCAGGGGCTTTAACCAGAGCCTGCTGCTTGCGCGATGCGTGGCAATGAAAACCGGTGCTGAACTGGACTTCCTTTCCCTCAGAAGAACGAAGTTCACAAAACCTCAGACCGAGTTGAACAGCGAAGAGAGAAAAAGGAACGTGCGAAAAGCCTTTGAGGTGGTGAACCTGGAGCCTGTCAAAGGGAGAACGATTGTGCTGGTGGATGATGTGGCGACCACGGGCAGCACCTTGAATGAGTGCGCCAAGGCGCTGAAGAAAGCCGGTGCGGACTCAGTGCTCTGCCTGGTCCTGGCCCGCACCTCCACCGCTTGATCCATGAAAAAAACTGAGGGGATTGGCCACAGACACACACAGACAACACCAGACGTTTTTATTTGTCCCGCTCACGGGACAAATAAAAATACCAGCATGTTATGACAAACAGAAGGACAAGAGTCCATGCAGAATTTGCCTGTAGAGCTACATTGGTCAACAGCCTTAAGTCCTTTACGCTTGAAATGAGAGCGAAGCGTCTTCGGGCAAACCTCCCAAACACGAACACCTTGGCCTGGCAAAAGCAAGCCTTCGGGATTCTCAAACCATAGCCAAATACTCCGAGAGTGTGGAAAAGATCAAAGCAAACGCAAGGGCAAATGAGAACTTCCCTACCAAAACGGCGGTTCTGCGGCTTTGTTGACAGAGTATTGAAAATGGGTTATCCAAAGCGTATAATGTCTTAAAGGCATTACTCAATGATCCCGTGCAGAAACGAAAAAATTCAGAACGCAGTCGCCTATTTTGCGGAACAACACAGAAAAAAGGCTAAGCGGTATCTTTACCAAACCTTCCTCTATAAGTACCTCGCCTTTCTTGATTTCTATAGCCTTAAAGAAACTGGCCGACCCGCCTTAGATCTTGTTTACAAGGCCATGAAAAGGGGACCAGTTCCCATTGAGATCTATGAGCACAAGGCCGAGACCGAAAAATATAAGTTTGTGAAAGATGAATGGGGTGAGGTTGTTGTGGCGAAAGGCAAGCCTGACCTCGACTATTTTTCGCCCTATGAGATTGAACTCATGGATAGGCTTTTGGAAATCTTCGCACGGAAATGGGTGACCTCAACCCAAGCCAGTGATTCAAGCCATGAAAGGATAAAAGCATGGCAGCGGACTTGGGATCAATGCCCAAACGGTATTATCGATCCTGCCTTGGAGTTTGAAGGAGACCTTTTCCGGAACAAAGAGGACCAATTGAGTTACCCTGAAGAGGTTTACCTAACCTACAGAACACTAAAAAATACTGAATGTTGAACTTGGCACAATCTTCCGGTGGACCAATTTCCCTCTCGCAAGATACGGGGACAAAGACAAGCCGCGGTGGTTTGTTTGTGTAGGTTTTTCTGGTTATCTTTCCCATGTGGCATCACTATATCTTTGTACAACCACCACCCAAATAGATAATTTCAATTCTTCAGGTTCTAGAAAAGGGCATAGCCACTTCATTTTCAAGGTCAGTGAGTTCCCATGCTTCGAGCAAGATTGTGCGATTGATTTCGATGAAAAGCCTTATGTGATTCCTGAATGCTACCTTTCCAGTTATGAAAAGGACATGGAGGTGAGAGGCAAACTAGAAGTGGATATTCTTAGGATGATCTATAAACATCTTATATCTTCAGGCCGTTTATCATTCGTGGAACTTTGTGAGATACACGACAGTTATAACAGCGCTGGCATAACTGGCTTAAAAAAGCCGAAGCGGTATCGGTGACAGATGGAGATCCTTTCTTGTCATACCCTGCGCATCAACGGGGCTCAACTTCTTGGTCTCCTTGAGAAAACCGGATATCGTTTCAGGATTGACATGGCTTAGGCTAGAGCTTTGGCCACTGAACAGTAGCAGCAAAAATAGAAATGGGGCGACAGAGCATCTGCGGAGATTGTTAATTATGAAAACATCATGGCAGGTCGCCACTGCTGCTGAAGCCTTTGCTGCAGCACAATTTGCGCGGTGCGGTTGGGATGTTTCAGTACAATACGGTGCGAATCAGCCCGAATATGATCTGGTTGCGGTGGACGGCGACCGGGTGTTGAAGGTCTCCGTCAAAGGCAGCAAAGATGGTGGATGGGGACTAACCCAGTCATTCATCAAGAACGCTGACTATCACGGAGCGGCGGACGTGTGGTTATCGAGACACGGGAACAAAACCGTCTTTTGCCTTGTCCAGTTCAAGGACACCCCAATTGAAATGCTTCCAAGGATGTATCTTGCATCCCCACAGGAAATCGCGGCGTGGCTTAAGAATGCCGCAGCAGGCAGAGGGGATACCATTTTGTACGAGAGGCACGTATGGACTCCCAGAGCGAAAGCATTTGGCACCATCGATGTTATCCCCGAGTCGTGGAAGTTTACGGAAAAACGGCTTGAGGAGATAGCAAAAAAGATCAAGCAAGATAGTCCATCGTGTTGTCGACAGGGACGCGCCTAAAACCGGACCGCACACCCGTAAGCTCGGGGAATGCCGAAAATATGAAGTATGACGAACGCGCGGTAGAAAAGCTGTATCAGGATAGCTTGGCAACTGCTAGGCAGTCTCTTGCTGCATTGGTCGTTGCAGAAGGAAGGGAACCGACTACCACAGGATTGAGTGGCTGGGTTTATGCACAGACAATCCGGTACTGTCTATCGCAGGAATTGAGAGAATTGGGAAAATCTTGGCAAATAGAGGAAGAGGTGCCGCTGCATGGAAGGGCCAAGGTCGACTTGTTGGTCGGCCGAGTAGCGATCGAAATAAAGGCGCTCGGTTCTTTTGGCGACGACGCTAGAAAATACAGTGGGTACCGAGCAAAGGTGGAGTCAAGGGGTTGGGTCTATTGCTATTTGACCCGCAGCGAAACATACCAACCCTACCGTAGGGCAGCTGAATCGGCGTTCGGAAAGAATAGAGCATTCTTCCTAGACGCAGAAGGCAATTGGGAGCGATTCGTTGAGACAATCTTGCGTTACAACAAAGACCGGTCCGTATGGAGTTTCCGAGTCCGATCTGGATGCCCTTGCGAGTGAGGCCGGTCAAAAGAACAATCCTGTCCACCTCGATCTTAAGGACATCAAAGCCATCCTTCGCACAAGGTTGTGAGGGCCGCTTCCCCCTCCCCTTTATCCCCCCTCCATCCTCCGTCCCGCTTTGCCGCGGGACTACGGAGGACGCGCACCAGGGGAAGGGAATATTTCGCGAACCTGCCCAGGCACTCCCTCTCCCTCCAGGCAGAGGCTAACCCCTTGACAGCCAGGAACGGTCCTCCCTATATTGCCTTTGAGAGTACGCTCCCCCACAATCGAACAAACAGTCTTCCACTGCAAGGAGAATTCGGCATGGCTAAACTCAAAGGAAAGGTTCTTATCGCTCAGGGCGGCGGGCCCACGGCGGTTATCAATGAGTCGCTCATCGGCGTTTCCTTGGAGGCACGCAAATTTCCCCAGGTGACCCGGATCTACGGGGCGATTAACGGCGTGCGAGGGATTGTCAACGAGGAATTTATCGATCTCACCCAGGAGACCACTCACAACCTGGAGCA
>Ga0172375_10008990_pt1 | contig 13282 bp, 13 predicted proteins | sample LakKiv1m_FD_114537 | JGI IMG/M metagenome (GOLD analysis project Ga0172375, IMG submission 114537) | Freshwater microbial communities from Kabuno Bay, South-Kivu, Congo - kab_092012_11.1m | ecosystem: Environmental > Aquatic > Freshwater > Lake | place: Democratic Republic of the Congo...
CGGCTCGTCTTCCTGCTCTTCGGGTATGACATACTGCTGCGGCTGCCAGCTCTTGCCACCATCGGAACTATGCAGAATAGTATTGAAGTGACCGACCGCCCAGGCATGCGATGTTCCTTTGAGCGCTTTTACCTCAAAGAGAGGAATCGTTGTGCCAGTCTCTATCTTCTTCCACGTAACTCCTCCGTCTTCTGTCCTGAGAATCAGACCTTTGGGACCGCTCATCATTGCGACTTTGTCATCAAGGTCCGAAAAGGAAAAGAAGGCCTCGTTTATCCCGGTATCTATTGCCTGCCAGGTTTTACCGGCATCACCACTTTTTATTAAGTGTCCCGGAAAGCCGACGATATACAGGCTGCCGTTCCATTCGGCTATGTCGTAAAATTTGTCTCTATGGCTGATGTCTTTCTGTAAGTCAAATGCGTAGGCATTCGCCAGAGGACAGAGCAGCAACAGAACAATTAAAATGCTTCTGATTGTACTCATCTTCCTCTTTTCCTTAAATTGCTTTCTGTGAATTCATCGGCGTTGATGTTGGTGTTTACCTTGAAATCGTAAATCGGGAATACTGTTGCGTGTTCAGCCTGAACATCAACAACCATCTGAGCTCCATAAATCGGTGGTGCTTCTTCCATATCGGGTGATTCGTTGTAGCCAATTAGAATCAGCTTCCAGAGCTGGCCTTTTTTATCGTATGTCTCTTTGTACGTGATAAGGAATGTCTCGGCGTCGTAATAGATGTACATTTTGCTGTACGGATAATCCGGCAGCTTGGGTGTTACTTCTACTACATACATTGGGCGCAGTTCCCACTGCATGTTGGGGTTCCAGTGCGGCCAGTTATCCAGATCGAAGGTTTTCTTTACATTATCTTTGCCGAGCTGAATTCCAGCATGCATCGGCATAAGATAAGTCTTTTTGCCGACCAGCTTCCAGTTCATCCATTCCGGATAACCCATGAAGCCGCGCACGTCTTCATAAAGCAGGTCGGTCGAATTCCATGTGTCGCCACGCGTACCGAAGGTGTTACGCAGAACACGTTTCATGGCCGGAACGTAAATGTGACCCTGCTGGTCAAGAGGTTCTTCCGAACGGCTGTAGAGTGCGCCGAATCCACGCTTGTCGTAGGGTGACAGGGCATAGGTTATTGAGGTGTACTGAATTTTCTTCTCTTCAAATTTGGGAATGTTCGGACGAGGGTCGAGATCGGTTCTGTGCATGGTACGGAAAATCCAGTACCAGCGCCATTCTTCAAAATGTTCAACGCCTCTTTTGGCCGAAACCCAGTATACGGAATAAAGAAGATCGCCGTCATCGCCATTGTACGAATACTGGTAATTCCAAGCCACCTCTATTCCGCTTTTGGGATCAGGGAAAGGCAGTCCGGCGACATAGTTGGTAATACCCTTTTTGCGGACATCGGTACCGGTCTCTATCAGAGAAGCTTTACCGGCATATTTGTTGGTTGCTTCAATGTAACCGAGTGATGGATGGATGGGCGCGTAAGGGCGAAGCTTCAGCTTCATTTTATATTTTTTTATCAGGGTTTCAAAGGACTGCGGCAGTAACGAAGCATACTGCGCATAATTTGAATCCTTTACGTTGCCAGTATCTGCGGCAACAGTTTTAAGATCAGGAGCGAAACCTACCATTTTGCCCCAGTTGTCTTTTGTAAGAGTAGCGCCCAGTTTCCACTCTCCGGCATAAGAGGCCGCGGCGAAAACAAGCACAACGACAGAAAGAGCAATAATCAACCCCAAAATTTTCTTGGTGTATAATGTAAGCCTAAACATCTTCGTTCCCTTTCAGATTTGTATTTCAGAATTGCGCACGGACGAGCAGATTGATTTCGTCGCGGTCGCGGAATAATCCCAGACCCCTGTATGGATCAGCTCCGAAGAAATCATTCAACTGCAGACGCAGACGCCAGTTGCGTCCCAGGCGAACATCAAGTGAAGTCGAAATGAAACCACTTTCAGGGTGGACATATGCAGCAGTTACTCTTGGAGCAAGCAGTCCGTGCAGGTAATTTGTTCCAATTACCAGAACTCCGGTAAACGTGTGCCGAGCCACGTTCCATTCATTGTATCCGGGAATGTTTATAAGTTCATGAGTATCCGCGTCGCTCAGCGTCGGAACCATGGTGTGCATGAATTGACCGACGATCAGGAAATTCTGAGTCGGATTAAGGAATCGTATCATGGTCGGACGCATTAATTGGATTGCGTAACTGGCAGTAAAACGTCTTTCGGGATGCAGCGGAATCCGATAGCGCAATAAATCTTTTTCTTCACCGTTAATGAAGAAAGGTGAATAGTCGAACATCTCAGGATCGTCGAATACTTCACTGTCCGAGGAACGAGGATACATGCGGTCAGGCTCGAAAGCTGCTTCGAGTTTGACGACCATGCCAACCGGATTATCAATGGCGTAGTCCACTGTAAAACCGGCTATATGCTGACGCGGAAAGTCCAGATAAAGCTTTCCGTGAGTGTTGCCCTGTTCGTAAATATAATCGCCTTCTCCTGTCAGCAGATTGAGATCAACGTCCAGATGGACTGGTACGGGTGGCGACATCTGGTGCGTATAATAGTAGACCAGAGTGTATGTGGAGGCGGGAGTTATGTTACCGCGCCAGCGCAGTCCTACACGCTGATCTTCTATGGCATTTCCCGGATACATGAACTTCTTTTCATCAAAGATGAAAGAAGAAGGAGTGCTCGACAACGGCAATCCCCATGCACCAGCCAGAGTCAAGGGAACCGTGACGGTATCCTTGTCCTCGTCGACTCCTGGTATCCATACAATTTCAAGCGAATGATCTATTTCTTTGATTTCGAAAAGCACCTTGGCCATCCATAGCGGAACGCGCATGTCTTCGAATGACTCAAGCGGCCCCAGATGCCAGGTTTCATTAGTTGGGTTGACAACATCCAGAAGCCTGTATGCTCCCAGATCTCCCCAGGATACCTGCTGTCTTCCGAGTCTGAATGAAAGCCAGCTTGTCGCCTCCAGATCAAGGTAGAATTCGCGCAGGTCAACTTCGTTATAGTGGTTATCCCAGACCCAGTGTTCACGATCTTCTGCTCGCATCAGCATAGGCGGTTGTGCGAATGCATCGGCTTCCAGAGCCAGAGATCCAACCAGTCTTAATACGGCATGCAATGTAACGCGTTCTTCTGGTCGATATTCGGCCATAAGCTGCACGGTCGAGCGCAACATTGAGGCTTTACCCATTTTGCCGCCGTGGTTTGTAGGTGAACACATGGTCGGGTAATGATCTGGATCGCACGGCAGACCTTCGTTTTTGCCCGAATTGTAAACAGCCGTGTTGTGTTTATCCTGAAAAAGATCAGATGTCAGCGGAACGAAAACACCGCCCTGCATCTGTATATAGCCATCGAATGTATACTTTTCTCCCTCCTGGGCATGTACCTGAGCTGCTGCGGTCATAACCAGAATAAAAATCAGCGGAATGGCTCCTGATAATTTCACGACGCCCTCCTTATTCGGGTTTTGTTGGATGAATGGGACAGGGAGCCCCATACTCCCTGTCCCATGTGATAATGCAGATTATTCGCAGGTACCCGGGTTCGCATCGCCCTCGAAATAGACGTTGCCAATATTAATGGAATTACCCTTCGAGAAGATGTGAGTCGAACCAATAAGTGCGCCGTCGGCATAAGCGCATACAAGAGTTTTTCCCAGGTCGATGTTCGCGACCAGGAAATATCCGTTATTGGGATTGATCGAAGGCTGTTTGTCGATGGTGGTAGGCAGTCCCAGGTCTCCAAAATAACGCACCTCACCAAGACTATCCGGTTCCGCTTCCGGGCAGGTGTCAGCTACGAGTGCTGCTACTGTTCCGCAACCAACCGGCACTTCAGTGCTGCCGTCCAGCCAGTAAACGGCTCCGGCGACCACGCCCTTTTCAGGATCAAGTTCGATACCAGCCAGCGTGGGAGCAAAATTGTAGGTGGTTTCACTTACAGACCATAGTGTTTCATCTGTGGCACCCAGCTTGATGTTGACCTGATAAGTATCGATGGATTCACCTTCAATTCCCTCACAGAGGAAACCGACGAACTCAGCAGATTCCGGAACCATCATTGTAAAAGATACAGCACCATTGGAGTCCGAAACCTGAGAACCTGCACCGGACAGATTATCGCCAGTGTCATTATTGAGCGGCTGTACTGTTACGCCTGCAACCGGATCGCCTGTCTGGAAATCGGTCACAATACCCGTGATTGTAGTCTCAACTTCGCCTTCACCCTCGCCTTCACCCTCGCCTTCGCCTTCACCCTCGCCTTCGCCTTCACCCTCGCCTTCGCCTTCACCTTCACCCTCGCCTTCACCTTCTCCACCTGTGGTTTCATCGTCTCCACCGCAACTGGTAAGCACAAAAGACAGAAGCAGAATAGCCATTACAACAGTAATCTTCCTAAGCATGTTTTTTTCCTCCTTGCATGGAAATATCCCCCTGCATCGCAGCAATTTTTTGCTCCAATGTCGCCTAGAATTACATCTTTTCCGATTATCAGCGCAGGTCTTCCGTGGTGAAGCAAAGACCCTTACCCGCTTTAGTGAGTTGTTCAATAGATATCACCCGCAAAAATCAACGTCAAGCAACGCTTCTTTTTTATGACACGATTGCGCCATATATCTTTCAACGCAGTGCGCCAATATGAATGAAAATACCCATACACACCTTGCAATTAAATCTTTAATGCTTAATTGTATTGGCATAGACAATTTTCAGGCATGGAGCCGACGATGCAGATAACCTGGTTTGGAAATGCAACAGTTAAAGTCAATTCAGACAGTGGAGCTTCGATTGTTATCGATCCGTTCTTCAGCCGCAATCCAGCTATCTCGCAATTTTCGATAAGCGATATAGAAGACGTTGCTGCAATACTGGTAACGCATGGTCATTTCGATCACGTGGCTGATCTGCAGAGTATCAGCGCACAATTGAAAAAAGAGATTCACGCTCCAGAGAAAGTTGCTCGTAATCTCAGTTCCCGCCTAAGCGTACCTGTAGAACTGCTTCATTACGCCGATTATGAAAAAGCCACAAACTTGCAGAACTTCAGCATAAAAGCATTTAAAGCCGAGCATGTGAAGTTTGACTTGCCTCTTATCGGTTCAACTCTGCTGAATCTTTTACGGAATCTGAATCGTGAAAATCTTACAATGTTGAAACGCAATCTGGCGGATCATTTTCGTATGCCCATGGGCCAATGTGTCGGTTGGTTTATTGAGGTCGATGGCAAGAGCATGCTGCACTTCGGAAGCCTGGCTTTCGATGCATTGACAACCTACCCTGAGAGTGTCGATGTTTTAAGCCTGCCGTTTCAGGGCAACAGTGAGGTCGATATTCTGGCTCTGGCTGCTGTAGATAAAATGAAGCCACGCGCCGTTCTGCTGCATCATTTTGACAATGCTTTCCCACCCATCAGCAGCGCAGTAGCGACCGATATTTTTGTCGGCTTAATGAAACAGAAACATTCCGACATTCCTGTCTACATTCCGGAATACCGCATCCCCATAACGCTATAGGAAATTGTCGGCAATCTGAAGCGCCACATCTTGACATTGTCGACTAAGAAGCAATCTTAAAACCTAAGGATTGAAGTACCTGTTCTGCAGGTACGATTAACTGATATGGAATGAAAGGAAAACATATATGTGTTCTGCAAATATAACAGGAGAGAAAGCGCCTTCTTTTTCGCTTAAGGGTGTAATCAGCGGGTCATTCAAAGATTATTCACTTCCTGATTCGCCGGGAAACTGGACTCTGCTGCTGTTTTATCCGCTCGATTTCACTTTTGTTTGTCCTACCGAAATCATCGCATTTTCAAATGCGAACGATAAATTCAAAGAGCTTGGAGTAAATGTCTACGGCGTTTCCGTTGACAGTGAGTTTACACATCTGGCATGGACGGAAACCAGCCGCAATACTGGAGGCGTCGGACATATTGAATTTCCTCTATTGTCCGATCTGAACAAGGAAGTCGCCGCCAAATACGGCATACTCAAAGATGGTGTGGCATTACGCGGACTTTTCCTTATTGACGATGAAGGAATAGTGCAGCACGCCACCATTAATAATCTGGCGGTAGGACGCAGCGTAGAGGAAACGCTAAGAACCATCATGGCTTTCCAGCATGCAAAAACAACAGGTGCAGTATGCCCCGCCGACTGGCGGCCTGGCGATGATGATATGAAACCGGATGTTTCCGGGCTAAAATCCTATGCCGCTAAAAATTATTCTTAATGCATCAGCAGCCGGAAAAAAATGCATGCCCTGGATCATATGAGAATTCAAATTAAGTTTTTTATACAAAACAGAACAGAATGCATGTATGATCTTTTCGATCTTAAAAAACATACTGAAAAAGATGTTTATATCTGAAGGATGCAAAGCATGCCGTCGAATTACAACCTGGAAGCAGTTGCTGTAGAAATCAGAAGCCGCCTAGCGCCGTTTATGATTGATCTCGAAAAGAATATTCCCGAGCAACTGCAGGCTGCCTATCTAACCGGTCCATCTGCCCGCGGAGAATTCAATGCAGCCAACCCCGAAATAAACCTGTTGCTGGTATTTAAAAACATCGGGGCAAAACTGCTCGATCATATATCGGCTCTTGGACGGAAATACGGTAAAAGCGGAATCAGAGCGCCTCTGCTTCTAACATCCGAATACATGATTAACGCATGCGACAGTTTTCCCATTGAATTGCTGGATCTCAAGAGTGCACACATAGCCATTTACGGGGATGATGCACTGTCGGCTTTAACAATTGCAGACAAAGACCTGCGTCTGCAATGCGAAAGGAATCTGCGCTCATGGCGTCTGAATATCAGACAGGCTTACTTGCGTTCCGCTGGTGATGCCGGATGGTTAAACGAATGGTTCATGGATTCCATTATAGACATGTTTCCGCTGCTGCGTGCGGTTATGCATCTTTTAGGCGGAAACACAGATTGTGGTAATACTGAAACAGCTTCACGGCTCAGTTCTATGACGGGAATAGATTTTACTCCTTTTTCTGAGGCGTGGAACCTACGCAAAGCAGGCCAACGTTTCGAAAAGAAAGATGTGTTTGCTCAATTTGACCATTGGGAAACCGCTCTTGCAAAGCTGGTAGAGAAAATAGATGCACTTGAAGTACGCTGAAAAATTCTCAATGGCATTATTTGCAATGCTGGTGCTACACAGCGCCGCCGTATTTGCAGGTCCGGTAGATTCCTGGCCTGCCAAGCCGGACAGATATGTCACGGATATGGCCAATCTTATAGATGTCAGCGCCGAGCAGCAGTTGAATGGCTTTCTACAGGAACTCGAACAGAAAGCCGGCGTACAGTTTATGGTTGTAACCATTGAATCGCTTGAAGGCGAAACGAAAGAAGGCTTCGCGCTTGCCATTGCTGAACGCTGGAAAATCGGCACAAAAGGACGGGACGACGGACTGATCTTTCTTCTCGCTCAAAAAGAACGCGCCTACCGCTTTGAGACCGGCTATGGACTTGAAGGCATTCTGCCCGATGGCTATCTTGGTGAAGTGGGACGTGAGCGTCTGGTTCCTTATATGAAAGAGGGTCGCGCATCTGAAGGTATTGCATTAACTGTTCTTACTGTTCTTGGAAAAATCTCTCAGGACAAAGGCATTACAATCAGCGGCATGCCGGAGCTGCGCTCCATGCGCAGTTCAAGCGGCGGCTTGGGTTCGTTGATATCGATAATAATATTTTTCCTGGTCTTCTCCAGTCTTTTCGGAGGAGCACGGGCCCGCTCTGGTCATGGACTTAATCGCTGGCGTGGCGGATCAATGCCCTTCTGGGCGTTCTTTCTCGGCAGTATGATGGGCGGCGGACGCGGTCCACGCATCGGTGGCGGCGGAGGAGGCTTCGGATCATTCGGTGGCGGTATGGGCGGCGGGTTTGGCGGTGGCGGAGCCGGCGGCAATTGGTAAATATGGAAATCAAACAGGAGAGAAACAGATGAAACGGATAGGATTGATAATAATTGCAATCGCTTTTTCCCTGTCTTTTTACGGATGCGGTTACAATAAAACCATAGCTCTGGAAGAAGCTGTAGACGCGCAGTGGGCTCAGGTCGAAAACCAGCTCAAGCGTCGTTACGACATGATTCCGAATCTGGTTGAGACTGTTAAGGGCTACGCCACACATGAGAAAGAGCTGCTTACGGAAATCGCCAATGTCCGCAAAAGCTATTTTGATGCTCCTGGTCGCAACGAAAAGATACAGGCCGCTACACAACTTGAAGGAGTGTTGTCACGTCTGCTGGTGCTGAAAGAAACCTATCCTGATCTCAAGGCTAATGCTTCATTCCTTAAATTGCAGGATCAGCTTGAAGGCAGCGAGAACCGGATTGCGGTCGAGCGCATGCGTTACAACGAATCTGTAAAAGCTTTGAATACCTATATCCGCGGCATTCCCGGTAAATGGTGGGCCTCTATGACCAATGTTGAGAAGGCCGAATATTTTAAAATCAATGAAACCGAAGCGGATGCACCTAAAGTTAAATTCTGAGGTCTGCTGAAAACTGCTAAAAGGAGAATTTCACCCCTGGAAGATTGATCCGACGAAACGACGGCATCATTTCGACCCTCAAAAATTGACGGGTTTTTCAGTGCAATCGGAAGATTGGTGGTTATGTTGAAGTTGTAAGAACACTGATCCGGAGAGAAGAGGTTTGAAATGACACTGGAAATCAAGCAGAACTACAAAGGTTCAGGGCCAATAATCACAAGCTGCAACCCGGCTAATGGCGAAATGCTGGGACAGGTAAACGGATTCACAACAGAAGAAGCCGTTGGAGCCGTTAAAAGAGCCCGCATATCTCAGAGAGCCTGGGAAAAAGCTGGAATAGATGCACGCATAGAAATCATCAAACGCTTTCAATATGTGCTTACCGAACGTGCCGATGAAGTCTGCCGTCTGATTTCACTGGAGAATGGCAAACCGCTGCAGGAAGCCATGACCACAGAGGTTCTATCCGTTATCGACCTCGCCAGCTACTTCACAGGTCGCGCGAAGGAAATTCTGTCCGAGCAGAAAATTCCCATGCACATCATGAAGTACCGTCGAAGTATTGTTCAGTACCGCCCACACGGAGTGATGCTGGTCATTTCGCCGTGGAACTTCCCTTTCACCATTCCCATGGGAACAATAATAATGGGCCTGCTGGCCGGAAATGCTGTAATTCACAAACCTGCCAGCTTAACGCCGCTGATCGCGCTAAAAACCCGTGAACTCTTTAATGAAGCCGGGCTTGATCCTGATCTGTATCAGGTGCTGCCGGGCCCGGGCAGCCTAGGTTCTGAAATTATCAATATGGGAGTCAATTACGTCAGCTTTACCGGATCAACCGAAGTTGGTATAAAAGTGGCACAAGCCTGCTCTGCAAAACTGATACACTACAGCATGGAGCTTGGTGGAAAAGACCCTGCTATCGTATGCGAAGACGCAAACGTCGAAATGGCGGCTAAAGCATTAACCTGGGGCGCTTTCGCCAATGCCGGACAGATATGCGCTTCGGTCGAGCGAGTATACGCGCATCAGGCCGTATATGATCGACTGGTAGAACTTATTGCCGAAAAAACAAAAGCTCTGCGTGTCGGCGATCCATCGCAGGGCGAAGTTGATGTTGGTCCGCTTATCGACGAAAGCCAGGTAAACATCGTCCAACGTCAGGTTAATGAAGCTGTTTCTAAAGGAGCTAGAATTCTCGCAGGTGGTAAACGTCTGGGCGAGAGCCTGTTCTTTGAGCCCACTGTTCTGGTTGACACCACAGATGATATGGAAGTAGTGCATGATGAGACTTTCGGACCACTGCTGCCGATTATGAAGGTCTGCTCCGATGAGGAAGCCATAAGACGAGCCAATGATTCAATATATGGTTTGACCGCTTATGTCTTCACCGAAAACCCGGATAGGGGGCGACGCATCGCATCTCAGCTTGAAGCCGGCTCGGTGCTGATTAACGACGTGCTTATCAGCCACGGCTGCCCGGAAACACCATGGCAAGGTTGCAAGATGTCAGGAGTCGGACGCGTACATTCCGATCAGGGTTTGCGTGATTTGTGCTATGCTTATCATATTCAGGAGGACGCGCCGGGACAGCCGAAGAAAAGCTCGTTCTGGTATGCCTACAGTGAAAAGCGCTATCAACAGTTACTAGGAATGTCTCAAACACTTTTCAGCCGCAATATTTCTGGTAAGATCGAAGGCATAAAGAACATGATAAATCCGTCAGGTGGAAAATAACGAATGAGACAGAGCACAGACTTCAAACCCATACTGGAAAAAATAAGACTGGAGCTTACTTCGTCGCATACGCTTGAAGAAGGTGTCGCCCAAAGCATGTCTATTATAAATGCGGAGCTTCCACATTTCAACTGGGTTGGAGTCTACTGGCTGAATCATGACAGAAACGAGCTCTATCTGGGGCCGTATATCGGGGCCAGCACAGAGCATACTCGCATTAAAGTTGGTCGTGGAGTTTGTGGAACAGCAGTAGCCGAGAATGCCAATCAGTTAATTTCGGATGTGCGTGAGCTGGACAACTACATTGCATGCAGTCTGGATGTACGCTCAGAAATTGTAGTGCTTATTCGAGACAGTAGCGGAAATATTATCGGTCAGATCGATGCCGATGGCCATGAAGTCGGAGCGTTCGATAATAGAGATGAAGCCTTTCTGGAAGAAGTTGCAAAGCTTATCGCATCGGCAGCAGTAGCTTGATTCGAATTTACTTTATGTTGACATACCGTGCGATCTGAACATGAAATAGGCTGCTCCGATCAAACATAAACCTGCCCACAGAAAATCCAGCGACAGTTTCTGTTTCATATAAAAGGCACAGAAAAGTGCAAAGACCGCCATGGTGATTATTTCCTGAATCACCTTTAATTGACCCAGCGAGTACACTTGACTTCCTATGCGGTTGGCGGGAACCTGCAGGCAATACTCGAAGAAAGCCACACCCCAACTGAACAATATGGCAAACAGAAGGGGTTTGCCTTTGAAATCTTTCAAATGCCCATACCAGGCATAGGTCATGAAAGCATTTGAGCCAATCAGCATAAGAATCGGCAGAACGGCTAACCACTTAATCATTTCTGTTCACCTGCTTCCATAAATAATCAGAGAATTCAAGCGTAATCCTGCAATCCGGCAACTGGCTGGAAAAGATAGCAGTTTCGCGGATACTGTCAAGACAGAGCTTAATGTCTGTAAGTTTTCAGGATTTGAATTCTACTTCGTGTATGCGATAGGCGGTTTCCGACATGCCAAGTTTCGAATAGGTTTTCTGTGCGCCGGAATTATCTTTTTCGACGTATAGCCGCAATCCGCAGGCGCCAGCTTTTTTGGCGGCTTCTTCTGTGTGTCTGTATAGCGTTGTAAAAACTCCCCTGCCCCGCATTTCTGGGTTTATATATACCGACTGTATCCACCAGAACTGCCCGTTGCGCCAGTCGCTCCATTCATAAGTTATCATAAGCTGTCCGATTACTTCACCATTGTATTCCGCCAGCAGATAAAAACCGTGACGTTCATCTTCAATCACGGAAATCACGCCGTTTTTGAGGGTTTCCACATCAAGCTTGCGATCTTCGCTTTCAAGCGCCATTGCAGCGTTGAATTCAGCTATGATTCCGGTATCGGTTATTAAGGCTTGCCTGATGGCGATATCAAAATTCATTTCTGGAGATTCTCTTTTTTAACATTCCAGTCAGTAATCAGACAGCCATCTTTGCAGGTTGGTGTGCAGTGGCCATTGCAGGGTTCGATATGAATATTTACGCTGGTTCTTGGAAGCCGCTTCTTTATTTCATCTTCAATGCGGTCAGTTATGTCGTGAGAGCTTTTGACACTCATGTCTTCCGGTACCAGCATGTGAAATTCAATAAAACGATAAGGCCCGGATTTGCGTGTTTTCAGCTTATGGAAACCGCTTACGCTTTTGTCGACCTGACGTAAATAGCTCTTTATCCAGTCTTCTTCTTCCTGCGGCAGGCTGCCATCGACCAAATCGGAAAATGAGCGCCGAGTAAGATCCCAGGCGGCATGTATAATCATCAGAGCAACCATCATGGCGGCCACAGGGTCAATCCAGTGCAGATCGGTATTCGGCCAGAAGTGTTTGCCGATCCATATTACCAGGAGGCCGAAAGCTACGCCGGCTGAAGTATAAACATCGGTACGTAAATGCCAGGCGTCGGCTTCAAGAGCAATGGAGTCGGATTCTTTTCCAATCTTGAAGAGAAAATGCGAAACGATGATATTCATAATTGAAGAAACAGCCATCACCCCGATACCCCAGCCTATCTGTTCCACAGGCTCAGGATGCAACAGTTTCATAATGGCTTCATAAATTATCCAGATAGCGGCGACAAAAATAAGTAACGCTTCGACAGTACCGGAAATATTTTCGTATTTACCGTGTCCAAAAGGATGGTCTGCATCAGCAGGTTTACTTGATGTTTTAACGGCAAAATAAGCAATCGCAGCAGCTATGGCATCCACACCTGAATGGATTGCTTCCGACATGACCGAAACCGAGCCAATCAGCAATCCAACCAGAAATTTAAACAAAACTAATGTCGTGTTTGAAGCAACCGAAATTGCCGCAATCAGAGTTTTCTTCTTTTCGATCTGCATTTATATCTGCCTGCTTCATCTCTCACATTGAATCTAATGCGGGAACAAGATAACATAAATAGCCGATATTTCCAGATTTATTTATCAACGATATCAATCGGTTATGGTAGTCTCGTCTATTTTGGTGAGCCAATGCAGACTAGATGAGTTAACATATACGTCAACAGATGAAATGCTGAAGTGGGTAAAAAATATGTCTGGAGCGAACAGCCTCTTTTCAACATTACCAAGAATGATGCTGTTGATTCTTATCGTACTGGCATCAATTCAAGGGCAGGCTTTTGCCGATAGATGTCGGGAGCATAAAAACGGCGGCGGTCAGATATGTGATAAAGCCCGGGCGGATGCAACAGTTTACATAGCCTACAACGCCAGGATCACTCAGAATGCCCTTGCACTTGGCTCGGCGCGTATTATGGGAAATTCCATCGTCGAGGGCAACGCCCTGGTCGGTGAAAATGCGACAGTCGAAAGAAACGCAAGAGTATACGGGCACGCCTGCATTATTGGGAAAGCGAAAGTCGGAGGCAACTCGCGCGTTTATGGCAATGCGATTATTGCGGGAGAGTCGCAGATAAAGGGCAATGCC
>Ga0172375_10008991_pt1 | contig 13277 bp, 10 predicted proteins | sample LakKiv1m_FD_114537 | JGI IMG/M metagenome (GOLD analysis project Ga0172375, IMG submission 114537) | Freshwater microbial communities from Kabuno Bay, South-Kivu, Congo - kab_092012_11.1m | ecosystem: Environmental > Aquatic > Freshwater > Lake | place: Democratic Republic of the Congo...
AGGAGTTTTTCCTTTTCAGCCTGATCGAGTTCCCTGGCCAGGTTCGGGTCGGGTCTCAGGAGCAACGACGTGCGGTGAAGGTTGCTGAGAAAGAACCGGTCCACGAGACTCTCGAAATAACCGGGGGACGCGTTCACCCGTTTCTTGAGCGCTTCCAGGGGCGCCTCGAAGGCTATAAGGGCGAGAGGGTCCTCGTCGTAAAGCCAGGTGGTCAAACTACGAAGCATGAGCACCAGACCTCGGGGATAGCTCCCCGTGTTGTTTTCCCTCAGGATAAACTCGATGGTGTTCTGCGCAGCCTCGACCGTGTGGGGATGGAGGCCCTCCCGGACCAGGCGGGAGAGGGTGGAGAGGATCAAGGCTTCCACTTCCTCGGCCCGTTCGGCAGCGATGCCCTTGAGCCCTGTTGAAAAATACATCTGGCACAGTTCGCTTCCCAAGCCGACTCCGGCAAGGTCCTCCCCCAGCTTGGAGTCCATCAGAGCCTTTCGGAGCGGAGAACCGGGCATGCCCAGGAGCATGTACTCCAGCATGTGAAAGCTCAGATTTTGCTCGATCGAGGAGGTCTCCTCCAGCAGCCAGTTCAGGGTGAACATGGCTTTCAAAGAGTCCTCACCGGCCGGAAAGGGCCGCGTGAGGCGCCGTGGTTCTTGAAATCGCGGCTGAAGAGGGATCGCGGAATCCACAACCACGCGCCGGAAGTCCTTGAGGTAATCGTTCACAATCCGCAGGCGTTCTTCAGGGTCGTCATTGCCGTAGAAGAAAACCCGGGCATTGGAAGGATGATAGTATTTTTCGTGGAAGGCTTTGAACTGCTCGAAGGTGAGGTCGGGGATTTTCCTGGGGTCTCCGCCTGAGTCAAAACCATACGGGTTGGCGGGAAAAAGGGATTGCTGGGAGTATTCGGCCAGAAGATTGTCCGGGGAAGAATAAGCGCCCTTCATCTCGTTGAAGACCACCCCTTTGTAGCGGAGCGGATCGGACGCGTTCTCCAGTTCGTAATGCCAGCCTTCCTGCTGCAAGACAAAGGGCGTGAGCCGGGGATAGAACACCGCATCCAGATACACGTCAACAAGGTTGTAGAAGTCCTTCACGTTCTGGCTGGCCACGGGATAGCAGGTTTTGTCCGGATAGGTCATGGCGTTCAGAAAGGTCTTGAGGGAGCTCTTGAGGAGCTCCACGAAGGGCTCCTTGACCGGATACTTCCTGGAACCGCACAACACCGAGTGCTCGAGAATGTGGGCGATCCCCGTGGAGTCCGCAGGCGGGGTTCGGAAGGTGATGCCGAAGACCTTGTTTTCGTCTTCGGTCGTCAGGGAGAGCAGGTCCGTTCCGGTTTCCACATGCCGAAACATCTCTGCTCTGGCTTTCAGCTCCGGGATCTCGCGAACCCACACACTCTCAAAACCATGCCGTATGGTCATATATTTCTCTCCAACAAGACTGAGGGGTCTTCAGTAATCCGGTGGCTTCTTGCCCTGCGCTCCCATCCCTGCTCTGAGTGACGAGTGACGAGTAACCGTTCGAAAGGCCCTTCGAGGGCCTCAGGGTCCTGAGCAAAGTCGAAGGGCAAGTAACGAGATCAAAACATGAACTTGTCACTTCTTACTCGTCACTTGTTACTTTCCCGTGGCGATCGGCGTTTTTCATCAGCCGCTAACTCAAGAAATAGGTGTGCGTGGGACTGAGCACATGAGGCCGCGACGAGGTGCTCCTCATGGTCGCACACCGGCTCCGGTTCAGTCGTTTCAGACGGTAGGAGTCGAAGAAACGAATCTGCTTGTCCGTGATGGATTCAACGATCGACCAGTGATCCCACATGGGGCCGCCGACTCCGATGAGGATGGCTCTCCGTTCTCCACCGCTCAGAAAATTCATCATCTCATTCCAAAAGGCGTCTAGAGGAGTGTCGGGGCTTTGCTTGAAGGGCATGTAGCGGTTCTTGATCCTGTCGCCGACCACTTCGCCAAAGATGCCTCCGATCGTGAGCAGGTCAATGCCTTCGATGAGGAGTTTTCCCAGGTCCTTCTTGGTTTCCAGATAGCGAATGATCTCTTTGAAGAGATCCTTGGCTTCTTCTTCCCCGATTCCGGTGACGATCCGGGTTGCGTTCACAATGCTGTAGACGGCACACAACCCATCCAGTGCGCCCTGTTCATAAGGCTTCATTTCCAAACTCCTGCCATTATCTATTATCTTAACCCGTAAAAGATAGTGCATCCCAAAGCAATCTTCAACCGTCAAGGCAAAGAGGTTTCAACCTTAATTCCCGGAGATTTTGTTTGAGTATTTTCGATGAGTTGCGATATGAAGATCAGCGACCCAGAACGGGGTGCCGGTGTGCGGCCAGATTGACCATTTGGCTGAGCATGGCGCCGTAGGAGTACCCTGCCAACTCTGCGGCAAAGGCCATGCTCGTGTCGGAACTGATGTCCGGGTTGGGGTTGACGTCGAGGATGTAAAACACGCCGTCGCGCATACGAATATCGAACCGGGCGTAATCGCGACATCCGATCACCCGGTAGGCTCGTTGTGCGACCCTCTCCAATTCCTTAAGCTCCGCTTCACTGAGAGAGGCCGGGACCCTGACGCAGATTTTTTCGTAAGCCGGGGAATCGGGTCTGTACTTGGCGTCAAAGGTGCACAGACGATCCTGGACCTCATTGAAGGCTGAAAAATCCATTTCAGCCGGAGGAAGCATCTCCACGGTTTTGTTGCCCCACAGAGACACGTGGAATTCCCGGCCGTCAATGAAGTCTTCAATGATTGCGGGTTGCTTGAACTCGTTCAGAACATAGGCGATTCGCGGAAGCATCTTATCATGGGTCAGAACCACCGCATCTCTTGAAAGGCCACAACTGGAGTGCTCCCGGGCCGGCTTCACAATGGCCGGAAACTTCCGCCACCCGTTCATGTGAGCGGAGCTGAAGATCTTCCAGACCGGGATCGGCACTCCGCGGCTCGCCAGTCGTTTCTTGACCTTCGCCTTGTCCCACCCGGTGGCCAGAGTTTCCGGCGGAGATCCCGTGTACGTAAACCCCATGGACTCGAGGGTCTCCGCCACCAGAGCTTCGCTGAAGAGGATTCCCGGAAGGCCCTCGCATCCGTTGAAGACGATATATTCATCGGGATCGAAGTTTCTCAGGCGGTTTGCCAGGTCGGAATCATAAACGGGAATGTTAGTGACAGGATGTCCCTGGCGGCGCAGGGCCTTTTCAAGGTCATCGACTTCGTCCAGCGCCTTTTCCAGGTCCGCCGCTTCCCAGGACTCGTCGAGATTGTGGAGAAGCAATACAGGCAGGTCTGTCCGCCGGTTGCTCTCAAGGAAGGGACTTTCTTTTTCCAGCTCTACTTCAACGTCTGCCAGCTGCGTACTTGAAAGGGCCATGGTTTTTATTCTGTCCAGTCATCGAGCGAAGCATTCGTTCTTAAAGGCCGGGAAGATATTCCATGTAAAACCGGTAGAAGGCGGCCAGGACCAGAGCGTGGGTGATTTCTCCGCCCCGAATCAGTTCGGGGATCTGCTCCAGAGGTCTCACCAACACCTCGATGTCTTCCTTTTCGTCCTGTTCCTGTTCCTTCACACGCGAGACGGCCTTGGCCACAAAGGTGTAACATCGGTTCGTCAGAAAAGCAGGGTTGGGATGCACACTCCCCAGCAACTGCATCTCGGACTCTTTGTAACCCGTCTCCTCGATCAACTCTCGACGCGCCGCACCTTCAGGCGTGTCGCTTTCTTCCACGATCCCCCCGGGGATTTCAAGCGTGCTTTCCCGGATGCCGTGTCGATACTGCCGGATCAGCACCACCTCATTGCGAGGCGTGAGGGGAATCACATTCACCCAGTCCGCCGACTCAAGAACATAAAAGTCATAGGCTTCATTGGTTCGCGGTGAACTGGCACGGTCCGTACGCAGATTGAAAATCTTGAACGATTCGCTTCGCTGACTCGATAAGAGTCTCCATGGCTTTATCGGCATTATCCCGTACCAACGAAGACAGTATAACAGAGACATTGAAAAACGTAAAAGAAAATCTGCACAGAGAATACGTTTCTGTGCAATTTTTTTCTCTCTCCATCGCTCACGCCTTTGGAAGGCAGGGTTCTGAGGATTTCATCGGGGCTCAAAGAAGCGTCGCATGGGTTGAAGATCGTGGATCAGCGGCATTCTCGGAAGGCTTTCGATGAAGAAGCGGCCGTAGCGGCTCGTGACCATGCGCACGTCCAGAACGGAAAGCACCCCCCGATCCGTGCTGTTCCGGATAAGCCTTCCCAGCCCCTGCTTGAGAGCGATGATCGCGGCCGGGAGTTGATAGTCCATGAAAGGGTTGCCGCCCTGGCTTCGAATCCGGTCGATGCGCGCCGCCACCAGAGGATCTCCGGGCGAGTCAAAGGGAAGCTTGTCCACGATGAGGCAACTGAGCGCTTCTCCGGGCACGTCCACCCCCTGCCAGAAGGACCCGGTGGCGAGAAGCACCGAGTGCGTGTCGGTGCGGAACTTCTCCAGCAGAACGGACTTGGGGGCCTCCCCCTGCTTGAAAAGGGTGTAGGGAATCCGGCCGTGGAGAAGACGGTGGACGGCATTGAGATTGTTGTGGCTGGTGAAGAGCACCAGCGCACGACCGGCTGTCATTTCAAGGATCTCCAGAACCCTTTGCGACACCCTGGCGGTGAAAAGAGGGTCGGTGGGGGGAGGCAAATCCGTGGGAACGTAAAAAAGTGCGTTCGATTCGAAGTCGAAATGAGACGGGTACAGACCTTCCAGGGCGTCCTCTAGCAGGCCCATGCGGGACCGGAAGTAATCGAAGCGGCCGTGGGTCGAGAGCGTGGCGGAGGTGAAGACCAGGGGGCCTGTCTTTTCATAGAGGAGATCCTTCATGCCTTGTGAGATGTCGAGGGGCGAGGCATGAAGCACGACTGTTTTTTTTCGCCTCTCGTACCACCTCAACCAATCGGCGTCGGATGAGCCGAGAATCTGGTCCAGGGACTCCCTCATCTCCTGGGCTCTGTTCGCTAGGGACTGAAGGACCGGGCTTTCCTCCTCGGTGAAGCCCGACTTGTCGCGGATGAAGCCCAGGCCCTTCCTGATTTCCAGGCAAGCGCCTTTTTCAAGGCCTTCAAGGCTCTCTTCCGCAAGGCGGCCCTTCTCGTCGCCCTCTCTCAGAAGATCCCACAAATGCTCGGCTCCTGCCTTGATCCACTCCAGGTGCCGCCCCACCCTCTTTTTCTCCTGACTGGGAAGAGCCGCCAGCTCCCTTTCCACGTCGCTCACAAAGTCCATGAGCTGGTTTGTGCTGAGGCTTTTTCCGAAATAGGTCGTGGCGATGTCCTCCAGGGTGTGAGCCTCGTCAAAGACCACCGCCTGGAACCGGGGGATGATCTCTCCGAAGCCTTCTTTCTTGACCATGAGGTCTGCAAAAAAGAGGTGGTGATTGACGACGATGATCTGAGCCTGCGCTGCGGTCTGTCGGAGGCGGTTGAGGAAACAGCCCTCATAGAACAGGCACTCGCTTCCCACGCATTGATCGGAAGTGGAGGAAATGGAATCCCAGAGAGGGTCCTCGTCCTTGAGCCAGTCGAGCTCCGCGCGATCACCGAACTCCGAGCGGTCGATCCACTTCTGAAGAGCGCCCCGGGCCTCGTCGAACTCCTTCCTCAACAGGAAAGGCTGAAGAAAATGCTGGTCAAAGCGATAGCGGCAGAGGTAATTTTTTCTGCCTTTCATCATCACGGCGTTGATGGGTTGTCCCAGCGCTTTGGAGAGGAGAGGAATATCCTTGTAGAAGATCTGTTCCTGGAGGTTTTTGGTCCCTGTGGAAATGACGGTCTTTTTTTCGGAGAGGACAATGGGAGCCAGGTAGCCCAGGGTTTTGCCCGTGCCTGTCCCTGCCTCGATCACGGCTTTGCATTTGTGCTCCAGGGCCTGTTGAACCAGCTTGGCCAGCTTGAGCTGGGAGGACCGAAACTCAAAACCCGGGATCGCCCCGGCAAGAGATCCCTGAGGCCCCAGGATCTGGTCGAGATCATCGGTGCTCATGGAGACACTATATTTTTGTGCAAAGGCACCGTCAACTCCCAGGTTGACGCTCTGAAGGAAATAAGCAAGAATAATACCGGCTGCAGCTCATGGCCGTAGCGCGTCAGCGACGGCGTCATTCCCGCGGAGGCGGAAATCCAGTTCGATTTTGCATCCTGCTCTGGCCAGGCTCTCAGACCGTCAAAATGAAAACCTTTATTTTATTCACCTCCTTCATCAGCCTTTTTCTTGTTTATGCAGAGAGTGCATGGGCCCAGGGATCTATCTCTCACCTTGCCGAGCGATACAAAACATCGGTAGTCGCTGTCCTTGCCATGGACCGGGAGAACAGAACGATTCGGACCGGGAGTGGTTTTTTTGTGAATCGCCAGGGGGTCATCGCCACCAGCCATCATGTTCTCGAAGGTGCGGCCAGGGCCATGGTCCGGCTGGGCGACAGGCAGGAGGGGGAAGTGCTGGATATCCTGAGCGACGATCCTGAGTGTGATCTGCTCACGGCCCGGACGTCGCTGAAGGATGCCTCCTCTATTCCCTTTGGGGACTCCAACCGCATCGCAGGCGGGAAAGAGGTGCTGATCATCGGCTTCTCTCCTGCATGGGAAAAAATCCTTTCCGCCGGTCATGTTCTTGGCTCCAGAAGAGCAGGCCCCATTGAGCTGCTCCAGATCTCTGCGCCCCTTTTGGCCGGATGCAGCGGGGCGCCCGTTCTAAACAGGAAGGGTGAGGTTCTCGGTGTGGCCACCGCTTTTGCCGATCTCTCAAAGGATCTCAATTTCGCAGTGCCCATCCACTATTTAAGAACGCTCAAGCCTGCCCGCACAAACTGGAGCTCCCTTCGAGAGAAATCCGTCCGGTTCCAGGCGTCCATGGCCGATGCCACGGTCACTGAAATCCTGATCACCCGCGATCAGAGGCTTGCGACCGAGGTGGCGGCGAGACCTTTGAAGTCAACGTCAGCCTCCCGCCCCAGTTCTGTGTATTTCAAAAACGGGAAAGAAGTCTTCTGTGACGCGGCATGGAAAGACGGCAGCACGGTTTTTCTTGTCATTCACGGGAAGGGTTATGCCGTGGGCTACAAAGAGGAAGAGATTGACATGAAGAAATCCTTTGCCCCTTAGGGTCCTCTCTCACCCGCTCGTCCGCCGTGGCGGACTCGCTTGAGCTCACAGAGTTTCTGAGAGAAAATCTCGTCCCTGCTGAGGCCGGAACATTGACCTGATCACCGGCAGCTGATTCCTGTTTACTGATTTAGAGGAGCGAAACCATTCCAGTCCTTTTCAAAGTTTTCATCATCTTCGGCCTGATCCTGTTCCTGCACAGGCTGCGCCTCCACCTGAGCCTGGCGCTCTTTGCGGGGTCCCTGGCGCTGGCTTTCTGGATGGGTCTGGGCGTCTATCCCCTGTCTGGTGTCATTGCGGCCAGCGCCACGAGCCTGCAAACGATCAGCATCCTCCTGATCGTCTGGCTGATCATGGTGATGAGCAAGATCATGAAAGAGGCGGGCCAGATGGAGCGGCTTGTGTCCAGCTTTTCACGCCTCTCGGGAGACCCAAGAACCGTAGGATCGGTCATGAGCGCCCTGATCGGACTGCTGCCCATGCCAGGAGGCGCCCTCTTTTCAGCCCCTATGGTGGATGCCTCGTTGGCGGCTCTGCCCGTCAACAAAGAACAGAAAACCATCATCAACTATTGGTTCCGCCACATCTGGGAGTACTGGTGGCCCATTTTCCCTGGGGTCATTCTCGCCCTGGCTCTCCTCAAAGTGGAGACGTGGATTTACATTTCTACCATGGCGCCTGTGACGGTGATTTCTGTTGCGGCAGGGGTACTCTTCATTCTCCGGCCCATCAGGCTAGTCCAGCAGCAAGCGACGAGCCATGTCTCGTGGAAAGCCCTCGGTCTCTTTTTGAAGGAGATCCTGCCCATCCTGATCATCATCTTCTTTATCCTGTTTCAGGCCGCTCTCACGGAGGTCCTCGCACTATCCGGAGTGCGCTTTGCCATGCCTGGAGCTCTTTCCATGCTGCCGGGTCTGGTGGCTGCGGTGATCTGGGTAAGTGCATTCAATCACCTTCCTGCCTATCGGATCAGGGTCTCTCTCCTGGATCGAGGGTCTGTATCCATTCTGCTTCTCATCGTGGCCATCATGATTTTTCAGGGCGTGCTCAAGGAAAGTCAGGCTGCGTTGCAGATCCGCTCCGAGCTTTTCGCCTATCACATTCCCGTCGCCCTGGTCGTCATGATGCTTCCCTTTCTTGCGGGGTTCATCACGGGCATTGCCGTAGGGTTCGTAGGGACCTCCTTTCCTCTCATCATCCCCATGTTTCAGGAGGGAAATCTTGTCGGCTATCTGTCCAGTGCAGCCCTGGCCTTCACCTTCGGGTTCATGGGCATGATGCTTTCGCCGGTCCATCTCTGCTTCCTCGTGACAAAAGACTATTACGGGGCTAGCCTCATCAAGAGCTACCGCTATCTCCTGCTCCCCGCTCTCGGCGTCATGGCAACCGTGACCGCGATTTTTTACCTGATTCGAAGCCTATGAAATGTCGCCCCTTTTGGGTTGACACTCTCCTTCCTTACTAGGTAACGTCGGTTTGGATTTCCCAAGTTTCCACCCCTTAAGGAGGACCATTCCGTAATGGGTACTGTGCGTGTTCAGAGAAAGGATTTCATCGTGCCGAGATGTACCGATGCCTGCCCTGCTGGCGTGGACGTACCCAGGTACATCCGGGCGGTTCGAGACGGCAAAGATGATGAGGCCGTGGCGGTGCTGAGGGAGAAGCTGCCTCTTCCCACCGTCTGCGCGGACGCCTGTTTCGCTCCCTGCGAAGAGGTCTGTGCCTACAGGCAGTTCGGTGATCCTATTGCCATCCGGGCGATCAAGCGAGCCGCCGTGGACAAGGGGAAAGACACGTGGAAGAAAAGAAAGAAGGTGGCGAAGAAGACCGGCAAGAAAGCGGCGATCGTGGGTGCCGGGCCTGCCGGGTTGACCGCTGCCTATTATCTCGCCACCAAAGGGCACGAGGTGACGCTCTTTGACTCCTTTCCCAAGCCGGGCGGCATGCTGCGCTACGGAATTCCGAACTACCGTCTGCCGGAGAAAAGGCTGGACCGGGACATCAAAGCCATTCTCGAATGGGGCGTGAAATTTCAGGGAAACACCACGGTTGGCAAGGACATCTCCCTAGAGGAGTTGAAGAGGGATTATGATGCGCTGTTCCTCGCAGGAGGTGCCAATGCGAGCGCCAGGATTCCTTTGAAAGGGGCAGAAAAGAAAGGGATTCTCTGGGGCTGGGATTTTCTGAAGGATGTAAAACTCGGAAAAGCACCGAAGATGAGAGGCGATGTCATTGTCGTAGGCGGAGGCAACGTGGCCATTGACGTGGCCCTCACGGCCAAACGGTTGGGCGCAAAGAAGGTGCATCTCTTCTGCCTCGAAAAGAGAGAGGAGATGCCGGCGCACGAATGGGAAATCAGTCTCGCTGAAGAAGAGGGCGTTTTCATCAACAACTCCTGGGCGCCGAAAAAAGCGTTGGGAGACGCGAGCGTTTCAGGGCTCCAACTCATGAAGTGTACCTCGGTCTTTGACGGGGATCGCAAGTTCAACCCCACCTATGATGAAAAGACCACAAAGAAAATGGAAGGAAAAACGGTTATCCTTGCAGTGGGCCAGACGCCCGAATTGGGATACTTGTCCGAGCACAAGGGAATCCAGGTACGGTCCGGCCGCATCGAGGCGGACCAGAACACTCTTGCCACGGGCGAAAAGGGCGTCTTTGCGGGCGGGGATGGGGTGAGCGGCCCTGCGTCCATTATCCAGGCCATTGCCCAGGGCAGGAAGGCGGCAGCGGCGATGGATCGTTATCTCGGAGGAGACGGGAACATCGAGGAGATCCTGGCCAAGCCTGAAAAGGCAGTGCGCCTCCCTGAATTTTCAGGGGACGGCATCCCTCGGAGTCCCATGCCTCTTTTGAAGCTGAAGGACAGGAGCACCGGGTTTGGCCAGGTGGAGCGGGGGTTCACGGACGAACAGATCGCGGCCGAGACCAACCGCTGTCTGAACTGCGATGCCAGACGCTTTGAGGTGGTGCTCAACACCGAGTACTGCAAGGAGTGCGGCTACTGTGCGGAAGTTTGCGGCGTGAACACCTTCGCTCCTGCGGAGTTCTTCAATGCCAGGGGATACAGGCCCCAGGAGGTCAAGTCGTCCAAGTGGTGCGTGGGGTGTTTCAAGTGTTACTTTGCTTGCCCTGACTTCGCGATCGATGTGAAAGAAGTGAGGGAATGAAAGTGACAAGTGACGAGTAACGAGTGACAAGTTAGTCGCATGTCTCGTTACTTGCCCTTCGACATCGCTCAGGGCCGTGAGTCCTTCGACGTTGCTCAGGACCCTGAGGCCCTCGAAGGGCCTGTCGAACGGTTACTCGATACTCGTGACTGATATGGGCCTTTTACCTGAGCGTTTTTGAGCAACCTGTGAGCAGGGTCTTTTTCAGCATCCCGATGAGGTAGGAGGTTTCAATGAAGCGATATTTGGAGACCGGGAATTTCGCGATCACCGAAGGAGCCCTTCTTGCCGGGTGCCGCTTTTTTGCAGGCTACCCGATTACCCCGGCGACGGAATTGGCCGAAGCCATGAGCCGGCGGCTTCCGCAGGAAGGCGGCGTGTATCTCCAGGCCGAGGACGAATGCGCGGCCATGCACATGTGCATTGGCGCGGCCCTGGGGGGGTTCAAGGCCATGACGGCGACCTCAGGTCCCGGGTTCATTCTCTATGCCGACCCTTACGGTTGGGCCCTCGGGTGCGAGACCCCCCTTGTGGTTCTCAATTCAGGGCGAGTGGGGCCGGTGAGCGGGATTACGGGAGCACCGGGCCAGGGAGAGTTCTACCTGACCCGTTACCCCACGCAGGGAGGGAACTTCGAGACCATCGTGCTCGCGCCTAACTCGGCCCAGGAATGCATGGCCACGACCGTAGAGGCTTTTTATCTGGCCGAGCGATTCCGCATGCCGGTCACCGTGCTCGCAGACCAGTTGATCACCGACGGCTTTGAGGACATCACGGTCCCGGAAAACGAGGATGAAATGAAGGAGATGGGATTTCGGGTTTGGCCCAGAAAAGTCCATCCGGGCCCTGACTTCTATCCCCCCACGGATGCAATCGACGTCCCGCCGGTCGTGCTGGGTCACAACACGGGCGCACTCTGCTCGGACTGGACGCCCACAGAGCAGGGCTATGACATCGAGGAGGTGGAGGCCCACCACAAGCACGCGTACCGGCTCATTTACAAGGTCCGTAATCACAGAGATCTTTTCAAACACCACTATGACAGGAAGTTCATGTCTGACGATCCTGACCTGATCGTGGTTTCTTTTGGAACCCCGGCGCGGGTCGTGAACACGGCTGTGGCCAAGGCCCGGAGCAAGGGCATGAAGGTGGGCGCTCTGAGGCTCATCAACCTGTGGCCTTTCCCGGACGAACTCTTCAAGGCGAACGCCAAATACCTCGTGGTGGAACTCAACTGGGACGGCCAGTTGGTTCGGGAGGTGCAGCGGGCCGTGCCCAAGGATTCGAAAGTCCACTTTCTGGGAATCTGCGGCGACCTGCCCACTCAGGCGGACCTCCTGGGGACCTTCGACAAAATCCTCAAGAACGAACCTCTGGCTCGCAGGGGTTGGGAATTGGAGGCTTGGTAAATGAAGTACGCATCTAGCGAACTGACGACAACCTACCTTCGCTCCAGGAAGATCCCGAGCACGGCCTGTTCAGGGTGCGGCTTAGGCATGAATCACAAGATCGTGATCCAGGCCATCCAGGAACTGGGGCTGAAGGTGGAAGACATCGTGTGGGGCACCTCGATCGGTTGCGCAGGACGGCAAACCTTTGCCACGTGGAAAGGGGATGGATTCGCCGGCACCCATGGCCGGGTTTACGCCATTGCCCGGGGGCTTCGCGTAGCCCTTCCGCCGGAAAAGCACCTCATCCTCACGGTAGGCGACGGCGATGCCTTTGGCATCGGGCTCACGCACCTGATTCACGCGGCTCGGTCCAATGCGGACATGACGGTGATCGTCAACGATAACCTCGGGTATCAGTCCACAGGCGGTCAGTACGGCTGGACCACGCCTCAGGGGAGCAAGACGGACAGCAGCCCCTATGGGATGTTCGAACACAACCTCACGAGCGAGGGCCTGGACGTCATGCATATCCTCAAGGGGGCAGGCGCGACGTTCCTTGCCCGGCACGTCTCCATGGACGGGGCCAAAGCCGTGGCGACCGTCAAGAAGGCCATTCTGAACAGGGGGTTTTCCCTGGTTCACATGCCCTATCCCTGCCCGACCAACTTCGCTTCCAGGGAACTGGGATCCAGGAACCAGGTGAACATCTACCGGTGGATCAAGTCGCATGCCGCGCCTCTGGGAAAGGAAAAGGCGGATACCCTCTGGGCCACCGGCGTGTGGCACGATGCAAGCAATTCGAGGGCCGAGTTTTCCCAAATGGTTTGGGAGACCGTGGACAAGATCAGGAGGACAGGCAAGATATGAAAGACAGAATCGAGATCGTTGCAAGCGGTTTTGGCGGCCAGGGTGTCGTCAGGCTCGGACAGATTGTCGGCGAAGCGGCGGTCAAGCAGGGGCTCCACGTGACCATGCTCAAGAGCCACGGCACAGAGATGCGGGGGGGCTACGTGCGAAGCCAGGTGGTCCTGTCCAGGGATCTCATAGACAGTCCCATGTGCGAGTCGCCCGACTACTTTGTCGCTCTGTCAGGAGCGGCGTACAAGCGATTCAAGGACACGGTGCCGGAGTACGGCACGATCGTCTATGACCCTGCCTTTGTCGGTGAGATTGACGAAGCGCTCAAGTGCAGCCAGAAGTCTTTTCCGGCCAAGGATCTTTCCATGAAGCACTTCAACAACGCCCTGTTCTCCAACACCCTCGTGCTCGGTGTCATGGCCAGGCTGGTGGAGGGGCTGAAAAAGGAAATGGTTTTGGAGAGCATCCAGGAAATCCTTCCCAAGTTCCAGGAAAAGAACAAGGAGGCGTTTGAAATCGGGTATGGTTATTTCCAGTGATCCGGTGCATCCGTTAGAGCCTTAGGCTGTAACTTCTGCGCAAGATGCATAGATCTTATGAGCCCGGACTGGGGGGTGTGGTCTCTTTAGAGCCGCAACCATTTCTTCACGGTGGTAAAGCGGCGCCGAAAAGTCAGTGGGTTACGGTAAAAGCCCTTTGGTA
>Ga0172375_10008992_pt1 | contig 13271 bp, 8 predicted proteins | sample LakKiv1m_FD_114537 | JGI IMG/M metagenome (GOLD analysis project Ga0172375, IMG submission 114537) | Freshwater microbial communities from Kabuno Bay, South-Kivu, Congo - kab_092012_11.1m | ecosystem: Environmental > Aquatic > Freshwater > Lake | place: Democratic Republic of the Congo...
CCTCCAACGACACATCGCTACCCGAGACCCCATGTCCGGAGGCCCTCCCTTGCCCTCTCACTGCCCGCCCACCTCCCTCTCGCTCTCCACAGCCGCTTACCACACTTGAATTGGAACCACTGAAAACCACCAAATCCGCTGGTAACGACAGGGTTTTGGGCTTACCATGGCAACACGCTGATAGTCCTGCATGACGCTTTGTGAAGGAGCGCATAGTCCTTGTTGGCTTAATGACAATGAGACTGCTCAAGACAGTCCTGATAACGGTTGGCATCCTGGCGTTCCTCTGGGTCTGTGCCCCCCTGCTGATCGGCACCATGTTCTGGTTCATAGCACGATCACAATACAACGCAACCGAACCTTCCAAGGTCTCGACCCTGCAAATACCGGATTCAAATATAACGATTGCCTTGTTCCGTAAGCCTCAACCGCGCGCGATCTGCTCCGAGGGCGAATACCGGATCCTGGAGGTCTCCAGGCCCGCGCGGTCAAACCTTTATTTTGAATTACTCCCGACTTCGGCAGGGGACAACCCGCACCTCAAGGCGTACTGGTTCCCCAGTAATCAGTGCCTGAAGGTGATTGACTCGGGAACACGGTCTGGATCAGGCGAGTCTGTGTTATTCCTGAAATCGGCCACTATCGTGCATTTGTGTGACGGTGGCCGTGGCTCGCGGATGACCACGGACCCCAAACCTGCCTTGCCTCAACTGAAGTTCCCATCGGCAAGCGCGCAATGGTCGTTGGCGTTTACAGAGACAACCATCACGACACCCGAGGGGAATGGGATCTTTGTGGGAACTCTTGAGGAACCAAGACGAGAAGAACCCGGTCCGTCAACTCCTGCTGGCGATATCGGTAACCGTACCGTTCCGGAGAAGTGACACGGGGAAGACAGATGATGATACGTCCTTATCCCGATTCGGCGTACAGTGTGGATCACGACGGTCAGACTCGACTTGCTGCTACGGCGCGTCGTCGTACGCGCATGTGTGTTTCTGTCGGTATTGTTTCATTCACTGTTCTGGTTTCTGCCGTCGTTCTGAGCGTCTTCGAGGTCCCATTCGCTGGGTACCTTGGGCTGGGATTCTTTGCAGGACTCATTCTTCTCGCTATCGTCTGCATGGTTCCGACACGTCGCATTCGATGCTCTTTCTGCGGAAAGCGAATGAAGAGGGAGTGGATTAACCGTAGCGGGCGCGAGGAGTACCTGGTGTGCAGGGAATGCAGGACGTACGTTTACACATACAAAGTCACAGAATGAAACGTAACCTATCCCGAAGCCCGATATCTCCGAACTCAGCGACATGCTCAAGTCTGTCACGAAAGTAGTCTACAGACGATGAAGAGTTGCCTCGCGGGTTCCGGCATGCGATTCTCACCACCACGCGATTCCGGGTACAATTTCCGGGTATGAAAGGACAGACACGATGCCAAAGTATTCAGGAATGACCTTGCGGCCTTACCAGTTGCTCTGTGCGGTGTGTTCTATGGGTCAGAAGCGATCCGGCACCGTAAGCCCGGGAATACGGAAGATTCTGAAAGCCGTCGGGAAGAATCCCGATATGCCGATTACGCTCAGGTGCAACGCCGGTGACGTCTATTTGTACCAGGATACCGGCAAGGCAAATGGCGCGTCCGAATACGAGATGAAGCGCGACCTGGAGATCTTGCACAAGATCAACCTGTTCCCGGGAGCCACCCTGCCGGCAAGAATCATCATCAATCGCATCTACGACCGGATCGAGGATGTCTCCCAAATATGCGGCAGCGGGCCCGCGGGTGTAAGTGCGTGGAAAGGGTGTCCGAAAGCCGAGGTCGACAATTACAAGAAGGCTCGCGAGAAGGGGTCGGGCGCAATCATCCCGCCAAGAACAAAGCGCGAAATGAAGAAGGACAAAAGGGAATCGCTGGCGGCGATGTACAAGGCCGGGGCGATCAAGGTGCGGCCGCACATTCTCGTTTGCTCCGTGTGCCAGTATGGCAATGGAACCATGCCTCCTTACCCGGAAGACAACCTTCCGGAGCTCCTGCAACTGGTCCTTAAGAACCCGGATATTGCCATTACCATGGCGCGTTGCGCCGACTGGATGATGTGCGCCCCGTGTCCCATGCGTGCCCCCGCGATCAATGCGTGTGTTAACAACAGGGGCTGCGGGGGACTGTCAAACCAGGTGCGCGACCTACGTGTGATGCAGAGACTGGGATTGACCTACGGGTCAACAATGAACGCCCGGGCCGTCTACAAGCGCATCCTCGAACGCATTCCCGGCACGTTGGAGATGTGCAGGTTCGACCACGGCGCGCCGTCCGTGTGGTTCTGCGGCTGCGGAGCGGCGAAAACCAACAGCAAAGCCTATGCAAAAGGCAGAAAACTCTTGATGGCCAAATTGGAGAAACTGAATTGAAAACCAGACAAATCCTGTGTGCATGCGTTGTTCTCTGGCTGGTCCTGTTCGCGAACCGTGTGATTTCGGCAGATGCCGAGTGGCAACGCTCGATCCGGGTGGAAGACCCGACTGACTGCGGACGAACCGGATGGCCGGTTCTTGTGCGTCTCGACAAGCCGCAAGGCGACAGGTACGGACACGGGGTGATCGTGTCCCTGAAAGGGACGAACGGTGCCGAAACAGTCGTACCTTCCCAGGTCATGAGCCCGGCTGATCCCAAGGCCGTTCTTCCGGGGATATCAAACGGTGCTGTGGAGGTTTGTTTCCTGGCCGACCTGAAACCGAAGTCTGTGTCCACGTTCATTGTCAAAGCCGGTCATGGCCAAACCCCGTACACCAATCGGTTGACCTACGAAGGAGGCGGACTCGGGATAAAGGTTAATACGGGTCCGGCGCTGTTCACGTTCGATCCTCTCTCCGGCCAGTTGTGCACCTACCGGCCCAGGATTGCCGGGGTTGACGAGGAGATACGTTTCCGCCAGATGGGCGATCGCAACCAGCCGTGTCACTGGAACCCGGATGTCTGGGTGGAGGGCAAGTCCTGGGGTCACACGTCAGACTGGAACTGCGAGCGTCCTGCGACGCGTCCGGAGATGGAGATAGGCCGGGGCGACATAGCGTTCCGAATGGTCCGGAGCGGTAGAATGTGGTCGGCGGAGAATGTGCAGGCCACGGTCTCCTACACCGCGTTCGCGGGTATGCCGTTCCTCCTGGAGTCCTCCGAGATGAAGTTCACGGCTGCGACGACGGTCAGGGCTGTGAGGCATAACGAACTTGTTTTTTCGCGTGGTTTCCATACCCATGCGATCTGGCCGGACGGGACGGGCGCGCCCCAGGCGAAAGCCATCTACAACAAGCCGGACCCGAAGAAGTTTCTCGGAGTCATCCAGACGATTTCAGCCGATATCCCATGGCTGGGACTGATGAACGACGAGAAGCGGTACGGCATCGGTATTGTGAACTTCTTTCATCGCGAGACCACCGTGGACGGGTCCTCTCCCCGCAACGAGAACATGCGCTACTACTTCCTCGACTACGGGGAGCATGGCACAGGCGCTGGGTACAGTAACAATTTCGCCTACATGTGCCGTCCGATCTACTACGATGACAAAGAGAACGCCCCCGTTGAGGTAGCCGCTGGAGCCGTCTATGAAGAGCGTTCTGCGTTCCTGGTGTTTGCCCTGCGGGAGAAGGCAGACGAGAGCTATGTGGACCTGTTGAAGTGGGTTAAGCTCCTGCGGGAGCCGCCGATTGTCACGGTGGAGTAATCGCGTTTTACTGGCGATTCGACATGACACAACCCGACACTGCGTTGACGGCCGGTGTATGGGAGCCGGTTCGACGAATACTGCCCCTTGTGCTGTGGGCCGTCCTCGCATTGCGGTGTGTGCTGTCTGTCATGCAGGCCAGGGAACGCCTCGGTGAGCCTGGTGATGGTTCCCCGATCCGCGGGCTGGACGACGTGGTGAGCATTGTCAGGAACCTTGCCCCACCAGTGGTCTATGCGGAACCTGAACCGATATATCCCGAGCTGTTCCAGCGACTAACCGAGAAACTCCACCCCGTCCCCGTGCTGCCGTACACAGAAGTGCCGGAGGTGTTGCCCCCCGACGCCATGGCGGTCCTGCCGGTCGGGCATGAGGCACCGGGACAGTGGAAGATGGCGTACCATGCCGTTGACCTGACCATCCTGGTGCCATCATCTCCATCGCAGGAGAAGATGCGTGGGGGGGTGCTGCCATGAATGCCCAGGACTGCGCTGCAATCCTCCTGTATGTCATAACGGTTTCGATGCTCGGGTTCGGCCTCTTGCGTGCATCGGGACTCGGGTCGGCCCGGACATGGGGAATGTGCTATATCGCGGGCCAGCTCGTCGCGCTGCTCATTACGCTGGTCGCTGCCATGCTGGGTGTGCCTCTGTCGGTGTGTGTGTTCACGGCGGCAATAGCAGGATGTGGTGCATGGGTGTGTCTGCAGGTCTCTCGAGCCGCGGAGATGAACGCCATCCTTCGTTCATTCCTCTGGTCCGTCGCGCTCGGACTGCTTTTCCCCATGGCATGGGTGATTGCCTTTTCCGAACCATTGAAGGAATGGGATGCGCGGTCCATTTGGTTCTTCCACGCGAGGGTCTTGTTCTTTGACAACGGCCTTACAGGCAGTTACCTGGCGCAGCAGTTCACCGCGTGGTCGCATCCCGACTACCCGCTCTTTGTTCCAACCCAGGCTGTCTGGACAGGTCTCCTGCGGGGCGAATGGGACGAGCCTGTTGTGAAGATCTTCCTCTTCCTGAACTTCCTGGCTTATATGCAGATATTCTTTGAACAGGGCAGGCGGGAGGAACAGCCCCTGTGGATACTTCTGCCGCTTACTGTTTTCCTGTTTGACCTCAATACTGCCGGATACGTGGACGGAATGGCCGACAATCACTACGCCATATGCCTCGTGCTTGCACTACTGGCCATGGTTCGAGCCGGCAAAGGATATGGCGGATCCGCCGGTGAAGCAGTGCTCCTGCTCGGCGTGGCCGCCGCGACCAAGAATGAGGGACTTGTTCTTGCAGTTGTCCTGGCACTGGTGCTGGTCGTGGCCAGGCGGGGAAGACGCTCCTTCTGTAGTGTGTTTCCAGCAAGGAGTGTCTGTGTGCCGGCGTGCTTTGCCCTTGCCCCGATCATTCTCTGGCAGGTGTACAAGATAGTGAACGGTATAGGCAATGACCTCGACCTCACGTCGCAGGCTGCCCTTGCAGGTACGACCCCGGCGCACGCCATGGCACGCGTTGCAGCGATATCGAGGTACCTTTGGCAGAATACGGGCGGTTGGGACTGGCTGGTTCCAACGGTTATCCTGGCAGGCATCACCTTGTTGCGGATCATCATCGGAGTCCGGTCCGACGGGGGACTCCGGTTGAAGAACATGGAATGGGCAGCGTGGTTCGTGCTTTTGTTTACCGTTGTCCTTGTATTCGGAGTGTACGTGCTGACGCCGCGTGATGTCCGGTGGCACATGGAGACTTCTCTGTCACGGGTGGCGTTCTTTCCCCGCCTGCTTGTACAGGCCATGCTGGTACTGAGCCTGGAGGCTTTTCTGTTCAGGAGGACCATGGAGGCCCCGGAACAACCAGACCGGTAAGGTCGTGAACAAAAGTGGTGAGGACAAGAATCCAATGAAAACAAGAACCGTCTGTTGCCTGGGTCTATTCTTCCTGGTTACTGCCGCGAGTGTGTTTGCAGCACCACGGGGTGGGGTGTTTATACCGCGAAACGGCGGATACGAGGGGCGCATCGGCCAGTCCCATGTGTTCTTCGATCAGCGTTTCGGGGGCGCGATGAGAGTGGTCGCAGGCGAATGGCCTGCAATCAAGCCACTCGCCTGCCTGGATATGGTGTTCACGGTGCAAGTTACGGGTGGCGGGGTCAAGGTCAGGCAATCACTCGACAAAAACCCGCAGATCATCTTTCTTGAGGAAGGGAACGACCGTATCGGCGTGCGTGTCCTGTTCAAGATCTATGGCGACAATGTCTATCACGGCCATGGCATGACGGAGAACTGGCTCTATCCTGACGGCCAGGTGTTCATTACCGCCGCCGCAACGTTTGAGAACGCGTCTGCCCACGAGACGGTGCGTGATGCGCATCTTGAAGCGATCCTTGGACCCATGCTGGCGTTGAAAGGCTGGGGCGGCCAGGGCGAACCTCCGCCTGCGGGCACGCCAATGGTCCTTGATGACGCCGCCATGCCGGGCAGGTTCCTGTTCTTCGCCTCCGGTGAGGCCGGGACACAGGGCGTGGCGCTGTACTGGCGCACAGGCAGGATGACCCACAACACGTTCGTGTTCCGGAAGGAAGGCGGTGCGCCGTACTACTACCGGTGGCCTGACTACTTTCGCCAGGCGTACGGAGTGGGAATGTATCTCAAGGATGCGACCATAGCCGGCAATATAGTCCAATTTCGCTGGCCTGTTGAGACCAACAAGCCCAACCCGGTCTACAAGTGCAACACGATGCTCCGGATCGCGCCCGCTGCCAGCGCCGAAGCTGCGAGGGCGCTTGTTGAGGCGGAACGCGAACCGGTTGTCATGACTGTCACAGGTGGATTGATACATGGCGACACCAACCCGCCGAGCAACAAGGGCTACAACGACCAGGAAGGCTGTTACGAGGTGCGGAAAACAGCGGACCCACTGGTGGTCACCCTGCCTGCCGATCCGGCCGCTCGTACAGTGCGCGTGAAAGCCGTTGCGATGGGAGGGCACGGGGCCGTTGTTGCGGACCTCGACGGCAAGCCGTTGATTCCACAGCTTACGACCGACGGGGGCATAGCCGATGACCCGCTTGCGCCCATACGGGAAATGCCCGAGGGGCCGGCCGATGCAGCCATGGTGACGGTGCCCCTCGGGGCAAAACCCCGGACGCTGACGATCAGTGAAAGGCCCGGCATCCAGCTCGTGTACGAAGTGCGCGACACATGGCGCAATTACGCAATCTATTCGACGCAGACAGGTCCGCGCTGGTCGGGTCTTCGTTTTTCGCTGGTGGATGGACACGCCCGCAATATGCGCCGCTACGGCAGACCTGAATGGGCGCTGTCGGAGAACCTGCTGCACTGGTTTTCCTATTGCGGCTACACGCCGGGCGAAATGCTGGACCAGGTTCGTGATTTTGTTGTCGTGAAGAACGGGCCGGACGAGATCCGGTATAAGTACACCAGTGCCAATGCAGGGGACGGCGCGGCTTCCGAGTACGAAGTGAGTTCGCGTGCTGACTCGCCGGCAATGCAGATCAACGTGGCTGCCACATTCCGGGTGAAGGAGGAATGGTCCTACGAGAGCGCGCAGTTCTTCGACGTCTTCCCGTTCCGTGGCGTGTGGACAGAGGACTGGTGGTACGGCAACGTGCTGTGGCTGACGGCGGACGGCAAGTGGAAGACGATGGATACCGTGAAGGCCACGTATGACGGGGACAAGGATCTGACGCGCATCAGTGGTGGGGGATTCTTTGCGCTCTACAGCTCAGACCGCGGCAACATGCTGATGCTGGTCCGCAATTTTACGCCCGCCCTGCCGGTGGAATATGTTATCTGCGGCAACTACATTGACTACCACATGGACCTGAAGTTTGTCGGCGCGGATGGCAAGCCTATGCGACCGCCAAAAGGATTCGAGGCGCGCTGTGAATATGAGCTGGCAGTGTGGGGCGACAAGTCTGCCACGCGCGACCAGCTAATCGAGATAGGCACGAAAAGCCTGAAGGCCGGGAAACTGGTTATCCCGGCGCTGTAGACCGACAGACTGTTTCTGGCCGCCTCATCCTGGCTTTGCCACGGTCAGATCGGCCGACTCGTCAGCCAGGCGGGCGCCTTCCATCAGGAGAGACATGACCGAATTCTGTATCGTGGCGGGAGGGAAATCAGAGCACACGCGGGCGACAAATACGCCTTCTTTCCATCGCATAAACTCGTAGAACGCCTGCTCGCCGGCGATTGATCCTGATACAGCATGGATCACTTCTCCGGACTTCATGCAGACCTCGCCCTTGCGCTCGCCGTTGGTAATCGTGATAGCCATGCTGCGACCCCCGGCCGCAATGATCTGGATCAGGTCGGCGAAAGCCATGTCCCGCAGGTTTCCTGTGACCCCGGCTTCCGCCTGCGCTGCAGGGGCAGAACGGCCCGTCCTGGCAAGGATCTGTTTCAGCTTGAGTACAAGCATTTCCATGTCCACGGGTTTGAAGAGGACTTCCTCGGCCCCCGAACGGAGGCAGTCTCGCGCCGAGGCTTTTCCCTTGCTCGACGTCACAACGAGAAAAGGAATGGGCAGTGAATCCGGGTTTGACTTGAGGCGGCGGCACAGCTCAAGTCCGTCCATCAATGGCAGGTGGAACTCGGAGATGATCAAATCCGGCCGTTTCTGTTTTATCCGGGTCTCAACATCACTGGAGTAGGGGACGACGTCGACATCAAAACCCTCGGCCACGAGCGGACCTGTCAGGAGAGGTGTCACGGCCTCGTCCGGGTCTACGACCATAACCCGGCCGGAGGAGACTCGCATGCCTTCGAGGAATTTCTCGTCCTGCAGAATCTTGATCAAGCGCCTGACCATCAGGACTTCCTGTTGTGAGGCGGTTGATCCGTTCTCGAACATGCGATGCAGTCGTTGAAGGTCGGCGGCGATCTGCGGATGGGCCAACCTGATGTGCTGGTAACGGAGAACGACATCGAGGATCAGGCGTTCCACACCGACGGGTTGACCTTCGATCGGGTGCAGCAGTTCCTCAACATTGTTACTGCGAGCCAGCTGCCGGGGAGCATCCTGTGCCTGGTCCATGCAGGAGAGCCATGCAGCCAGGTCAAGACGGTGACACTGAAAAGGGCTCAACTTGGACCTGGTTGCCAGAAGGTGAACGTAACGGGCACGGTCCGCGGCCTCGTTTGCCTTTACCGGATCGGCGCCAGTCTGACCCTGAACCAGAGTACGGGTCACCAGGATTGCCGCGTTCAACCCGCTCAAGTCCTGCCTGCCTGCTGTCGTCTGGGGAATAGGAGGCTCCTGTCTTTGTACGTGTCGTTTTGTGCGGGGAATGATGCAGGCTGAGACTATCCAAGGCAAGTGTGAAGGTGTCCGTGCGCAAGGGAAAGATCACGCTGCCGACTATGCCTGCCGGGTCATCCTGCTCTGAATTTGCGGGTCGGGTGTCATCGTGGCCGGTGGCCCCGAGATGCCGCCAAGGTTGCTGACCAGTGTCTTGATGCGAGCTGCGCTTTCAGACGCAAGGTTCAGCATGTCGACCTGGCCCTGGTTCACGTCCCCAAGTGTCCTGGTCTTTATCATGTCGATGGAACAGCTGATCACCGCGAGTGGTTGGGCTATTTCCTGCACGACCTCGGCCAGGATCTTCACTATTTCCCGCCTGGAAGTAGCGGGCCCGCGCCCGGCCTTCCGGGCGTCCTGTTCCATGGCGTCGGCAGCGGCCATATCATCCTGCACGGCCCTGGCCAGCGAGTCGATCTTCATCCTGGTTTGCTCGGTGATCACGCCTATCTGTGTCTTCACTTCGTGAAGGTCGGCTGCAAGCTTGCCCGGTATCTCCGCTTTTTCCGCCGCGCCGACATCCTTCTCAAGATGATCGAGCAGGGATGCGAGCTGGGTGACTGCCCGCTCGGCCTCCGATGTGTCGGCGCCAGTGTCGGTCATTGCCAGCAGTTTGTGCCACTGCGAGACGTCCATGCCTTCGTCGCCGAGTTTCCTCTCCAGCGCACCGTCCTGGACCCGGTCGATACCCTGCATCTTCATGAATCGCAAAATGCTTTTCTCGCTGTCCTCCAGGGCCTTCAGCTTGCGAGTGTAGTCCTGGACGATCGAATCCATCTTGAGGCGTTCGGTCATTCTCTCCACGGCGGTTGTGACGGCGTCCGGAGCCTTTTCTCCGGGTCCGACGTCCATCCGGTGCAGGAGTTCCTCTTCGAGATGCTTGAGGGCGCTGGCAATGGCCTTCTTGCCCTTCTGTGTCTTGCTGAACGGGTCATCGAGAAGCGCATCAAACGCCTTGTCGAGGCACTCCACGATCATGGCCGAAACCTGATCCTTGTCGATGGCGGCGGACCCGCTTTTCTTCTGGTCCACCACCTGCATGATCAGCCCGGCCATTGTGCCGGCATCGGCTGATGCCCTGACAATACTCGCGGTCTTGCCGCCGTCCTGGTCCTTCTGTTCACCCTGGAGGATGGCCAGCACATCGGCCTCAATACGGTGCTTCTCCTCTTCCTCAATGTGCTCCAGCTCCTGCTTGGACACTACTGCCTCTTCCTCGGACACCTCGCGCAGTACTGTTTTCCTCGACACCACGTGGGGACACTTGAGATTGAGGACCGCTTCCGTGAAATCCATCCCGGCGGGCCACTCGTTCTCGGGCGTGCAGAGAAAATCCATGAAGACATCGAATTCCTGCTGGGTCAGGCCGCTTGACATGACGAAATTGCAGCCTTTGATCCCGGTGATGTGGCGTACGAACTCCTGTGCGTGCATGGCGTTGGTCTCGAAGGCTTCGCCATTGACGGTGAGCCCGCCCGGCCCGGCGGTTACGCGCAGGGCCGTGAACCGTTCCAGCGCCGTTGTAACAACCGCGAAGCTCTCGACCATGGTCTGCTTGAGGTCGGATATGGACAGCCATCGCGAGTTCACCGTGTTGAAGACGATGAAACCCATTGCCCGGATTGCGGCATCAATCTCGTAATGGCGAGAGGCCAGTTGGTCGCCGGCGGCTGCCTGGACAGGCGGCGGCGGAACCGCAGACGAAGATGGTACTCCGGGCTTCTTCTCACCAGGTGATGCTGTAGACATGACTATCTCCTTCCGAAAGACTACATGACCCGATGATGAAATCCAGCAGTAACCATGCCAGGCATCCGTGTCCGTTGAGGGGATACGAAGAAACGATTATCGCTGTAGAGTAGTCCCAGTTGCCTCTGGTATTTTCAGAAACCTGTGCGCGGCACCGAGATGTCCCAATTGCGTTCCGAATGCGGGTTTCCGTTCATTGTTATCGCCAGATGAACGAAATGGCGGAAAGTTGTGTCATCACTGGTGGTTACGCATGACACATCCGTCGTAACCTGCCGACCCGGGTAGTCCAGCTTCAGCCGGGATGAAGAACGGATTTCGGTTCTGGCCGGATCCTCCGCTGAAACGATCAGTTCAGCGCTGTTCCACCAGTTCGGCCCGTAGAACACCTTGTACTGTACCTTTGCGGTGTGCCTGATGAGGTCCTGGTGGATCGAGTGTTCATTGCCGGCTGCTTCAAACTTCTCGTCAACCGGCGCCGGCATCAGGCGCAGGCCGTGGGAGGGAAGGGGACTGGTGGGGGGAGGAATCACGGGGAGTATGACGCACGACGGCCTTTGCGCGTCACGGTAGACGGTGATCGAGCCCCTGGCAGGCGTTGGCCAAAGGTTCATCAGGTCTGCCGTTGCCACGTAGATCCGGATGCGATGTCCCTCCGCAAAGAGGTAGGCACAATCAAGACAATCGATCTCGATGCGGTATATCCTGCCCGGTTCCATGTCAGCGGGGTGTGAGTGCGATTCGCGGTGGTTCAACGTCAGGGATCCGGTTGTCACAAGGGCCGTTGTCCCGTCAGCAGCGACATCACATAGCTTGGCCGCGACGAGGGCAGTACGCGCGTCCGACGACACGTGCAGGACGAGCCGTGGTATGCCGGTGACTTCCAGTGGAGCTTCCAGCGGGTCGGATGTATATGCCAGCGACGTCGCATCGTCGCTGCGTTGATCCAGCGGCATGGCACAGTTCACGTTGAACGGCCCGCCTCCGTAGAAACCGGTACTCACGCCCGCCCGGGGATCGTGCGCAACACGGTCCACCACTTCGGACAGATCCGGCTTCGCGACGTCGAGCTTTCCGCTGCAGTGCAGGTACATTGGTGTCGGCTTCGTGCGCGCGATCGGCCATTCCCGCTCACACCGGAATGTGCCGCGATCCTGGAGGACGACCGATCCGGGCTTGCTGAACTCGCGAACGAAGATTGTTACCGGTGGTTCCTTCGATCCGGGCTTGCTGAACTCGCGAACGAAGATTGTTACCGGTGGTTCCTTCTTTAGGCCGTTGTCTATTCCCTTGAGCCAGCAGTCGAACCATCTCAGGGCTTCCGGGAGCCATTCAACGCGCGGGCCCGGGAAGCCGGTATCGGGCCACTGGTGGGACCACGGCCCTATGAGGGCGCGCCTGGGACACTTCAGGTTGGCGTATATGCGGAGGAGGGAACTGGGGTACCAGTCTGCCCATCCGCCAACAACAAACACGGGGCATTTCACCTTGTCGTAGTGGCCGCGAAGTGATCTCTGGCGCCAGAAAGGGCCGTCCAGCAGGTTCTGCGCGAACGGAATGCCCCACGGAACGTTGTCTGCAAGCCTGTCTTTCCAGATGGCTTCCCACCTGTCCCCGACTTCCGCCGGATCCGGCGGCGCGAAGTTCGCCGCCGTCATTATGGCTGCGTAGTCCATGTACATATAGGGCCGGGGCGAACCGCCGGGATTGGTCCAGTCCGTGTATGGATCGTCTGTGCCGGACCTGGCAATGATTGCCTTCAGCGATGGCGGGGCTGCCCCGGCCATCTGCAGTGAAACCACTGCACCGAACGAAATGCCCCACATACCGACATTGCCGGTGGACCAGGGTCGGGAGGCCGCCCATTCAACCATATCGTACCCGTCCTGTCGCTCCTCGGCGCTGTAGATGCTGTCGTTGTGCCCCTCGGAATTGCCAGTGCCCCTGATGTCAAACGTCACGGTGGCATAGCCGTGTTCCACTATCGGATGATGGGCGCCGATCGGCCCCTTGCGGTAGGGTGTGTACGACAGGATTACCGGATACCGTTCAGCAGTGTCAGGCCGGTGAACGTGGACCGAAAGCTTCACGCCGTCCCTCATCGGGACATGGATGACCTCGCGCCGGATACTGAAAGGTGTTTCACCCATGGTTCTGGAGGCTACACTGCAGCGAATCCGAGTCAAGCGTGCCGACCCGCCGTCTGGGGGAAAGACGGATGAGAGTTTACAGGATAACGGGATGGGGGCGGAGGGGAGAGAACCGCCGACGACGCAGATGAACGCCGATGGGCAGTCCGGATCTGAGGGAGTTGACGGGATTACAGGATGGGGGATGAACCCGACGGCAAAAGTCCAGTTGTCTGCAATGGCGCTTACTTAAGGCCTAAGACTCTGGCGGATAAGCGCTTGCGGCGTGGCGGATGCGAGACGGTCTGAAAGAGTACACGTCGGCTGAGTTGCTGCATTTGCTTGATTATCGTCTTC
>Ga0172375_10008995_pt1 | contig 13269 bp, 14 predicted proteins | sample LakKiv1m_FD_114537 | JGI IMG/M metagenome (GOLD analysis project Ga0172375, IMG submission 114537) | Freshwater microbial communities from Kabuno Bay, South-Kivu, Congo - kab_092012_11.1m | ecosystem: Environmental > Aquatic > Freshwater > Lake | place: Democratic Republic of the Congo...
CCACGCGCGTGATATCGGATTAAGCCATCACCGGCACTTTCTTCTTTTCGCCCATCACGTCGGTCTCAAGCAATTTGTAGCAATGCGTCGGGCACTTCTGCACGCAAACGCCACAGGAAGTGCACTTGGAATAGTCGGTGACCGGAATCCCGTTCACCATCGCGATGCATTTTTCGGGGCAGTTCTTCACGCAGATCTCGCACTTGATGCAACCTGTCTTGCAGGTTTTCATGACGTTCGCCTTGATGACGTTCCTGTTGGAACAAAGGACGATCGAGCCCTTTTTGTCGCGGGGGACAAGGGTGAACAATTTCTGCGGGCACTCGGCGACGCACATGCCACAGCCCGTGCAGTTTTCATAATTTACATGGGGAAGGCCATCGGCGCCCATTTCCAGGGCATCGAATTTGCATACCGCCACGCAGTCGCCCAGGCCCTGGCAGCCCCAGGCGCAGGTCTTCACACTTCCCGTCGAAAGCTTGGCGGCGCGGCAGGTCTGGATGCCCACATAGTCGCCTTTCGACGCCGCGAGCTCCTTCGTGCCCTGGCACAGCAGCACGGTGACCAAATCCTCGGCCACGGCGGAAACGCCCATGATGCCCGAAACGGCTTCAGCGGTGGAAGCGCCGCCGGCCGTGCACTTCGTCGTTGGCGCGCGGCCCGTGGCCACGGCCTCCGCGTAGCCATCGCAGCCAGGGAACCCGCAGCCGCCGCAGTTAGCGCCCGGCAAGGCCGCACGCACCTCGTCGATCTTCGGATCGCGCTCGACCTTGAACTTTTTCTCGAACCAGCCCAACGCTATACCTATCAGGAAGGCGAGAAGGGCGGAAAATCCAATCGTGATTAAAATGGTTACCATAGCGTCCTTCCCTTATTTTATCAGGCCGGAGAAGCCCATGAAGGCCATGCCGATCAGGCTCGTCGCGATGAAGAGAATAGGCGTCCCCTGAAGGAATTTCGGCACCGGGCTGGTCCTCATCCTGCTTCTCACGCCGGCGAGCAGGATCATCGCCAGGAGGTATCCCAGCGATACGCCCACGGCGTAGACGATGGACTGGATGAAGGTGTAGTTGTAGGAAATGTTCTCGAAGGTCACGGCGAGGATGGCGCAGTTCGTCGTGATAAGCGGAAGGTAGATGCCCATGGCCGCGTAGAGGCCGGGAATATTCTTCTTCAGGTAGAATTCGACCAGCTGGACGAGGCTCGCGATAACGAGGATGAACACCAGGATCTGGAGGAATTCCAGATGGAGCGGCGCGAGGACGAAATGATAGAGAGGCCAGGTCGCGGCCGTCGCCATCACCGTGACGAAGGTGACCGCGAATCCCATGCCGATCGACTGGCCGACGTCGTTCGTCATCCCGATGTAGGAACACAGCGCGATAAAGCGCATCAGGATTATGTTATTGACGAGAATCGTGACGAGGAGGATTTTTACGAGATCCATTATGCGTTCTCCTTTGCCGCGGCGCTTTTCCGCATTCTACCCTTGAGCCAGATGTTGAACGCGATGAAGAGGCCGAACACGAGGAATCCTCCCGGGGGGAGTATGAAGAAGAGTATCGGCTGATACGAAGCGGGCATGACCTGCGCCCCCGCGAGCGTTCCATTGCCCAGCAATTCGCGGAAGGCCGCTATGCCGATAAGAACCCATGTATAGCCGAGCCCCATGCCGAAGGAATCGAAGATGGCGGGGAGCACTTTCTGCTTGTAGGCGAAGGCCTCGACGCGACCCATGATGATGCAGTTGACGACGATGAGGGGGATGAAGACACCCATGCTCTTCGAGAGTTCAGGGAAATAGGCCTTCATGACGAGGTCCACGATTGTCGTAAAAGCGCCAATGATGATGAGGAATATCGGCATGCGCACGGAGTTCGGGATCAACTTCCTGAAGAGGGAGATGAAAATTTCCGAGAATAGAAGCACGAAGGTCATCGCCAAACCCATGCCGATACCGTTCGAAACGTTCGAAGTGACCGCGAGGGCCGAGCAGAGTCCGATCATAAGCATAAGCAGGGGATTCTCGAAAATTATTCCTTGCTTGAATACTTTCCAAAGACTTTTCATCTCATTTCCCTCCCGTCGTGTCGGCGGCGCCGGAAGCGGGCGCGGCCTGTTCCGTCTGAGCGGCGGTGGTCGTCGAAGTCTCGAGCCATGTCGCGGCGGCGTCGGCGGCCGCCTTTATGATGACCGTCAGCGACCGGGACGTTATCGTTGACGCGGTGATGGCGACGACATCCTTCTTCACCTCAAAGGGATCGGTCAGGAATTTCCCGGCAAACTGGCCGGGAAACGTGATCTTTTCCGCCTTCTTCACATAATAGGCGGCATTCTTGGCGTTCATGCCCAATCCTGCCGTATCGCTGAGCTCGAGCACCCGCACGCCGGCGATGCTCCTGTTGAGAGCCACGCCAATCAGAAGCTTCGCCGGGCCGCCGTAACTCGAACCGGTCGCCTTGACCGCGACACCGAGGAGAGCCTGGGCCGATTTCACGAGAAAAGCCTGCTCGAACTTCACGCCTTGCACGTTCGAACTCACCGAGGAAGTGATATCCTCGAAACTCGCCGCGTCGGGGAATATTTCCTGGAGCGAAGCGTTCAAAGCCTTCTGGCTCTGGGCCGCGATCGCCGACTCAGTGATGGAATAGACGACAGCCAGGCTGGCGCAGCCGATCGCCGCGAAAATCGCCAGAACGAGGCCAAGCCTAAAATTTCCTTTCATTTCGAGGCCTCCTTGGACGGTTTCGCGGGCTTGACGGGAGGCACATAGCCGTATTTCTTGACCCTGATTTTATTGAGGTAGGGCGTCGCGATATTCATGATGAGAATCGCGTAGGTCACGCCTTCGGGGAATCCGCCGAATTTCCTGATGATCACGGTGATGAGGCCAATGCCCACGCCGAAGGCCAGTTGCCCCACGGGCGTCAGCGGCCTCGTGGAATAATCGGTCGCCATGAAGAAGGCCCCGAAAACGATGCCGCCCGTCAGGATCGTGAAGAGAGGATTCATCCCGAGTATCCAGGAGAAGACAAAGGCCGAACCAATCACCGACACGGGGACGATCCACTGGATGACACCCAGGCCGATGAGGAATAAGCCGCCAAGCGCGATGAGGAGAATCGAACTCTCGCCGAGAGAACCTGAGCGGTACCCCATGAAAAGCTGCCGGAAGAGGCCCCCGACGCCCGAAGCGCCGAAATAGGTGGCGACATCGGAAAGCGCTGCGCCCTGTTTGACGAGGGCGAGGGGCGTGGCCGTGCTCGTGACGTCGGCCGCGAGAGCGAGACCGTTGGGCATCGACCAGGTGGTGATGGCGGCGGGAAAGCTCATGAGAAGGAAGGCGCGCCCGATCAGGGCGGGGTTGAAGGGATTCGCCCCAAGGCCGCCGAAGAACTCCTTGGCCACGACGATCGCGAAGATGGCGCCGAGGGCGACCATCCAGAGCGGTGTCTTTGGGGGAAGGACCAGCGCGAGGAGAAGGCCGGTGATGATGGCCGAAAAATCGCCGATCGTCGTCGAGGCCTTGATCACCTTGCGGAAGACATATTCAGCCGCCACGGCCGACACGATGGAAACGAGGATGAGGGCGAGGGCCGAAAAACCATAGAGATAGACGCCATACCCGACGGCAGGGATCAGGGCGATGATGACCGAAAGCATCATGCGCGACGTAGTCACCGGCGTGAACGAGTGGGGGCTCGAAGAAAGCAGTATGCCTTTAGCGGGCATTTTGGGCCTCCTTTTGCTTCATTGCGCGAAGTACCTGCTTGCCGACCCTGAAGCGTTGGACGAGGTGGCGATGCGCGGGGCAGACGAAGGAGCAGGTTCCGCATTCGATGCAGTCGAGCAGCCCGATTTTCTCCGCTTCCACGTAATCGCCGCTCTCGAGGGCGACGGCGAGGAGGGCGGGGGAAAGCCTGCAGGAGCAGGCTCTCATGCACCTGCCGCAGCGGATGCAGGTTTCCTCGTCGTAGTGTTTGGACTCCTCGACATTCAGGAGCAGAACGCCGGAGGTGTTCTTTTGGACGGGGATCTGGTAGGAAGGAACGGCGACGCCCATCATGGGTCCGCCATAGATGACCATGCCGAGCGCCTCGTCATCCACCTGGGCAAGACCGGCCGCGAGGATGTCGGCCACGGGCGTCCCGATGGGGGCGATCACGTTTACTGGCTTCTTGCAGGCCCCGCCGGTGATCGTCAGGCCACGCTCAATGAGCGGCTTGCCTTCCTTGAAGGCATCCACCATGGCGCAGAGGGTGCCGATGTTCTGCACGACGCAGCCGACATCCATGGGCAGGCCGCCCGATGGCACTTCCTTGCCGGTTATGGCCGTTATGAGCATTTTCTCGCCGCCCTGCGGATATTTCGTCTTCAGAAGCTGGACGCGGATCTTCATGCCGCTTCTGGTGCGGGGGCTGGAGGCTATCGCTTTCTCGAGGAGGGGAAGGGCGTGCGCCTTGTTCTCCTCGACGGCGATCACTCCCTCGGGGGCGCTCACGATTTTCATCGTGATGGCCACTCCCTCCACCACATCCTCGGGGCGCTCGGTCATCGTGCGCTCATCGATCGTGAGGTAGGGCTCGCACTCGGCGCCGTTCGCGATGACGACCGAGATGGGCTTGGAGGGCGCGAGCTTTACGTGGGTGGGGAATCCGGCGCCGCCCATTCCGACGATGCCCGCCGCGCGGACGCGGGCCAAGGCCTCTTCCTTCGTGCAGGCGAAGGCGTCGAGTGGGGGCAGGAAATCGATCAAATCCTCAGGCTCAGGCGCGGCTTGTCCCTCCGCGGGAGGTGGAAGGGCTTCGATAATGACGCAGGGGCCGTCGCTGTTGTTCGACTGGGTCCTGGGTTCAATTTTCTTAACGATACCCGCGATGGGCGAATGAACGGGAACCGTCATCCTTCCATCGGCGTCGGCTATCTTCTGCCCGCGCTTGACGAGGTCGCCCACTTTGACCAGGGCTTGGAGAGGGGCTCCAAAATGCTGGTTCACGGGAACGACGACTTGCTTGACCTCGCGCAGACGTTCGACAGCAAGGCTGCTCGAACGGTCTTTTCTCTCGGGCGGATGGGCTCCGCCCCTAAAAGTCTTTACTGCCATGGCGGAAAAAATCTCCTTTGCAGGTAAGATCCGCTTTCGTGCGTGTCCTGTCCTGGAATTCGGGGAGTGACACGATGAATGGGTGGGAAAACGCGGAATTTTAACCCGGAAATTCAATAACGGTCAAGCTGAAGAAGGCCGAATCGTTCTGATAAATCCTTATATCACCGGGGATAAGGAGCAAATTTCTCGATAATATATTATCTATAAAAAAAGCCGGCATGCTGTCTGGCAGCGTGCCGGCCTTTTGACAGCCGCCTTGCGGGGGCAGCCCGATCGGTTATTTCCTGCCGCGGAACATCACCCTGACCTGCTTGTAGAGGCCCTCGCCTTCGCTTTTCGTCTCGATGTCGACAATATCGTTCAGCGTCGTATGGATGATCCTTCTCTCGAAGGGGTTCATGGGCTCGAGAAGAATGGAGCGTCCCGTCCGCCTCACTTGCTCGGCGGATTCATAGGCGATCCGAACCAGGGACTCTTCCCTGCGGATCCGGTAATTCTCGGAATCGAGGATAACCTTGATGTCTTCCCTTCCAAGTTTGCCGGCGTAGACATTGGCGAGGAGCTGGAGAGCGTCGATGTTCTTGCCCTTCTTGCCGATGATCATCGAGGTATTGTCCGTCTCGATTTTCAAGCCAACTTTCTTTTCTTCCCTGAACAGGACCGAGACTTTGGCGGGATATCCCATCTTTCCAACCACTTCCCCCGTCCACTCGACCATCTTCGTTTCGAATTCATCGAGAGGGATGCGTTCCGCGTCGGAAAGCGGGGGACGCTCGCTTGGAAGCTCCGTCTTCATGGCCGGGCTTTCGGAAATCGGCTGGGGAGCGGACAAAGCGTTCGCCGAAACGGCTTCGCTCGTGTGCACCCTGATCCTCACCTTTCCTTTTTTGAACAATCCGCCGGAAAGCGATTCCAGGATCTCCACGTCGAACTCGTCGGTTTCCAGACCCAGTTGGGAGGCGGCGAGCTCGATGGCTTCCCGTTCCGTCTTGCCTTCAAATTCATATATCATCGAAAATCTCCTAAAGAGAGGGGTGTTCTCAGCGTTTCTTTCCGGGCTGCTTCCCGGACTTCCCGTCGCGAGGCGGAGTGCCTGACTTCTGATCCTTGAAGGCATTGCCCGCGTCGGTTCCCTTCTTCTCGATCCAATTCTTCACCTTTTCGCTGAATCCAGCTTCGGGCGCGGGAGCCGAGCCGCGAACCGTCGTTTTCCCTGCGTTCTTCATGCCGGAAGAGCCACTTGAAGCGGATGGACCCGAAGACGCCGTCGCGGCCGCCAGTTTATGCTTCTTGAGCATGTCGTTGATCACCATCTGCTGGGCGATCGTGAGGACGTTGCTCACGATCCAGTACAGAAGAAGGCCGGAGGGTACATCGTAGAGCACGAAGAAGAACATGATGGGCATTCCGTACATCATGAGCTTCATCTGGCCCGCGTTTTGACCCGGTTGTGAGGTCTGGGTGAACTTGCCATACAAAAGCTGGCTTACTAGGTAAATGATGGGCAAGGCCCTCAAATCGCTCCAACCGAGGAGGGGAAGCCTGAAGGCGCCGAAATTGATGATGCTTTCAGGAAGGGAGAGGTCGGGTATCCAGCCGGGAATGAAGCTCGCGCCCCTCAGGTCAAAATGGTTGTTGAAAAGATTGTACATGGCGATAAAGAGGGGGAGCTGGATCAACATGGGAAGGCAGCCCGACATGGGGTTGTAGTTTTCGCGCTTGTAGAACTCCGCCATCTCCTGATTGAGCTTCTGGGGGTTCGACTTGTATTTCGCTTGGAGCTCCTGCATCTTGGGCTGGAGTTCCTGCATCCTCGCGGTGGAAATCGAGCTTTTCTTCGTCAGCGGGAAAAAGAGCGCCTTGATGAGGATGGTCACGAGGATGATGGCGACACCATAGTTCGGGATCAAATTATAGAAGAAATTGAGGAGGAACTTGAGGATGTTTTCGAGCCAGCCGAGGAGGTTCGAACGCTCCGTCGCGTCTTCGAGACGCATCGACTGGAGACCGAAGGAGTTCTTGTCGGCATACTCATACTTGGCCAGCTGTGAGGCGGTCCTCGGGCCGAAATAGAAATAGTACCGATCCGTCTGGCTGGAGGCCGAAATCGCCGGCCTGGAAAGATACATCGTATTGGTCTGCTTGATCTTGGGATCCTGGCCCTGGAGATAGCTGAAGGTGGCGAAGGGAGCCTCGGGAATCGCGATGAGGGTGAAGTATTTTCCCGCGAGGGCGCCCCAGGTCGGCAGTTCCTTGATCACCTGGATACTGCCCGTTTTTGGCGTCTCGAGCTTTTTCTTTCCATTGACCTCGAGGATGTACTTGCGGTAATCGGCGTTCTTGGGAAGCTGATCGAAGCGCGGGCCGATCTGCGGCCCGACCGAGAGCGTATACGCAGTGCCATTCGCGTTCAGGGGAATCTGGGCGCCGTTCGCGCCTTCGAGGGTGATGGCCATTCCGAAGAGGTATTCCCCATCGCGGAAGGTGAAGGCTTTCCTATACGTGAAAGGAATGAGCTCGCCGCTCCCATTGGCCTTGGCGTAGAAGGTTCTGGCGAACTGGATGGTCTTCTTGTCAGCGTCGAGCCAGGAAGCGGTCATCAACTCCTTGACGGGAGCGACATCCTGGGCGCCGAAGGAGAGGCCAATGCCGCTCGAGCCTTTTTCCCCGGGCACGATGAGGTCCACGTAGCCGGCCTTGTCCTTGTGCTTCTTGAGCTGAAGGGAGACGATGTCGCCGCCCGCGTTGCTCAGGACAGCCTTGAAAAGGTCGGTCTCGATCGTGTAGGTGGTCTCTGCCACGGGCACGGGTAACGCCTCGGCGGCGACCGGCGCGGCGATCGCGGGAGCGGCCACGCCCGATACGGGCTGTGCGGTTACCGCGGGCGCGGTCACCACGGTGGCGGCGGGGGGCAGGGCGCCCTGGACATTCGTCGTCGACACCTGCTGGGTCGCGCTCTGCGCCGGTGCGGGAGCCGGCGGGAAAAGGGCGTTTTGGAGCATGAAGCCCACACCCACGATCACGGTTGACAGCACCACCGCGATGATGGTGCGCCTGCTTTCTTCTTTCGATTGGGAACCGTCGTTAAAATTGAATATGCTCATGGTACTGGGTCAAAGCCTCCCGGGTTTCTGGGGTGACATCGCAGGATCCTCTTCATGGCGAGAAAGCCGCCCTTGAAAGGTCCATACTTGGAAATTGCCTGGTACGAATACGCGGAACAGGTTGGATAAAACCTGCATGATGGGGGGAAGAGAGGTGAAATGGCGATTTGGTAGATTTTGATGAGAGCGAGAAAGGGAAACGAAAGCAGCTTTCTTAGCACATTCATCGAATCAAACCCGCCTTGCGGAGAAGCAGGAGCATGAGGCCGGAACACTCCGCGAAGCTGTCGTAGCCGGGATAAAGAACGAAGGCGAGGTCCCGGCCCGGGATTATCCTGTGCTTATTGAGACGCCACACTTCCCTGGCAATTCGCTTCGCCCTGTTCCGCTGCACCGCTCCTTCAAACGAGCGTACGGCAACAAAAACCGCCCGGCTCCCGCCAAGGGAATTCCGCGCGACGCGAAGAACCATCCCTTTGCAGGAAAACCGGGCGCCTGTACGGAATATCCGGTCAATTTCCGATTTGTTCCGAACTTTCTCGGATTTCGGAAAATCCTGTTTCAGCTTTTCCATATCCCCATCCGGGGACATTCCACTAATACTTCTTCTTCTCGTCGGCGACAGTGAGCTTGATCCGCCCTTTTGCTCTTCTTCTCTTGAGAACGAGGCGTCCGCCCTTCGTGCTCATGCGGGCGCGGAAGCCAAATTTTCTGTTTCTCTTCGTTCTGCTGGGTTGATAGGTGCGCTTCATGGCATCTTGCTCCTTATCCTATGGGCGACGGCGCGCATGCGCCGGTCGATTTATTTTTCAGCCCCCGCGGGGAATGCGCGAGGCAGGTTCGTGAGTATAAATCGACGCGCCTCTTTTCGTCAATTGGCCAGCGCGTCGCCGAAAACCCGCCCCAAACGCCCCAACGCCAACGGCATCGGCACTATTTCTTGATATTTTTTTTGATTCTGGCGAACATGGCTACCATATCTGGTGGAAGGACCTCTTTCCCGCCAACTTTATCATCTTCCACTTTTTCCCGCCCGGGTTCCGACTCCGACACCGGCGCCGTCACTATTGGTGGCGCTGTCTTTATCGGTGGCGGCGCCACCACCGTTGGCGCCGCCGGGTTGCCCAGCTTGAACGCGATCCCTCTTATCTTCAGGTCGGGGAATTTTCGCCCTATTTCCTCCAGGATCTTATCCTCCTGCAGCTGCAGAAGCTGCATCCAGCCCTGATGCTCGGCTTCCACGATCAAGATCCCGCGATGTATGTCAACGGGGCGCGAATGCTCCCCCAGCCGACTTCCCGCGATCGTCTTCCACGATCGACCGAAACCGGAATACAGCTCCCCCCTTTTGACCAAATCCTGGTCAAAAAAAGAAGAGAGCAGCTCAGAGACGCTCTTGATTCTGGAATCCGCCATGGCTCACCTTGTAGACGATGGTAGCGCCGTTCTCGTACTCCGTCCATGGTTCCTCGGGAAGGAAGGTGAAGAAGGCCTGGGCGCCCGAGCCGGGGCCGGGCAAGAGTTCGAGAAAGCGCCGCCGCCTGCCGACATCGAGCTCAAGGAGGACATCATCCAGGAGGAGGACGGGCCATTTGGGCGCAGAGGGACTCCCCGCGGCCTGCTCGGCGTAAGCCCTCGACTGGATGATGCGGAGGATAAGGGAGACAAGCCTCAATTGGCCCGTCGAAGCCTTTTCGGTGAAAATCTCGCCGCCGGAGGCGAAATTCCAGCGATCGCGGTGAGGTCCCGTCCTTGTCGTGCCGAGGATGATCTCGCTTTCCCGGCGCGCGCCGAGCAGCTCGCGAACCGCGTCGATCGAGGCGTCCTGGGGCCAGCTCGACACGTAGGTAAGGTCGACCTTCCTGCCCAAAAGGGCGACCGATTCGTAGAGGTCGGGGAATTCGGCCTGGAATCTTGCGTGGAGAGCCTTCCGCGCCGCCATGAGACACAGGCCATAACCGACGAACTGCGGATCGAGGGCGTCAAGGAGGTCGTGGGCGCTTTCCTTGAGGGCGGCGTTCCGCTGCTTCAGTACTCGCTTATAGGAGCGGAGCGCGTCGATATAGGAGAGGGAAAGCATCCCGGCGCATTGGTCGAAGAAAAATCGCCGCCTTTCGGGATCGCCAGCGGCGAAGCTGAAGTCTTCGTGGCAAAAAACGACGGCGGGATTGTGGAAAACGAGTTCCTTCCTGTCCTTGAGCGGCTTCCCGTTGAGCCGGATATCCTTCGCCGCCCCATCGACCCGCACCGATATTTCCTCATCGGGCAGATCACCTGAGCCCGACCATAGCGCCGAAAGGCCAAAACCGGGATTGCCGGCGGCGGGAATCTGGGAATCGACGAGCCCCCTGAAGGAAGCCCCATAGCACAGATAATAGAGCGCCTCAAGAAAATTTGTTTTACCTTGGCCATTTTCGCCGATCAGAAAAATCCTTTCGGCGTCCACGCCCAGCTCTCCGTCTTCGAGATTGCGGTACGAAGCGAAGCGCGCGCGCTTGAAAGGCATCAGTCGATCTGCATCGGCATGACGATGTGGAAATAATCTCCCTTCGGTTCCGGCCGCAGGGTGATGGCGCGCGAGGGATCGCTGAAATCCACGGCGAAGGTTTCGTTGTCAAGGACGCGCAGTGGCTCCTCGACGTACCGGTAGTTCAGCGCGATCGTGGTGTCTTCCCCCTCGTACTCGCAGGGAATTTCCTCGCGCGCCGCCCCGATCTCACTCTCCTCGGAAGAGAGCACGAGCCCGCCCTCGGACAGCGTGAAGAAGGTCCGATTGGATTTCTGCTCCACGAAAATGGAAACGCGCTTCAGCGCTTCCATGAGGTCGCTCTTTCTCACCGTGAAGGAGAATTTCTGACTCTGGGGAATCACTTTCTGATAGTTCGGGAATTGACCCTCGATGAGAACGCTCGAAATCTGATAGGTGTTGAAACGGAAGAAAATGCTCTTGTCGGTGATGGCGAGCGATACCATGCCTTCGTCCGAAAGCCTCTTGTTGATGATACCCAGCACCTTCGTCGGTATGATCACCGGCCTGAACTCGGGCAAGCCGCCTTCCAGGTCATTCTTGACGTAGGCGAGCCTGCGGCCATCGGTGGACACCATGACAAGAGCCCCATCCGGGGTTTTTTCCATGAAGACGCCGTTCATGAAATAACGGGTCTCGTCGGTGGAAACGGAAAAAATAGTCTGCGTGATCATCCTCTTGAACTCCCGGGCGGGAATATCGAAGAACAGCTCAGGTTCAGCCCTCGGCAATTCGGGGTATTTTTCGCCCGACAGCGTCTTGAGCTGAAAACGGACTTTTCGCGCCGTCGGTTTCAGCACTACCCTTCCGTCATCCTGTTCCACGGTGAGGTCTCCCTCGGGGAGGGAAGAGAGTATGCCAGTGAGTTTATCGCAAAAAACGGTCAGGGAACCCGGAACGACTTCGTCAACGGGAATGGAGGTCTCGAAACTCACCTTCACGTCGGTGGCTCGTATGAGAAGCCTCGAATCGGAGGCTTCGAGATACACATTCGACATTATGGACAAGGCGTTTTTTGAGGCTATCACTTCCTGGGCGAAGGCGATTTCCCTGAAAAGACTCGTTTTATCGCAGGTAAACTTCATAGTATCCCCCTGGGACGGACGTACATGGCATCATCCCTATTCTACCAGAACTTCATCCACATTGAAACAGATATGTATCGCTTTTTTCTTTGCGCTCTCTCTATGATTTCTTTATATGATTATATATAAGAGTAATAATAGTAATAGTATGGACGTATATGTGGAAAACTAATTTAACTCTATGTATTTAATAAAAATATATGCTGTGCAAAAGCTGTTGAGAATAAAGTCGTTTCCTCCAATTTTTCCACAAGGTCCGCGGTTTTGCACAGAGGGAAGGAAGTTTTGCACCACTTATGGGACGCTTTTACTTGGATTCGCTTTCACGGGCTTCCCTTAAAAGCTTCTGGATGGAAGCGTCAAAGGAAGGATCAAATTTAACCATCTGCTCGATTTTCTGGCAGGAGTGCATCACCGTGGTGTGGTCTCTGCCCCCGAATTCCACCCCGATTTCCGTCGTCGAATACTCGGTCACCTCACGTATCACGAACATGGCCACTTGGCGGGCAAGGGCTATGTTCTTGCTTCTCTTCTTGCCCTTCAGGTCGGATAATGAAAGCTTGTGGAAATCGGCCACCATCCTTATGATGGAGTCGACCGTTATGGCCGAGTGGCGCTTGCTGTTGAACATCTCCTTGAGGAGGTTTTTCGCGATATCGACCGACAGATCCTTGTGGACGAGTTCGGCGTATGCCGTGAGCTTCGTCAGGCAGCCTTCGAGATCGCGGACATTCGACGACACATTGTTGGCGATGAGGTCGATGACCTCATCGACGACATTGACGTTCTTTCCCGATTGAATGAGTTTCTGCTTGAGTATGGCCACCCGGGTTTCATACATAGGGGGCTGTACATCGACGACCAGGCCCTTGTCGAACCGGCTCTTGAGCCTGTCGGAAAAATCCTTGAGTTCCTTGACGTGGCGGTCCAGCGTGAAGACCATCTGCCGCTCGGAATCGTAGAGGGCGTTGAAGGTGTGGAAAAGCTCCTCCTGGACGCCGGGCTTGTTCTGGAAAAAATGGATGTCGTCGATGAGAAGAACGTCGGCGTTGCGGTATTTGTTCTTGAATTCATGGGTGGAGCGGTCGTGGATCATCTGGATGAACTCGTTCGTGAATTCCTCGGCCGTGATGCAGATGACCTTTTTCTCGGGCTCGGTCCGGAAAACGTAATTGCCGATGGCGTGCATGAGGTGGGTCTTGCCCAGGCCGACGCCGCCGTAGATGAGGAGGGGGTTGTAGACCCTCGCGGGGCTCTTTGCCACGGCCTCCGACGCGTTGAAGGTGAAGCGGTTGTTTTCGCCGACGATGAAATTCTCGAATTTGTAGCCGGGCCTCAGCGAAGGATGGGCCCTGGTGATCCCGTCGGCGCGCTGGGCCACGGCGCCCTGCCCGCCGGACACATCGACGTAGATGGAGGTGCGGGGCGGGGCGAGGTCGGGGTTTC
>Ga0172375_10008996_pt1 | contig 13269 bp, 9 predicted proteins | sample LakKiv1m_FD_114537 | JGI IMG/M metagenome (GOLD analysis project Ga0172375, IMG submission 114537) | Freshwater microbial communities from Kabuno Bay, South-Kivu, Congo - kab_092012_11.1m | ecosystem: Environmental > Aquatic > Freshwater > Lake | place: Democratic Republic of the Congo...
CTCGCAAAGCTCGTTGAGTAAGGATCCGCGGCAGAGCCGCGGGGTATTCACCCTTTCGTACCGTCGCTCGCTCGGAAATGCAAAAACCTTTTTGCATTTCACTCACTCGCTAGGTAATAAAGCGGTGCGATCGGGGGTCACAAAACTCCATGCACACGCACAAGCTCGAGCAACCGAAGGAGAAACGAGTTTCATGTATGCGCTCGACTCTTCTTTGTTGTGTCATCCGGATTTGGACACATCAAAACACTACAAGAACATAGCGAAACACATCGTAGCCCACCTCAAAAAGGAGGGGTTCATAAAAGTCTCTTGTGATACTCGCGTCGTTTATATTTTTCGTAGAAAATGTGGTACTGAAAACATCATTTTTTCTAGTGTTTATTGCTTCGCATTGCCGTCCTAGCGCAAAAAGCACCTCAACATGAGGTGCTTTTTTATTTTGGCTACAATACTATGTGGCTCTGTCCTTCGACTTAAGCTCAGGGCAAGCCACATAATTACAGAACGGAAGTCAAAATAACCCTGAGCGTAGCGCTTGTGGTGAGTAACGTCGAACCAAGGCAAAGTCGAAGGGTTTTCCATTCATGCCCCATCGGCTCTTCCGTGGGGTTCTTGATTCCCGCCATTCATCACAAATCCAAAAACTCATCAACTCTTAAACTGCCAAACTCATAAACTGTTCAACTATTCCGGAAGCTTGATTGTTGGTGGTGGTTCTTTTTCGTCTTGCTCGCGCTTTTTTTCAATCAACCATGTGTACATTTTAATCATGCCAAATGCGAGCACAAGCACAATAATCAAAATCCACAAAAGCGAGCACGCCCCACCACTTCCTAGTATGCCCGACCAAAAACCCGATGACGTCCCCCCGCTCACTGACGCTCCCGCGACCTTCAATAACACCGTGTTTGAATAAATATCTTTAAGCCCCATGCGTAATTTTGCACGAAGCGACGCGTCTCCCGTCATTGCGTTCGCAATAAATTCTGCGGTTTTTTCTGTGACACCCTTTTGTAGCCCGGCCGCAATCGTTACCACATGCGTTGCCTCATCAAAACTTGCGCCGTCTCCTCCCAAAAATGAGAGTCCTTGTGGCATTTCAAGAGATACTGTCGCTTGTGTCGGGTTTCCTGTGTTGACGGCGGTAAGCAATACCGAAACGCGATCACCTGTTGTTATGTTGAGCTCCGCGCCATCGGTGTCTTTTCCATTTTTTGTCACGGTAAGTGTCAGTGTGACAGGATCTTTTGATGTATCGACATCAAGCGGAGATCCACTCCCTCCAGATGGAGTGCCTCGTGCAACAACAAACGACAATGTCGCACCCCTCGCACTCCCCGATGCAGTTTTTACAACAGCACGATAGTAATATGTCTTTCCCGCCGCGAGCCCTGTAATGTCGCGCGAAATCTGTAACGTGGTATTTGCGGCGATGGGCATGGTGGGAGTAGTTTTTCCCAGTGCAACCGATGTTCCCCATTCAATCCATGCGTTTCCTGCCTCTCCACTCGTCAGCGCGGCACCAGAGAGACGATACGAAGAAGACGACAATCGCGTGGTGCCGTATGTCAACGCGGTCAGTGTTTTACTCCCACCCGATCCCGCAGGCGGAGGCGTTCCTGTGCCCGTCCCCGTTGTCTGAAACGATCGAATATCTCCGATGGTCATTCCCGTCGCATTTTGTGCAACTGCGCGTACAAAATAGAGCGTCCCCGGATTTAATCCCGTCACCGCCTCGGACGCCGCAAATTGCGTGCCCGAAAGTCTTTGCGTACGCGTCGAAACTAAGTTGCCCGCCTCAATCCCATACTGAAACCATACCTTCACATCTCCTCCGTTGGGGTTGCCGACAGTTGCGTTAAAAATTGCGCTCCAATCACTCACGCCCGAGGGTTGTAATGTGCTTACCGCAGGACGAACAACTGATGACCCTCCGTTTCCTGAATTATTATTTGTCGTATCATTGTCGTTATTCGCGGGATCATGCGCATATTGCGCAATGGTGGTAAATGAGAGTGTTGTTCCTTTGTCGGTCGCCCCTCCTCCAGAAATAATTGCTCTAAAATAATATCTCGTCCCGGGCTCAAGACCGGTCAGTTTAACATTCGCCTGCTCTCCCGTTGCGCGCACCATTATGGAACCTGTTTGGCTTCCAAAACTTCTTGAGGTGCCATATTCAAAAGAAACATCCGACGACGTTGTAACACCCGTCGTATACGCGTTGAGCACCGCTGTTGTTTTGGTAATAGAAGTTGCGTTTGTGGTAAACACAAATAAGCTCGACGCAAAAGCGTCCTGAACATTCACTCCCAATACCGCCACCGCACCACACAATACCCAACTCACGACACGACGTTGAATTGTAGCCATGCGCTCAGTATACCAAAAACTACTCAAAATGAGCAGAAAAGGTGTGGGCAAAAGATTCCTGATATCAACGGTGTATTAGGCGTGCTTTCCTAGCGTTCTGTCGTGCAAACGCACAATACCGATCGCGAGCAAAAATGTCACCACAAAAATAGTAACGAGCGTGCTTGTGCCAAACGAAAACGCGCCGAGCGCAAGCGCCCCAACAGAAAATCCTGATTTTCCTACCATGACTTCATTCGACGTCACACGCACGGCATCAATCGCAAATGTCCCAAGCACCTGCTTTGTTGTTGCGACATCATCAACAATACAGCGCACAACGAGTGGGGTGCCAGACCGGAATATATACTGCCCAGAAACCGAACGATTCGCACGGTCATACTGCACGCCATCCGAAGACAAATACGTGCACCCTTCGGGTAGCACAAAGTTAAACACTCCTGCACTTTCGGCAACCGTGTCGGTGAGCTCAAATGAAAATCCAAGCACATCATTCTTTTTGGGAACAAGTGTGTCACTCGTCACCGCGCGACCATTATGTAATACCGTGAGCGAAAGCGCTAACACATTTTCGCGCGACACATCGCGCGCAACACCTGTTGTAGAAACTTTTTTTCCTGAGAGGCTTGCGATAAACCTTTGCCAAAATGAAGTCTTAGAAAGATTCGCACCTCCCGATTTCGCCCCCGTTGAAACATTGTGTGAAAATCCCACCTTGGGAATTTGAACACTCACAAGATCCCCGCGAACATATTCTTTGCCGTCCTCAGCATACACGCGGTAATACAATGTTCTTCCTGCGAATATAGCAGGGAGAGCAATAACAACACCGCCCGTTTGTGCAACATATGTATACGCTGTTTCTTTTGTGACTGCGCGCGTGCTTCCGTATTCAACCTTAACCCGAACAGGAGACCCTGCGGTCCATACCGTTGCATTCATGATTGGATTTTCGGGATTGGTGATATCGAGCACTCCATTGGTAACCGCAATGTTTTCGTATACATACGGCTCAGCACGCCATACTGCTGATCCTGCCGTACGAAAACGCACAATTTCTCCGACGGTAATACCTAATGCATTTTCTGCAACCGCACGAACTTCGTATTCGGTGTCTGGTCGAAGACTCCATACATCACTCGAAAACGATTGTGTGGTGCTTTGAAATATCCCTGCGCGTGTAGGAACAAGCTCGCTCCCACGAATTCCGTATTGAAACCAGTAGCGCGTATCATCATCGCTAAACGTATCAGCATAGCCACGAAATGTTGCGCTGTTTCCGCACACCACACTGGGCGCAAGTGTGGTCACGCGAGGAAATTGCACGGGCAAGGTGAGCGTGCTTTTATGCGCGCTGTTCGCATACAAATCAGTAATTTCTTCTGCATGAGACCCCGCTCCTCGTGTGGTAAACGAAAGTGTAATGCCTTCATCATCATAATCATTTGCTGAACCATGTGCGCGAAATGTATACCGAGTACTGGGAGAAAGCCCCGAAATACGAATACGAATTTTTTCACCAACCACCGTCGTTGTTTCGTGGGGCGTGTCGTTATCCAAATTGTCTTGCCCCCATTCAAAACCAATACGCGCGTCGCCATCAAATCCCGTTGCGTACGCCTCAAGCACGGCCGAGGTCGCGGTTATGTTTGTCGCATTACTCGTATGCACCGAAAAGCTTCGCGCAGAGGCAAATAACGGGAAAATGGCCATTCCCAAGGCAATACTCACACTAACGATGTATTTACGATTCACATGGGTATTATAGCATATCTTGATGCTTTTGTCCATACCTTCGGGAAATGTCAAGTCCTCATACGAGATCTGGACGATCCCCCGTTCGCCCGCTATACTATGTGTAGATTCGTCTGCTCCATCGCGCATTCCTCCGCGATGCCGGTTGGTCGCCCCCCTCCGCCACCGGGCTCGAGAGTGTGACCTGACCCACCACCTCTCGAGCGAGAACTCCGCAAAAGACCGCGCCATTGGCACGGTCTTTTTTTATTTTGACCGCAATACCATGCGGCTCTGCCCATCGACCATACTCAGGACAAGCCGCATGGTTGCCAGACAGAAGTCAAAATAACCCTGAGCGTAGCGACTTGTGGTGAGTCGCGTCGAACCAAGCGAAGTTGAAGGGTTCCATCTATGCCCGCCAGCTCTGCCACGGGGCTCTTGATTCGTAACTCATACATCTTAACTCCTACTTCGTATTCGTTCAGAGCTTCTCAACAATCATTAAGTTGGTTGATCCCATTTTTCCAAATGGAACACCAGCAGAAATAATATATGAGTCTCCCTTTTTGAGTTTTACCGCAGGATTATTCTCGGCAACCTTTCGTGCAATCGCAGTCATGTTTGCAAAATTCTTTGGGAGCGCACCATACACACCATACGTATTCCACACAGGAAGGAGTCGGTGAATGACAGACTTTTCGTGAGTAATCGCAATAATGGGTGTTTGTGGGCGGTGGCGCGCAACAACACGCGCGGTCGCTCCCGATGTGGTAAACACAATAATAAGCTTTGCATCAACACATTTTGACGATGCAATAACCGCCTCACCAACCGCATCGCTCGCGCCCAAACACACGTCGAAGTTGCGCTGACTCACACGCGCTGATGTGCTTGTAATAATACTCGTCAATGTCTCAACAGACTCGCGAGGAAATTGTCCCACTGATGTTTCTCCGGAAAGCATCAACATATCGGTTCCGTCCAAAATTGCGTTTGCAACGTCGCTCGCCTCTGCGCGCGTTGGCGAGTGTCGATAAATCATTGAGTCTAACATTTGTGTTGCGGTAATAACGGGCTTTTTTTGTTCGTTTGCGAGTTGAATAAGTAATTTTTGCACATGGGGGACTTCAGCAATCGGCATCGTGAGACCTAAGTCTCCCCGCGCAACCATAATGCCGTCAGATACCGCGAGAATGGATTCTGCATTTTCAACACCGCTCTCTGTTTCGATTTTTGCGATCATGCTACCGCGAAAAGATCCTCCGAATGCTTTTTTCACTAACAATACGTCTTCTGCCGTTTGCACAAACGAGATCGCAACCCAATCTGCATTGATTGCTTTAATAATTCCGATTGCTGTTTTGTCTTTTTCGGAAAGTGCAAATGTGCCCACGCGCAAACCGTCTGCAGAAAAACTCTTTCTACTTTCGAGAGGACCTCCCACAACAACCTCTGCAGTGACGCCATCCTTTTCAATAGAAACCGCAGTCAATTTGAGTTTTCCATCATCGATATATATCGACGCCCCTACGGTAATGTGATCGAGCGCTTCGGGGATGGCAACACAAACCGCGTCCTTCGTGCCCGCAATTTGCTTACGCAGAAAACGAATACGGTCGCCCGCTTTAATCTCGGTGCCATCACTCACCATGCCAATACGAATTTTTGGCCCCGCGAGATCACCCAAAATACCCAAAGGCCGCTTGAGCTTGCGTTCGGCCATGCGTATCCATTTTGCGCGCATGAGAGCCTCCTCGCGCGTGCAGTGAGAAAAGTTGAGCCGAAAGATATCAACACCTGCTTGTGCCATCTCGAGTACGCCCTGTGCAGAATCAATTGCGGGGCCTGTGGTAACAATTATTTTTATAGGTTGACTCATGGTATATTTTGAAAAACGACTCCGCGTCACGCGGAGTGTCGCCGTATCCGCCTACGCGTTGTTTTCTGGTAATACGAGGTGATTCACGACGTAACTCACCACAGAAAGGAGCAGCGCCCCCACAAATGCCGCGAGAAATCCATCAACATGGAACCCCGACAGCACGTATCCTGCAAACCAAAAGAGGAGCGCATTGAGTACGAGCAAAAATCCTCCGAGTGTCACAATGGTGATGGGAAGTGTGAGGAGTATCAACACTGGTCTCACGAGTACATTGAGGAGCCCGAGCACAACCGCAACAAGCAACGCCCAATAAATATTTTCGACTGCGACCCCCGGAACAATGTTTGCGATTGCCATAACTGCAAGCGCACTAATGACGATTCTTGTAAGTATGTTCATGGCGATGAGTATATCATATCATCAAAAAAGGAACAGCCCATCCTTTTAGACAGATACCCACTACTACAAATCGTTGCCGGAGTAGGATAAATTGAAACTTTTGTTGATAAGCGGAAAATCGGGCACCACATTATCAAAGCCAGCGTCCTTTAATGCCGACCAATTTACAAACGATGGATCACGAGGCGCGACGCGACTAATACTTCCGTTTGCGTCCGTAGCAACAAAGTACACAATCTCTCCGCGCCATCCCTCCGTCACACCAATGGCCACTGCATTCTTTTTAAAAGTAATCTCCTGAGCGGATGCGCCAACGGGCCCCGCCGGCATTTGACGCAGCGCATCTTGGATAATACGAATTGACGCATACACCTCTCGAATCCGTACGCGAAATCGCGCATATACATCGCCATCGTTCTCAAGCACAATTTCTCCAAATGAAAGGTTGGCATACGCCGCATAAGGATACTGCGCTCGTGCGTCATTACTCATACCCACTGCTCTCCCCGCAACTCCTATAACACCATTGTCTTTGGCGGCCTTAGCAGAAAGCTCACCGGTACCCTTAAGACGATTAAGCAGTGACGTGCTATTCTCGGCAACCGCAATAACTTCTGAAAAATCATTCTGGATGTCATGAAGCTTCGCGATGAGAACATCCTTATCAGTGTCTTGAATATCTTTTGTTACTCCGCCAATTATATTTACGCCGCGCAAAAATCGATTACCCGTAAGACTATCGTGTAATTGCATAATAATTTCTCGTAATCGCGCGCCCTGAGCCCCACCAAAATTAAATCCCGTATCTAACATCATTGCGCCAATGTCTCCAAAATGATTGGCAAGTCTTTCAAGTTCAGCATATATGACCCTCAAATACAATGCCCGGGCAGGCACCGTAGCGTCGCTTAATTGTTCGAGTGCTTGGCAAAAAGCAAGACTATGACCAAATGAACTATCTCCCGAAATCTGTTCGGACAACTGTACTGCATTGGCAAGCGAAAGTGTCTCGAACAACTTCTCGCTACCCTTGTGTGTGAATCCTAATCGTGGTTCTAAATTGACAATGCGTTCCCCCGCAACACTAAAGCGAAAATGACCTGGCTCGATAATACCCGCATGAATCGGCCCGACAGGAATTTCATAAATACCCTCCCCTTTTATTTTTTGGAAGCGATAACATCCCTTCGCCTTCGTGGGCCTCGTGTTCCATGCAAAATCCTTCCGTAACGGGAAGACATCTGTTGGCCAATTTTCATGCAGAATAATCGGTCGCGCATCATGACCTCCTATAGGCGTGAGGCCAAAGAACGTCTTGATCCTTCGTTCATAATTTGCTGCCTCGTGAATTTCGGATTCGATCGACGGAAACTCCGTTGTGTCTTGCAATCGAATAAACGGAATAATAAAGGTGTGTTCTTTTGCTGCCCCAAACACATACCAAATCTTAAAGCAACCACTTTCCTCTCGTTCGTCGGTAGCGGTAATAAGTTTCAACGAGAGGCGGTGTGTATTGTAGAGATCGCCAACAACGTGTTGGATATCTGAAATAGACACCTCAAACATAACTGCATCGCCAGAATATTCGGCCTGTGCATTGTCGGGAATATATTGTTGTATATGTTTTTGCATCATGTTAGTACAGCGCTGCCGCATCATGAAGTAATGAGGCAAGAAACGGAGGAATATAAAAACTCAACATAATAATAACAGCGAGCAACAACACGGGCGGTATCAGCAGCCATATGCCACCCTCACCATGGACGACATCCTTTGGAGGCTCTCCAAAAAACATTGCGGTACTGTGTTTTAGGAAGCTGATGAAAATAAGCGCCATAAATGCAAGCGCAATAATACTCACCGCGGGGTGGGCCTGAATACCAGCTGAGAGAATTTGTAGTTTTGTTACAAACATGCCAAACGGAGGAACTCCTGTCACCACCAAGAATCCGGCGATAAAGAGCACGCTCGTTGTGGGTAAAACGCTCAATGCTCCTTTGATCTTTCCGATTTTTGCTGAATGATATTTGAGGAGTAGGTTCCCAGATGAAAAGAACATCACGCCCTTAACGAGCGAGTGATAAATTAAATGCAATATAGCCGCGACAGCGCCCATCCCCCCAAAACCAAATCCGAGGGCCATGAGTCCGGCATTTTCGATACTCGAATACGCCAACAATCTTTTGTAATTCTTTGCATTAAGCATAATGAGTGCCGCAACAACAATCGACAATGTCCCAAAAACAATCAATAACTGCTGACTAAATTGTGGGCCAACAACCGCATCAGTAATGCTCTTAAATTTCAAGAGAGTGATAAACGCAATGGGCAGTAACGCGCCCGACAATAATGCACCGATCGGGTTAGGTGCTTTGCTATAGGCGTCCGGCTTCCAGGTATGCATAGGAACAAACCCCACCTTTGTGCCATAACCAATTAAGACAAAGATAAATGCAATTTTTGCGATCAGGGAGTCAAGTCCAGCGGCGCTCGCAGCTAATGCTTGCCAACTCATAAACGCTCCGCCGTCTGACACAATGACAGACGTAAAATACATAAGCGTCCCGAAAAATCCTAACAGCAAACCAATGGAATTAATAATGAGGTATTTCCACGCCGCCTCAATTGCGGACGGTTTATCATAAAAACTAATAAGAAACGCAGTAGAAAGTGTTGTCGCTTCGATTGCAATCCACGCGAATATGGGGTTGTTTGCAGTTACAGCAAGCAACATCGCAAGAGAGAATAGATTGAAAAGAATAAAATATTGCCGCACCCGCGTCACCCCAATAATATTCTTTGAGGTTTCCATGCGTAAATACGCAATAGAATATATAGCCGCAACAAACCCAACACAGAAAATAACCAACAACACAATCGCGCCCAGCGCATCAACATGGAGCAACGCGACTGGTGTGTAGCTTCCCGTTGCAGCAACCTGAAGTGCAACACGCAACGCCCCAAAAAGCCCGATAGCTGATGCGGCGACCGAGAAAAACTCAACAACTCCTCTCTGCTTCACGAGAGAACTGATTATCGTCGCTACTATAAACGCCGCAAAGATGATGAAAAGTTCCATGGTGTTAATCGGTAAGGTGCTTCATGGCAGTAATGTCGAGCGACCCGAAATGCTTATATATCATCGACATGAAAACACGAGCAATAATAAGCCAAATAATAATAGCGAAAATAATGCCGAGCTGCAGCGCAGGAGACTGCTCAAGACCCGCAAAAATAGAAAATGCAACAATGCTGTTTTCTAGCGAAAGAATCCCGATAATCTGTGATAATGCTCCTTTGCGGTTAATGATCAAGAAGAACGAAAGAAACATTGCAGCAAGCGCCAACGCCAGCAGTGCCTGGTGTGAGGCCACAATACTCGATAGCGGCAAGAATTTCTTTGAATATGCAATGAACGTGAGTGCGGCGATAACAATGAGGGAAAGTGGCGTATTAAGGTACGTACTTGTGGAAAATGGCACCTCGTGTTTTTGAATTAATTTAATGAAAAAGATAGGCGCTAAAAATACCTTTACCAAAAGCTCAAACAAGGCAATAAGCATAAGTGGCATGTTGCCCGTTTCGAAGAACGAGCCGAGAAGGATTGCGGAAAGAGCCAACGACTGCAGGGCGTATGCCAACACCATACTGAAATTCTTTTTGGTGATGTGTAAAAAGACAATCGTTCCAAATACGATCTCGAGCAAGAGTTGTGAAATCAACGTTGTCATAGTGAGTATATGAGACCGAGCGCAACCGCATTAAGAATAAATGATATAAGCAACAAGTCGGGTAAACGGAAAAATCGAAACTTTGCCATGCTCGATTCAATGAGTGTAATGACGAAACAAAACACGAATAACTTCATGAACAATATAGCAATACCCATAATGATTGCTTGAGGGTCGACGCTTACCGCGAAACCAAACGGGAAAAATAGGTTTGCTCCCATGGCGGAAAAAATCAGTAATTTATTCGCCGAAGCCCATTCCATGAGCGCCAACCGTTTCCCCGAGTATTCCAAAATCATTGCTTCATGAATCATGGTCAGCTCCAGGTGGGTAGCAGGATTGTCGTACGGAAATCTTGCCGTTTCTGCAAGCAACACGATAAAGAATCCGATAAACGCCAAAAACACTGGGAGAACATATTGGCCCTGTGCAAGTACACCAGAACCTGCAATGGAGAATACGTTCGTTGTTCCGCTCATGAGCGCTATAGTAAGCAGAGAAAAGACAAATCCCCCTTCCGCTAATGCAGAAAGCGTCATCTCTCGACTGGAACCAAATCCCCCAAATGCACCACCCGTATCCAAACCAGCCAACGCCAAAAAGAATGTGCCAATTGCCAGCGCATAAATAATCATAAGCATATCACTACTCATGATGTGCGAGGGGAACAAAGCAAAGAGCGGAATACTCGCCCCAACAACCAACGTCACAGTAAAGACAATGTATGGGGCGAAACGGAAAATCCATGACGCATCGCGACTCATTGTTTCGTCCTTATGAAGCAACTTCCACAGATCTCTATATGGCTGAAAAATGCTTGCGCCTACTCTATTCTGAAACCTCGCCTTCATTTTTTTAATCACGCCAATACAAAGCGGCGAAAGCGCTGGTGTTAAAATAAATTGTAATATCCACACAACGGAGGTCATATACTAAAGAATGGTAAGTAACGCAATAACGAGGGCAATAAAGATATACGATATGTACGTATTCACGTTACCGCTTTGGATGTGTTTCGTTCGCAAAGAGAGCAGCGTTACTATCTTTCGTAATGGTTGATAGAAATACGACTGGTACACGTCTCCAATCCCCAAAATAACGGTACGTGATTTTGGTAGATACCGCGTTTCGGAATCTTGATACTCAATTTCATGTTGAATACTCGGCTTGAGAATCCCTTTAAAGATAAGCACAATAGATTGCGCAAAGCCCGTTGCCGTGATCTCCATGCGAGGCGCGAGATCTGTTCCACAATCCCACGTTGCGCCAACGCGAAGCTGCTGTCGTCGATACACCCCAAACCGTACAACAATTCCTACCACCGCAAGCAGTAAAATAAATATTCCCAGAAAAGTGACTCCCGAAATGGACGCAAATCCGTTGTTCACAGATATTGCCTGGCTATTCGATATTGTTATATAAGACTCTGTGCTTTGAAAAATAGTGAAACCGCGAGCAATCTTTTCGAGCAATAACACTACGCGTCCAGAAAACACACCAAACAACAGCGATAATGCCGCCAATGACCCCATACCAATCAGTAACGACAAAGAGGATTCTTTCGCGTGCGACACCTCGGCGCTTCGCGGGCGCGCAAGAAACATAATGCCAAACGCTTTTACAAAGCACGCAAGCGCCAATCCCCCGGTAAACGTGAGCGCACCAGCAGCTGAAATAAACATCCAACGAATAGAGATATCCGACAACATAATGCCCTGAAAAAGCGACTGGTACGTCATCCACTCACTAAAGAATCCATTAAATGGCGGCAGAGCAGATATTGCCATGGATCCCACCAAAAAAAAGAACGCAGTATATGGCATATATTTGATGAGCCCACCGTATTTCTCCATGTTGCGTGTATGCACTTGGTTGATGGCCGATCCTGCACTCAAGAACAGTAACGATTTGAAAATCGCATGGTTCAGTGTATGAAAGAGTGCCGCAACCAAACTCAACAGTGCTAAAGGCAACATGTGTAGTGAGGTAAAAATGAGCGAGCTCCCCAGCCCAAGCAATATAATTCCGATGTTTTCGATGCTGTGGTACGCCAACAATCTTTTGATGTCGTGTTCGGTTAGTGCATACAACACTCCCAATAACGATGAGATTGCTCCTGTCATCAACACGACAGCTCCCCACCACAGCGGGATGGGCTGGAGGACATCAAGAAATAAGCGAATCATCATAAATATACCCACCTTAATCATCACACCCGAAAGAAAAGCTGAAACATGCGATGGTGCTGCGGGGTGAGCTGTGGGTAGCCAAATATGCAGCGGAACAATACCAGCCTTAATGCCAAAGCCGATTGTTGCAAGCACAAAGACGGCATTCTTCACGGATGCGGGGACAAGTGCAATAGAATGCTTTATAACCTCAAAATCAAATGAATGAGTATACTTATACAACAGTAAAAACGAAACAACGATAAACGTGGTACCAATGTATGTCATCACCAAATACAAAAATCCCGCTTTCACGTTATCGTGCTCGTGACGATCATACACAATAAGAAAATACGACGCGACCGACATCACCTCCCACCCAATTAAGAAAAACATTCCGTTCCCCGCGGTGACCACCAGCAAGATTCCTAAGATAAATACGTTGTAAAAGAATCCTAAAACACCGATATCATACTTTCCGTAATAGTGCTTGATATACCCGATTCCATACACAGAACACAAAAGACCAATCAGAGAAATAAGAAAAATAAAGAATGCGGACAACATATCGCTATGAAAAGATATAACGAGTATTGGCAAAACCGCCCTCCCAACACCAAACGACACGGTCGCACCGGAGAGCATCACCGCTGAAGCAACGAGCAGCCCCCATATACAACCCATGATGGCAAGCGTACTACTCCAAGCATTTGCTAATGTGTCATATTTTCTAGTCAACAAAGATCCTAGCGCACCGACGAAAAAGAACGAGAAAAGCGCCAATATACCTGTAGGTGATGCGAGGAGCGCAAACATATTACGATTTATTACCTAGCGAGTGAGTGAAATGCAAAAAAGTTTTTGCATTTCCAAGCGAGCGACGATACGAAAGGGTGAATACCCCGCGGCTCTGCCGCGGATCCTTACTCAACGAGCTTTGCGAGTTGAGTGGGTCCAGGGCTCTGCCCTGGGGTTGATA
>Ga0172375_10008997_pt1 | contig 13269 bp, 10 predicted proteins | sample LakKiv1m_FD_114537 | JGI IMG/M metagenome (GOLD analysis project Ga0172375, IMG submission 114537) | Freshwater microbial communities from Kabuno Bay, South-Kivu, Congo - kab_092012_11.1m | ecosystem: Environmental > Aquatic > Freshwater > Lake | place: Democratic Republic of the Congo...
AGAACCTGGTCCACAACATCAGCATCGTCAAGAAGTCCGGGGTCATGCCGGTGGTTTCCATCAACCGCTTCGCCACCGACACCGATGAAGAAATCACGATGGTCAAACGGGCCGCAGAAGCCGCGGGAGCCCGGGCCGCAGAGGGCAACTACTGGCGCTATGGCGGCGAGGGCGCCCTGGAGCTGGCCGACGCAGTGATGGACGCCTGCAAAGAGAAAGTGGACTTCAAACACCTCTATCCCATGGATATGCCGCACCGCCAGCGGATAGAACTCATCGCCAAGGAAGTCTACGGGGCCAATGGGGTGGTCTATACGCCCGAGGCCGAGGCCAAGCTCAAGCGGTTTGACGCTGATCCCAAATATAAAGACTACTATACCATGATGGTGAAGACGCACCTGTCGCTCACCCACGATCCCACCGTGAAGGGCGCCCCCAAGGGCTGGTTGCTGGCGGTCCGGGATTTCCTGCTGTACAGCGGCGCCAAGTACATCTGCCCGCAAACCGGCACCATCAGCCTGATGCCCGGCACCAGCTCCAGCCCGGCCTTCCTGAAGGTGGACGTGAACCTCAAGACCGGCAAACCATACGGCCTGTTCTAACTGAGTCTCTCCCACCCCAGGCTTCAAGAGCCTGGGGTGTGCTTTGGCGTGGCCCGCCCGGCTCCCGAAGACCTCCGGGCCGGGCGGGCCTTTCATATCCTCCTGATCCCGAAAACATTTCCTTGATTTCCAGATTATCAAAGAATCCAAGCATGGTCTTCAGCACAGAATTTCTTTCAGGTTGACATGGGGTTAGGTTTCTCGTTAAATTATTAGCATATAGGCGATGAAGTCCGCCATAACCGTCCCGACCGCCCCAGGCGGGGCTGATGACTTCTGTCCACTACCGGGCAGAAGTTTTTTTTGGGCCCGGTCCCAGGAGGACCACATGGGAACCTTTCAACAACTCCAGGAGGCCCTGGACCGGCAACTTACCCAGCTAGCCCATCTCCCGGAATTTCAAGGGCCCGGCTTGCCCCGGATTTTGGAGAAGCTGCGTCAGAACCGCTTCCACCTGGTGGTGCTGGGGGCCTTCAAGCGGGGCAAGAGCACCCTGATCAACGCCCTGCTGGGAGACCCCATCCTGCCCACCGCCATCATTCCCCTGACCTCGGTGGTCACCATTCTTACCTACGGTGAGCATTTAAGCATCGAGGTGCGCTTCCACAACGGCCAGCGCCGCCAGATTGCCCAGGCCCAACTGGTGGATTATATCACCGAGAAGGGCAATCCCAACAACCGCAAGGGGGTTCAGGAAGTCGAGATCACCTACCCCTCCGACTACCTTAAAGAAGGAGTGCGGATCATCGACACTCCTGGGGTAGGCTCGGTTTACAGCCACAACACCGACGTGGCCTATAATTATTTGCCGCAGGTGGACGCCGCCATCTTCGTGGTCACCGTGGACCCGCCCCTGTCCGCGGCGGAGCAGGAGTTTTTGCAGGATATCAGGGAGTTCGTCCACAAGGTCTTTTTTGTCCTCAACAAGATTGATTATGTGGAGGCCGCGGAGCGGCAGGAAGCGCTGGATTTCACCTCCCAAGTCCTGGCGACCAACCTGGCAGCCTGCCCGGTAGCAATCTTCCCTCTGTCCGCCAAGATGGCTCTGGATGGCAAGACCAACGGCCATCCGGAAATGCTGGAAGAGAGTCTGCTGCCTTCATTCGAAGAGCATCTACGCCAGTTTCTTTACCGGGAAAAGGGGCGGGTGCTCTTGATTTCCTGCGTCAGCGGGGCCTTGAAAGCCATCACCGACTCCACCCTGGCCCTCAAGGTGGAACGCCAGGCCAGCGGCCTGCCCCTGAAGGAGCTGGAAGAAAAGATCGCCCGCTTTGACCTGGAATTGCAAGGGCTGGGAAAAGAGCGGGAAATGTCCTTGTTCCTCTTGGACGGCAGGATCAAAGGCGTAATTACGCAGGTGGACGCCGACCTGGAGGCTTTCAGAAAAGAGACCACTACCCGCCTGCGCCACGAGGTGGGAGCGGCTTTCCAGCAAAAGAGCCGGGCCGCCCTGGACCTTAGAAAGGAGATGGAAGACTTCCTCTTTGCGGCGCTCAGAGATGTCTTCACCACCTGGCGGCGCCAAGAAATCGAGAAGCTCTCCCAGGTATTGGGCGAAACCCACCAGGACTTCGCCAGCCGCATCAACGGCATCCTGGAGCGTTTGACCCAGTTGACCGCCCGCATCTTCGATTTTTCGTTACGCGGCTTTGCCATCGAGGAGGCTTTCACGGAGTTGAAGCAATTTTGGTTCAGGTTTAAGGAAGACCCGGTGGGGCTGGAGATCTTGCAAATGACCGTGACTTCCCTCCTGCCCCGGGCCCTAACCAAGGGGCTGTTGCTGAAAAAGCTGTTGGAAAATGTCACCGAGTTGGTGGATAAGCACTGCGGGCGGCTGCGCTACGATTTCCACCAGCGCCTCCAGGAGATTGCCCGGGACTTCCGCCAGACCTGGATCTCCAAGATTGACGACACCACCCAGAGCATCCGCCAGGCCCTGGAACGGGCCCGGACACAAAAACAGAGCAGCGCCCAGGCCGCCGCGGCCCGGGCGGGACAATTGGACCAGAGCCTGACTGAAATCCTCCAGGCCGAAGCGCAACTGTTGGCCTTGAAAGACCGCATTGCCGCGACATTGTAAAGGGCAGGACACGGCCGCCGAGCCAAACAATTGTGAAAGAAATTATATAAACTTGACAGGGATAAGGGGCACCTTAACTTTAGAGTAAGCCATCACCACCTTAGGAGGAGGCGGCCATGAAGGATTTCGAGGAGATCATCCGGGAAAAGGGTCTGCCCGAGGTGGGGCAGCAGGTGCGCAGCAAGAAATACGGCACCGTCTGGCGGGTCATGGAGAAAAAGGAAGTCTGGGCCAACATCGCCCCCGACCCTGAGACCGGGGAGTCCCGCATGACCCCGGCCATCTATCTGCTGTACTGGCGGGTCAAGGAGGGTGAGCGCCCCGGGGTGGGCAAAATGATGGGGTTTGAATACACCCTGTATGACAACACCTTTAAGCTCAACTGGGATATCGTCGCCTGAACGTTTATCCAGGGGAGGGCTGAGGTCAGGGCCTGAGAAAGGAGGCGGGAAAGAGGAGCGGCCGGTTTAAGGCAGGAGGACAGAGGCCAGGAAAGAGTATGAAGAAATCATGCGGCGCAAAGGACTCCCCAACGTCGGGCAACTGGTTCGGAGCAAAAAGTATAACACCATCTGGCGCGTCATGGAGAAACGGGAGACCTGGAAGGACCTGGGAGAAGACCAGGTAACCAAAGAACCCCGGTGGGATTACGCCGTTTATCTCTCCTTCTGGAAGGTCCAGATGGGGATGGAGCCGGGGATGGGAAAAACCATGGGATTTTTGTACGGCCTGGGCGACAACAGCTTTCAGGAGAATTGGGTGATCGTCTCTTAAAAAAAATTACCTGGTTTTTCCACCAAGACAGGGGGTCGAATCGCCGGGCCCCTGGTTTTTTTGGACCGGAGAAGGTAGGTATGGTGCATATGTCTTAATGGGTACGGGGTTGCGCCCCAATAAGTCATTATGTTGGTAGTCGCAGGCTTTACCGTGAAAGTCCTTTGTAGGGGCGCACCTAAGTGTGCGCCCTCTTGGGGGCGGAGACGCAGGTCCGCCCCCAAGATAAGGGGATTTTCATTGTTGGGGGTGGGGAATTTTTTCAGCCATGAACGCTTAGCCCGCGATTGCACAGGCGAGACGCCCGTCCCACCAATTTTACCGGTTTGCCGCCGACTTGGTATGAATGGTTGTCCGCCAACCTGAACGGAGAAGAGGAAAATCATGACCCAGATCATTTTAGTGCGCCACGGCCAGACCCCCTGGAACAAGGACAAAATTTTTCGCGGGTCCAAAGACTTTCCCTTAAATGATCAAGGCCGGGAGGAAGCCCGGCTGGCGGGGGAGTGGCTCAAGAACGAGACCATCCACGCCGCCTATTGCTCCCCCCTGTCCCGGGCCCGGGACACGGGCGAGGCCATTGCCCAACATCACGGCCTCCCGGTGGTGGACCTGCCGGGGCTCACCGACATCTGCTACGGCGATTGGGAGGGACTGCCCTTAACCGAGGTCAAGGTCAGGTATGCCGACCTCTACCGCCAGTGGGAGACCGCGCCCCACACCGTGCGGTTCCCCCAGGGGGAAACCCTGGATGAGATGCGGGACCGGGCCCTGGCGGCGGTGGAGGAGGCCATGCGGCGCCATTCGGGGCAGGTCATCCTCCTGGCGGCTCACCGGGCGGTGAACAAGGTGCTCCTGGCGGCCTTCATCGGCCTGGACAACTCCCACTTCTGGCGCCTGGGCCAGGACACCACCGCGGTCAACCGCTTTCACCGGGTGGGGGACGTCTGGCACATCATGAGCCTGAACGACATCTGCCACCTCCGTAGCCTCCAGCGGGGCGAATACGTGGATTTTTAGAGCAGCTCCTCATAACCCTGGGGCCCACCCATAACTTATAAAAAAACCCGGTGGGGCGGGCCTCCGCGCCCGCCGGCCCATCCTGAGGAGTTGGAGGGCGGGCATTGCCCGCCATCGATCACGCTCTGGACCCTAACCGAGCACAGGCGAGACGCCTGTGACCCCAAGTAAGCGGTGAGCGGTGATTTCGGCCGGCGCGGCGCCAGCAGTATTGCCAAGCACCGGGTGCGTCTTCAGTAATAATGAAGCTGATACTGACTCCCCCGCTTAGAGGGGAAATTCTGAAAGAAGACGGGTATGACGGATAAATATAAAGAACAGAAATGGAGTGGCCAGAAGGGCAAAAAATTCGGCCACGCGGGGCGCCAGGAGGACCCGTACCTGCCGGCGGCCGGGCAGGAGGCGGCCCTCTGCACCCAGTGTCAGGCCCTGTATCAGGGCAAACGCTGGTTTTTCGACGCCAAGCTCTCTGAGCGTCTGGCCGGCGCCGATAAGGTGCGGGAGGTCCTGTGCCCCACCTGCCGCAAGGTCAAAGACCACTATGCGGAAGGGGTTCTCAGCCTGAGGGGCGAGTTTTTTGCCCAACACCGGGAGGAGATCGTCAAGCTGCTGGAAAAAGAGGCATCCCGAGTAAGGGCCCGCAGCGTCCTGGACCGGATCATCCGGATGACGCCCGAGGGCGATCAACTGGTGGTGGAGACCACCACCGAGAAGCTGGCCCAGCACCTGGGGCGCGCTATTCACAAGGCCTACAAAGGGGACCTGAAATTTCACTGGGGCGAGGTGGATAAGCTGGTGCGGGTCTATTGGAGCCGGGAGCGGTGAGCAGTGCTCAGCCGAATGGAGGCCGTAGGGCGGCAAAGCACAGCGCCTCCCGCCTTTGAAGGTCTATTCCGACTCCCCTCTTCCCCCTTTCCCCTCTTCGCCTTTTTCCCCTTCCTCCTCCAGCAGCAGGTTGACGTGCCGGCGGCGGATGTCCACGTGGGCCACCCTGACCCTGACCAGATCCCCCAGGGCGAAGATGCGCCGGGTGCGGCGGCCGAAAAGGCGCTGGTGGGATTCCTCAAAGCGGTAGTAGTCGTTGGGCAGGTCCACCAGGCGCACCAGGCCTTCGGCAAAGATTTCCTCCAGGGAAACAAAGAACCCGAAGGCGTTGACCCCGGTGATGCGGCCCGAGAAGGACTCGCCCACCCGGTGGGCCAGGCAGCGCACCTGCATGCGGGAGAGCATCTCCCGCTCGGCCTCGATGGCGGTGCGCTCCCGCCGGGTGAGGTGTTCGGCCTGGGCCTCCAGGTCTTCCGGTTCCAGGGAAAAGGGGGGTTTCCGTCCCGTCAGGCGGGCCAGGAGGAGCCGGTGGACCTGGAGATCGGGATAGCGCCGGATGGGGGAGGTGAAGTGGGTGTACCAGTCGGTGGCCAGGCCGTAGTGGCCCAGGTTTTCCCCGGCGTAGCGGGCCTGCTTTAACGAGCGCAAGAGCATCAGTTGCACCATGGGGGCCAGGGGGGTCTGGCGCACTTCGTCCAGAAACTCCCGCAAGGCCCGGGGATTGCGGTGGGCCTCTTTGGGCAGGTCGAACCCCAGGCTCTTGAGATAAGTGCGGAACGCGGCCAGCTTGGCGGCGTCGGGGCGCTCGTGCACCCGGAAGAGGGACGGCTCCCCCAGGAAGACCCCCACCGCCTCATTGGCGGCGATCATGAACTCCTCAATGAGTTGATGGGACATTAGGTGGTCCAGCCGGCGGATGTCCACCGGCCAGCCCCGGTCGTCCAGGACCACCTCGGCTTCGGGGATGCTCATCAACAGGCTGCCCCGCTCCCCCCGGCGCTCCCGGAGGCGGTTACAGAGGTCGGTCATCTGGGTGAGCATTTTTACGTAGGGCCGGTAGCGGCTCCGGAGCCGCCGGTCTTTCTGGACCAGCAGATCGTCCACCAGGCGGTAGGTGAGGCGGGCATGGTTGCGCACCACGCTCCGGGCGAAGGTGGAGTCTTTCAGCCTGCCCCGGCGGTCGTAAGTCAGGATGGCGGTCACCGCCAGGCGGTCTTCGCCGGGGATGAGGCTGCAGACGTCGGTGGCCAGCTTCTCGGGGAGCATGTGCACCGCCCGCTGGGGGAAGTACACGCTGGTGCCCCGCTGCTCCGCCTCTAGATCCAGGGGCGAGCCTGGGGCGACGTAATGGCTGACGTCGGCGATGGACACGTGCAGGGTGAAGCCCCCCCCGGGCTTTTTCTCCACCCAGACGCCGTCGTCGAAGTCCCGGGCGGTCTCGCCGTCGATGGTCACCATGGCGAGATGGCGCAGGTCCAGGCGCCCTTTCAGGGCCGGCTCCGACAGGTCCGGGGCGATCCCGGCCGCCGCGGCCTGGACCGCGGGGGGAAATTCGTCCGGCAGTTCATACTTTAAAATCACCAGGCGGGCCTGGACTTCGGCGTCCTCCACCTCCCCCAGGATTTCGGTGACCACCCCCTGGGGATTGAGATGCCCGGTGGGGTAGTGGGTCACCGCGGCCCGGACCATCTGGCCCGGGGCCGCGCCGTTCAAGTGCTCCGGGGCGATGACCAGGTTGAACAGGAGGTGCTCGTCTTCGGGCTCCACAAAATAGGTGTCCCCGGCCCGGGACAGGGCGCCCAATACTTCCGTCAGCCGGCGGGAGAGGATGCGGATCACCCGGCCTTCCCGGCGGCGGCCCCGGCGCCCCTCGATGCGCACCACCACCCGGTCGCCGTGCCAGGCTTCCTTGAGATTGGCGGCGGTCAGGTAAATGTCCTTGCCGCCGCTCTCCGGGGTGACGAAGCCGAAGCCGTCGGGGTGGACGGAGAGTTCTCCCGCCACCAGGTTCATTTTTTCGGCCAGGCCGAAGCGGCCGCCCTTCAGGGAGACCAACTGCCCCTGGGCCACCATCCGGTTCACCGCCTGGCCCACGGCCTCTGTTTGGGCCGGACCGGCGTTGAGCAGCCGGAGCAGCTCTTCCATCAACAGCGGCCGGGCCGCTTCCTGAAAGACTCGCAGGATGCGGTCAACTTCCGGGGGTCGCGGCCTGGGGCGTCGTCGTCGCTTCATGCATCATCCTTTATCGTTGATTTAAATTTGTGATTCCTGGGACAATCTTATATAATTTATTCAGAAAACACCAACTTTGGTTAAAAGGCGGGATCTGCGGTTGGCAGATTTGCAGGTGGAATCACTCACCGAACTGACGCCGGAGAGGCGGCAGGCCATCCTGCGCCGCTCCCAGGAAGACGTCAGTCAGGTCCTGGAAGTGGTGGCGCCCATTCTGGCCGCGTTGCGCCGGGACGGCGACGCAGAGTCCCTCCGGCAGCACCGACAGTTTAAAGCCGATATTTCCCCACCGGACCTTTTGGCCACGGACGAGGAAATCGAGGCCGCCTACCGGGTCCTGGCCCCCGAGGTCCTGGCGGCCCTCAAGACCGCGGCCGCCAATATCGAGAAATTTCATCAAGCCCAGAGAGAACGTGAGATGTGGGCCTTTGAGGTCCGGCCCGGCCTCCTGGCGGGGCGGCTGACCCGGCCCCTGGAGCGGGTGGGCTGCTACATCCCCGGGGGCCTGGCGTCGTATCCCTCCAGCGCCCTGATGAACATCATTCCCGCCAAGGTGGCGGGGGTGGCCGAGATCGTGGCCGCCACTCCCCCCGGCCCCGACATGGCGGTGAACCCCGCCACCCTGGTGGCGGCCCATTTGGCCGGGGCCCAGAAACTCTTTAAGATCGGCGGCCCCTGGGCCATCGGCTCCCTGGCCTACGGCACCGAACTGGTCCCCCGAGTGGACAAGATCGTGGGTCCGGGCAACAAGTACGTCACCGCGGCCAAGCTCCTGGTGTTCGGCCAGGTGGACATCGACTCCCCTGCGGGCCCCAGCGAGGCCCTGATCCTGGCGGATGACACCGCCGAAGCCCGGTACGTGGCGGTGGACTTCCTCTCCCAGGTGGAGCACGACCCCGAGGCCGCCGCAACCCTGGTGACGCCGTCCCCGGACCTGGCCCAGGCCGTGGTCCGGATCATTGCCCAGGAATTGCCCCACCTGCCCCGGCGGGAGATTATCCAGGCGGCCCTGGGCCGGTACTCGGCGGTGCTCATCGCCGACTCCCTGGACGCGGCCCTGGAGTTTACCAACCTCTACGCCCCGGAACATTTGCAGATCATCACCCGGGACCCCTTCGCCCTGTTGCCCCGCATCCGGCACGCCGGCTCCATCTTCCTGGGACCCTACGCCCCGGTGCCGGTGGGCGACTACGCCTCGGGGACCAACCACGTGCTGCCCACCGGCGGCTGCGCCCGGATGTTCTCGGGGCTTTCCGTAGATGATTTCATCAAGAAACCCACTTTCCAGCATCTCACCCGGGAGGCGCTCGGCGCCCTGAAAGATACGGTCATCATCCTGGCCGAACACGAGGGTCTGCTCCTCCACGCCCGGACGGTGGCCGAAAGGTTTCGCTATGCCTGAAATAACCGGCAACCGGATCGGGAACCCGTTTGTCGCTCCTGATATTAGCCTCCTGGGGAGGGCGGGGAAGAATCAAGACTGCGATTCAATCCCTTGGAGCAGGAATATAAGCCATGTCAACCAGTAAAGCCCCCAAGATCGTAGTGCCCCTGGCCGAAATCGCCGACGTCCAGAACCACGTCAGTCCCCATACCATCGACATCGACAAGGTGGGGGTCAAGAATATCTCCTACCCCATCGTGGTGCTGGACAAATTCAACGGCACCCAGCACACCGTGGCCCGGATCAACATGTACGTCAACCTGCCCCACCGCCACAAGGGCACCCACATGAGCCGGTTCATCGAGATCCTGAGCGAGCACCGCCTGGACGTCAGCCTCAAGAAGATCGGCCCCATCCTGGAAGAGACCCGGCGCCGCCTTAACGCCCAGTCGGCCCACATCGAGGTGACCTTCCCCTATTTCATCGACAAAGAGGCGCCGGTCACCCGGGCCCGGGGCCTGATGGAGTATATCTGCAGCTTCAAGGGGGCCCTGGATGAGCAGGGCGTCCTGGACCTGGTGGTGGGGATCACCGTGCCCATCACCACCCTGTGCCCCTGTTCCAAGGAGATCAGTAAAGTGGGGGCCCACAACCAGCGCGGCGAAGTGCGGGTCCAGGTGCGCTATAAGAAGTTTTTTTGGATCGAAGACCTGATCCGCCTGGTGGAGGAGTCGGCCTCCTGCGAGGTCTACGCCCTGCTGAAACGACTGGATGAAAAGTACGTCACCGAAAAGGCGTACAGCAATCCCATGTTTGTCGAGGACGTGGTGCGGGAGATCGCTTACCACCTGAGCCGGAATGGCAACTTTACCTGGTTTGCGGTGGAATCGGAAAACTTCGAGTCCATCCATAACCATTCCGCTTACGCCTATATTGAGTCCAAGAGAACCTGAGGCCGGGTCGGCCTGGCGCCTGGAGGGGGTGGGGCCGGAATGCGGTCTTGTTTTTCATGTATATGGCGGCCGGCGGCCGCTTTGTTTGGCGCATAAGGGCGCAGGGCGGGAAGGCGCAGCGCCTCCCGCCATCAACTGCTGAGACCTAAAACCAAGACCCCGCTACTCCTCGGGCTGTTTGGCTTTTTTCCCCTTTTTGCCGGGCTTGCCCGCCCCCTTTTTGGTTCCCGTCAGCTTGGCCTGGTCGGGGTGCGGTCCCAGCCACTGGACCTGGCCGGAATCAATGTCATACAGGGCGCCCACCATTTTTACCCGGTCGTCCCGGACCTTCTCCCGGATGAGGGGGCTCTGCCGCAGCATATCGTCGATGGCCTGCCAGACGTTATTCATGATGGCGGCGTGGAGGAGCGCCTCCCGGGCGGCCTCGGGGTGGTCCTGCCGGGCTTTGGCCACCGCCGCTTCCATGGCCGAGGCTGAATCCGCGAGGTTCTGGGGCAGCTTGGCCTCATCCAGGACCGCAGCCACTGCGCCGCACTGGGTGTGCCCCAGGACCACCACCAGGGGGGTAGCCAGTTGGTCCACGGCAAATTCCAGGGAGCCGACCTGAGACCCGGCGGCGAGGTTTCCGGCCACCCGAACCACAAAGAGATCGCCGATGCCCTGGTCGAAGATGATCTCCACCGGCACCCGGGAGTCGGAACAGGCCAGGACTGCGGCCAGGGGGTGCTGACCCTGGGCGGTGGTCAGGGCCCGGCGCTCCCGGCCCTGGCGGGGATGCCGGGGTTGGCCCTCCAGGTAGCGGGTATGTCCTTCCTGGAGGGTTCTCAGGGCGTCAGCCGGGGAGATCCCCGGCGCCGCGCCGGCGGCCCCGGCGGGAAGCGCCAGGCCCGCCACCAGCAGGAGCAGACTTAGGAGAAGGCCGATCTTCTTCATGGCCCTTACTTCCCGCAAGAGGGACAGGAAGCCGCCGGCCCGGAGGTCTTTTCCGGACCTTCTTCCCCTTTCATGAGCACCCGGGCCAGTTCCATCATCTGCTTCAGTTTCTGATCCACCTTGCCATTCACCGTATCCGGTTCAAAGGCGCCGTCGGGGAGGCGTTGGCCGGCGGGCAGACCGGTGAGAAGTTCCAGGGCCTCATCCACGTGGCCCACCGCCCAGACGTGAAACTTGCCTTCTTTGACCGCCTGCACTACTTCCTTTTTCAGCATCAACTCCGGGATATTGGCCTTGGGGATGATGACGCCCTGGGCGCCGTCCAGGCCCCGGGCTTTGCAGACCTTATAAAAACCTTCAATCTTCCAGTTAACGCCGCCGATGGGTTGGGCTTCGCCCCGCTGGCTCACCGAACCGGTCATGGCGATGTTCTGGGCCAAGGGAACCTCGGCCAGGGCGGACAGCAAAGTGCAGAGTTCCGCCAGGGAAGCGCTGTCGCCTTCCACCAGGCCGTAGCTCTGCTCGAAACAGAGGCTGGCCGACAGGGTCAGAGGTTTGTTCTGGGCAAAGCGGCTCTTCAGATACCCCGCCAGGATCAACACCCCCTTGTTGTGGATGTTGCCGGAGAGCTGGGATTCCCGGTCGATGGCCACCACCCCTCCCCGGCCCAGGGAGACGCTGGCGGTGATGCGGGACGGGCTGCCGAAGGAGTGGTCTCCCAGGGCATACACCGACAGGCCGTTCATCTGTCCCACCACCCGGCCCTGGGTCTTGATGAAGAGCATCCCTTCATCGATGAACTCCTGGAGCTTTTCTTCCGGCAGGTCGGCCCGGTAGGTCTTTTCATCGATGGCCTTGTCCACGTCGGAGCCGAAGACCACTTCGTGGGTATTGCTCCGAGCCCAATAATTGGCTTCCTTGAGGATATCCTGCACCTCTTTCAGTTGCAGGGTGAGCTTTTGCTGGTGTCCGGCCAGTTCCTGGGCATACTCCACCAGGCGGGCCATGCCGGTCTTGTGGAGGGGCATGAGGTTATTCTCCCGGCAATACCCGGCCAGAAGCTCGCAGAATTTTTGCTGATGGCCGTCGGTTTTGCGCATCCGCCAGTCGAAGTGGGCCTTGATCTTAAAAAACTTGTGGAAATCTTCGTCATAGATATAGAGAAGCTGGTAGATATAGGGGTCGCCCACCAGGATGATCTTGATGTTCAAGGGAATGGGCTGGGGCTGGAGGCTGCGGGTGGTTATCAGCCCGTACATCTCCAAGGGGTCCTCAATCTTGATCTCCTGGTTTTTCAGACAGCGCTTCAGGGCCTCATACGAGAAATACCAGCGCAGCAGGTCCAGGACCTCCAGGATGAGATAACCGTTGTTGGCCCGCTGCAAGGCCCCGGCCCGGATCAGGGTGAAGTCGGTCAACAACGCCCCGAACTGGGCCCGGCGCTCCACCGCCCCAAAGAGGTTGGAATAGGTGGGGTTGTTCTCCATGATTACCGGGGCGCCCTTGGTTTGGGAGTGGTCCACGAAGACGTTCACCTGGTATTGCACAAAGGACGGCTCCGGCGTGGGAAAAGGAAAGGGACCCTGAGCTCCGGGCCGGCGCTTCAGATCGTCAATATTTTTCAGGATGTCTTCCTGGACCTCCTTGAGGTAGTCCACCACCTGGGGCAGGTCCTTGTACTTCTCCCGCAGTTCCTCGATGTGATGCCCCACCACGTAAAGGGCCACGTCCTGATCCAGCTTTTTCTCCTTTTCCTGGAACTCCTTCTCCATCTTGCGAATCTTGCGGATGGCCTCGTTCATTTCGGCGTGGAGTTGGGAGGATTTCTGGCGCAGGGTCTCCCGCTCCTCGTCGCTCAGGGCCTTGAGTTCATCCTCGCCCAGGGGCTTGCTTTCCTTGCCGGGGAAAATCATCAGGCCGGTGGGGGAAATGTTGAGGATAAAGCCTTCCTCCCCCGCCTTGGCGTCCAGTTCCTGGAGGATCTTGTTGCGCTCCTGGGTGAAGCCGTGTACCAGGGATTCCCGGCGGCTGGAATAGTCTTCGCTCTCGAACACTTCAGGGACCTGCACCTTCAGCTTGGAGATGAGCTCTTCCATATCAGCCTTCAGGAGGCGGCCTTTGCCGGTGGGCAGGTTTAGGCTCTGGGGCTTCTCCGGGTTCTTGAAGTTGTGGACATAGATGGTATCCGGCGGCGTGGGTTCCTTGGCGGCCAGTTCCTGGACGTAGGCAATAATGGTCTCGGTCTTCCCAGCCCGGGGCGGACCGGCCACGAAGATGTTATATTCCAGGTCCTTCACCCCCAAACCGAACTCCAGGGCGTGAATGGCCCGGTCCTGGGCCACCACCTTGCCTTCCAGGGGAGTGACGTTCAGGGTGGTTTCAAATCCCAAAGCGTCGGGGTCGCAAACGGCGCGCAAGTTCTCCGGTTTCAGTTCCCAGCGGTTGGGCGACATGCCTCCTCCTCAT
>Ga0172375_10008998_pt1 | contig 13268 bp, 10 predicted proteins | sample LakKiv1m_FD_114537 | JGI IMG/M metagenome (GOLD analysis project Ga0172375, IMG submission 114537) | Freshwater microbial communities from Kabuno Bay, South-Kivu, Congo - kab_092012_11.1m | ecosystem: Environmental > Aquatic > Freshwater > Lake | place: Democratic Republic of the Congo...
AGGTGGTCAACCGTCTGAAGCCGTTCAAGTGCCGCGTGGTGGGGTTCGATCCGGCGCTAAGCGCCGACAAGATCCGCGCCGCGGGCTGCGAGCCGGTGACCCTGGACGAGCTCTACGTGCAAAGCGACCTGATCTCCCTGCACTGCCCGAGCACGGAGCAGACGAAGTACATGATCAACGCCGGGAGCATTGCGAAGATGAAGAAGGGCGTGATTTTCGTGAATGCCTCGCGCGGAACGCTATGCAGGACCCCGGACCTGATTGCCGCGCTTCAGAGCGGGCAGATCTCGGCCGCGGCGCTGGACGTGTGCGATCCGGAGCCCATCAACACCGACAGCCCGCTGCTGAAGATGGACAACGTGATCATCACGAGCCACATCGCGTCGGCCTCGCCGCAGGCGGTGAAGCAGTTGCGCGAAGACGTGGCACACGCCGTGGCCCGCCGCATCCGTGGCGAGCCGCTGGTGAATGTGGTGAACGGGGTGCGAGGATAGCAGGAAGATGCGCGCCAACAATGGCGCGCTGCAGTAAGCGTGGCGGCCATTCTTGGCCGCCACAGAAGGAGGCTGTGACCATGAGAATCGCGCGTTTCCAGGACAAGACGAACAAGGTTCAGTACGGGATCGTGGAAGGCAACACCCTCGCGGTGGCCGCGGGCGATCCGATCAAGGGCTTGAAGCGGACGGGCGCCACCGTTCCGCTGGCGGGCGTGAAGCTGCTCGCGCCGGTCGAGCCGGTGAACGTCCTGTGCATCGGGCAGAACTACAAGGCGCATGTCGAGGAGGGCGGCGACAAGCTGCCCAAGGCGCCGATCCTGTTCATGAAGACCACCACGGCGGTCATCGGACCGGACGAACCCGTTCTGATCCCGAAGGTCGCGCCGACCGAAGTGGACTACGAAGCCGAGTTGGCGCTGGTGATCGGCAAGACGGCCCGGCATGTGCCGGAGAGCGAAGCGCTGAAGTACGTGCTCGGCTACACCTGCGCCCACGATGTTAGCGCCCGGGATTGCCAGCGCGGCGACGGTCAGTGGTGCCGCGCCAAGTCGTTCGAGACCTTCTGTCCGATCGGCCCGTGGCTGGAGACGGAGCTGAATCCGCTCAACGTCCGGGTGCAGGGTCGGCTGAACGGCCAGACCATGCAGGATGCGGCCACCTCGCTCATGATTTTCAGCATCCCGTTCCTCATCAGCTACCTTTCGCACGGCATGACGTTGCTGCCGGGTACACTGCTGCTGACCGGCACGCCGTCCGGCGTGGGTTTCGCCCGCAAGCCGCCGGTGTACCTCAAGCCGGGCGATGTGTTCGAGGTGGATGTCGAAGGCATCGGCGCGTTGAAGAACCCGATCGCGGCGGAAGTCTAGCGTCGGTGGATTCGCGTGTGAATGTGGCGATTCTCGGTCCGGGCAATATTGGCACGGACCTGATGTACAAGGTCCTGCGGGGACGGCGGATCGAGCTGGCGATGATGGCCGGGGTCATTCCCGAGTCCGAGGGGCTGGCCCGGGCGGCTTCACTGGGAATCGCCACGACCGCCAAAGGCATCGACCCGATCCTGGAGCGCGACGATATCCGGCTCGTTTTTGACTGCACCGGCGCCAAGTACCACCGTGCGCACGCACCGCGGTTGAAAGCGGCCGGCAAGATTGCCATCGATCTCACACCCGCCGCGATCGGGCCTTACGTGGTTCCGGCTGTCAACATGGGTGAGCATTTCGACAGCCCGAATATCAATCTGGTGACCTGCGGCGGGCAGGCGACGATTCCGATCGTCGCCGCCGTGTCACGAGTCGCGCCGGTGGCTTACGCCGAAATCGTCGCCACCATCAGTTCGAAGAGCGCCGGGCCGGGCACCCGGCAGAACATCGACGAGTTCACGAAGACGACCGCGCGCGGGGTCGAGATCGTGGGCGGGGCCGCGAAAGGCAAGGCGCTGATCATCCTCAACCCCGCGGAGCCGCCGATCATCATGCGCAACACCATCTACTGCGAAGTTGAGAAGCCGGTGGATGAAGCGGCGATTCGCGACTCGGTGAACCGGATGATCGAGGCGGTGCGATCCTATGTGCCTGGATATCGCCTGCGGGTGCCGCCGTTGATCAAGGATCGCCTCGTCACCACCATGGTGGAGGTCGAAGGCGCCGCCGACTATCTGCCCAGGTATTCGGGGAATCTGGACATCATCACCGCGGCGGCCGTCGGCGTGGCCGAGAAACTGGCGAACCATATTGTGCAGGGCATGCAAGAGGCGAACCATGTCTAAGCGCATACGGATTGTCGATACGACCCTGCGGGACGGGATGCACTCGGTGGCCCATCGCTACACGCCGGAACAGATGGCCGGCATTGCGGCGGCGATGGACGGCGCCGGCATCGGCACGATTGAAGTCTCGCACGGCGACGGGCTGGGGGGCTCCTGCATTCAATATGGCCGGTCCGCGGCGTCGGATGAGGTCTACCTGAAGGCGGTTGGGGCGGTGCTGACGCAGGCCAGGTTGGCGGTGCTGTTGCTGCCGGGGGTTGGAACGAAAGAGGATCTTGATATGGCCGCGGACCTGGGCGCACAAGTGGCCCGGATCGCGACGCATGTCACGGAGGCTGACATTTCCGAGCAGCACCTGGGGCTGGCCAAACGGCGCGGCATGGAGGTGATGGGTTTCCTGATGATGGCCCATATGGCGCCCGTGGAGTCCATGGTGCGGAATGCGGAACAGATGGAGCGTTACGGGGCTGACTGCGTGTACGTGGTTGATTCCGCCGGCTACATGCTGCCGGAGGAAGTGATGCAGCGCGTGGCCGCACTCAAGGGGGCGTTGCAATGCCGCGTGGGTTTTCACGGTCACAACAACCTGGGGCTGGCCATCGGCAATACGCTGGCGGCGATCGAGGCGGGCGTCGATGTCGTCGATGGGTCGTTGCGTGCGATGGGCGCCGGCGGCGGCAATGCGCCGACCGAGACGCTGGTGGCGGTGCTCGCCAGGCTCGGCATTGAGACGGGCATTGACTTGTTCAAGTGCCTCGACGCGGCAAGACTCGTCGAGCCGTTCAAGGACCGCGCCAGGCAGGGAGCGGAAGCGACGCTGATGCTGGGCTATGCCGGTGTCTATTCCAGCTTCCTGCTGCATACGGCGCGGGCCGCCGAACGGTTTCATCTGGACGCCCGCGAGATTCTGGTCGAACTGGGACGGCGGCGCGTGGTGGGCGGCCAGGAGGACATGATCATCGACGTCGCGTACGAGTTGTCCCTCAAGGCGGGAGCCGAATAGGATGCCGACGCCTATCATCAATCCGTGTGCCATTCTGGATGCGGGCGAATACCGGGCGCTGGATGCATTTGGCGCCGCGCACCGCGGCACGGAGTCGCTGTCGGTGTTGGCGGCGTTTCTGCGGGAACGTTTCGGGTGTGAACTGGCCCTGGATCGCGACGTGGTGTCGGGGTTTGCCAGGGACAGCAGCAACATGCCGGGTGCGGCTGAAGCCCTGGCCCGGCCCCGTGATGAACGGCAGGTGGCGGTGTTTCTGCGCGCCTGTCGCGCGGCCGGTATCCGCGTGACCCTCTCGGCGGGAAAGTCGAATCTGACCGGAAGCGCCACGCCGGAGGGCGGAGTGGTCCTTTCGACCGTGGCGCTGGCGGGGTCGGCTGTGCAGGTTTCCGAGTCCGATCACGCGGTGGTCGCTCCGGTGGGCATGATCCTGGAGGAGATGCGCAACCGCGTTGTCGCCAGGACCGGCGGCCGACTGTTCTTCCGCGTGGATCCGACCAGCCGGACGGACGCGTCGATCGGCGGATGCCTGGCGTGTAACGCCTCCGGGTTCACGCCCGGGGAAACCGGGGCCATGCGGCATTGGGTGAGAGCCTTGCGTTTCTGTCTGCCCGATGGCCGTATCATCACCGCTTCGCGCGGCCAGTACGTTTCACGGGGCGGCCAGTTTCTACTCCATGGCGATGACGGAGACCTGGTATGGCCCGTGCCGACGTACGCGCGACCGGCCGTGAAAAACGCCGGCGGGCCGTTTTCCGCGCCCGACGGGGCCATGGACCTTGTGGACCTCATCGTCGGCAGCGAAGGGCTGTTCGGGCTGGTCACGGGCTGCACCCTGGGGCTTACCGCCAGGCCGAGGGCCTATCTGGATCTCTTCTTCTCATTGCCCGGCGAGGATGAGGCGTTGCGTTTCTTCGAAGCCGTGCGAGCGCATCGTCACGGCGATCTTGGCGGCCTGACCGCCTGCGAATACTTCGGATCGAATTCCCGCCGGTACATGAAACACGAGGAGCGCTTCTTTCGCGGGGCGGATCCGGTTGGCATCTACATCCAGGAACCGTTGTTCGATCGGGAGATGGATGAGGCCGCCGAGGCTTGGCTCGAGATTCTGGCCGAGGCCAAGGTGAACCTTAGCGACGATCGGATTCTGACCCTGGACACGGAAGCCCAGAAAGCGCTCTTTACCGAAGCTCGTCACTCGACGGCCGCAAACTACGTCGAGGCGGTGCAGCATCGCGGCACCTTCACGGTCTTGACCGATTGCGTCGTGCCGCCCGAAACGTTTCGTGAGTCCCTGCGTTTTGCGCACGAGCGCATCTCGCGCGAGGGTATCGAGTATCTGGCGTTTGGTCATCTCGGCGACTGCCATCTCCACTTTGCGATGGTGCCGACCAGGAGTCAGACGGAGACGGCTGTGGCGGCGTACGACGACATTGTTGCCCGTAGCGCGGAACTTGGCGGGGTCTATTCCGGGGAGCATGGCACCGGCAAACGCAAGCGCATGGACTTCTTGAGGTGCCACGGCGCGGATGCGGTGGAGCAGGTTCGGCGCTGCAAGACGGCGGTGGATCCGGAGTGGCTGTTGAATGTCGGCACCGTGTGTCTGCCGGCGAGTTGAGACGATCAGCAGAAGAAGAGGCAGCGCGAAGAACGTTGCGAATGCGGACTGCGCGTTGCGGTCCGTGGCGTTGGCGTCCTGCCGGAAGGGGTGTCCTATGAGCAGCAAGACGGTTGGCGAAATGACGGACGTTCTGGCACGTTACCTGGCGTTGTGCGAGTCGCCTGAGAACCAGCGGAATCGCCGCTTCTGGTCAAATGCAGACGAACCGTGGCTGATCGAGCGGTGGCGTGGGATTTCCGCCACCCCGACCGGCGCCTTCACGCTGGCGCTGGATATCGCCGGCTACGCCACGGTGCTGGGGATCGACACAGCGTCCTACTACGGACAGGCCGAGGTGCAACTGTACGAGCAGATGCGGTATCAACTCTGGGAGCACGAGCACCTGCGGTCCAACCGGTTCTTCGAGAAGCATGCGTTTGTGTCGTTCGGCGCGTGCTATTCCGCCAGCCTTTTCGGCGCGCAGATTGAGTTCCCTCCCGGACAGGCCCCATGGGTGAACATGAAGAAGCCGCTGCTCGAGGAGAAGCGCGGTCTGGACCGGATGCACACCGTCGAGATCGACGCCCACGGCCTCGGCCCGCGCACACACGACTTCTACTGCCGGATGCGGGAGCTGACTGCCGGTTCGGGGATCACGGTCAGGTATCCGACGACGATCCGCGGCCCGTTTTCCGTGGCCACGCAACTGCGCGAGACCACCAACCTGCTGATGGACATGGTCGATGACCCGCCGTTCGTGCACGCGCTGATGCGTCGCGTCACCGACGGCTTGAAGCGGCACGCGCAACTGCGGGCTCAGTTTGTCGGCGAACCGATTGCTCCGGCCAAGTTGTTCAACGACGAAGTCGGCGCGCCGATGATGTCGCGTCGGCTTTACGAGGAGTTCGTCCTGCCGTACGAACTGGAACTGGCGGCGTTTCATGGCCGGGTTCACTATTGGCACAGTTGCGGGCTTACCGACGAGTTCTACGAGTCGGTGCGGACCATTCCGAATCTCCAGATGATGCACATCGGGCCGTGGTCGAGCGTGACCCGAGCCGTGGACGCGTTCGCCGGCACCGGGATTGCCCTGGACATCTGCGTGAATGCGACGGCCGATGTGTATGACCGCACGCCGGCGGAAATGCGGCGGAAGCTGGAAACCATCAAGGACGCGTGCGACGGCCGGGTGAAGTACGCCGTCCGCGCCGACGGGTTCCAGATTGTGAGGTCAGTCGAGCGAGATATGGCCAAGATCCGCGAATGGAACCAGGTGGCCGCGGAGGTCTTTGGCACGGCGCAGTATGACGACTGACGCTGCCAGCCGGCGTGGGCTTCGACCGCATGCCGCTTGTGTATTCCAAGCCGGACGCCAGGTCCGAAATGACGTGGAAGAACGGCGTGGGAGGTTGCGTTCCAGTATGGCAGGACCCGGAGCATGAAATACCAGTTTCCTTACGCCGAGTTCGATTCGATGGAAATCCCTGATCGGCTCTTGTCCGGAGTCTATTCCCTGCCCGCAAACCGTCCGCGGCTTGACGCCAAACAGCTCATCGCCGAAGCGCTGATGAATCCACTGGGCTCGTCGTGCCTCAAGGCCAGGGTATCGTCAGGAATGCGTGTGTTGATCGTTGTGGACGACAACACCCGCACCACTCGGACGGAATGGATGTTGCCGGCTGTAACGGCGGAATTGGCGGCGGCCGGGGTTGCGGCTTCCGAGATCCGGGTGTTTGTGGCTCTTGGGACTCATCGCGCGATGACCCGTGCCGAGATGGAGCAGAAGTACACGCCCGAACTCGTGGCCCGCCACCGTTTCATTCAACCGGATTGGCGTGACGCCGATGCCTATGTTGCCGTTGATACGTCCGGCGATGTTCCCGTTCGAATACACCGCGATCTGCTGCAAGCTGACTTTGTGATCGGCGTGGGCCAGACCATTCCGCACCTGATTGCCGGTTTCGGCGGCGGGTGCAAGATCATCAACCCCGGGTGTGCCGATCCGGCCACGATCGGGCGGATGCACTGGCTGGGCAGTACGGCTGAGGATGGTCAACTGTTCGCGGTGCGGGATAATCCGGTGCGCCGGGTGATCGACGAGGTCGGTGTCAAGGCCGGTTTGAAGTTCATCATCAACGAAGTGCCGGGCAACGATAACGTTCTCGCAGGGGTCTTCGCAGGCGACCCGATAACGGCCCATCGGGCGGCGTGTGACTTTGCCCGGGCCTGTTGCGCGATCAGACTGTCCGAGTTGACCGATATTGTTATTGCAGACGCGTATCCCTCCGATCGGGATTTCTGGCAGGCGGTCAAGGGCTTGAACGCGGCCATTGGCGCGGTCCGGCCAGGCGGGACAATCGTTCTCGTGACGCCTTGCCCGGAAGGGGTGTGCGCCCCGCATCCGGAAGTCGCGCAAATCGGATTCCGGCATGCGCCGGAGCACGTTCGGGAACTTGTGGATACGGGTCGGCTCTGCCCGATTGCCGGCATTGTCATCTGGCTGGCGGCGCGCATACTCGAACGTGCAAACGTCATTCTGGTGACCAAGGGCGTGTCGGCGGCGGAGACGGCGGCCCTGGGTTTTGATTATGCGCGGGATCCGGCGGCGGCGCTGGCGTTGGCGTTGCGGCGGCACGGTGACGGCGCCCGCATCAACGTGCTGCACAAAGCGGCCAAGATGATCTGCTCAGCCTAAATGGAGCAGTTGGTCTGTCGTGTCCGGAGGCATTGCCGGAATCGGGTCGAGCATTCCGCGCCGGCTATGTGGCTCCTATCGGGCGGCGCGAAGCGCCAGGAGGAGCGCGGCGAGGACGAGAAAGAAGCCGCCCATCGCGACCTTGGCGATAGGGGCGTGTCACGCTCCAACGCAACAGCGTGGCAAGCGTGACGCCCCTCCAGGCGAGCGCGAGCACGGCCAGAAGCGGAGCCACGAACAGTCCGTTGTACAGGAGCAGCAGCGCGGTCTCGCGGGAAGCCGGGCCGCCGTTCGCCACCACGATCGCGAGGGTGGGGGCATAGACCTGGCCGGTGCACACCGTCTCGATGGCGGTGACAATGCAGCCGGCGGCGAAAGCGGAGGACAGGCGCAGCACGTGGCCCAGGTGCCCGCGAATCGTCCTGCGCGCCATCGCGGAAAACCGTTCCGGAAGCGTGATCGTCATTTGGGTCGCCTGTCCGCGCCGGGCGCGCCAGGCGTCGCGAAACGAGAACGCGGCAAAGATGAGCAGGAGCACGAACAGGACGGCGTCGAACGCTTTCTGAATTGCCGGAAAGTTCCGCAAACCGCGGAAGGCCTGAAGCAGTCCAAACCCGATCGTTGTGTAGGTCACGAAGACGCCAGCCGTGTAGGCCAGCCCGACGGCGAGGATGTTGGCCGGGCGTTCGCGCGCGAGCGTCAGCACGCTGACAAGGAAGATGAGGGCGGCGATCGCGCAGGGATTGATGCTGTCGATGAGGCCGGCAACAACGACTTCCTGAAGCGTGAAGCGGCTCGCGAGGCGGCGGGCGGCGTCCGGTAGCGTTGGCGCCGGGCCCGCCGGGTTCGGGACCCGGGGTTCGGACAGGCAGCGATCAACGGCCTTGTTCAGGTCGCGTTCGATGGCCGGTATGCCGGCGAGGAGGACGCCCTCGCCGACAGCCAGATAGACCGGCTCGGTCTTGGACACGTTCGCGCGCGCCACCCGTTCGAGCAGGTCGGCGCGGTTGGAGGCGATCGTCAGGTCATGCGGCACCACTTGGATGAGCTCGCCATAGCGCGCCTCGGCAGCCGGCAGAATGTGCTGGCGCACGAAGTCGCAGTCGCTGCATCCGGGCTCGTAGAAGAAATGGACCGTGAGGTGCTGTGGCTCGTCGTTGGCGATGGCGCCGAGCGGACTGCACAGAGCGAGAAGCGCCGCCAGCAGACGGGCGGTCATGGCGTGTGTCCGAGCCGCGATGGTGACGGCGTCCAGAGACGGAACGGAACGACGAGATCGCGCTGGCGGCCGTCGTTGTCGCAACGCACCGTGAGGCGGATGCGCTTGGAGGCAAGGTCGGGCGCGGCGCCGAGGTTCGTCAGGTCAAACACGACCGTGCGGGGTGAGCGGGTCGTCTCCCGCAGGGCGGCACCGCCCTCCGCCACGACTTCGGCAATGCTCCACGCATTCGTTCCCGAAACGCGCAGGAAGAGCTGGCGGCGGAGAGGCGTCTGGGACAGCGACGACTGGGTGAGAACGATTTCCGCCGGGACGATGGACACTTCGTCCGAAATGAAGACGACGACCGGCAAGACGATGCGCGGCAAGGAGCGGTTGTCGGTATTGACGACGACCGCTTCGCGTCCGTAGCCGCTTTCCGCCCCTGCGCGCAGTCGGGCGGTCAGGGTAAACACGCGACCGGTCAGCACTTCCGAGAGCTGGAAATCGGCTTTGGAGACGGCGGACGTGTCGATTGAAAGGATCCCGAAAGTCACGTTGCTCGCAGCCGTCAGGTGAACCGTCCGTTTCAGTTCACTGCCGGCGGGAAATGTGGGGGTGAAGAAGAAACCCGACGGGTTGGCGTCGATGGGAAGACGAATGTCGCAGGCGATTGTCAGGTCGATCTGGGGCGTCATGGGATCGTTGGTAACAATATGAACGGGCTTGCGTTGCGGCCCTTTGCGTCCCTGGAGCGACAAGGCCGTTCGGATAACGGTTGAACTGCCGGGCGCGACGGTGGTGTCGGTGGGGGTTGCGGTCGTACAGCCGCAACTGCTGTTGACGCCCAGGATTGCGAGCGGAGCATCACCGCGGTTATGGAGGATGAACGCATGGACGACGGACTGGGTGTTGTTGTCAACGATCCCGAAGTCCTTCACCGGCTCGTCGCAGGCGACCTTCGGCATTCCGGCCGCGGCCGACAGGACCAGAAGCGATGCCAGGATGCCGGCGGCGAGGGTGCGTTCAGACATGCCGGCCGCTCCACTTGAGTTTCCGTCGGAGCACCGCGAACCAATCGTACCCGTGCAGGTAGACAAACGCCGCATGGCGCACGCTACGTCTCACTGTCAGCGAGTCGCCCTCGGCGAGGGCATGCCCGATCTGGCCGTCCACGGAAAGCACGATGTCGCCGGCGCAGTGGGCCACCGTCACAACCACGACGCTGCGGTCCGGCAACACCAGGGGGCGCGAACTCATGGTGTGCGGACAGATCAGGCTGATGACAATGGCGCGCGTGTCCGGCGAAAGAATCGGGCCGCCGGCCGACAGCGAGTGCCCGGTGCTTCCGGCGGGCACCGCGACGATGAGTCCGTCGCAGTAGTAGGAGCTGACGTTGACGCCGTCAATGGCCACGTCAAGCGTCACCATTCGCGAAGACGCGCCGGTTCGCAGCACGAGGTCGTTGATGGCGCGGCAGGAGAGGGCGCGTCGGGAATTCCGTTTGACGACTCCATCAAGCAGGGGGCGGCGGCTGACAACGTAGCGGCCGGCGGCCAGGTGTTCGATGGCGCGTTCGACGTCGGGCTCGGACAGGGCGGTGAGGAAGCCGAGGTGTCCGATGTTGACGCCCAGAATGGGTACGACCCGGTCGCCGTGAAGGTCCCGGACGACGCGAAGCAGCGTGCCGTCGCCGCCGAGCGCAAGCACAACGTCGCACGATCGGCGCAGGTCGGCGATCGGAGCCGACGGCAGTCCGCGGACGAGGGCGGCCGTTTCGGGGTCCGCGACGACCTGCATTCCCTCGGAACTGGCCTTCTTCAGGATTCGGGACAGGACGGCGGGCGCCCGCCGCTTCATGCAGTTGGCCACGACGCCGATGCGATGGACGGGTTGTTTCATCCCTGGTCGCCCTTCCTCCAATACGCGAGCATCTCGACGTTTCCCGCGGGACCCGGAAGGGGGGAGTCGAGAACCCCACGCCACTCCAGGCCGCTGGCGCCGCCGAACGCGCGAATTCGTGCCAGCACGGCCTGCCGTACGGAGGGGTCGCGCACCACCCCGCCGTGTCCGACCTCGGAGCGGCCGGCCTCGAACTGCGGTTTGATCAATGTGACCAGGCCGGCCCGTTCGGCGAGGACATCTATAACGGGCGGAAGGACCAGCGTCAACGAAATGAACGAGACATCCAGGACGGCAAAGGCCGGGCGAAAGGGCAGGTCACCGGGCTTGAGGTAGCGCGCGTTGAGTCCCTCGAGCACGGCGACGCGCGGATCCTGGCGGATGCGCCAGTGCAGTTGGCCTCGTCCGACGTCCAGGGCGATGACGCGCGCGGCGCCGTGCTGGAGCAGGCAATCGGTGAATCCGCCGGTGGAGGCGCCGACATCAAGGCAGTCGAGTCCCGCCACAGCGAGTTCGAACGCCGTGAAGGCGGCATCAAGTTTCTCGCCGCCACGGCTGACGAAGCGGGGTGGCGCCCGGATGGTCACTGAGGCATCCGGAGGGACTTCCTGACTGGGTTTGGCGGCCGGATGACCGGCGACAGTGACCTCGCCCGCGCGGATCAGGCGCTGGGCCTGTTCACGGCTTTCGGCCAGGCCGCGCTCGACGAGCAACTGGTCGAGGCGAACGCGTTTCATGCCGGAGGAGAAAGGGGGGGCATGACGGCCTGCTGGATGCTTCTGGCGATCCGTGTCGGTGTCAGACCGTAACGTTCCATCATGGCAGCCGGAGGGCCCTGGGGCACAAACGTGTCAGGCCATCCGAAGCGCAGAATCGGTCCGGCGTAGCCCATTCCCCGGAGCGATTCCTCAACTTCAGTTCCCAAGCCGCCGGTGGCGATGGCGTTCTCAATCGTGGCAAACAGGTGAGCCTCGGGCATTTGATCGGCGAGCAAGCCGGCGTCCAACGGTGTCACGAAACGGGCGTTCACAACGCCAGCCTTGATTCCGGCGGCGGCCAGAAGCTTTGCGGCCTCCAAGGCGCAGGGGAGCATGTCTCCGATCGCCCAGATCTGGACGTTGTCGCCGGGCCGCAGGCGTTCGGCTTTCCCGACTTGCAGCGGGGTGCGTTCCTCCGGAACGGGCACGCCAGGACCGCGTCCCCGCGGGTAGCGGATGACGACCGGCTTGCGGATGCGAATTGCCATGGCCAGCATGTCGGCCAACTCGGCCTCATCCTTGGGCTGCATGATGATGAGGCCCGGCACCGGCCGAAGGAGCGCGAGGTCGAAGACGCCGTGGTGGGTGGGGCCGTCGTCGCCGACCAGGCCTGCGCGGTCGAGGCAGAGGACAACGGGCAGCCCCTGGAGGCAGATGTCGTGGATGACACAGTCGACGACGCGCTGGGCGAACGTCGAGTAGACGGCGAAGACCGGCGCCCGGCCGTCGGCGGCGAGACCGGCGGCGAAGACGGTGGCGTGCTCCTCGGAGATGCCGACATCGAAGAAGCGTTTGGGAAACTCCGCGGCGAATTCCGTGAGACCGGTCCCGGTCTTCATGGCCGCCGTGATGGCGACGATACGCTCGTCCTTGCGCGCCAGCGCCGTGAGGGCGCGTCCGAAAACCTCGGAATACGTCGGCACCACCGACCGCTGCCGGGGTGCGCCGCTGGCGACGTCGAAAGGTCCGGTCGCATGCCATTTCTCCGGCTGCTTCTCGGCGGGAGCGTAGCCCCGGCCTTTGATCGTGTTGACGTGCAGGAGAATGGGCTGGTCGGATTCCTTCGCGATGAGCAAGGCGTCAAGCAGGCGGTCGAAGTTGTGCCCGTCGATGGGGCCGACGTAGCGCAGACCGAACTCCTCGAAGATGACGTTTCGCAGAAAGAAGCTCTTGATGGTCTCCTCCATCCGGAAGTAGGCGCCTCGAAGCCGCTGTGGGATCATCAGGTAGGTGGCGACGCCGCGTTCAAACGAGCGTTTCCACCGGTTGTATGGGGGACTCGCCAGCAGTTTGCCGAAGGAACGGGAGAGGGAGCCGACGTTGGCCGAGATGGACATCTCGTTGTCGTTGAGAATGACGATCAGCCGGGAGGTCGCATGGGAGACGTTGTTGAGCGCTTCGAGGGAGATTCCGCAACCGGCCGCGCCGTCGCCGAGAACGGCAACGACGTGCTCCTTGCCCGCGCGGAGGTCGCGCGATGCAGCCAGCCCGAGGGCGGCGGAAAGGGCGGTGCCCGAGTGGCCGGATCCGAACACGTCGTATTCGCTCTCGTCGCGCTTGAGGAAACCGGACAGGCCGTCAAGCTGGCGCAAGGTGCCGAAGCGCGCGCGCCGGTCCGTGAGAATCTTGTACGCATAAGTCTGGTGACTCACGTCCCAGACGAGGCGGTCTGCCGGCGGTCTGAAGCAGTGCAACAGCGCGAGGGTAAGATCAACCGTTCCAAGGTTGGAAGCGAGGTGTCCACCCGTTCTGCTGACGGTCTCGACGATCAGCGAACGCACTTCGGCGGCCAGCCTTTCCATCTCGGGAATGGTCAGGTTTGCGATATCGGCAGGCGACTTGATCGTCTCGAG
>Ga0172375_10008999_pt1 | contig 13267 bp, 7 predicted proteins | sample LakKiv1m_FD_114537 | JGI IMG/M metagenome (GOLD analysis project Ga0172375, IMG submission 114537) | Freshwater microbial communities from Kabuno Bay, South-Kivu, Congo - kab_092012_11.1m | ecosystem: Environmental > Aquatic > Freshwater > Lake | place: Democratic Republic of the Congo...
ACGAGCATGACGCAGGCGCGGACTTCGGGGCGCGTGTTGTTGGAGAGCACGGCTCGAGCCCGGTGAATCAGCGTTTCAGCCTGGGACGGACGTGTGATCCGGCAGGAGAGCTCCGCCCAACCACTCAACATCAGGATGAGGAGCTCCGGATCAGCACCTTCCATGGGAACCGCTTGCGCGGCGGCAATGGCGTCGCGGGCAAGCCGTTTTCCGTTCAGACATTCCTGGATGAAGAGCAGTGCCTGCACGAGCGGTGCGCGGGGTTCTGGAATTCCCAAGAGGATCGTCTGCAGATCGGAGTCCGAGGAGACGTATCTCTCGATAATGGAGTTCTGTTTCTTGGCCGCTGGTTCCGTAGAGTTCATGAAATACACTCAAGACTATGCGCGCATTATGCGCTGATGTGCCAGTGCTGTCAAGTCCATCCGGCGTTGTTGGACAAAGTGCCCATCTTGTATATTGTTGATGGGCAATTACTTATGGTTAACCATAGGTGCGTGGCATATTTGTTGCTAATATTTGGCGCAGTGCAAGGAGTTGAAGACGTGAAAGAAAGCGGTAACTGTTCAGGTAAGGCTGGCGAGACGGGGGTATGGAACTCTTTCGAGGCAGCCGTTCGGGCGGGTAATCCGGGACACCTGCCAGAGCCTGGGCAGTTACCTGCCGTTCTTTCACGTGGGATGTCATGGGGGTCGGATAGAGGGTGCGTTCGTCGTCGCGAACCGACGTTCCGGAAGCCCTTTGCAGCGCGGTCTTTCGGGTCCGAAAAAAGTTTTTGTTTCTTGTTATTCCGTCACGCCTGAACTACTATTAAGACGGGGTTTTGTAGGAAAGCAGGAAGGTCTCTGAGGCAATGAAAAATCGGCTCACCAGCTGCATTTTTGGGGTGGCGCTAGCGTGTCTATGGGGGACTGCCGTTATTGCTCAGGAAGCTGTGCAAGGCGCTGACAAGACGGTTGTGGAACGTACCCGCGACGGAGACAAGAAGCCCTCCGACAAGACGTTCAGGCCATCCGAGGAGTCTCTGGCCCGCTGGAAAGACAGCAAGCGCCCCAAGCCCACCGAATTCGACATTGCGGTTGACTCTCTGATTGCCTCGAAGAACGAGGTTGAGATCCGGTCGCGGTTGGTCCAAGTCGAATCCCTGTTGGCGAGCAATGAAGTCCTCATGGTGCAGTTCAAGCAAGCCTTGGCTCAGGGGCACGAGAAGACGGGAAAAGACAACGAGGACGTAAAGGCTCTGGAGAAGCAGATCGAGAAGCTGGAGAAAGATCTGGCCGAGAAGATTAATGCCATCCCCGCCGTATCCGGCGCGAACGCCAAGATGACGACGTTGATGAAGGAACACGAGGAGTTGTCCCGGCGGCACAAGGATGTCTTTGCGCAATTGCAGGTTGCCAGGGAAGAGAAGAACAAGGGCGACTCGTCTGCGAAACGGATTGAGGAAATCAAGGCGATCGAGAACCAGCTCAAGGACATGGACAGCCGTCTGAGCCGGATCAACACCGATGAGGTCTCTGTTTCCGACGAATTCAATAACCAGCTCCACCAGGCCGTGGAGGGAAATCAGGACGCTGAAGCCAAGCGGCTCGAGCAGGAAATTCAGGGGTTGAGAGATTCGATTCGTGAGAAGATCGAATCCAATCCCGAAATAGCCGGCCAGAAGAAAGCGTATCTCGAGTATCGTGCGCAAGTGGACCAGCTGACGCGACAGAGGAATCGACTGCAAAAGGCTTTGAAGGATGTTCAGGCAAAGAAGGCTCTTGAAGAGAATGCCAATAAGGCCAGCACATAACGCGTGGAGATGCACGAGCTATGAATAATAACAAATATGATACGCCTCGTCGCGGTCGTTTCGCACGAGTTCTCGTGAGCGTTGCAGCGGTGGTGGCCGCTCTGTGGTACGCGCCGCCCGTCGCTCAAGCGACGGATCCAATTCCTGACGTTACCGTTTTGGTGTGCCCGGTCCTGTGCCCGAAATCCGGGCATCCGATGCGTCCGACCGACGTCACTGAGGATTGGGTCCGGAACGCCTACGGGGTGCACTATGAAGGATTCTGGAAGGAATGCTCTCACTGGACGGCGAATTCAAACGGGGTCACGACACACGGCGTGTATGAGCAGACCAAGACGCTCAACTATGTCCATTTGCCGTGGCCGCTCGCGGCTCCCGATGCGAGTCTGGCTCTGACCGGGTACCTGTCGGAGGGGCCGGCTGGCTATACGAAATTCAATAGCCTCATCGATCCTTCTTGGTTCAAGAGCGCCAGAGCCAAACAGGAACCCAACGGGGAAATAGATCCTGTTTCGGGTCTGCCGGTTCAACTCTACGTGCCTGGCCCGCCGGCCCCCCTGCTGGATGGCGTGTGGACCCCGGGCGAAGCGTTCTTCGATCAGAATGGCGACGGAGTCTGGAACGACACCGTCAAGGACGAGGATCGCTGGGTGGCGGGCAACAAGGTGGCGATCTGGTGGCAAGACTCACCGGGTAGTTGGACTCGCGGTGGATTCGAGAGTAGGCTACCCGATACCCAGTGGGATGACCGACGGGGAGAGATCTACGCGGACTATCACTCCAACACGACGTTCGATGCCAAGAGCGGTGTGGCACTGAACTACGGATTTGACCCGGTGGTTGTCTTCGGTTACGTCAGGCCAGGTGAGTCATCGAACGTTTTCATCACGGTCAGTGAGTTGGACCTTAGCCCGTTCAACGGTGTTGCGACCTACGAAGGCGACATGCTCCACACGTACAAACCAGGTGATCCGGGCGACAAGGCCGACGTCGCCAAGAACAACAATTTCGATTTCAACTGGGAACCCTTCAACAACTACCCCGTGGTTTACCGCGCGCTGAAAATAGGGACCACAAATCCGCTGGCGATCACGTACAGTGTCTACATAGATCCGGCCACAGAGCAACCTTATGTGGGAACTGATCCGGGCGGTGCCGGAGCCATTTTGACACCCCAGAGCGTTGCCCTCTTCCAGGCGTCCGAGTTGTTTGGAGCGAAGGATGCCGGGGCACCTCCCGGTGTGAATGACTACTTCGACACCATATTCCCTCAATACGGGAAATGGGACGCCGGGAAGAAGGCCGAGCCGTTCGAGGACTTCCTGTCCTGGTGGCATCCGCTGAAGACGCTTCCCCGGGCACCGAAGGGCGGGTTCACCTATGTCGCAGGCGGGATCCCGGGCGCCATCGATCATGATGGTGCGGTCATTGGCTACACGGCCTTGGGCGCGGCGATTCCTGCGGGTCGGACGGGGCGGGGGGACCGTACAGTGCCGATTACGTACCAGCAGTACGTGGACTACATCAATTGGAACTACCCGGTGGGCGTTCCGGACAGCAGGGGCACCCTGATCGCACTCGCCGGCAATGGCAAGTACGACGGGCCGGATGGGTTCATAGAGTGTGCCAACAACAAGTACCGGCAGCGGGACTGGTTGGAACCCGATATGTTCATCGCGCTGGACCCGAACGACAAGTGGGTCACAACTCCATACGCGACTTGGCAGGCATGGTATGCAGCGGTGCTGGGGGCCACGCCCGCGTTGGTTCCCGCTTGGCCGGGGACAATTCCGGATCTCACCGAGGAGAATCCCGGCACCAATCTTTCCTTTACGTTCACGGTCGTGACGAACATGGTGCCCGGCGTGGGAGAGGTCGTGTCGTCGAACGCCAACGGCGCCTGGATGCCGGCGCTCAATGAATCGTGGGCCTATGACAGCGCCCGTGAGTTCTATGATACTCCCTCCGCCATATACCATTCCAGCGGCGACGGTCGTCTGGGAGAGATTACTTCGCCCAAGGACAGTTCCATTTATGGGCAGGATCTGGGCGAAGGATCGCCGTTCACGACGGCACCGTTCGACTACATGTACCAAGGCTGTGGTCCGGGAGCTTGGGGGGTTCACGGGCTCAACGGCTTTGATGCCGGTAACGTATTGACCCTGGAAGTCCTGACTCGACAGACGACGAACTGCGGCGCGGGTTTCCTGGCAAGGTGCCGGGACGCCAATCTGGACGGCATGATCGACCAGGGTGAGACGCGTCGAGGCTATCCGAGTTACACCATTGACGATAATCAGTTGAGTGTCGACGATGGCTGCGACCAGCTGGGGCCGACGCACTCCAACTATCCCATGGCCCGGCGTCGGCTGTTTGAGGATGTCGTGGAGGCGTATGACTACATCCAAAATTACACCGACATCAAGGGGATACCCTACTTGGCGGTTCTGCACTATCCGGGCGGAGGCGGATTCAAGTACGTTTCCGGGGCCTTCGTGAGCTGCAACACCATGGATGGTGTATTCGGTTCCTTGGGGCAGTGCGTCAACATGGCCGGGGGAGGAGAAGGGGGCGAGGCGGGGACGATTGCGACCAACCGACCGGATCCCCAGACGGACGGGGGGTTCGGGCAAGGCATCATTGCGCACGAAATGAGCCACGATCTGTGGGGGATGCCCGATTTGTACGACTATGACAAGTGGAATGGCATCATTGCCAACTACCCGGTCGGCGGGTACGACCTCATGTCCGAAGGGGGCTTGGTTCACGGAGTTTCTTCGACGGTGATAGGGCGGGGTTGGTCGTCTGCCCAGAACCTGAAGAATATCCTCACTCTGAATGGTGGGCCGAAAGTGATAGACATGTATCCCTCGGAATGGAGTACGAATACGTTCTACTTGTTCTCGCGAGCCGGAGGGTCAACCGCCGAAATTCTCTACTTCTGGTACATCGGCGGCGACAGTTTCTACGACCCCGTGGGAGGCAGGGGTGTCTATGTGTTCCACCAATACACTGGTGGAACGGGGCAGTTCCCTCTGCAGCAACGGCTCGGAGAGCACTTCGTCTACGAAGTGCTTCAGGCGGATGGACTGGGGCAACTTCAGGACGGCGTAAACACCGGTGACGGGGGGGACCCCTTCCCGGGGACGAGCGGAAAGACGACATTCAACGCAGACACGATTCCGAACTCACGGTGGTGGGACAAGACCGATAGCGGAATCCGAATTCTCAACATCGAACTGCCGCCGGTCGGTAGTCGGTCGCCGGCCAAGGTGACGTTCGAATGGTACGATCCGAGTGTTGTCGTCAGGAGCACGGCGGATACCGATGGTGATGGACTGCCTGATTGGTGGGAAAGCCTCTATGGGCTTAACCCGAACGACGCTTCAGGTGTCAACGGGAAGCACGGAGATCCCGATGGCGATGGCCTGTCGAACTACGCCGAATTCCAGGCGCAGACGGATCCCAAGAAATTCGACACCGATGGAAACGGCATCGGCGATTACGACAGCAAAGAAACGCCCGTGAGTCGTACCTATGGGGAGCGGTTTACGGATGGCGATAGCATTGATGATGCATGGGAAGAGCAGTATCCAACAGCCTGTAATTCGCTCGTCTACGACGCCAACTTGGATCCGGACGAGGATGGCTGGGACAATCTATCGGAGTATCTGGCGAGAACGGATCCGTCAGATCCGGCGAGCTATCCCGTGCCGGCGTTGACGTTCACCGTTCGGTATGAGGGGACAAAACGCGATGGCGATCTCGTGGTGTTCGCCTATGACAATGCGTTGATGGACGGCGAGCCGAAGGTTGGTTATAAGCCAGCCGGCGGGGATCTACTGGGAATCCTGGGCGAAGATCTGGGTGTGACAGGCGCCGCCACGCTGACCGGTACTCTGACAAATCAGCCCGTGTTTCCCGGAAGCGTGATGATTGCCGGCGGGACTGCCAGTTTCGCGGACAACGGGGCAGGGCAGTTGATTGGCACACTGGCAGGCAGCAGTGGAACGATAGACTACGACACCGGAGCATGGACACTGACGTTCCTGACGCCGCCAGCTGCAGGAACGCCCATTACGGCCAATTATGCGTTTATCGATAACAGCACGGTCACGTATCCAGGACGAGTCGTTGCCGGCGACCCGGACTTTGGCCATTTGCGGCAGGGACAGTACTGGTTCCATGCGTTCCTGGATCTGAACAACGACAGTACGTGGCAGGAGGGCGAGCCTTTCGGTTTGGCGACCGGACATCCGATTACGATTGGACAGGGGGCTGTGGAGATCGAGCTCAGTCTGACGGACACTCTGCCCGGATATGGCCGGTTCTCGTGGGAGCCCACGGATGCCGGCACCTACAGCATTTCGGTTCGACGGCAAAACACAACGGGTCAGCCGATCGTGTTCACGCGCGAAGTGAAGGCCGTTCTCAATCTACCCATGGAGGGGACACGGACGTACATTCACGAAGGCGATTTTATGAATGCGGGGCTGTATGGGTTACCCTCCGGCGGTCTGCAGGAGCCGGCATTCGAGTGGTTCGTGGACAACATTTCGGGGGGCGTGTTCACCAACCATTGGGGACTGACTCTTCCGGCGCCGACACCGGTGCGGCCCGTGGGCGGGTATGTTGTTCTCTCCAAGATGGAATTGGAGTGGGCGGCGAGCGAGACCAATACCCAGTTCTATGTGCAGGTTTCTACCGCGCCGAACGGGGGCGGGGCTTTGCTTGTGAACCAGATTATTCCATCGCCGCACAGGAATCTGCAGGGGCACTATAAGTACACTCTGCCCATCTACGGCGGGGATGGATCCTTCGTCAATGGCGTCTACTATTGGCGGGTGCAGGCCATTAACCCGACGGCTACGAGCCCGTGGTCATCGTCGGCTTCCTTCGCCCTGAATCTTCAGGATACGGCCAGCGGTTCCTACTCTGTCTCAGGTACGACCTACTACTACGGGGCGTTGGCGGGAACGTTCCCGGTTGTTCTGCAAGCCTTCACGTCTTCCGGCTTCAGCGGAACGCCCGTGGTCCAGAAGACCTACGCGGTGGTGGGCGCCTACAAACTCCTGGGGCTGCCGGCCGGCAACTACTATGTGAGGGCCTTCATAGATCAGGATGGCGACAGGCAACTCGATTCCTATGAATCCTGGGGTATGGTTAAGAGCACGACCTCGGCATTCGCCTCCAGCTACTCCTCGGGCATCATGACCCTTCCGCCCAGCGCCACGATCAGGGACGTTGTGATCAGGGATAGGGACAACGACAATGATAGACTGCCGGATGGGTGGGAGATGTGGCAGTTTGGCAGCCTGGAATCCTCCGGTCCCGGACCGGTCCCCGGAAGCGATGCGTACACGGATGCTGATTCGGATGGGCTGAACGACTACGAAGAGTTGGCGTACGGTGCGGATCCTCACAATCCTGATACCGATGGCGATGGGTTGAAGGATGGCGAAGAGCATCTTGTCTATCATACCCTCGCGGCAAACGCGGACAGCGATGGAGATGGCCTGAATGATGGGTATGAGGCACGCTACGGCCTGAACCCGATCAGCGCATATGATGACAATTCCGGCTTGCCGACGAACATCAAGCTCATGTGGGACGGCGTGGCAGGCTATAATCCAGCAACCGATCTGACCCCTGGCCAGGATGACTCGGACCACGACGGTGTGACCGATATCATGGAAATTGCCGCTGGTTCGAATCCGCTCGATCCCGCCAGCAAGAAGTCGGTCGAGATAAAAGAAATCCGTGTGAATTCGGACGGGCATGCGGTTGTGGTGTGGGATATGTGCTCGAATTCCAGGGGGATTGCGATCGCTTTCACGGTTGAGTACACGGAGAATCTGGTGGACTGGACTATGGTCGGGACCTGGGTATCGTCTGGTACTGCTGACAGTACGGCAACCGTACTGGATACAGTTCACCACACCGGTACAGGGTTCTACCGGTTGCGTCTAAAGTTGGTCGAGTGAGGAAGAGGGAACCACAGGCGTGGTGTACAGGTTGGGCAATTGAGGCAAGGTGTAAGTTCCGTGAGGACTACAAATGAAGAGATGGATGGTCTTGGTGGCGGTGTTCGTGACGGCTGTTGCTATCGTGGGCTGCGAATGGGGTAGTGTGACCGATGATGTGTCCGGCAGTGACGGCACCGGTGGCGGGACCGTGACAAATGTTGTGCCGGGCGGCACCACGAACGTGATCAGTGAGAACGAAACTGCCGTTTACAACGAGGCACTGATGGTGGGGGAGGCCGGGAGGACCACCTACAGCGGACACGTGGCGAACGTGCCGGTTGTGCCGGGATCGATGCGTGTTCGGGCCGGCGGATTCTACTTTGTGGATGACGGCGGCGGCGTCCTTGCGGGATCTTCCGCGGGAACGGCCGGCACGATCAACTATGCGTCTGGATCGTGGTCCATTGACTTGGGCGGCAAAGATATCGCGGCGGGAGAGACGATACTGGCGAACTACATCTATCAGACTTCGTCAACACCCTAGCGGGGCAGGAGGCTGTCCGGGCAAGAATAAGTGGTAATTAGCGCCCTGATGCAGATATAGAAGATCCGCATCAGGGCGTTTATTTTATCCAGGTCTGCATTCAGGCAAGCTGCATTTTTGTCTAGTGCAATCCTTTCACCCTCTGTATGGTCTGTATTGTGAATGTGATGAAGACAGATGATCAGGATGGGCTTCAGGAGCCCAAGCGATGGCCTTGGCTGTGGCTTGTCCTGCTTGCGCTAATCGTAGTGGCGGGGTGGTGTCGCTATGTCGGCTGCAAGTCCAGGCGCATACCTGCGCCGGTACAGCAAGTGCCGACAACGGTTCAAACAGGACCGATTGTCGTCACCAATAAGGCCCCAGCTCAACCGGCGGTGATCTCCGCACGTGTGAAATCGACGACAAACGCTGTCTCGCCGTCCCCCCGGGGAACGGCCACCAACGTCGCAGCGTCGGCAGCCATAAACATCCCCCAATTGACTGCGGAAGCAAAGGCCTTCGAAGAGAAAGATGATCTTGTGGGGGCGCGGGCCAAGTGGCGTGATGTGCTTCATCAGGCGACCGACGCCCGTCTGGCGGCGGAAGCCGAGGAGCGAATCGCGAAGATCAACATAGGCTTGGTTCTGACTCCGAGACCAATGCCGGAGAAGGTTGACTACGTGGTCCAGGCAGGGGACTCCGTAGAAAAAATCGCGAAACGGTTCGGCACAACCATTGACCTGATACAAGAAAGCAACCAACTGAAGAACGCCGATCTTATCAAGGCAGGGGATCGTCTGGTCGTGCTGAAGGGAAAGGTGTCGATTGCGGTCAGCAAAGGGCGGAATGACCTCATCGTGCGATTGGACGATCAGTTCTTCAAGCGCTACCGAGTGGGAACGGGGAAATACAGTAAGACGCCGGTGGGGGCTTTTGTCGTGGCCGATAGACAGGAAAAGCCGGTATGGTGGCGTCCGGACGGGAAGGAGATCCCCTATGGTGACAAAGAGAACATTCTTGGAACGCGATGGCTATCGCTTAGAGCGACGGGATCGACGGCGAATGTCAAAGGTTACGGTATTCACGGTACATGGGACGAAACCACTATTGGCAAGGCCGAGAGCGCCGGGTGCGTCCGAATGAAGAACAGCGATGTGGAAGAGCTCTACAAGCTCGTTCCGATCAATACCCCTGTGACGATAACGGAATAGACTATGATGCATCCCTATCGAACGCACACCTGCGGTGAGCTGCGCCGTGAACACGCCTCCATCGATGCCCGGCTGTCGGGGTGGGTCTTCCGGAAGAGGGACCACGGGAGCTTGTTATTCATTGATTTACGGGATCACTACGGGATCACGCAGGTGGTCATACAGCCTGACCGTGAGTTCTTTGACACCTGCCAGAAACTGCGGCTCGAAAGCGTGATCACGGTGACCGGCAAAGTGACGCCGCGATCGCCGGATACCGCGAACCCGGACCTGCCCACCGGCGAGGTCGAAGTGGTGGCCGAGGCGTTGGCGGTCGAGAGCGCGGCCGACGCGCTGCCGCTGTATCTGGCCGGCGACGATGAAGGGCCGGAAGAGATCCGTCTTCGATACCGTTTCCTGGACCTGAGACGTGAGCGGATGCATCGAAACATTCTGCTCAGATCGAAGGTCATTGCCGATATCCGCCGCAGAATGATTACCGATCACGGGTTCAATGAATTCCAGACTCCGATTCTGACCAGCAGCTCTCCCGAAGGCGCGCGAGACTACCTCGTCCCGAGCCGTGTGCATCCGGGGAAGTTCTATGCATTGCCTCAGTCACCGCAGCAGTTCAAACAACTTCTAATGCTGGCGGGATTTGACAAGTATTTCCAGATTGCGCCCTGTTTTCGCGATGAAGATGCGCGCGCAGACCGTTCGCCGGGCGAGCACTACCAGTTGGACATCGAAATGTCATTTGTCACGCAGGATGACGTGTTTGCCGTTGTGGAGTCTGTTCTGCACGGCGCGTTTTCCGCGTTGTCTAACTGGGCCGTGGATGCGGCGCCGTTTCGACGAATTCCGTATGCGGAGGCCATGGTGAAGTACGGGTCAGACAAACCGGACTTGCGAATCCCGATCGAAATAGTGGACCTTTCCGGTGCTTTTCGCGAATCGAAGTTCAATGCGTTCAGGACCGTTGTGGAGAAGGGGGGCGTGGTTCGCGGCATCCCGGTGAAGGCGATTGCCGACAGGCCTCGTAGTTTCTTTGACAAGTTGGAGGAGTTCGCCAAGTCTTTGGGGTCTAAAGGATTGGGATATCTCATTTGGGACGCACAAAACGTCAAGGGACCTATCGCCAAGTTCCTATCGCCTGATGAACTCAGAGTTCTTACTGAACGGTGCGGTGTCGGTCCGGGGGATGTGGTGTTCTTCGTGAGTGATGCGGCGAAGGTGGCGAATCGTATCGCCGGAGAAGTCCGACTCAAGCTGGGGAAGGATCTCGACAGAATCGAAAAGGATGTCTATCGGTTCTGTTGGATTGTGGACTTCCCGATGTTCGAGTTCGACGAGGAGGCCCATGCCGTTACCTTCTCGCACAATCCGTTCTCAATGCCGCAGGGCGGGCTGCGAGCTTTGGAGGAGAAGAATCCCCTGAGCATTGTTGCGTACCAATATGACATCGTCTGCAACGGCTGTGAACTGGCCAGTGGCGCCATCCGGAATCACCAGCCGGAAGTGATGTACAAGGCTTTTGAGATTGCGGGCTACTCGCGTCAGACGGTGGAAGACAAGTTTCCCGCCTTGCTGAACGCATTCAAGTTGGGGGCCCCGCCGCATGCCGGCATAGCGCCGGGTATTGATCGCATCGTGATGATGCTGGCACATGAGGAGAACATACGAGAAGTGGTGGCTTTCCCCATGAATCAGCGGGCACAGGATCTGATGATGAACGCGCCGAACGAGGTCACGGAGAAACAGCTTCGGGAGTTGCACATCAAGGTGAATCTGCCGAAGAAGCACGAGATCAAAGCCGAGGACCCGACCCCGACTGCAGGTCAGGCTTGAGGTGCGGTCAACTCGCGGATTGGTACTTCTTTTTCTGCACGGGTCATCAGGTCCTTCACTCGGACACTCCCCTTGCCGATGTCGTCAGGCCCGATGTAGATGGCGTTCTGGTTCGACTTTCCGGCTCTCGCAAAGAAGGCCTTGGCGCGTTCGGGGCGCAATCCCAGGTCAACGGCTGTTCCGGACTTCCTTAGAGCAGCGGCGATAGACACAGCGGTTGCTCGTTGCGCTTCCTCCATGTAGCCGATGGCGGTACCGTGAGTGACGACACGCTGAGCGTTGAGCCTGCCGAGGTCCTGAAGAAGTTCCGTCACGACCACATCGCCAAAGCCAAGCCCCACGGCTGTGGCGGGGGTTCCCCCGATATCGTTCAAGAGATTGTCGTATCTCCCGCCTCCGAAAATGGCCCGGAATTTGCGGTTGGCATCGAACGCTTCAAAGACAACGCCGGTGTAGTAGGACAGGCCCCGCACCACGGAGATATCGAACTTCAGGTAGTCGCGAATCCCGTGGGCTTCCAGAATGTTCAGCAATTGCGTGAGGGAGTTCAAAGAAGGCGGGGGGCTGTCGAACATGCGGGCCGCGTCATCCAGTGTCGAAAGGCTCAATAGGCTGAAGACCGCCTTGATGCTGTCCGCATCGAGTCCCGCCTCGTGCAGCATCTTGTGGATCTCGTCATCGGTGATCTTTCCCCGTTTGTCCAAAGCGAGGAAAGTGGGCGGGTGATACGGGCGTTGAATGCCCAGTTTCAGCAGAAGGTCGGTCAGCAGCGCCCGGCTGCTGAAGTGAATGAAATAGTCCCCCTGTTTCATTCCAAGCAGGCTCAGGGCCTGGACGGCTGTCGCCAGCACTTCCGCCTCGGCACTGACGCTGTCTTCTCCGACGATGTCGAGGTTCCATTGGTAGTGCTCGCGCTTACGGCCGCGCGTCATGCGTTCGTAGCGGAAGCACTGGGCGATAGCGAACCACTTGAGAGGGAAGGCCAGCGCGCCTTGTCGAGCCGCCACCATCCTGGCCAGGGTGGGGGTCATTTCGGGACGTAGTGCCAGTTCCCGGTTACTCTTGTCGGTGAAAAAGTAGATCTGTTCAACGATTTCTTCACCGGCTTTGCGTTTCAGGAGGTCGAGCGTTTCGACGACACAAGCATCATACTGAACAAACCCGAAACGGACTGCCGCGGTCCTCCACGCATCGAAAAGTGCGTTTCGAACCGCCATGTCCTCGGGGTAAAAATCCCGCATCCCCCGAGGAGGACCAAGTGATGTGTCCGGGGAACTCATCAGCTCTTGAGTACCATCGCCTTCATCTGTTTGCCGGCCTTGAACTTCACGACTCGGCGTTCCGGGATTGTGACCACGTTCTCGGGCTTGTTGGGATTGCGGCCGATACGGGACTTCCGCACGCACACTTCAAAGACGCCGAAGTCGCGGAACTCCACGTTCTCCCCTTTGACCAGTGCCTCAGTAACGTAGTCGAGGATCTTCTGCAGCACGGTGTAGACGTCCTCTTGGATGATCCCTGTTTCCTTGGATATCCGAACGACGAGATCCCGTTTTGTCATACCATCTCCTCTTGTTTGTGTTGACTGAAACGAAAACTACTTCTTACAGAGACGGATGATGTGCTCGAAAGCCAAGGCGGTGTCAATAAGCTGGGGCTTGGGCTCGGTCCTCAGTTTGACTTCCACTTTTCCTTGGGCCAATGAGCGTTCACTGATGACCACCCGGACCGGGAAACCGATCAAGTCGGCGTCTTTGAACTTGATGCCGGGTCTCTCGTCCCGGTCATCGAGAAGAACATCAATTCCGCGGGCTTCCAGTTTCTTTGTCAGTTCCTCCGCCATTCCTGCGCTTTCCTTGTGACTTGCGCTGAGAGGAAGAATGGCGACTTGGTAGGGTGCCAGCGTGGTCGGCCAGATGATTCCGTTGTCATCGTGGCTCTGTTC